>Ga0182239_1000002_pt1 | contig 125416 bp, 101 predicted proteins | sample hydfrate6_PW_210_FD_132456 | JGI IMG/M metagenome (GOLD analysis project Ga0182239, IMG submission 132456) | Subsurface microbial communities from deep shales in Texas, USA - hydraulic fracturing test 6_PW_210 | ecosystem: Environmental > Aquatic > Deep subsurface > Shale gas/oil reservoir >... | reverse complement strand
TTTCAGATGGTGCCGTAAAAAGTTCAAGATCAAGGCTTGCGCAATTTCGAAGAATGCAGCGTACTTAGCCGTACGTGAAATTCTGAGAAATTGCGCGTAACGCAGATATTGGACTTTTACGGCACCATCAATCTTCAAACTGATAAATGACGGCACCCCAGGTGACCCCGGCGCCCAGGCCGGCAAACAGGACCGTGCTGGATTTGCCGATAATGTTTTTTTCCAGGGCTTCATCCAGGGCAATGGGAATGCTGCCGGCGGTTGTGTTGCCGTAGCGCTGGATGTTGTGATACATTTTTTCTTCCGGTATTTTCAGCGCTTTTTGAAACCCCTGGTTGATCCGGATATTGGCTTGATGGGGAATGATCAGGTCCACAGCTTCAAGGCTGACCCCGGCTTTTTCAAGGGTGTGATACGTGACCTCGGGCAGCCGTGTCAGGGCCAGCCGGTAAACATTGCGGCCGTCCATTTTCGGGTAATGCCGCCCCTGGTCAAGCATTTCGTGGGTCAACCGTTTGCTCAGCCGGGAGGCGGGAGCTTCGGTCATCAGCGCATCGGCGTGTTCGCCCTGGGCATGAAGGGTTGAGGCCAGAATCCCGACCTTTGCATCTGTTTCAAGGCCTTCCAGGCAAACCGCCCCGGCACCGTCGCCGAAGATCACGGCGACATCCCGGCCGCTGGTGGAAACATCCAGGCCTGTGGAATGAACCTCGGAGCCGACAAACAACACCCGGTTGGCCTGTCCGCTTTTGATATAGGCGTCTGCCGTGGCCATGCCGTAGAAAAATCCGGTGCACTGCTGCCGGATATCCAGGGCTGGCGTGGTTTCAAGGCCAAGCATGTGCTGGAGCAAGCACCCTGAGCCCGGGAAAAAAATATCCGGGCTCAGGGTGGCAAAAATTATCAGATCGATGTCTTCTGGTTTCCACCCGGCCCTGTCCAGGGCAATTTTTGATGCTTCAAGCCCCATGTCGGCCGCTCCCATGCCACCTTCTTCCGGTACCCAGTAGCGCTGCTCAATGCCGGTGCGCTGCTGAATCCATTCGGCTGAAGTATCCATCCACTGCGTCAGATCTTCATTGGTGACCAGTCTTGGCGGCAGATACCGCCCGGTCCCCCTGATAATTGTTTTTTTCATGTGCACCTGTATTTGGGTTTTTCCGGAAATGTTTTAAAATAATTTAGACAGGCTCTGGCCGCTGTTTTAACTGGATCCGTTTTCCTTGACCACATTCTTGGCCACCGGCCCCCGGTCGCTTTCCTCGATGTCAAAGGTAACCGGTTCGCCGTCGGCAAGGGTTTTAAATCCGGGCTCATCAATGACCGAATAATGGACAAAGATATCCCGGCCTTCATCTTCGTGCCGGATAAACCCGAAACCCTTTTTCTCATTAAACCACTTGACTGTTCCGTTTGCCAAACCCCTTCCTCCTTTTGTCATGTCGTCGATAAAGGCATATGCAAATGCTCGCGTGATCTGCCCGGACCCCGGTCCGGGGCCGGGCATAAAAAAGCGTCACCATAAAACTCTGCTGGCATTAATTGCCGGCAGAGGCTTCAGGCAGATTTTTTTCCACGGGATATTTTCGCTTCAAAGACTCGATATAGGGTTCGAGGTCCTGCATGATTTTTTCCTGCCGAAGTTTTTCCCGGACAGATTCCTTGACCTCGTCAAAGGACTTGGTTTCGGCCGGTTTTTTATCTTCGCTTTTGATCAGGTGATATCCGAAACGGCTTTCCACAATTTCGCTGACTTCTCCCGGTTCCAGGGCGAAAGCGGCTTCATCAAAGCTTTCCACCATCTGGCCGCGTCCGAAGTAACCTAAATCCCCGCCTTTTTCCCTGCTCTGGCAGTCCGAGTATTCCTTTGCCAGCTCAGAGAAGTCTTGGCCGGACTGGAGTTTCTTTTCTATTTCCTGGATTTTATCTTTTGCCTCGGCCTTCTGGGTCTCATCGGCATCCGGTTCTGTCTGGATCAAAATATGGCGGGCGCGAATCTGCTCCGGAACCTTGTATTCCTCTTGGTTTTCCTGGTAATATTTCCGGGCTTGTTCATCGGAGACGGAAATTCCGGATTCGATTTTTTTCTCAATAAGGTTTCGGATGAGAAGGTTTTCCCGCATTTCCGTCTTTAGCTCATCCTCGGAATAACCGCTTGAGGCGATTTTTTTCTCAAAAGCGTCCTGGCTTTCGAACTGTCCCTTTAACTCATTGAGCTGCTCCTGGATCTCGGATTCATCAACATTGATGTCCTGGGCTTTGCTCTCTTGGATAAGCAACTGTTTTTCAATCAAATTGTTTAGAATCGATTCCCTGAGCCGGGCAAGCTGTTCGCCCTGGATGGGCATGCCCATGTTTGCATAACGGGACCGGATCAATTGCATCTTTTGTTCCAGTTCCTGAGCTGTAATTTCCACATCGTTGACCACTGCCACAGTTTGCCCGTCCATGGCAGCCTCTTTATCCTCTGCGCCATAAGCGGCACCGGCTGCTGCAGAAAGGACTATTGCAACGATAAAAATTACAAGCTTGGAAATCAGGGGTAAACGCATAAATTGGCTCCTTTTGGATTTATCTCTCCGGGTTGACAGGACTCAGGGAATCGGCATGTTGATCAAAGACAGGGGCGGGACATGGATATTTGCCATACAGGCTGACAATGAGATCTGACAACAAAGCAATAATTCCCCGGGAGTTTTGCGACCGTGTCTTCCCGCTTTGGGAAGTGGTCGGGACGGCAGGATTTGAACCTGCGACCCCAGCGTCCCGAACGCTGTGCTCTTCCAGACTGAGCCACGTCCCGACTTATTGGGTGCATTTTTTATGTTACATTGCCCGGATTGTCAATTAAAAAATATCGGCCCGGATTAACCAAACGGGTTGTTTAACATGATGGTCTGATCCCGTCCCGGACCCACTGAAATAATTTCAGCGGCGGTTTCAGTGAGTTCCTCGATGCGGCGCAGATAATTTCGGGTGGCTTCAGGAAGCTGGTCATAGCTGCGCACAGCCGAGATATCCGCCTCCCAGCCCGGCATCTGTTCATAGACCGGCTCGCATTCGGCCAGCACCTGGAGGCTTGTTGGAAAATCGGCCAGTTCCTTGTTTTTGTACTTGTAACCGGTGCAGATTTTCAGCGTATCCAACCCGCCGAGCACATCGAGTTTGGTGACCGCAAAACCGGTGAGGCTGTTTAACCGCACGGCGTTTTTCAGCATGACCGTGTCAATCCAGCCGCATCTGCGCCTGCGTCCGGTGGTGGCGCCGAATTCGGCACCCTTTTCCTGGATGAAATCACCGGTTGCATCAAAGAGTTCAGTGGGAAACGGTCCCTTGCCCACACGGGTGGTGTAGGCCTTGACAATGCCGGTGACCCGGTCGATCTTTTTGGGCCCCACCCCGGCGCCGCAGCACGCGTTTCCGGAAACCGTATTCGAGGAGGTGACATACGGGTATGTGCCGTGGTCAATATCCAGATGGGTGCCCTGGGCGCCTTCAAACAGCACGCGCCTGTCTTCTCTGAGCACCTGATCAATCATCACGGATACATCCGTGACATAAGGCGCCAGTCGATCCCGGTACCGGCTGTAAGAATCGATTACATCCTGAACATTCACGGCCGGGGCCTTGAAAAATTCGGTAAGGTAAAAGTTTTTTTCCTCTGCCACGGCCCGCACATTTTCTTCAAAGCCATCGTCGAGCAGGTCCACAAACCGAATGCCGCGCCTGGCGGACTTGTCTTCATAACAGGGGCCGATACCCCGACCGGTGGTGCCGATCTGCTTTTTTTCATTGGCCGCCTCCCGGGCATGGTCCACTGCCTTGTGATAAGGCATTATCAAATGGGCTTTTTCACTGATTTTCAGCTGCTCCGGACCCACGTTCACGCCTTTTTCGGTCAGATAATCAATTTCGTTGATCAGCACCTCCGGATCCACCACCATCCCGTTTCCGATCATGCAGACCTTGCCCTGGATGATCCCCGAAGGCACCAGGTGGCTGATAAACTGCTCGCCGTTGACCACCATGGTGTGACCGGCATTGTTTCCGCCCTGGAACCGGACCACGTAATCGGAATATTCCGCCAGCAGGTCAACGATTTTGCCCTTTCCCTCATCTCCCCACTGGGTGCCGATAATGACGATATTGGCCAATTGCTGCTCCTTTCTAAACGCGTGCCATTATAATAATGCTTTGGTTCAAAAAAATACGGCAGAGCGTTAAAAGGAGTTTTTACCCCCGCCGTGCCGCAAAAAAATCGATCAGCAGTGTCCGGCATGCCTGTTTCCGCACCCCGGCGACAATTTCCGGGTGGTGATTCAGCCGACGGTCTCCGGCAAAATCATACAAGGATCCGGCAGCGCCCCATTTGGGGTCAAAGGCCCCGAAAACCACCCGGCCAATGCGGGCGTGAATCACCGCGCCCATGCACATTGGACACGGTTCCACCGTAACATAGAGACAGGTGTTTAACAAGCGATAGTTTCCGGTTCGCCGGGCTGCAGAGCGGATGGCCAGGATTTCGGCATGCGCCGTGGGATCAGCCATGCTGATGCTTTGGTTAAATGCCGATGCCAGGATGCCGCCGTGGTTATCCACCACTACGACACCCACGGGTACCTCCCCGCAGGCTGCCGCCTTTTGTGCCTGTTCAATGGCGGCAGCCATGAATTGATTGTCCCGGTCCCGGGTGTCCATGATTTTTCTCCTCCCGGCGTCCCACACCGGATCAATGTCGTGGAGTAAACTTATTATTGACAAGGCGGTTTGGATCGCCTATGTAAGGTGGCATTCATTTTGTCAGCGCCCGTAGCTCAGCTGGATAGAGTGCCGGACTACGAATCCGTAGGTCGCAGGTTCGAATCCTGCCGGGCGCGCCAAAAAAATCAAGGGTTTGGCCGGAATCGGCCGGGCCCTTTTTTTTTGTCCTGTCCACTCTGTATCCGCTTGAGGTTTTTACGGCGCCATCTGAAAATCGACTTTTTACGAGCACATCAGGTTTTGGGCATAAAAAAAGGCTGCAATCTGTTGGGATTGCAGCCTTTGATGCTTTGATGGTGCCGAAGGGGAGACTCGAACTCCCACTGGAATGCTCCAACTAGACCCTGAACCTAGCGCGTCTACCAATTCCGCCACTTCGGCACATCCATGATTGTCCAGGCTTGCCGCACTGCAAAATCAAGTCATGCAAAGCCGAAAAAACAATCATTGATCAAAAATGAAATTTCTTATATATACCGGAAAAACCCTGTTGTCAAGACGATTCTTTTTTCAGTTGAATAAATTTACCAGGTTTGAAGCGGGATCTGTGCCAATATGAAAACCCTATACAGTCTGGATGAAATCCAACGTCCGTTTCCCAACGCAGTTGTGGCCATCGGCAATTTTGACGGCGTACACCTCGGCCATCAGGCCATTTTCCGGCGCGTGCGGCAAAAGGCACGGGAGATTAACGGCACCTCCGTGGCCATGACCTTTGACCCCCATCCGGTCAAGGTGCTTGGCAATAATGGCTCACCTCCCCTGATCACCCTGCTGGAGCAAAAAATTGAACTCATCGAAGCCCTTGGCGTGGATGTGTTTTTATGTGTTCCCTTTGACCAGTCATTTGCCGCGGTCACGGCTCATGAATTTCTAGAAAATATCCTGATTGACAAAATCGGCATGAAGGCCCTTGTCATTGGAAAGGATTATACTTTTGGAAAAAACCGCAAGGGAAACGTGGCGTTTTTACAGCAGCATGCAGACGCATATGGATTTGAGGTCATCGTTCCCGACTGGGTGCCGGTTTCGGCAGATGGCGCTGAACGGGTCAGCAGCACCAGGGTTCGGCAGATCATCGAAGCCGGCCGGGTGGGGGATGCCAAAGCGCTTCTCGGCCGGTATTATCAGATTCGGGGAGAGGTGGTCACCGGCCGGAACCGGGGCGGCCCGCTACTGGGTATTCCCACCGCCAATATCAAGCTCGCAGATGAGCTCTGTCCCAAAACAGGCGTGTATGCAGTGATGGTCCAAACTCCCGAAGGTCGGTTCAAAGGCGTGGCCAACATCGGCTACAGCCCGACCTTTGACGATCACCTGTTTACCGTGGAGGTCCATTTGCTGGATTTCAACAAGGATCTGTACGCAACAAAGATCCGCGTGGATTTCATCCAGCGGATCCGGGGAGAGACAAAATTCAACAATTTTGATGAACTCAAGGCTCAAATCCGCAAGGATATCGAAGATGCCCGACAACTTCTGCCGGATTTGGCGTAACAATTGATATAAGGATTTTTCCTGATGTCTGTTTTAGATATTCTGACCTACCCTGATCCTTTTCTCAAGCATCCGGCCAGGCCGGTGGAAGAAATTGATGAAAGGATTCAGCAGATCATCGAGGATATGGCCGAAACCATGTACCAGGCTCCGGGTGTGGGGCTTGCCGCCACCCAGGCGGGAATTGACCAGAGCATTATCGTGTTTGACCCTGAGGCCGACAACAGCAGCCGTAATTTTCAGGTGCTGATCAACCCTGGCATAACGGATGCCCGGGGCAAGGTGATATCCGAAAACGAGGGATGCCTGAGCGTTCCGGATTTTCGAAGCGATGTGCCCAGATTCGATCATGTTGTTGTCCAGGGCCTGGACCGTCACGGAAACGCTCTGGAAATCGATACCGATGGATTTCTGTCCACCATTTTGCAGCATGAAATTGACCATTTAAACGGCATTTTGTTCATTGACCGCATCAGCGCCCTAAAGCGGCAGATTTACAAACGAAAACGCCTAAAGGAATTCAAAACCGCCTGATGTCAAAATTTACGACCATATTCATGGGCACCCCGGAATTTGCCGTACCCGCCTTAAAGACGCTTTACAATGCCGGTCATCAGGTAAGCCTTGTGGTGACCCAGCCGGACCGGCCCAAAGGCAGAGGCCGGCAGCTGTCGCCGCCCCCGGTGAAAGAAGCTGCAAAAGAACTCGGCCTGCCGGTTTTTCAGCCGGAATCAGTGAAAACACAGGCGTTTTATGAAGCCATGGCTGATTTGAAACCCGAGATCTTCGTGGTGGTGGCATTCGGGCACATTCTGCCCAGGCGGGTTATGGAGATTGCTCCAATGGGCGCAGTTAACCTGCATGCCTCCCTGCTGCCTGCATACCGTGGGCCGGCTCCCATTCACTGGGCCATTATAAACGGTGAGTCCGAAACCGGGGTCACCAGCATGCTCATGGACGCGGGCCTGGATACCGGCGAGATCCTGGAAACGGAAAAAACCGTGATCCATCCCGCAGATACCGCCGGCACCCTGCATGACCGTCTGGCGCAATTGTCTGCCAGCGTGCTCACAAAGACCCTGGCCGGTTTTGCCGCAGGTACCACCCGGCCCGTGGCGCAGGATCATTCCCTGGCCACTTATGCACCCATGCTGAAAAAAGCAGATGGCCGCATTGACTGGAGCCGGTCTGCAGAGTTTCTGGAGCGCTTTATCCGGGGCATGAGTCCCTGGCCCGGGGCGCATACCTACTGGGGCAGCAAACGGATCAACATTTTTGCCGCCCGGGTATGTCCCATGGCTGAATCGCGCCCTCCGGGCACTGTGCTGGCCTCGTTTTCCGATGAACTGCGTGTGGCAACCGGAAAACAAGCCCTATCCATAGAAGAACTGCAGATCGCTTCCGGAAAACGCATGCATATCCGGGACTTTTTAAAGGGCGCTGAAATATCGCCGGCAACGGTGCTGGAATGATTTCAGGCGATGCCCGGGAGCTTGCTTTCCGGATTTTAAGCGAACTGGAAACCAGGCGCACGACCCTGGACCGGCTCATTGACGAGGAGTTCGAAAAAATTGCGCCGGGGATGGACCGGCGGGACCGGGCTCTTGCCTTTGCTCTTGTTTACGGGGTGCTTCGCTGGCGGGCAAAGCTGGACTGGCACATTGCAGGGCTGGCAAACCGGCCGTCAAACAAAATCCGCCCGGACATGCGCAATATTTTGCGCATGGGTCTGTTTCAGATGCTGTTTATGTCCAGAATCCCGGATTCAGCGGCGGTCAACACGGCCGTGAACCTGGCCAAAAAATACGGATCACCGAAACTGGCCGGGTTTGTCAACGCACTGCTGCGAAATGCCGCCCGGCAGAAAAGCGGTTTTGCAGATCCGGATCCGTCCCGCGACCCGGTGTCGGCATTGGCTGTAAGCCAGTCTTTTCCCGAGTGGATCGTGCGCCGGTGGAACAACCGATTGGGCATGGATGAAACCCGGCTATTGTGCGGTTATAACAACCAGATCCCGCCGCTGAGCCTGCGGGCCAACACCTTGCGGATCAGCCGGGAAGCCTTGATGGAAAAAATGGTTTGTGCGGATGCCGCGGAAAGAGTTTGTGAAACAAAATACGCACCAGACGGCATTTGTCTCTGGGGTCCGCATTTGCCGGTCAGCGAATTGCCCGGTTTTCCAGAAGGATACTTCCAGGTTCAGGATGAGGCTGCACAGCTTGCAGCCCATGTGCTGGACTGCCGGCCGGGGCAGGACGTGCTGGACGCTTGTGCCGGACTCGGCGGGAAAACCGGGAACATTGTACAGTTAATGAGAAACCATGGCCGGATACTGGCCATGGACTCGGATATGGAAAAACTCGGGGAACTATCCCTGGAAATGAAGCGGCTGGGAGCCGATAATGTGGAAACATGCCGTCATGATCTCCGGCAGCCCCTGGATGTGGAGAAACTGGGAACATTTGACCGGATCCTGGTCGACGCACCCTGTTCCGGGCTCGGGGTAATCCGCAGGAATCCGGATATAAAGTGGACGGCCCGGCAAGCGGATTTTCAGGGCCATGCCCAAAAGCAGCTTCAGCTTCTGAGCCATGCCGCCGCCCTGCTGAAGCCTTCAGGCGGAGTGATGATATACGCGGTCTGCAGCATGGAGCCGGAAGAAACCCACGGGGTGGTTTCCGCATTTCTGGAAAAAACAGCCGGGTTTGAGCTTCAGGACATGGGTGTGCTTTTTCCTGAATTGGCGGATCTGGCAGATGACCACGGGTGTCTGGCCCTGCTGCCCCATCGGCATGGAACAGACGGGTTTTTTATTGCAAGGTTGATGGCACCGTAAAAGTCCAATATCTGCGTTACGCGCAATTTCTCAGAATTTCACGTACGGAGAAGTACGCTGCATTCTTCGAAATTGCGCAGGCCTTAATCTTGAACTTTTACGGCGCCATCTAAAATCAGACTTTTTACGCGTGCATCAAGGCTAAAGGTTAGCCCATGATCCGATCGATTTTCAAATACCTGGTATTGATCTTTGTTTTTTGTGCAGTGGCCGGTTTGAGCACCTATTTCACCCTGTCTTTTTTCATCCAAAGCGAAGATACGGTGCTGGTGCCGGATCTGACCGGAAAAAATGCGGTTGCCGCGCTGGAAACCCTTTCCGCCCTGGAATTAAACACCCGGGTGGGAGAAAAGGAATACAGCACGGAAGTGCCCGAAAATCACGTAATCGCCCAGAAGCCCGCCCCGGGCCGGAGCATCAAGGTTAACCGCGAAGTGTCCCTGGTGATCTCCATGGGGCCTTCCACCGTGACCGTGCCAAATGTTGAAAACCAGGAACTGTCGCAGGCCCGGATGACCCTTGAGCAAAAAGGCCTGACTGCCGGGACGGTGACCCGTGTCCATGATGCAAATACCCCGCGCCGCCGGATTATGGCTCAGCATCCGGCCCCGGAAGACGGCGTCCGGCGCAGCAGTCCGGTGAATCTGCTGGTTAGCGCCGGTCCCCGGCCAAAGGCGTACATGATGCCGGATCTGCGAGGCAAATTTCTGGATGAGGCCATGCTTTTAATTGAAAGCCATCAAATCAGCCTAGAAGAACTCAAATCCGTCCATGATCCGTCAAAACCGGAAAACACGGTCACGGGTCAGGCCCCGCCGTCCGGGTACCGGGTTGAGGCCGGCGCTCCGGTTCGCCTGATCATCAACCGCCGGCCCGGAAGCCGGCAAGCCGGCCGGGATGAAAAAAAGCCGCTTTTTTCCCATCGGCTGGCACCGGGTTTTTTAAAACAGCGGGTGAGATTGGAAATGAGCGGGTTTGGCGCCCATATGGTACTGCATGAAGGCCTGATGGATCCCGGCGCCGTGATCTGGGCCATTGTTCCGGAGCATACAGAAGCAGCGGTTTTTTTGTATGTAAACGGCAAGCTTGTTGAGTCGCAGGTTTACAACTGATAAAGCCTGTAGAAAGCTTTTTACGGCGCCATCAAAATTGGAATGCGGCAAAAACCCCATGGAGAGTGACGAATGAACGCAATCATTGCCCCCTCGATTCTTTCTGCTGATTTTGCCAGGCTCGGACAGGAAATCACGGCCGTGGAACAGGCCGGTGCCGACTGGATTCACGTGGATGTCATGGACGGCCACTTTGTTCCAAATATCACCCTGGGCCCCATGGTGGTGGAAGCCGCCCGGAAAACAACCGCCCTGCCTCTGGATGTGCACCTGATGATTGACAATCCGGACGAATTTATCGGCGAGTTTGCCAAAGCCGGCGCAGACCTGATATCCGTGCATGCTGAAACCTGCCCGCACCTGCACCGCAGCGTGGAGTTAATTGAAAGCTGCGGATGCCGTCCCGGCGTGGTGCTCAACCCGGCTACCCCTTTGAGCTGTCTGGACTGGATCCTTGACCGGCTCCATTTTGTGCTTTTAATGAGCGTAAATCCCGGCTTTGGGGGTCAGTCTTTTATTGACGCTTCCCTGGATAAAATCCTGGCTCTCAGACAGACCATTGTCCGCCATGGGCTTTCCACCCTGATCCAGGTCGACGGCGGGGTCAATGCCCAGACCATCGGAAAAATCGCAGCCGCCGGCACGGACGTGTTTGTTGCCGGGTCTGCCATTTTTAACAGCCCGGATTACAGCCAGACCATTTCCGGCATGAAAGCCGCTGCTGCAGAAGCTGCAGCGCCCCGGTTTCAAGAGCTCGGAAAAGACTGAAAAACCCGAAGCAAAAGGACTCAGGCCAGATGGAAACCAAACAGATCCTGGTAATTCACGGCCCCAACTTAAACATGCTCGGCACCCGGGAGCCGGAAACCTACGGCACACAAAGCCTTGCCGATATTGATGCCGCCCTGGTCCAGGCCGCCCAGGCCAACAGCACAGGCCTGCAAACCCTTCAATCCAATCACGAGGGCCAGATCGTGGATGCCATCCAGCAGGCCCGGGGCGTGTTTGACGCCCTGATCATCAACCCGGCAGGCTACACGCACACCAGCGTGGCCATCCGGGATGCCATTTCCATGCTGGAAATTCCCGTCATTGAAATTCATTTGTCCAATATATACAAGCGCGAGCCCTTCAGGCACAAATCCATGATCACGGATGTGGCCACAGGGCAGATCTGCGGGTTTGGCCATCACGGATATCTGCTGGCCCTGCAGGCAGCGCTTCAGATGATACAGACATAACAGGATTTTTCCGGGCCCGGCCTGAACCGGGCCCGGTTGGATTTGATCAGCCCAGATGTTCCAGTGCGATATTGAGCATGCGGCGAATGGGTTCGGCAGCCCCCCAAAGGAGCTGATCGCCAGCGGTGAAAAAGCTCAGGTACTCGGGGCCCATGTTCATTTTCCGGATGCGGCCCACCGGCACGGTCAGGGTGCCGGACACAGCAGCAGGCGTCAGCCGTGCAAGGGTGTCCTGCTTGGTGTTGGGCACTGTTTCCACCCAATCATTGGCAGCGCCGATCATGTCGGTGATTTCATCAACAGGCACATCCCGGGTGAGCTTTACGGCAATGGCCTGGCTGTGGCTGCGCATGGCGCCGATGCGGACGCAGATCCCGTCTATGGGAATCGGGGAATCGGTCTGCAGAATCTTGTTGGTCTCGGCAAAGCCCTTCCATTCCTCCTTGGTCTGGCCGGATTCCATGGGACTGTCAATCCAGGGAATCAGGCTGCCGGCAAGGGGGACGCCGAAGTGCTCAACAGGAAAATCCTGCCCGGACATGGCGTCAAGCACCCGCCGGTCGATATCCAGGATGGCTGAGGCCGGATCGGCCATCAGGTCTTCGGCGCTTTGGCCGATGATTTTCATCTGGGAAACCAGTTCCCGCATGTTCTTGGCCCCTGACCCGGAGGCCGCCTGGTAGGTCATGGAAGACATCCATTCCACCAGGTTGTTTTCAAACAGGGCGCCTGCGGCCATGAGCATGAGGCTGACCGTGCAGTTGCCGCCGATAAAGTTTTTCACCCCGTCGGCCATGGCCTGGTCAATGATTTTTCTGTTGACCGGATCAAGCACGATAATGCTGTCATCGGCCATGCGAAGTGCGGATGCCGCATCAATCCAGTAACCGTTCCAGCCCTTGCTTCGCAGCTCCGGGTAAACTTTCTGGGTATAACCGCTGCCCTGAGAGGTGACAATGATATCCATACCGGCCAGCAGGTCGGTGTCATGGGCGTCTGCCAGGGGCGGGACCGGTTTCCCGATATCCGGGCCGGCCTGGCCCGCCTGGGAGGTGGAGGCAAAAAGCGGTTCAAAGCCCTCAAATCCATTTTCCGCCCGCATGCGATCCATGAGCACAGAGCCCACCATGCCCCGCCATCCGATAAAAGCAACCTTTAACATATGTATTCTCCTTTGAACCTATCGTATCTGAAAAGATAACCGTATTTATTTATAAGCCGTTGACCTGCTTTGTCAACCGCCAATGTGCAGACGGTTTAAAGCCTCAGTAAAAAATTGAAAACTCAGCGGTTTGCTGGTAAATTAAACATTACAGGCAAATTATTGCCATGATACGAATCATTTGCGAAAACAGCCATGCCCATTTTTGAATACAGCGCCTTAAATGCCAAAGGCAAAAGCGTCTCTGACATCATTGATGCTGAAAGCGTGTCCGCGGCCAGGCAGAAGCTGCGGGCCTCCCGGATCTACCCGGTCTCCATTCGGGAGGTTGATGACAGCCAATCCCGCCAGAGCGGTTTTCTGGAAAAATTGCTGCCCGCTTTTGGCTCCCGGGTCCGGCCCGGGGAACTGGCGATCATGACCCGGCAGCTGGCCACCCTTTTGCAGGCCGGTTTTCCTCTGGTATCGGCCATTTACACACTGATCCCCCAAACCCGTTCCAGGGTTTTCAAGCGGATGCTGTCTCAGATCAAGGATGCCATAGAAGAGGGATCCGGCTTTGCCGAGGCCCTGTCTGAATATCCTGAGACGTTTTCCCCCATTTATATCAACATGGTCCGTTCCGGTGAGTCCTCAGGCACACTGGAACTGGTGTTAAACCGCCTGGCCGACATCACCGAACGCCAGCAGGCCCTTTCCAACCGGGTCCGGTCGGCAATGGCCTACCCTGTTCTGATGTTGATTGTCGGGATCCTGATTCTGATGTTTCTGCTGACCTATATCGTGCCCAGCATTACCGCCATTTTCACGGACATGGACCAGTCCCTGCCCGCCCCGACCCGGGCCTTGATTGCAGTCAGTGAATTTTTGAAAGCCAGCTGGTGGATGCTTCTGGGGGCGATGGTGATGCTTTTGGCGGGCCTGCGGCATTTCGGGCGTACCCAACAAGGAGCCTACCGGCTGGACAAGGCCGTCCTGCAAATCCCCCTGGCCGGGAATCTGAAAACCAAGCTGGCTGTGGCGCGTTTTTCCCGAACCCTTGGCTCGCTTCTGGAAAACGGCGTTCCCCTGATGGCGGCCTTGGACATTGTGAAAAACATCGTGGGCAACCGGGTGATTGCCGAGGCCGTGCAAACCGCTGCAGCCGAAGTGGAAAAAGGTGCAGGCCTGGGTAAATCACTGGAATCCTCGCGGTTTTTTCCGAACCTGGCTGTTCAGATGATCCAGGTGGGCGAAAATTCCGGGGAACTGGAGGCCATGCTGGCCAAGATGGCTGATATCTATGAAAACGAGGTGGAAAGCACGGTCTCCGGTCTGACCGCCATGCTCGAGCCCGCCATTATCCTGGTGATGGCCGTGGTGGTGGGCTTTATTGTCCTGTCCATCATTTTGCCGATTTTTGAAATGAACCAGATGATCGGATAATCGGGTTTCAGCCCCGCCCGTGCATGGGCCCTATCCCGGATTTTCCCGGGACTTCAGGGGCCTTTTGGACTCTGCAAGTTCCCGCTGAAGCCATCCATCCTCCTTATGGTTAAAATGAGCCGTGAATCGCCAGCATTGCACCCCGGGGCCGGAGCTGCAGGGAAACGGCCGGTCCATGGGTGTCTTTGAGCCGGCGGATAAATTTTTCGCTTTGCCGGTAATTGTATTTATGGGCGCTTGTCACCCCGCCGGCAATGCTGCCGCTGTAAAACCCCAGGCCGGCAAGGCCGGTCAGGGCGCCCAGGGCGGGCAAATCCTCGTCAAAACACTGCCATGAAGCCACTGCCAGCGCCGAGGTCAGAAAAAAAGCCACCCCGGCTTCCCGGATCCGGCCGGTATACAGATACCCCCCGCCGGGCACCGCAGACAGCAGACCGGCTGTCAACGGGCTTTTTTGTTTCATTTCATCCGGATCATCCAGGGATGAAACAATGGCCTCAACATTATAGCGATCTTGATTTTTTTCACTAATGGCCAAAAACGACGACCTTGCCCGGGAAAAATCACCGGCTTCCAGCAGAATCCAGGCCATCTGACTGCGGGCCCGGTCACGGACTTTCGGATCGGGCTCCTGCCGGATGATCTGTTGGAGCATCATCGCTGAACGGTCAACGTCATTTTGCTTCTGATAGCACCGGCTGATCATGAACCTGGCTTCAAGGGCCTGTTCGGAGCCGGGATAGGATCGAATCAACCGGTCAAAGGCATCAATGGCCCCCTGGTAGCGCTGCATGGAAAACCGGGCCATTCCCGCGTAAAACGCAGCAGCCGGTGCCCGTTTGTCCTTTTCAAAAAAATGAACAAACCGGTCAAATTCCGTGGCTGCGGCCTGAAAGTCCTGTTGATCATAAAGCTTTTGCGCAAAGGCGTATGCCGCCCCGGGGGTCACGGTCAGCTCCCGGGCAGATGCCGGCAGGGCCAGCATAAAACATAGAAGCCCCACCACACTCAACGTCAGAAAAAAGGGTAAACCCGATTGGGGCCGCTTTGATTTCAAATCCATATCCATAGTCCTTACAGTAAACAGTGTCAACAAAACCGGGATCAGCTCTGGGTTACCCGCAGCACCTCCTCAATTGTGGTCTATCCTTTCAGTATCTTGTCAATGCCGTCCTGATAAAGGGTTGTCATTCCGGCCTGCACAGCTTCCATCTTGATCCTGTGGGAATCATAGGTTTTCAGCACCAGATTCTGCAGCTCCGGGCTCAATTCCAGGATCTCATAGATTCCCAGCCGTCCCCGATATCCGCTGTGAAAACAATTGCTGCAGCCCACTGCCTTATAGATTGCTGATTTTTCGGCCTCCTGCGGGTCAAGACCAAGCCGTTCCAGGGTGGCGGCATCCGGTGCATAGGCCTGCTTGCATTCATTGCAGAGCAGGCGCACCAATCGCTGGGCGATCACTGCGATTACCGAGGAAGAAATCAAAAAAGGCTCAATTCCCAGATCCACCAGGCGGGTGATGGCACTTGCCGAGTCGTTTGTGTGCAGGGTGGAAAACACCAGATGGCCTGTCAAAGCCGATTGCACACCGATTTCAGCGGTTTCCAGATCGCGCATCTCCCCGATGAGAATCACATCCGGGTCCTGACGGACAATGGAGCGAAGCCCCCTTGCAAAGGTGAGCTCGATTCTGGGGTTGACCTGGATCTGATTGACCCCCTTGAGCTGGTATTCCACAGGGTCCTCGATGGTGATGATATTGATATCCGGGGAATTGAGGCTGGAGAGCACGGCATACAGGGTGGTGGTTTTGCCGCTGCCCGTGGGGCCGGTTACCAGGATGATGCCGTGGGAATAGTGGATCAGCCGGTGGATGGTATCAAGTTTTGTCTGGGACAGGCCCAGCTCTGAGAGCTGAAACAGGGAGCCGGATTTGTTGAGCAGCCGCATCACCACCCGCTCCCCGTACTGGATCGGAATGGTGGAAACCCGGATGTCAATGTTTTGATCACCGATTTTGACCTCAAAGCGGCCGTCCTGGGGCAGGCGCTTTTCCGCGATATTCATCCTGGCCATGACCTTGATGCGTGAGGCCAGCGACGCCTGCATCCACTTTGGAGGAGTGAGAAGATCATAGAGAATACCGTCGACCCGGTAGCGGATCTTTAAGCTGTATTGCTCCGGCTCGATGTGAATATCACTGGCACCGATTTTTACAGACTGGGAAATCACGTGGTTGACCAGCTTGATGATGGGCGCATCACTGGTGTCATCGAGAAGGTCGGCGGTTTCCTCGATTTCGCTGATAATGTTGCCGGTGTTGTCCTCCATGTCGGCCACAAGCTGCTCTGCCGTGTCCCGGCTGCTGTCAAAGGCCATGTTGATCAGCGAGTAAATGGCATCCCGGGGCGCGAGCACCACATCGAATTCATCGATTTCCAGAAGCCGCACCAGATCATCCAGGGGCTGGAAAGCCGAGGGGTCATTGATGGCAATCACCGGGCGCGTGGTTTCGGCCTCACTGCTGCCGGCTTTTTCCGGATCAGCGGCACACGTCCGGCAAATGGGCACCATGGCGTATTTTTTCAGAAACCCGATGGGCACCCTGCGAGCAAATTCGGTCTCAAAATCCTCAGGCGGCAGATGGGTCCAAAACGGCAGGTCATAAACCCGGGAAAAGGCCTGGAGCAGCTGATGTTCAGAAAGGATCTTCTTTTTCAGGATCACCTCGGACAAGGGGACATTCTGCTGCCTTGCCAGCCTTCCGGCCTCAGTGATATCGCTTTCATCCACGCCGAATTCGCGGGTCAATATATCGGTTAAATGCTGTTTCATTTACCGGTGTTTTCTTCTGATTTTTGGTTCATGGCGACACTGTCAGCCGATCTCCGGGCCGGATAACGGAATCCTCTGTCAAGCCGTTTATTTCAAGCAGCGTGTCAAGCCCGATGTTGTGTCTGCGGGCAATGGAATACAGGGTATCGTTTTTCTTCACCGTGTATTGCCCGGCCGCGGTCGGGTCAGTCTCTGGCTGATCGGCTTCCGGGCCTGTTCCGGATTTGGGCAGTGTCAACGGAAATTCGTTTGCAGAGCGCGCGTCTTTATTCTGCGGCTGCCCATAAAGCTTGATGGTTTCCTCGGGCACTGTTTGAAACTTTTCCTTGTTTTCCTTGTAGAATTCAGCGGCTTCATCCGGCGCGGCCATGACCCTGGGGGTAATAAACACAAAAAGGTTGGTCTGGTCCGAGGAATCGGAAAGGGATTTAAACAGCCATCCGATCAGCGGCACCCCGCCAAGGCAGGGCACCCGGTACTCGGTTTTTGTTAGGCTTTCGTCAATCAGGCCGCCGATGACCACCGTATTGGTGTCATTGACCTCAACGCTCACCTCCATGATCAGGGCTTCAATATAAACCATGGCCCTGGGCACATCGAGCTTTTCAATCACGGATTTCAAAACCTCGTAATCATCTTTTTCCGCTCGTATGATCAGGCTGTTGGTGGCCTGGTCCGCGGTTACCTGCACCGCTTCGGATACAATGGGCGCCTGCTTTTTTCCCTCCTGCTGTTCCTGACTTGCGGGCAGTTCCTGCAATACCCCCACAAGGTCCTCAGCCTTGGCGTTTTCCAGGTAATAAACATTGATTTTTTCTTTTCCCTTGGGCATTTCCTTATCAAGGGTCTTGACAAGCTGCCTGACCCGCTCTGTGTCGGGCTCGCTGGCCTGAACAATCAGGAGGTTGGTCCGTCTGTCTGCAACTGCGGTGATCTTGTCCCTGGCAAACCTGCCTTCTGACTGCCCCTGGCCAAACACGGAATTGACGATTGAGACAATGTCTTCGGCATTGGAATGTTCAATGGGAAGCATGAGAATTTCACGGCCGGTTCCGGGCACATCAATGGCGTCAATGATGCGCATCAGCCGCTTGATATTGGAATAGACATCCGTGACAATGAGCGTGTTGGTGGGCGCATAGGAGATGATCACGCTGCTTTTGGAAATCAGGGGGGCAAACAGCTGCTTGATCTCATCGGTACTGGCATATTCCAGCGGAATCAGCTGGGTGACGATTTTGTCCTCGCCTCTGCCGCCTTCCCTTTTCAGCTTCGCTTCGGACGCCGCTGAGCATCAGGCCGCCGGGCCGGCCGTTTTCAAAATAAGGCCTTATGCGCACCTGGCGCCTCAAAGTGTTGGCATCCTGCAAGGTTTCATTCATTTGCTGACTGGATATGGACACGGGTTCTTCTGAAACAGAAATGTCTGCCGCCTCAGGCACCGGTTGGACTTGTCCGTCAGAAAGGCGGCCGGCCTGATCAGCCAGTTCCTCCATCTCCAGGATTTCATCTTTGCCGTTTACCGTCAAAATAACCCTTTTGCGCAGAATCATCCTGATCCGCGCCTGGTCAATAGTATCGCCCTCCTGGTAAAGGCCCTGTTTGCCGCAAGGTCAAGCCTGGCTGAAACCATGTCGTAAAACAGGTCTGCACATACAAAAACCGCTGCGGCCGCAAGCAGCACACGAATGATTTTCAGAATGGTTTTTATCATCTTCTTATAAACCGTTTAAATATCCGCATGTTGCCCCCTCGGCCCGGAAATCACCGGATCTGCCAGGATGGCTGATTCAGGGAGCCGGCAATGCGAAGCGATAGCCCTTCGCCGCTTGTGAATTTTTCCGGCAGCAGTCCCCCCATGGCCCTGGCCAGGGTCGGATTCGGCCGAACCGTGGCGGAAATCTGAATCCGGCTGTTTTCAAAGGGCCGGCGAATGAGAATACGGCCGGTGCCCCGGGCGGACACCTGGTTTCCCTTAAGTTCGATCTGCCGGATATTTACCTGTTGACCCTCAATTTCCAGGTCCGTCTCAATGGATTCAAACGTTAATTGTTTTATGCCAAAGACGGCTTCCTGCATGGCAATCGTGCACTGGCTGGCTGTCAGCTCAATGGTGCCGCTGCCGCCGGTTTGCCCGGCAAAACCGCCATTAAATTCAATGGTTCCGTCCAGGCTGCCGGAAACCGTATGCCCGCTCATGTTTCGGATCAAAACAATGCTTTCCAGGTCTGCATTTTCAAGCCGGATATAAAAGGAATTGTCCGCCTCGCTGCCGGAGGCATCTTTCATGGCCACCCAGCCCAGGGCCCGCCCCTCACCCAGGCTGATTTTAAAATCAAGGGTGTCAAAAATGCCCGGCAGTTTTCTATACGCCGGAGACAGAATCGTACGGCCGGTTTCCAGGGCATCCATCTGCCGGTAAACCAGGGCAGCTTCACCTATGACCAGACACGGGGGAAAACCCGGTCTCACCGATGCAATTTCAAGCGACACCGCATTGTCCGAGGCCTTCCGAACCTGGTGTTCCAGGTATTTTTTCACTGCATTGGCAGGGAATAAAAGATAGAGAAACACGGCTGCCAGTAAAGTAATATAACATATCCAGGCAAGCCGTTTTTTTGATTTTTTCAACATGAATAATGCGTCCACTTGGATTGCGGGCTGCTATGCATCCACTGCCTCGGCCTGCATAACCACGGAAAGCAGCCCTTCTTTCTCCCCGGCTTTGGAAATCGACAACCGGCTGACCCGGACCATATTTTCAGATGTCTCCACCTCAAACAGGTAGGATGTCAAATCTTTAAGGGAAATATCCTGAAGTTTGAGTTCAACATAGGAAATGGTTGTGCCGGATGTCTCATCAGTTGAGCTGCTGGGTTTCATATAGGTGATGTATTGCTTCACCCCGGTTTCTCCGGCAACCCGGTCCATGAATGAAAACAGGGTAAACCCCGACGGTCTGAGGGCATACCGGTTTTGAGTGCGTTCTGAATTTGCCTGCATCACCCGGTGCTGCCGGTACATTTCAACCATTTCCACAAGCGCGGCCTGCTTGAAAGCCAGTTGATCACGAAGCTGGCTGCGTTTTTCAAAAACCGGATGCACCAGGAGCTCAAAAAACAGGAAAACAGCCACAAATCCGGCACCTGCTGTTACCGCCAGTTTTTCCCTGCGGTTGAGATTGATCATTTTTTTCATCTGCCCGGCACCTCCGGCCGTTAAAGCGGCTCTTCGGCCAGATCCGCCTTGATCCGGAACCGTACGCGATTGGCGGACTGGTCCATATTGGCGGAACTGATGGTGATCTGCTTGAAAAAAGCGGATTTTTGCAATTGCATTTTTATATCATCAACTGCGTTGAATGTATCGGTGAGCCCCGCGAGCTGCACGCTGGTGTCGCCCCGGACAAACCGGGTCAACACCATATTGATGCTGTCAGGAATCAATTCACTGACATCTTTTAAAATATCCACATTGCGGATACCCGCCCCATCCTCTCCGGAAAACACGTTTTGTTTTTCCAACTGGGAAAGGCCCGCCTCCATCTGCTGCACGGGATCAACAATGCGGGTGGCATCCGGGAAGGCCTGTTGAAATATTTTTGTGATCTGCCGGTCTGTTTGTGCAATGCGACGCTCCATGTGCCGGTTTTCCATGATTGCCTGAATCATCAGCACCATAAAAACAAAAAAAGCCAGCACGCCAATGCTGATGATCTCACTGCGGTTTTCAGCCCAGTATTTCTGCAGCACATGATGGCTGCGGTTGAACTGAAAGGGCCGGATACCGGCTGTTTCAATCCCTGCCAGGCTCAGGGCGCAGTTGGCCCGGGAGCCGATACCCAAATCTTTGTCTGGTAATTGATAGAGCCGGGTTTCGGCAGCCAGGTTCAAAAAGCGAACTTCTGTTTCCAGGGCTCCGGACAGTTTTTCAGCAAAGCCGTCATCGGCTTGATCTGTGCCGGAAACAAAAATGCGCCCAAGTTCCGGATCCGTGTCATACAGGGTTTCAAAGGAAGCCAGCATTCGTTGGATGCCTGCTGCGATTATATCCGCACATTTGGCTGCATCAGCGGCCCCGCCCGTGCGAAGGGCCTGGATCATGTGAATTTTACCGTCAACAACCATGCAGGCAGCCACATTAGGGCCGTCAATGTCGAGCAGCAGAAAATTTTTCTCCCCGGTCTCAGACAGGCGGGAGACACAAAGGGCTGCGGCCGCAGAACCGATGGTGACCGCCCTTGGCGTTAGATCCAATCGCCGGAAAATTTCCTGAATGGTTTCAAGTTTCCGGGTTTCCACGGCTGCCACGAGCAGGTCGGTCTGTTCAGCCTGGCGGACAATGAGAAAATCCGTCTGCACGCCACTGATTTCAAACGGCAGGGTGGGCTCCAGCTCAAAGTCAAGCACCTGGCGGATTTTTCTGTTGTCTTTAAACGGCACCTGCAGGTTGCGAAAAGACACCTCTGATGCGGCAATGGAAACAAGACAGCCGGCGCCCTGAGCAGGAATCTGGCTGATCACTGTATCCATGGCCCAGGCCAGGCGTTCTTCCGGGCCGGCGGCTTCTTCCGGGGCATCGCCGAAAGACACGAACTTGTGGGCCTCGATCCGGTTGCCCTTCAGGGCGGTGCGGACCAGCACGGCACACAGGCCCTGCTTTCTGATATCAATGGATAGAATCCGGTTGCTCATAACCGTGTTACGGCATTGGTTTTAAATTTTTTCACAGGGCCTTATGCGATTTTCAAGCAGCCCCTGATTCAATATATCCTATTCATACTGCCAGTGCAATACACGACATTTCCATTCCCCGGATTTCTTCTGCTCCCGCCGCACAACCACCCGGGCGGCCATGGAACTTTGATTTTCCCGGGCTCTGCACCGGATGCGAAACAAATCACTTTTGACCGCCACCAGGGAGGAATCAATCTCCACGTCTTCCATCCCTGGAACCTGCCGGTACCAGGTCGGACTGGTCAAGTCATAGAGATACTCACCGCCTGAAGTTTCCTTGCGAAAAGCGGTCATTTCCGGAGCCAGAAATTCAAGACCCGCCGGCAGCAGCGCGGCTAAAACGGGTATCCCGGCAGTGTTGATATTGATCCGGCCGTCATAAGTATAATCATGGGGGTTGTTTCCTGCCGGTGCAAGGCCGTGTACTGTCAGAAAATCGCGCAGGCCTGCATTTTCATCATCTGCGGAAAACAGCTCCGGGGTGATGTTGCGCACGCGCAGCAGCTCGGACAAATGCCGCACAGGGCCGTTTCTGCACTTGTACGGCGGATCCCGGTCCATGTAATAATCAGATTCCGCACCGCTCAGGCCTGTTATGGCTTCATCATCTCCGGAATCAATCCAGTCCTTGATCGGATTGATGATCATTTCCGGCTCCAGAGGTTCTTGTGCTGTCGCTGTATCGGGTTGATCCTGCTCCTGAAAAAACAATTCAACAAACCGGAGCCACAATTGCTGCTGAACAGGGTTAAAATCGCGTCCGGCCGGAAACTGCACCAGGGCGTTGACCTGCATACGGGCGCGTTCATCGGTGATTTCAATCTGCAATTCATCTTCGCCATACCCGGCCCGGCCAAGATAGCCGCTGATTTTTTCCGGGTCTGCCCAGTCTTCCTGGACGGAATCCACTTCCGTCTGCTCCTTGTCGCGAATCAAAATCCGCATGGCCAGGCTGACACCGGATTCGATTTTTTGCTGCAGAACCTGTCTGTCTCTGGCTGTCCCGCTTCTGCTCAGCGAAGCGCCGGTCTGCCGGTTTAACTCAAAGGTCACGGCGATCAAAACCGTGATAATGCTCAGGGTGATGATCAGGGCAATGCCGTGATTATTGGTTTTTAACACGTTCAAGGGGCTCCCTGCCAGCCGGTACAACCACCCGGGTAAAAAACGGATAGCTTCCCTGGTCGGTTTCAATTTTAAAAAAAATTTCAACACCTGCCGGGGTTGCGTAGTCTGTTGCCTCATCAGAGGAATCCCAGGTTTTCCGGTCATCGCCCCCGTGATCGAAATATGTCAGGGCAAACTCCGTGATATGGGTGCAAAGCACCGGCGCGCTGTCCGTATCCCATTGATCTGTATCCCCATCCCAGGCAAACGGCCGATCCCCGCGCCTGAGAACATAACCGCGGTCCGGTTCCTGGCTTTTTTCAACAAAATACCGGAGTTGCGCCAGGCCGGCGGCGGTTTTCTGCGGGTCTGCGCTGCCCGTGGAAACCGGCAGGTGGGCAAAAGCGGCAAACCGCAAGCCTGAAAAGGAATCACCGCCAATAAAATCGGTTTGCCCCACAAAGGCGTAAGGATCCGGGTCGTCTCCGGCATTCGGTGGGATAAACAGGGGATAGGGATCGGCATAAGCCGACCGCAGATCCGTGCTGATCCGGTGCAGGCACCCGGCACCCATTGCAAAAACCCTGTCCCCTTCCTTGATGGCACCTATCCGGGATAAGGCGGCGTTCATTGCGCTGTAGACAATAGTAGCAATTACGGCAAAAATAACAACTGCCATCAACACTTCCAGCAGGGTAAAGCCCGGATTTCCGGACATCTTTGGCTGGTTTTGATGCCGGAGCGGATTCATGGCCGCGATTCCTCGTTTTTGGCCGAAATCTGCCGGGTGATTTCATAGACAAGCCCCCATGCTGAATGCCGGACAGTAATGCTGGCTTCCAGAAAAGGCATGTTTTCATTGTCTTCCACATTGATTTCCCGTGACCGGACCCGGCTCTGCCAGGTATATCCGGAAAAATCCGGACCGAAATCCCCGCTGTCTTCGCCCATAAAAGAATCGGGCTCCATCCGGATTTGCGCAACCCTGGCCTGGGCCAGAAACGGGGCCAGGGAATAGAAGCGCACGGTTTCATTCATGGAAATGGTCTGGCCCTGCAGGCGGATAATGCTCACAAGAACCGTGGCGATAATGGCCAGGGAAACCAGGACTTCCAGCAGGGTGAATCCGCGGTCGGCGGCCTGGCGATGTTCCATGCCGCAATAATGATCATTCATGGCTGCCGCTGATTTTGATATCGGGCAAAAACGGATTGATTTCATAGGAAATGCGCTGATTGCCGCGGGTTTGGACATAAATAACAGCCTGGTCCGAATATCCCCGGGGATAAAAACGGATCTGCGCGGTGCCGGCAGATATTCTGTGGTCACCGGCAAACACCACCTCAGAGATGCGGTTTGTTCCGGACAGGGATAATCCCTTTGATTTTGCGGCTTCCAATGCCGGCTCGTCCATGTCATGCCGGCCGGCCCAGAGCCGGTTTTCATCTACGTCAACAAAGAGGATAAACTGTATCTGATTTTCAACAGCCCGGTTTTTCAGATCTTTTACCTGAAGCTGCAGCCAGGCGGAAAGTTTTCTGGAATCAGAGGAAAAAAAAGATTCATGAAGCCTGGGTACGGCAAAAAACAGCATAACACCCAAAAGACTGATCACCACGATCAGCTCAATGAGTGTAAAGGCCTGGTTATTCAATGAGTATCATCCATTTTAATGCGGATATCACATAGCCAAGGAGGAAATGAAAATGCAGGATTCAGAAGCCGCAATTCTGGACCGGCCCGAAATTTTACAGATCCTGTTTCATCCCCGAAAGGCCCCGGACACGCCGCCTCCTGCCGGGACCGTGGATCTGGACGTGGCCGCCGAGGACGGGGTGAATCTGGGGTGCCGCTTTTACCTGGCGTCCGGCGATCAGCCCCATTTGCTGTTTTTCCATGGAAACGGCGAAATCGCAGCCGACTATGATCCCGTGGGACCGGTGTACAATGAGCACGGGTTAAGCCTTCTCGTGGCCGATTACCGGGGCTACGGCAAAAGCACGGGATCGCCCACTGTGTCTGCCATGCTTTCAGACGCCAACCTGATACTCGATGCCGCTGCCGACTGGATGAAAAAAAACGGCCGGACCGGCCCCCTGTGGGTCATGGGACGATCCCTGGGAAGCGCATCCGCCCTGGAACTGGCCGCATCCAGACCCGAAGCCTTGGCCGGCATTGTCATTGAAAGCGGCTTTGCCCATACCATGTCTTTGCTCCAACATCTGGGCATGGATACCCGGTCTTTGGGGATCGAGGAAACTGCGATTTTTTCCAACGCGGAAAAAATCGCAAAATACAAGGGACCGGCATTGATTGTCCATGCCCGGTTTGATCACATTATTCCGCTTTCCCACGGACAGGACCTGTATCAAAAATGCGCATCTGACACCAAGGCCCTTGAAATTATTGAAAACGCCAATCACAACGATATCATGATCCGGGCCGGGCTGGACTATTTCCGAATGATCAGCGATTTTATCCGTAAGGCGGGCAATCGCTGACCGCCCGCACATGGCACTGACAGGTAAAATCCGCAGCCCCCGCATACCCCAGGCTGGTGTCCACAAACCAGGCGGCAACAAAGGATTTTCGGTCTGCGCTCCAGAATCGGTGGATATCTCCGGAAAAAACCGGGGGTGCGCAATAGTCGCCGAGAACAGATACCGGAACAAGCAGAAGAGCAAGTTCATCCACCGTGGGAAGGCGCCAGTTCTGGACGCCGCCAAAGGCCCGGGCATTTAGTGAGTCAATATATTGCCGTGCCCGGGACCACTCCATGGGCCAGGAAGAGCCGGCCTTCTGCCACAGCCGGCTGTGGGTCTTATCCCGGACAGTGTGGTCATCGCAGACCACAAACTCCGGGGTCCGCCGGCCTGACGGCCGCCAGAGCGCATCAAGGCCGAAGCGTTTTTTTGCCGCACTCAAAGAAACCTTCACAGGGGTGGTGCGCACCGGCTGGGTGTGGTCCGCATCAGAAGTCCGGCCCACAGCCGGCACCTCCTGCATTCGGCAGGTTTTTTCAAGGCGCTGCTGCCAGGAGTCAAAAGCCCTGTCCAGGGCGGTTGTCATCTCCCGGCAATCCGAAAAACGCTTGTCTGGTTTCGGGTGGGTGGCGCAAAGCAGAAAATCATCCCAGCATTGACCCAGCAAAGGGTTGATCTCACCGGGCACGGGCTTTTCTCCAAGATCCGGTGGCAGATAGCCTGTCAGCATCCGCCAGGCCAGAACCCCTGCCCCGTAGATATCGGCCCGTTCATCCACGCGATCCGGATCGGCTTCCTGTTCCGGGGCCGTGTAATACGGAGTGCCGATTTTAAACTGCTCGGGCACTCCCCGGGTTTCACCCCTGAGCAAAGACAGGCCGAAATCAATGATCCGCACCTGATCGGATTCAGAAATGAGCATGTTATAGGGCTTGACATCCCGGTGAATGATGCCCGCGTCATGGAGCCGGCCCAGCCCGGAGAGGACCTGGCGCAAGTAACGCACTGCCCGGTCCGGCGGCAGGCTGCGGGCGGGTGTTTCCATGATATAGTGCTCGCCTGTCATATCCCCGAGATTGACGCAGTGATATTCCATGGTAAAAAAGGGTCGGCCTTCACTGTCGCGGTCAAAATCCAGGATTGCCGCAACATAGGGATGCCGCAGATCTGCCAGAATCCGGGCCTCGTCCATAAACATTTTTTCAATGGCTTTGTCTCCCAGCAGCTGCACCATGTGGGGCCTTGGCCGAAGCCGTTTTAAGGCAACAGTTTTATTGATTTCCGGCAATTGGGCCTTATACACCCGCCCCATTCCGCCGGTGCCCAGCAGCCCGGTGACCTTGTATTTGCCGATATGCATGATTTCCCCGCTTTTTTCCCCCGGCAGGGCCGGGCTAAGAATGCCTGCAGCCCTGTATTGAGCCGGGCAATGGTTTGTGATATGAAACATCCGGGTCCGGGCAGTGCAGGAAACCCCGGCCTGAAAAATTTTGAAAATTTGAAACACAGTTTGGGTTTTATTATAACGGCACAAAACCATGAAGGATTTTTTCATGAATCCCCCATATGATCGCATTGAAATCATTGCCCTGTGTGCGGAAAGCCGGAAGGATCTTCAAAAACAGGTCAAAGATGCCGCAAAACAGGCATCCGGCACCGCAGCCCCGGAACAGCTCGGGGAAAGATCCCGCAGGGTTTTTTCGGAAAACGCCCCCCTGCGCCTGCTGATTGCAGACACGGTTCCCGGACAGATCCGGGAAAAACTCCAAATCGCTGAAACCTGGCTCAATGCACCGGAAACAGAAGAAAATCCGGTCCCGCCGGAAATATTTTACGGAGACAGCGCGCCTGACGGCAAACTGGCATTTCTGTTTCCCGGCCAGGGAAGCCAGTATGTCAACATGGGCCGGTCCCTTGTTTCCCATTTCGCCGAAGCCGGGCCGATTGTGGAAATGGCGGAAACCGCATTTGGCAGAAACCCATCCTTGTGCGCCCATCTGTATCCCCCGGAAACACAGGACAAGGAGGAAGAGCGCAGCCGGCAGGAAGCGCTTCGCAGAACTGACGTGGCCCAGCCGGCCATCGGTCTGGTCAGCGGAATTTGTCTTTCGATCCTTACCCGCCACGGCGTGCTGCCAGCGGCCGCCGCCGGCCACAGTTTCGGGGAATTAACGGCCCTGTGTGCGGCAAAAAGCCTTGATGAAAACGATTTTTTGACACTGGCCGCCGCCCGGGGCCGGTTTATGGCCCTTGCCGGCAAAAACTCCGGGGAAAGCGGACAAATGATGGCGGTCCGGGCAGGTGCAAAACAAATTGAGGAACTGATCCAAACACACCGGGCAGACGTGGTGATAGCCAACCGCAACAGCCCCAAACAGCAGGTATTGTCCGGTCCGCGCCAGGCCATTGAACAAATGCAGGAAATCTGCAGGAAAAATCGTATCATGGCAAAACCGCTGCCGGTGTCCGCGGCTTTTCACTCCCGGCTGGTCATGGATGCGGCTGCACCGTTTCAGGAGCTGGTTGCAAACACCAAATTTAAACGCCTGCAAATCCCGGTATACGCCAATACCACGGCCCTGCCCTACCCGGATGATCCGGCTGCGGCCAGGCAGCTGCTGGGCGGGCATCTGCTCAAGCCCGTGGATTTCATCAATACCGTGGAGCACATGTATGCGGCCGGAATCCGCACCTTTGTGGAGGTCGGGCCCGGGGCGGTGCTATCTGGCCTTGTCCGGCAGATCCTGGGCACACGACCGCACGCGGCCTTCTCCGTTGACGCCTCAGCGGGGCGTCAGCCCGCGGTGCTGGATATGGCCCAAAGCCTTTCCCGCATTGCGGCTTTGGGATACCCGGCGGAACTTCACCAGTGGCCGGCCGCAGGCCCGGATCAGGATTTGCTTCCTGTCTGCTGAGTTTGCTCAACAGCGCTTCCGCAATAGGGGCAGAACTGATAATCCCCGCTTGTGACCGGCGCGCTGCAGGACCGGCAGAAGTCAGGCACCGGGGCCAGTTCCACGATGAGTTCACCTTCGCGCACGGGCACCATTTTTTTGTCTTCGGTGTAGTTGGCGGTTTTCAGCACCCGCCGGACAATGCCGTCATCCGGGGCCAAAACAGCCTTTTCCTGTTTCATGATCGAAAGATTAAACAGCTCCTCGCCCTTTTTGACCACTTCGCCGGGCTGCGCATAAACCACCCACAGATCCCCGGAGCTCGGGGAGGCCACCTGATAGGGGTTTTCCGTGTCCGCCATCTCCGCCTCACCTGCGGCCTTTCCCTCAGGGGCCTGGACCTGGACCTCAAAGGTGATGATTTCGGAGTCCAGCAGATAGCGCACAATGCTGATGCCGCTTCTGCGAGGCTTGGAAATATCAAGGATAACCATTTTATGGGGTTTTCCCTGGCTGTCGGCAAATTCAAGGTCCTGTCTGGGCGCCAGGCCTTCGAACCAGACGTCAATGGGCAAAATATTGGGATCTGCGTATTTTTTCTGGAATTCAAAGGTTTTTAAGGCATCTCCCGGGTGATTGAGATACAGAATCAGCTCCTCTTGGGTGGGCATGCGTTTGATGCGGTTTCGAAGCGCAAGGGTCTCGGCCTGGATATCGATTTCCTCCAGGGAATCCAGTGGCGAGGCCTCGGTGCGCTGTTCCAGGGCCCGGCGGTATTCCGTGCCAAAGGCGCTTTGATAAACCCAGTCCGGGGGGAAACCCTGGGGCAGGCGGCCGTATTTGCCCAAAAGCAGGTCCCGGAATGCATCATTGCTGTCCTGGTAAAGTTTCAGACGATCCTTTTTCACCTGTTCGGACAGCTCCTGTTCCGGCTTTTCAGCCACGGCTTCGAGCACATCGAGCATATGGCGCACGTGATGTTCACCCCCGCGTTTGTATGCACCGGTAACCGCCAGAAAAGCCGTGTTCCAGGTAATCTGGGAGCCCGGTGTCACATCGTGATAACGAACAATCTTGCGGGTTCCGGCCAGAAACCGCAGCATGTGGGGCAGCAGCCGGATATAGCCCTGTTTCATGGCCCCTTCCTGGGAAGACGAGGTGGCCCCACCGGGCATGCCGTGTTCCACCACATCGTAATCAATGCCCCTGAAATGGGGAGAGCAGTACTGATCATAATAGGGCATGATCTGCTTTAGAACAAAGCCGCAGTCGCGGATCATGTCCCGGTCCAGGCGGGTTTGAAGACCCAGTTCGTCTTCCATGTAGGCGGCTGTGGACAACACTTCGCCCTGACCGTACCAGCGAACCGCAGCGCCAATGGCCGTATCCACGATATGGACCCCGGCTTCTGCGGCAGCGCCTACAGCCGGCACAAACAGTCCGTCAGTGTAGTGCCGGTGGTAATGGAGCACCAGCTCCGGGTATTTTTTACGGATGGCGCCCACCAGCTCCCGCATGAAGCGCGGGGGACACACCCCTGCCATGTCCTTTAATCCCAGGATGATCATGGATGCGGCCCGGTTTTTGTCCACCCCGGCGGCCCGGGCGCACATCTCCAGGATCTGTTCGGTGACCTCCAGGTAATGGCCCACGGTAAAGCCCGGGGCCCAGGAAAGGGAGAGGGCCGGCTCGAAAATGCACTCATTTCCAGACAAAACGATTTCAGCAAACGGGCGCATGTTTTCCACATGGTTGAGAAAATCAAAGCATCGGATCACGTCGTAATGGGCGCAGATCATTTCCCCGGTTTTCTGCATCAAAGAGCGGGGCTGGGGCTTGTAGCCCAGCACGTTGGTGGACCGGATCAGGATCTGCTTCAATGAGTTGGGGGCAAAATCGTTCCACTGCCGGGCCTCGTAAAACGGATAAGTCATGTTGGCGAGCATGGCCACATGAAAATGGGCACCGCCGCCGTTTTCAATGGAGAAAAACCCGCAGCGATCCAGATAAGGCCCCACCAGCCGGTCTTCGGCCAGCCTGAACCGGTTGCCGCTGTTGGACTGGGTGATATCTCTGGTGGTGGTGTCGGTAAAATGGACAATGCCCTGTGCACGGGTGTCGCGCACCAGATCAAGGGCGGATCTGCGGTCCCTTCCGGGATAGGAAAGCACTTGGCGGCCGGCATCTTTTTCCCGGCTGTCCATTGCGGGCAGCACAGCCTCAAACCGCCCCACCCGTCTGTCGCTTCGGCCCCGGTATTGCCCGAGCTCCACAAACGGATTATAGCCCCGGGCAGAGATTTCGGCCACCAGCCGGGAAATGCGAAGGGCCTCTGGCTCAATGTCTGAGTAAAACATCAGTTCCGGGTGTTTTTCAATAAACCGGGTATCATAATCGCCTTTGACAAACACCGGATGGCGGACGATCTGGCTGTGAAACGGGATGGTGGTTTTCACCCCGGAGATCATGTATTCCCGAAGGGCCCGCTGCATGAGCTTGACTGCCTTGCCCCAGGAATTGCCATAGGTGATCAGCAGGGCAGCGGCCGAATCATACTGGGAGGGAAACTCATAGCCCTCGGTCACACAGGAATCCAGTCGCACCCCCTGGCCCCCCGGGGACACGTACCGGCTCAGCAGCCCGGAATTGGGGGCGAAATCGTTCTGTGGATCCTCGCAATTAATCCGGCACTGCATGGCGTGCAGGTAGGGCACGGTTGTCTGATCTGAAAACCGGAGCCCGGCGCCGAAGGCAACAGCGATCTGCTCTTCGACAAGGTCAATGCCGTAGCGGCATTCGGTGATGCCGTGTTCCACCTGCAGCCGGGTGTTGACCTCGATCAGATAGGGATCGGCCTTTTCATCCACTAAAAATTCCACTGTGGCCAGGCTGTAATAGCCCACCGCTGAAACCAGTCTTCGGGCATAATCCTTGAGCCGTTCCCGCAGATCCGGGGTCATTTTGGACCATGGCGACGGAGTGATTTCCACCAGTTTTTGGTGGTTTCGCTGAACCGTGCAGTCACGCTCGTCAAAGGCAAACACATTGCCGTACTGGTCAGCGATCACCTGGATTTCAATATGGCGGACACTGGGCAGGTATTTTTCCACATATACCCGGGGATTGCCAAATGAGGCCTCGGCCATGACAGATGCCTTGTGAAACGCCGATTCCAGCTCGCTTTCGGAATACACCTCGTAGATGCCGCGGCCGCCGCCGCCGCCTTCTGCTTTGAGCATGATGGGAAAGCCGATTTTTGCGGCGATTTTTCGCGCTTCCGGAATGGTGACGGCATCTTCGGAACCCGGCACCACCGGCACGCCCAGCTCCCGTGCCAAACGGCGGACCGATACCTTGTTTCCAAGGATTTTCATGGCCTCGGCCGGGGGGCCGATAAAGGTAATGCCGGCCTGAAGGCATTTGGCCGGAAAGGTGTCGTCTTCGGCCCCGAAACCCCAGCCCGGGTGTATACCGATGATGCCCCGTTCCCTGGCCTTGCGCACAATGCGGTCCAGATCCAGATAAGCGTTGGGGTCATCACCCAGAAGCATGAGCTCGTGGGCCCCCAGGGTGGACGGTGATGTTTTGTCCACGTCTGTTGCGGTCATGATCGCCACGGCTTCGAGCTGCTCGGAAATCGAGCGGCTGATGCGCCGGGCCGGAATACCGCGGTTGGCAATCAGGATGGGATTTCCTTCGATTTCCGACTGGACTTCTGCAAAGGTTTTGCCGCTCGAGCGGCTTTGATCAGAACTCGAATCATTCATAATGAATTCACCTTTATATCTAAATTTCAAGAATTTGTGTTTTTATATATAAAGTATTACTTTAGATATGGATGTTTTCCGCAGGCAGGATGCTGCCGGTATAAATCACACTGGATTTTTCGTTGATACGGACAATCAGGCCCCCGTCTGCGGCCAGGCCGCGGATTTCGCCGAGCACGGCCTCCTGGTGGCTCCGGCGGATGGTCACCTGCTGCTCCACCCAGGCCAGACGCTTTTGCAGCTGCATGACAAATTCTTCTGGCTCCAGGGTTTTCACTAACTGTTGGATGCGGCTTCGGCCGGTTTGGCCCATGTGCAGCATCAATTCCATGGGTGAGACCGCAATGCCAAGCTCTGCAAGGCTGACAGCCGGAATTGCAAATGCATCGGTTAACCGGTGGTTTGGCGGGGCTGAAGCCAGGTTGATGCCTATGCCCACAATCAGGCATCCGGCCCGGTGCTCCACCAGTATGCCGCAGATCTTGCAATCGTTTACCAGCAAATCATTGGGCCACTTGATCCGGACATCCGCGCCAAAGTTTTCCAGGGCTTCGGCTGCCACCTGGCCGGCAAGCAGCGATGCCATGGCCCGCCATCCAGGGCCTGCGCCTTCTATGGATTCCAGATCCGGCCAGTACCAGGACACATACAGGTTTCCCGGCGGTGAAATCCAGGTGCGCTCCATCTGCCCCCTGCCCTTTTGCTGCTGCACCGCAATCAGGCAATCCCAGGGCGAAAGGCCGCAAGTGTCAATCAATTCCCGGATCGCATCCATGGTCGAAGCGCATTTGCCGCAGACAAAAACCGTGTTTTCAGGCCGGGAACTGCCTGAACGCCATCCGGCAAAACCGCTGCCTTCATGTCCCGACGCAATTTCGGTCCTGACCCAGGGAGACAGGCGCTTTGCGTCCTTTTCCCAGGCCGGATGAGAAACAGCCAGTTTGTCGGGATCAATGGCTTCAAACAGCGGCTCTCTGCCCGAGCCAAGAAGATATACACCCGGTTCCATTGATTTTCCTTTTTTGCTGTAAACGACGATTGCCCCCGGCAGTGGATACAGCCCTCTTTTCTGCGTTATATGCACAAAATTGTCAAGCAATTTGTATATGCTTCAGTTTTTTAACACTGCACAAACATCTGAATATTATAAATAAAATTTATTGTCCACAAAAACACCGGCCAATAAGTCCCGCATCCTATATCTTGATCCGGTTCCTGGAAACGTTTATGTTTTATCACAACAAAGGCTTCTTCCAAGTAACATCGAAAAAGTTGCTGTTAATGCCTGGTTCTACAATTTTCGCATGATGCCGGCCCCGGTGGCGGTTTGCTCCCTGCTGACCGCTTGCGCGTTCAATGCGACTCGCAAACCACTCCCGGGCCGGCATCATGGCCGACTGTGTGCAAAATTTTACACTAAGGGAGTCGGAAAAAACACATTCAAGTCTTAAAAAGCGTTGTTTTCATTCCCGGTCCCGTGGGCTGGCCCGGCAAGAACCCTACCAAGGAAGCCCGGGGGCGGGGTCGGTTTGTGAAGCGACATTGAGCGTTTCCGGGATAAATTCAGCCAATGCCGGAGCAAGTAAAATTTCAAATTGCCGGGGCTGGATGGAAGAAACCCGGAAACGGTCAGGAGCGAAAAAACCGACGCCGGCCCCAGGGCTTCCTTCCCGACAAACAGCGGACGCGGTGAAAAGCCTTTGAACGGAACATATCAATAAAAGGAGAAAACCCATGTTTGTTGCGTATTTCCGGACGGCTGCCTTTGTTTTGCTCATGGCTGCCGCAGGCATTGTTGCCGTCCTGGCCAAAGGAGGTGTCATGACCGCCGGTGCAGCAGAAATCATCCGGCTGCCAAAGCCGGCCACTGAAGGGGAGATGTCTTTGGAAAAAACCCTTGCAGAAAGAAGATCGGTTCGGAACTATGCTGATGAGGCCCTGTCCCTGAGGCAAATATCCCAGATGCTGTGGGCTGCTCAGGGAGAGACAGACTCCCGGGGATTTCGAACCGCACCTTCTGCCGGAGCCCTTTATCCACTGGAAGTTTTTGTGGCAGCGGGCAATGTGGAGAATCTTTCCCCCGGGATCTACCGTTACAACCCTGAAACCCACGAACTGGCGCAGACTTCGGAAGGCGACAGGCGAAAAGAACTTTGCCGGGCCGCGTTGAACCAATCGGCCGCGTCCCGGGCACCTGCGGTATTTGTCTTTGGCGCTGTATTTGAGCGTGTCACCGGAAAATACGGAAAACAGGGGATAAAATACGCGTTTATGGAAGCCGGTCACGCAGCCCAGAACCTGTGCCTGCAGGCTGTGAGCCTGGATCTTGCATCAGTGCCAATGGGCGCATTTGATGATAAAACCATTCAAAGCATTCTCAATGCAGAGAAAGACATCCGGCCCGTGTATCTGGTGCCCGTGGGCAAAGCGGCAAAATAGCTGCAGGCTATCGGATCAGTTCAATGCCCGCATCCTGTCATGCAGCCGCCGGGCCCGGAGACAGAAGGCCTCCAGCTTGGCCTCAATAAGCTGGGGAAACGGGGAACCGTCGCTTTCGACTGCCAGAAACGGAAGCGATTCCATTCCATCGAGCACGGTTTCCAGGTATTTTTCCCGGTGCGGAATGCCCAGCTTGTCTCCCGGGGTCATGGCCTCGCTTAAAATGGACTCCGAGATCCGGTTGGGCATGCAGCCAAACGGACCGATGGCAATGACCCCGCATGCCTCGGAGGCCACTTCCGTCAGCGCGCTGCCAACGGTTAAAATGGCTTCTCCCCCAAGATTGGGGGAAACATAGGGGGTTGCGTTTTCAATCACAGTGCGCACGTCTGTCCAGGGATTGTGCACCAAACCGGTCTGCGACAAGGTGTCGAAAATTCGCTTTTCATAACGGTTCATAAATATCTGGCGAATCTTAAACCGCAGTTTCTGCCCCAAGGAAAGCTGCTGCCAGTTGGCCGGGTCTGTTTGGATGCAATAGTCGGAATAGCGTATCCATTCCGAGACCGGCGAGCAGACAACAGCAAAGCCCTTCTGCGCCAGGCGCTCGGTGATGTACTGGCGGGAAAGCCCGTCGCGCCGGACAAAAATTTCGCCTGTGACCAGAATTACCGGCACATCTGCGGGATTGTTTTGCATGGGCAGGCCGGAGAGCGCATCCACGCTTTTTTCCAGTTCCGCCATGATCTGTTTGAAATTGCCATTCTTCATCTGCTCCACAATGGCCTGCCACCGGACCTCAAATATCTCCAGGGCATGGCCCGCGTCTTTGGCATTGGCCAAGAGCATGGAACGAATATCCTCCATCAGATCAGAGATGACAAGGGCCCACCATGCCTTGTAATAATTTAAGTGCTGTTTCAGGCCGAAATAGGAATTGTCCGATGTTAAAGAAAAAATCGCAACGTCAGGGATCTCCAGGTGCTGGACCAAATCTTGCATAAACACGGAATACTGGCCGAACCGGCACGGCCCGGAAGCAGAAGCCATGAAATACACCAGGATTTCATCGTCAGCCTTGATATTATAGGCGTAGTTCAGCAGGGTCCCGGTTGTCAAAATCAAGGGCAGGCATTCCTTGCAGGTGGTATGGGCCCGGCCCAGCTTGAGCACATTTTCGTCTGCCGGCGGATGCGGGGCCACGTGAAACCCGGAAGCCTCAAACACCGCGGAAACCAGCTCCGTGCCCAGCCTTCCCATGGACGGTACCAGAAAGGTCACGCGGGAATCGGTCAGGGGCAATACCCGGCCGGATGAGTCGCGGACCATGGGTGTGCCGTCTTTCACAAAGGTTTGGGCCGGCAAAAAGGCCTCCCGCTCCTGTTCCGGGTCCTGGGTGATGAGCAGCTGCCGGTATTCGGCCACGATATCGAGAAACGCCTCGATGCGTGTTTCTATGCCCGCATCTGCGGTGTGGCTGTCAAGCTCAAGGGTCAGCGAAGGTTTTCTGCCCATGATGTCCCGGAAATAGCCCACCACAAAGGAATCCGGACCGCAGGAAAAATTGGTGATATAGGTGCCGAACAACTGGGGATGGTTTTTTACAAACCGGGCGGCCTTTAAAATCATCTGGCCCATGCCCCAGTACATGTGTTCCTTGGCCTCTTGTGCTTCAAGGGGCAGAAAATCAAGGGGAATCACCACCACCCCACGGGAGGCGAGCTTGTGGGGAATGCCCATGTGGGCCTCTTCCACAAACCCGTTATAAGGCCGGGCAAAAATAATCACCCCGATTTTATCCGGATCCTTTTCAATCTGCTCAAGGGTCTGTTTTCCCATCTGCCGCATTTCATCAAAGCAGGCCTGCTGCCGGGCCAGGGCTTTTTCAAATGCCGCCCGGGCAGTGGCCCGATCCACGCCCATGCTCACGGCTGTTTCCACCAGGGGTGCTCCGGCGGCGTCCATGCCCTTTCCCATCTCGATAAAAGGAGTTAAAACCCGGGTACCGCGGCTTTCCAGTTCTGTGAGCCGCTTTCGGAATGTGGTTTTCAAATAATAAGGCTCGCTTTGCACAAACGGGCAGAGCTGAGAATTGGGATCACCGTTTGGCACGTGGATGGATTTGACATGCGGCACAAACAGATACTCCGGGGGATTTTCATCCGTGATCAGCCGGTGGAAAAATCCGTGCGCCAGTTCAGCCGGGTAACAGAATGCGGCATTGCGCAGATCGCATCCGTCTTCCGAGGCCTCGGACGCCAGCACGGGGGCAAAACCGATGGATGCAAAAAAGGTGGAATACAGGGGATAAAACGTATTGGTCAGAAAGCTTTTGTTGATACCCACCCGGCCGCGCTGGTTGACTACATCGTTTGTATTGGCGGCATACTTGTCAAATACCAGGCGTTCTCTTTTTTTGACCAGATCCAGGGATGCAATGTCGTATTCAAGATTGTAGCGCAGGTTGTAATAACGGTTGCAGGCCCCGCCAAAGGGGTAGCGCCGGCCTTCCAGTTCAATGACCGATATCTCGCATCTCCTGTCGCACTTTTCCTTTCCGCCCTTGCAGGTGAAGGATTTGCGGTACACCACCTCCCGGTCGGCCAGGGTCTGCAGATCAAATGTCTCCGGCTGCATCAGGCCCATATCAATTCGTTTTTCAATTTCTAAAGCCACGCCAAAAGCCCCCATCAACCCCGGCTCCGGGGGCACAACAATGGGCTTGGACGACAGCGCTGCCATGGCCAGGGGCACGGCCCGGTTGTAGCAGACCCCGCCCTGCATAAACACCTTTCGCCCGACCGGCCGGTTGCCCTTGACCCGGTTGGTGTAGTTCATGCAGATGGAATAGACCAGCCCGGCCACGATATCTTCGTGGGCCACGCCTTCGTGTACTGCGGTCTTGATATCCGATGAAATAAAGGCTGCGCACTGATCATTGAAGTTCGGCGGCTTTGTGGCGGTCAGGGCCACTTCGGCGATCTGCTCCACCTCCACGCCAAGGGTTTCCCGGGCGGATTCGGCCAGAAAAGAGCCGGTGCCTGCAGAGCAGGCCTCGTTCATGGCATAGTCCGAGGGCACACCGCTTGTGATATAGGTATACTTGGCGTCCTGGCCGCCGATTTCAAAAAGGGTATCCACCTCCGGATCAAAATGCACGGCTGCGGCGGCATGGGCCACGATTTCATTGATCACCCCGTCGGTTAAGGCGTGCAGGCCCGCAATCTGGCGGCCGGAGCCGCAGACCCCAAGGCCGGTGATGGATATGGCCGACGGATCCACATGCTCACGGATCTGGTCCAGCAATTGCCGGTAACAAGCCCGGGACGCGCCCACGGGATCGCCATTGGTGTAGAGATAAACAGAGGCCGGCATGGCCTTGTCGCTTCTTCGTACAAGCACGGCCTTGGTGGTCGTGGAGCCCACGTCTAAGCCCAGAATGCACTCATCTCCGGCCTGAATGGTTTCCCGGACCATGGTCTTGAATGTCACCTGGCCGGAAAAATCCGTAAGCCTGGGAAGGGTATCAAAGGACAGTGCTCCCTGCACAAACAGGGCGTCATCGGCCGGTTTTGGGGCATCCGGGTTTTCAAGTGCCCACAGGGCCGCGCCAAGGGCCTCGAAATACGGGGCCTGCTCCGGTACGATCAGCCCGGATACGGCCTGATTCAGATACCCGATCATCATCTGGTTTCTGGCCGATCCGCCGGTGATCATAATGTTTTTCTTTTCCAAATGGTTGAGCAGTTCCAGGATCTTGTTGGCCATCATCCGGCACAGGCCCGCGGTGACCCGGGATTTGGGGATTCCCTTGTTAATGGCATGGGTGCAGTCGGATTTGCAGAAAACCGAGCATCTGCCCGAGACCTGGTAGGGCGTTTCCGTTACCGACCATCTGGCAGCTTCATCAAGGGAGACGCCCATGCGCTGGAGCTGCTGCATGAAAAATTCGCCGGTGCCCGAGGCGCACTTGTTGCCGGTAATCACGTTGCTTATGCGGCCCTTGTCATCCAGAACATAGACCATGAAAGTCTCGCCGCCGGCCGAAACAATGGCCGGGCAGTCAACGCCTTCGGGCCGCACGTGCCGGTAAGCGTATTCCACGGCCTCGGGCTCGGAAATGGTGGTCAGGTTGACAAACTCCCGAAAGCGCCTGCCTGTTGCCACGATCCGGTCAATGTCATCAAATTCGCTGTCCCGGAGAACGGCCTGAAGGGTTTTTCTCGGATCACCGCCATGGGGGTGGGTTTGTGCTGAGATCACCTCGGGTGAAGCCGCAGGATCTTCAGGGGCAGGCTGTCTGACACGGACCACGGAAACCGTTGAGGCGCCGAGGCATATCCCAAGGGCTTCACGGGCCCGGGTTTCTACTGTAACAGTGGATTCAATGTATGCTTTCGGATCTTTCATTAATTTATCCCCTGATCCGTGAAAACGGATATGCAGATGCGTTCATACATCATATGATTGACGTCAAACAGAGTACATTTGGCTTTTTCCGCTACGCCCGCCACGATACTATAGCGCTCATCAGCCCGCAATGCAAGGGCGGGCTTGTGGTCTGCTGGCCCACGGAATACATGACCGTTTCGACATCGGAGAACCACAGGATTTCCTTATTTATATACAAATCCGGAATCTTTCAAGCCCGGCGGAAAAAACTTCCGCCCTGACCGGATAACGCAATAAACCCATCCAGAGTGAAAGAAGATTGACTTTTACCAACGGGTATATAAAATTGTAGGCAATCTGCGCCACAGCAGATCCTCTTTAACCGGCAATGCAGGGCCAAATCCAAATTGAGCGGAATTTTTTAAAATATATGAAACCAAAAAATTTTTAGATTTGAAACGCTCATTTGGAACCCAAAAAAGCAGCAGAAGGACAAACCAATGAACGAAACAGACCCGAAGGAATCCTGGGTGTACGTGGCCGTGGAGAATCCGGAAAAGGATGAAAAATTCATGGGGTTTTATGATGAAACCGCAGAAATATCCTATATTCCGGCGTTTCATGACAAAGAGGCCGCCATGTCCTGTCTTATCAATCTGCCGCGAACACCCGGCAAAAAATACGAAGTCCAGGCGGTGCTGGCAGAAGAACTGGCCAAGGACGCGCGCAAGCACGGTTTTATGATTTTCATGCTTGACGGCGACGGCCGGATTCTCAAACAAATCCAGCCATAGGCAGCCATGGTTTTGGTGTTTGACAAAAAACCATGATACCTTGACGCAAACAGGATTCACTGGTAGATAAACAGGACCTCGGCAAAAACCGTTCTGCCGATCCAATGGCATTGTTCCAGCGTGGGAACCGGTATAACACGCGTTATCGCATACAATCCACAAGGAGTCGGACATGAAAAATGTCGGTGTGCTATTGTCAGGATGCGGTGTTTACGACGGAACCGAAATCCATGAATCCGTGATCACGCTTCTGGCCCTGGACCGCAACGGTGCTGCTGCAATATGCATGGCACCGGATATGGACCAGCACCATGTGGTAAACCATCTCACGGGCCAGACCTCGGAGGAAAAACGAAACGTGCTGGTTGAATCAGCGCGCATTGCCCGGGGTGAAATCATGGATGTCAAGCGGGTGCGGACCGCAGACCTAGACGCCCTGATCATGCCCGGAGGATTTGGCGCCGCCAAAAACTTAAGCGATTTTGCCATCAAGGGAAATGAGGCGGAAGTGCACCCCGAAGTCCGCCGGATTATTGCTGAAATGGCCGATGCCGGAAAACCCATCGGCGCCATTTGCATATCACCGGCGGTTCTGGCCAAGGTTCTGGAAGACCGGCATCCCCAGGTGACAATTGGCAATGACCTGGGCACGGCAGAGGCCATTGAGTCCATGGGCGGCCGGCACACTGTGTGTGACGTCACCGACATCCACGTGGATTCTGAAAACAAACTGGTGACCACCCCTGCTTACATGATCGGGCCCGATATTTCAAAAGTGGCCGAAGGCATTGAAAAATTGATCAATAAAGTCCTGGAAATGATTTAGCTCCGATCATAAAAGCCATTTTTCTGTATTAGTCCGGCAGCACATCATAGAAATAACGCATGGCATCGGACCGGGAGATAATTCCGATGATCTGTCCGTCCTGAATAACCGGCAGTCTTCCAATGTCATGCTTGACCATGAGGCGGGCTGCATGCATGGGGCTCCGGTCCGGAGTGATGGTGATGTTTTTTGTGCTCATAAAAGCCTTCACCGGTGCCGCGTACTGGGAAGGCTTTTTTAATTTTTTAAAATCTCGTTTGGAGATAATCCCCACAAGCTTTCCATCCTCACTTACCGGCAGCCCGGTGCATCCCTTTTCCTCAAGAATCCCGGCCACTTCCTTCATTGGCAGATCCGGCGGGACCTGAAAGACCGGATACGACATGATATCGTAAATCTGGATGGAACTTTCCTGGTTGCCCTTGAGCAGCTCCACGAGCCATTCCTTAAGAGAAACCGGATTGACCGATTTAAGCATTGCCGATCCCGCCCCGGGATGGCCGCCGCCGCCCATGGAGCGCATGATGGAGCCGATATTGATTTCCGCCACCACGGATCGGCCGATGACAATGCATTTTTCGTTTTCCGGCTGGGCAAATATGCCGAATGCCGCATCAACATTGACGATTTCGCGGTACATGTGCACGATCAGGGAAAGATTGTTGACATGACCGGAAATCCTGGCGGTATTGATACTGACGCTGTAATTATTAATCGTCCGGCGCTTGGCGTTTTTGAGCATTTCAAAAAGAATGTCCTTCTGCTTTTCGCCGTATGCCGGCTGCAAAAAAGTTCGCAGAATTGTGAGATCAGCGTTTTGTTCCAGCAGATATCCCGCTGTGTGGGCGTCCTCTGCCGTGGCCGAGGAAAAAATCAGGTTCCCGGTATCCTCATAAAGACCGCTTAAAAAAAGGGTCGCCTGGATTGGGGAAATATCAATCCCCTGCTCCCGGATGGCGCGGAGCATCAGAGTGATGTTGGCCCCTGCGCTATCCTGGATTTGCCAGTCCGGTTCCAGGTCGCAGTCTTCCGGGCTGTGATGGTCCCACATCCATACTTCAAGTCCCGGCTTGTTTTTAAGTGTTTTCATCCGGTCGAGCCTGGACCATTTATTGGTATCCACCACAATCAAACGTGAGACTTCCGACATGTCAATATCATTGACCCGGTACATTTCAAACATGTCCTTGTGAATGGACAAAAATGCCTTGACATTGGGGTTCACCGCCTTGGGAATCACCGCAACGACATCGGGCCAGATCAGGGTTGCGGCCACAACCGATGCAAGGGCGTCAAAATCCATGCTCTGATGGGTGGTTACGATATGCATTGTATTGCCTTTGCCGGATGAAAAAAGATTTGATCCAAACCCGCCACGGCCGATAGCGCCGGCACCGCCGATACCAAAGTCCTTAGCATTTCCGGGCCTGTGGAAAAAGTCTTTTTTGGAAACCCTCTTTTTTTTGAAAAATCCGGGTTTTTTGTGGAATACATGTTGCATTTAATAATAACAAGGTGTTATTTTTGACGGTACGGACTTATCTGTCTCTTAACGGAAATGACCCGGCAAATTCCGCGTGACTGCTGCTCCATGGAGGCGGCGGTCCAAACGCCAAATTGAGGCTGTAATGGATTATCTCGCAAAATCCGATCAGATCCGACAAGCCGGAGCAAACACCCCTGCCGGCCCCCTGCCGGCCCGGGCGCGCATTATTGATACGGGCCTGGAGCCTGAGACCGGCAGGGGCAAACAGTTTCTGAAAAAAAATCGTCTTGTCAATCTTTTAAACCTCCGGCACTTCCAAGGTGCGACGATCCATATCCATTTCCGGCACATCCACGACAATCGCCAAATTGCCTTCGAAGCCGTGCCCCGGCCCTGTTTTGGAAAATACCTGGTCTGCTTGTGGAGCAGTCCGCCGGGACCGTATTTCCGGCTTTCGGATTACATGTTTTCGGGTTTTTCCCTTACAGACGGCAATGGGCTGATTCAGGCCGAAACCCGGATCCGTGGCATCAGCGCAAGCGGGATATGCCTGTATCTGCCGGAAAAATCAGCTGTTCACGCGGGGCGAAAAGAACTCCGTCACCCTTGCCCGCCTGTTTCCGCCCGGATTATTCAAAACAGCCTGACGTTTTCCGGAACCCTTAAAAATTTAAGCAACTCAGCATTTTGCGTGGCCATTGAAGATACGCCCGAAACCCCTGAGGCATGGCTGAACAACTTGCACGAGCTCACCCTGGTGCTTGAATCAAACGCAGCAATGGTCTATTCCGGTCAGTGCCGTATTTTAAAAACATTTCAGCACGAACATGAAACCTTCCTTGTGCTCGCGGCGTTAAAGGACACCATTCAGCGATTCCCCCCCCGGGTTTACCGGAGTCGCCGCCTGTTTGTGTCCCCTGCCCCGGATGTTATTTTCCGCCACCCGCTCACCGGGGCAATGGTCGACCTTAAAGCCGCGGATATATCCGGAGCCGGGGTTTGCGTCACAGACGAAAAAAATACAAACGCCCTGATTGCAGGCATGCTTATCCAAGACATGACCCTTTGTTTTGCCAATGCCTTTCAGGTCAAATGCCGGGCCCAGGTGATCTACAGGAGATTTCTGACCACTGCGCAGAAAGAAAACCAGGTGCAATGCGGTATTGCCTTTCTGGACATGGCACCCAATGATCACATGCGCCTGCTGTCTTTGCTGCACCAGAGCCAGAACAATCACCTCTATATCTGCCATCAGGTGGATATGGATGAATTGTGGGCATTTTTCTTTGAAACCGGATTTATTTATCCCAAAAAATATTCTTTTATTCAAAACTCCCGGCAATCGATTCGGCAGACATACAAAAAACTCTACACCTGCCAGCCTGAAATCGCGCGCCACTTCACCTGGCAGAAAAACGGGGAAATCATTGCCCATGTGGCGATGCTGCGATTTTATGAAAATACCTGGCTGATCCATCACCTGGCCTCGCGAACGGACAAGCACATCGGCGCGGGCACAGAAATCATTGATCAGCTGGGTTCCTTTGCCTATGATACCCATCGGCTGGCTTCGGCCCACATGACTTACGCCATTTGCTATTACCGGCCGGAAAATCGTTTTCCGGCGCATTTTTTCGGCGGAGTGGCCGGAAAAATAGGCAAGCCCAGGGCCTGCTCAACAGATCGGTTTGCCTATTATCATTGGCATCCGGATCTGAAAGCCAGGGGACTGCCCCGGGGCTGGAGTCTGGAAAAAGTGGAATACGAGGACCTTAAAGAGCTGGAGGCGGTCTACCGTCAGGATTCTGACGGCCTGATGCTCAAAGCCCTGGATCTGATGCCGGAAAAAAGATCAAACCCCAGAAGTACGCTAAGTGATTTGTACACCCATCAGGGATTGAAAAGACAGCGGCGGGTTTTTGCCCTGCGTCAACAGGGCCGGGTGACTGCGCTGCTCATGGCCAATCTTTCGGATTTTGCCGTGAATCTTTCGGATTTGACCAACAGCGTCAGTATTTTTGTCATTGACCGCAGCCTTTCTTATGCCATTTTGCACCAGGCCCTCTGCGAGGCGGCAGAGGTCTATGAAACCGGCAAGGTCCCGGTTCTGCTCTACCCGTTATCCTATGCCCAACACGCCAAACCGGCCCATCATCGCATCTATGAACTCTGGGTTCTTAACCTGGCCCACACCGATGATTTTTTCAAGCATTACCAGAGGCTGAAATAAGAGGGGCATCAGTTCCGGGAGGACACAACATGAATATCCCGGTCCCTCCGGAATTCGTGGTGTTGGTAGCCGGGATTGTTGTTTTCGTAGTATCGGATAAAGGCTTCCACCACCCTGGCGTCAAACAATGTACCTGCAAAGTCTTCCAGCTGGCGTATGGCCTGTTCAGGGGGTATGGGCAGGTGGTAGTACCGGTTGGCTGTCAGGGCTTCAAAATAGTCTGCAACTGCAATGATCTTTGCGCCCAATGGAATTTCTTTCCCTGTCAGCCCCCTGGGGTAACCGGTGCCGTTGATTCTTTCATGGTGGGCGCCGGCGATTTCCGGCACAGGTTCAAGATTTCCCTCAAAATTCATTTGTTTTAAAATTTCAAAGGTTTTTCCCGCATGAGATTTGATCTGCTCATACTCCGCGGGTGTTAATCGCTCCCTTTTCTTTAACAGGGAATCCGGAATACCGATCTTTCCGTAATCATGCAGCAAGGCCGCTACCCGGACAGCCTCCTGATAATCCTTATCAATGCCCATTTCATCGCAAATACCCGAGGCATATTCGGCCACAAATTCAGAATGTCCCTTGGTAACCGGGTCCCTGGCATCAATGCTGGAGACCATAACCTTGAGCACTGACTTGAGCTGATTTTCCCGGGCTTCTATATGCTGGGTATGTCGAATGCTGATGCCGATCATGTGAGAGACTCCCATCAGCAAGCTCATATCGCTGTTTAAAAGCTTTCGCTTGGAGCGCATGTTGTCCACGGCAAGGACCCCCAAACTTTCATTGTCACATATAATGGGACAGCAGATAAAAGACAGTGCACCCAGCTGCCTTGCAAATTCCAGGCTGCGCTCAGACAGCGATCCTTCAATATCATTGAGGTCATTGATCAGAAAAGGCTTCTGCTCGTGGAAAGACAACACAAACACCCCCCTGGAATTGGGATTGTCCAGCTGGAATTCAATATTTTCCAAAAACCTGGACTGGTTTTGCCGGTAACCGAATCCGGCGGCAAATTTGAGACGGTTTTTTTCCGTATTGCAGAGCATAATCATTCCCCGGTCGTAATCAAGCCGGGTTTCAAGAATCCGGACAATGGAGTAAAGAGCCGCTTCCAGGTTGGTGTAACGATTCACCACCTGCCCGATTTCCCGGGTTACCTGAGTGTTGTTGTAATTGATTTCAATCTGGTCCACAAGCTGTTCGCTGGATTCCTGAAGGTTTCGCATTGCCGCAGCCAGGTTTTTTCGGGCCAGCCGATGGCTGACAACTCCGGTGGCCGCCATCAGCACCGCAAGGCCTGAAAAAAGGGAAAAGGCGGCAGTACCTGAAAGCAGGAAAAGGGATAAGATGCCGGCCATGGCAAAGATGCCGAAAACGTAGTTGCGCGCAATCCGAAAATAGTCGAATGCAGAACGGTTGCAGGTGATGATGTATCTGCAGACACTGTCACCCCGGGCCAGGCATTCCGGATGTTCGATATTCATGACGCGATTGTCAAAGATATTGAACATGGCTTCAAAAAAACCTTTGCGATTTTCGCAATGATGCAGCTTTTCACGAACGCCGGGTTTCGGGGTGACTGTGATTTCCACTTTACCGGCGGTGATCTGGCGGACCTTGTAGTCGACAGATCGGGATAGATTGCCAAAAGCCTGTTCAATCATTGCAAAAAACCGGCGCGGGTTGGCAAGGCTGTAGACATAGTAGCCAATGGCGCCGATGGATTCGGGAAAAGCAGCGTAGAGCCCGGCCTCCCGGGCCACCTGGATATTGCCGGTTTTACGGACCAGTTCCCCGTGAAACCGGTCCACCTGCTCCTGGGTAAACCAGTGGCCCTGATCTTCTACTTCATAAGGGGTCATGCCGGCATGGGCCATGAGTTCAGAGAACTGGATGTCAGGATATTTTTTCCTGACAAGGTGAAGATAGGCTTTAATAATACGACTGTTGTACAACGAAGGATTTGGCTGCCGGATCTGCCTTGGATCTTCCATAATGTTTGTGAAATCCTGGTTCCAGAGTGAAAACAAAACAACCAGCCATTATGTTCTGTTACGTAAACGTCAGCATACTCCGTTTTGAAAAAATTACAAGTAATTTATCATCGTTATACACAATATCCTGTTTTATTTATTTTATTGTATTTTTATAGAAAACCCCGATTATTGGCTGCCTTCCCGGGTTTGCCGGGGTGCAATCCGGTCCATATACCGCACTGCATCCGGATGGCCCTTTTCCGCAGCCTTTTCAATATCTGCTATTCCCTTTTGCCGCTGCCCGTTTTGCACCCGTATCCAGCCTCTTGCATGCAGATACCGGCCCTTTTCCGGTTCCAGGGAGAGCGCATGATCCATGGCTTCCAGGGCTTTTTCAAATTTCCGGTTTTCTGCGTAGGCAAGCGCCAGGTTGCAGTGGGCACCGGCATTTTCGGGATCGAGCGCCACGGCCTTTTCAAAGTGTTTAACCGCTGCATCAATGTTACCGTATGCCAGATAAAGGCCGCCTTTTTCCGTCCAGTAACGCGGCTCATCCTTGCTGAAACGTTCCTGGCCGGTTTTGGTTTGTTTTGGGGAAGACTGTTCGGATTTTTCCGAAGCGGACCGGGATGTGCTTTGGTCCGGTTCCGGGCTTGGTTCTGTCTGCTTTATTTCCGAAGAAGGTTCAGGGGCCGGAGCTTGTTGAGAACCGGCCGGCACAGGATTGAGTGTGGCAACAAAATCCATGAATTGTTTAATATCTTCGGTTTTCATGGCGTAACGGCTTTTGAATTTGCCCTCGCCCATATCAAGGGTGTAATTCAGGGTGCCTGTTACCGGGATTTCCTTATGGGAAGACTGGATTTGTTCAGGTGCCATGGCGATCATGGCGCGTATGAGTGCCCCCCAGTCCATGGTCATCTCCATGAGATCCCCGCCGGCCGGAGCGGGTTCAAGATCTGCCACCTGTGCAATTAAGTCGGCCATGCGCCCGTCATTGGAGGTGACCAGCAGATACTGGTCCTTTACCGCCATCCGGAGGGGCAGTTCAAAAAATTGGACATCATCGCCGGAATCCTGAACAATCGGCAGATTGCCTTTGACCCCGACCACGGGGGTGTCGGACACGGTGGTTTTTTCTGTTTTGACAAAAACCGGGGCAATGTCTTTTTCCGGAAACTGTTTTTGATACATTTCCGTCATCCCATCGCCGGTTTTCAGAATCCAGGGGATGTATTCAGATTCCAGGTAGTTCACTGACAGATCCCGGTCCGCCTTAATACAACTGACCGCTTCAATGACCAGGCCGGCCGGCTCAATGGCCATGGCACCGGCGGTTTCACCGGTAAACGGCGCAACCACGGAGGCGGCTCCCTGAAGGTCAACGCCCATGGTTTTGTACATCTCACCGAAATATTTTTCAGTAAATGCGGTGGTGGCGGAAATATCAAATGGCCGGCTGTGAAACTGCATCCCCAGCTTGTCTGAAAATTCCATTTTCCCCAGAAGCGACTGTGCGTCTTCCTCTATGGTCCGGGCAATAAGATCTTCGAGTTCCGTGTCGGCTGCGGCCGTCACTTCGGAAAAAAAGGCCGTATCCCTGCGATTGAGATCCAGGCCTGTGGAAAAGGTCTTTACCTGCTCAAAAAATTTCAGAAATGCCCGGATCATGGCTTCCGCCTGATCCGCTTCAAATGCTTCCGAGCCCTCCGTTGCGGCGGATTGCTGCTGCTCAATTCCCTGTCGGGCCTTGCGTATCATATCTTCAATCTCGGGTTTGGCCTTTTCCAGTGCCCGGGCCGCGGCAATATCTACAGTAAGCAGCCGATTTTTGGGATCCTGTGCGTTTTGCACAAGTGCGGATTCCAGTTCTTCACCGATGTTGCCCCCCTGGCCCGGAGGCAGGGAAATCAGGTAATAGCCCTGCTTCTCCACGGCGCCATAGGCTGCGGCAAACTCCGGGTTGGGCTCTGTAAAAGGCACCAGTGCGGCCATTTTCGGTTTTTGGTCCAGGGATTTTTCCGAAAGCACCAGTCCAAAAACCATTGCCCGATCCGTATCCAGCCACTGTGTCCCTTTCAGGGTCCCCTCAATCAGCGCTCTGGGAGACCACTGGGATTTGGCATTCTGTTGGGAAAATTCCTCAATCGTTTTTAGGGCTTCTTCCAGGTGACTGATGCGAATGGTGATATCCGGTCTGAAATCCGGTTTTGCACCAACGGCCGGAGCCATAGGGCCAAAAACGATAAACAGCATGCCGACAAAAACAAAAAAGAGTGAAAATACACGGAAATTGCGTGTTTTCATAACAGACTCCTTTTAAAAGCTTCAGGGGAAAAAACCGACCTTGGATGAGCAGGAAACTTATGCGAATTTTTTTAAAAAGTCAACCTGCGGGAAATTGTCCGGACAGCCCGCATATCTGAACGGCTCTCTGATCCAGCATCATGGGCAGGCCCCCGGGTTCGGCCGGTGTGTGGCCGAGACATTTCTGCCAGACCTCGTTATCTTCCATGCAGAAATACACAAGCACCTCCGGGGCATGGAATTTAATGGCTTCGATGACACGGGAGTAGAGCTGTATGCGCATGGGTTTGAAATACCGCATCTTGCCGTCTATGGCCCGAATAAACTCGTTGTAAATGATTTTGGAGGCGGCAAAGCGCCGGGCCACGATCGGCTTTAATTCCGGCATGAAGCGAAAGGAGCCCAGGCTGATCCACACGATGCCGGCCGGATCGATCCGGGAGAACAACTGCTCAATGACATTTTCATAATCAGCATAACACCCATTGTATAAAATCATGGGGTCAAAATGAAAGGCAAGCGGAAAACCCTGTTTCTGGCATTTTTCCGCAGCAGTCAGGCGCGCGCCAAGTGCGGCTGTACCCCGTTCCTGGTTGGCAATCACCGCCTCGGTGTTCAGAGACCAGGCCATGATGGTTTTTTTATGATGCGCCAGGCCAAGAAGAGGGTCCACGGCTGTGGTCTTTGTCTTTAATTCCAGGACGCAGGCTTTCTGGCGGGAAAACAATTCCACCAGACGGGGGGCCAGGGGGTAGACCGACTCCCATATCAGGCTGTCGGTAAACTCCCCTGTACCGATTCTGGAGATTTCACCTTTGGCAAAATGCTGTTGCAGACTTGTTTCCATCTCTGCGTGGTTGACAAAAAACTGAAGAACCGGGGGGTGAAAATAAGCCTGCAGAATGCAGTAGGCGCAATCCATGGAGCAGTAGGTGCCGATATGCAGGATTTGATAACCGCAGCAGGTATAATAAGAGGTTCCCGGACAATCCCGGAGAAAAGCGCCCCGGTTTCGGGTCAGCAGCAAAATGGATTTTCCGGCTTTTTCCGGATCCGGGCTGCGGGCAATTTCCTGGTAAACCGACTCGGGATTGTCAATGATTTGCCCGGGCATTTCCAGCCGGCTGCAGATATGCCTTGTGGCCGGATAATCTGCCGCACCCTGCTCAATATAGAGTTTACGGATTTTCATTAAAACTTCGATCCAGCAGGTCTTCCAGCTCGGGATTGCGGCAGATGGCAGCCAGTTTCTCAGCGCAGTCGCATAACTGCCGGGATTGGGAAAAACGTATGGTCAGCGTGTAAACATTGCTTTCAAAACCGGGAGGCGCACTGATATTCATGTTTTCCGGAAGCCTCAGATTCTTTTTCTTCTGCTCAAAGGCGGCCTCAGACCGGCTCAGATTCGGAAACCGCAGGTTGTAAAGGGTCCTGCGCAGGACCTGGAGCTGACGGCGCCGGTCTTTGCGGGTTGCATGCAAAATTTCTGAAAAATCCGACTGCGCCAAAACATCGGCCAGAGATTTGTCCTGAAGGCGGGCCAGTTCATACAGACCGGTAAAAATCTCCTGCTGGTGGTTGACCGTGGGGTTGAGGTTTTGACAAAGCCCGGCAAAGGCAACCGCTGATGATTCATCCATCGGTTCCAGGCTCAGGGCGATATTCAGCGACATCCGGTTCTGGGCCACGGCCTGGTGCACGGCCCCGGGCAAGGCCAGCAAACGGGTCAGTTTCCGGATCAGTTGCGGATTGATCCGCAGGCCCAATGGGCCGGCCAGTTGCGCGGCCTGTTTGGCATCACCGTCACAGACCTCCATCAGCCCGGCCGCGGCCCGGGCCTGTTCCAACAGATTCAGGGAACGGGTCACGGCATTGTCTGCAATGGCGATTTTCCAGCAGGAAAGTTTTGAGGCGCCCGCGGGCAGCACACGGCATGTCACCTGCGGCCATCCGAGCTTGCGGCATACGGTTATACGCCTGAAACCGGCCACGACCCGGAAGGCTTTGTCAGCCTCCTGCTGCTGGACCCAGGGCAGGGAGATCAACCCTGCTTCATCAATGGATTCGGAAAGCGCCTCCGGCGGATCGGAATCGGAAATCTGGTACCGATTGTCCCTGGTATCGATCGCATCCAAAAAAATCAGAAGGGTTTCAGCTTGCATCCGTCCGGCCGACCAGGGCCTGGAGCGCCTCCTGGTACTTGCTTCTGGTTTTTTGGATGACTTCGGCAGGCAGACAGGGCGGCGGCGGTGTCTTGTCCCAGTCAACCGAGTTTAAATAATCGCGAAGATACTGTTTGTCAAAGCTTGCCTGGGGACCGCCGGGCTGATAGGTGGCCTTGGGCCAGAACCGGGATGAATCCGGAGTGAGCACTTCATCAATGAGAATCAGCCCGTTTTCATCCTCTCCAAATTCAAATTTTGTATCCGCAATGATAATGCCGCTTTTTTCCGCGATTTCAGCGCCCTTCTGATAGATTGCAAGACTGAGATCCCGCACCTGCTGCGCCCGCTCAGTGCCGATGAGATCCACCATGTGATCATAGGAAATATTGATGTCATGCTCGCCAAGCTCTGCCTTGGTCGAGGGGGTGAAAATGGGTTCCGGCAGCCTGTCGGATTCTCTGAGGCCGTCGGGAAGGCGTATGCTGCAGACCTCTCCGGTTTTCTGGTAGGATTTCCATCCGGAACCTGAAATATAGCCGCGCACCACACATTCCACAGGCAGGGGCCGGGTCTTTTTGACCAGCATGCTTCGGCCTTCGAGCTCATCGCGATACTGCCGGCAGATTTGCGGGTATTGGTCCACGTCACTGGCAATTACGTGATTGTCGATAATGGAGCTGATAATGTCAAACCAGAACAGGGAGATCCGGGTCAGAATGCTGCCCTTTCCCGGAACAGGATCCTGCATGATCACATCAAAAGCCGAAATCCGATCCGTGGCAACCATCAGCAGGCGGTCATCGAGATCGTATACATCGCGCACTTTGCCGCGCTTGAAAACCGGCAAATCGTCAAATTTTGTTTCAAAAACCGTTTGTGCCATTATACCTTCCTGACATTAACTGTATTGTTTGTTAAATTCCCGGACAAAGCGCGTAATAATCTCCCGGCTGCCCGGATCCAGGTCGTAGAATTCCACGCCGGACTCAAACCTTCCCATCTCATTGCGGTTGCAGTAAATCACCCTTCCCTTGACGTCGACAACTTCATCTTCAAGGCCGACAGCCAGCAGAACAATGGACTGGGTTTCAATGGGTTCGTGGGTTTCAAGCTTCAGCCCGATTTCATTGATGTTCAGCGTACGCCCCATGCCCTGCTTCCATGCTTTTCCTTCTTCGTCTATACAGACGTATGAAAGAAGCTGAATGGATTCATACCGCTGCTGTTGTCTTTGTTCGTCTTTTATCATCTCCTCGGCTCCTTGTAAGGGGATTGGCAAATCCTGGCTGTATCAATCAGCATCGGCGGATCGGCCGGCGGATCGGATCAGATCAAAAATCCGGCCCGTGGTTACAGATATGGAATTGGTCATATTCTGAATCATGTTTTTCAGCGTGCTGGACAACGCCTCGTATTCCTGTTCGACCACGCCGATTTCGATGGGCTGCACCGCAATATCGTCGGACACATACACGTGTGCGGAATAAGGTTCATGGGCGGCATTTAAAAACGGAATTCTGCCGATCAGATCACCCACGCCCAGAGTCAGCAGATGGATGTATTTTTTTTTCATTTTTACATAAACAAACGCCTGTCCCCGGGTAATAAAAAAAACCTTGTGCTCATTTTGTTTTTTGTCAATAAATCGCTTGCCCCCGGGTTTGCCGGAAAGCGGCGGGGGTTGCTTGAGCACCAGTGCCGTACAGACATCAGTGAGCTGCTTCATCCGCTTGTCCATGGAAATCAGAATGTTTTGAAACATTTCAGAAAGAGCCGAATACTCCCGCGCAATGAGTTCTGAGTCGATCACCCCGAGCTGCACCCGGCCCACTGCGTAAATACTGGCGCTGCGAACATTGCCGTCGCGAAGAAAAGACACAATGCTGCCGATAAATGCCCCTTCTGTCATGCGCAGAATCGGTGCGTTACCGTTTTCGGTGATCCGAACCACTTCCACGGTGCCCTCAAGGATCACCCAGAACCAGTTGCCGAAGCGATTCTGAATGACAATTTCATCTCCGTCCTGAAAAACCTCTTCATACACAACATAGACATAATCCACCACCGGGCCGTTTAAAACCGGCAGCTGATCAGGACCGGACCGGCTTTTGTGCGAATCCGAATCGTTTCCCCCCATAATCGGAATCACTCCTTCATCGACTAAGCGAAGACCATCGAGTATGATTTCCATCCGGCTTTTTTTAATGACCGGATCACGATTGACATCTTCTTCCATGAATTCAAAATGGGCTTCCCGCCAACCAAAAAAGCCGTTTAAGGCATCCAGGCCTGTGATTTTTCCGTATTCTGCATCCACCGGGTTGCCGTTTTTTAAATAAATATAACCGGGCGCCCCGCTCCAGGAACTGGAGATTTTCAAAACCCCGGTGCTGCCGCCGCCGCCGAGCTGCTGGAGCAGTTCGGCCAGCCCGAGAAATGCCAGACTTCCTTTTAGCACCACTTTTGATTCCATTGCCGCCTGCTTGTATCTTTGCCGAAATGGTGGTTAAATGCATTTGTCCCGGGCGATAGGAGCTGGAGCGATAACATCGCAGGGTTCTGCTAGCATACTGATTTCACCACTGGAGCTCAAGAAAATTTTTCATAAATGCTTTATACCGCCATTGCCCCAACCCCCTTGAAGAACAGAAACAGGGTAAAAAAGCGTAAAATTGCGCTTGACAACTCCGGCCGGCAATGGAATGCCTAACAAGGGACTGTGACAAATCACGGGCAATTATGCCGGATTTCTCTTGCATGTCCGCGGACCTGCTTGAACAACAAAACCACATACAAAGGAGTGAACAATGGACAAAAAAGTGACCGTTGTGGGTGCCGGCAATGTCGGGGCCACCGCCGCCCAGCGGCTGGCGGAAAAACAATTGTGTGACGTGGTACTGGTCGATATTGCCGAGGGCCTGCCCCAGGGAAAAGCTTTGGACCTGGCCGAGGCCGCTCCCATTGAAAAACATGATGCCTGCCTTACAGGAACCAATGATTATGCGGAAACCGCAGGCTCTGATATTGTGATCATCACCGCCGGCATTCCAAGAAAACCGGGCATGAGCCGTGATGACCTTTTAAAGACCAATTCCGACATCATGAAAAGCGTTGTCAAAAACATTGCGGAAAAATCGCCGGACGCGGTTCTCATCATCGTGAGCAATCCTTTGGATGCCATGTGTCATGTGGCTTTCGAGGCTTCCGGTTTTGACAAAAAACGGGTCATCGGCATGGCCGGAGTGCTGGATTCCGCCCGGTTTCGCTGCTTTATCGCCCGGGAACTCAATGTTTCGGTTGAAAATACCCACGCCTTTGTGCTCGGCGGCCACGGCGACACCATGGTCCCCCTGCCCCGGTTTTCCACCGTGGCCGGAATTCCCATCACAGAGCTGATGCCAAAGGACCGTATTGACGCCCTGGTGGACCGCACCCGCAACGGCGGGGCGGAAATTGTCTCTTTGCTCAAAACCGGAAGCGCCTTTTATGCCCCTGCCTCTGCGGCAGTGGAAATGGCCGAATCCATATTAAAAGACAAGAAGAAGATCCTTCCCTGCGCGGTTTACCTGGAAGGCGAATACAAAATCAACGGCCTGTTCATCGGGGTGCCGGTAAAACTGGGCAGCACCGGGATCGAGGAAGTGATTGAAATCGAACTAAAAGACGACGAGGCCGCAGACCTTCAGAAATCCGCAGATGCTGTGCGTTCCCTGGTCGATGCCATGGCCGCACTTTAATGTGCACCTGAATCAAACTGTTTTTAAACACCCGCCCCGTTGGCGGCCGGTCTTTGGAAAACCCATTGATCGGCCGCCAACGGGATTGAGTCGACAACGTAAACATCAGGGCGTTTTTCTTAAACCGAAATTGAGCGATTGTGAATACTACCTGTAGTTATTGCAGGCCTCCTGCCAAAGCAGATTCAGCAGGGTTTTCATAAAAGATGTGCGGCTTTGCTCCAGGAGACGCTCCAATTGGGCTTTTTCTGACGGATCATTCATTTTCCGGGCTTCATTGGCAACCGATTCCATTAAAATGTCAGGGTCTGCGGCATCCCGGAACAGCCGGGTCAGGGCCAGGCGCAAAATGCTGCTGCGCGGAAGCGCCAGGGAGTCCAGGGTTTGTCTGAACTGCCGGGCGTCCACCCCCCGGAGCTGTTCCACGGCCCGGGCTGCAGTTTCATTCATCGGCAGGGACTGCAGGATTTCGACTGCCCCGGCCGATACCAGGGAATTGATGACCCGGTAGCCCGTAAAATCATCCCATCCGGTTTCTTCAATAATTTGACGCACAGTGGACTGGCCGTTGATCATGGACAAAAGCATTGATTCATCGGTATTAAATTCCATGTTTTGATTTGTTTGTTCATGATCACAAATCTTGAGCACGGCCTGGTCATCCGGGATTTGTTTTTTCAGGGCTGCCAGTTCATCAATTCTGCGGGAGGCTTCCAGGAGTATGTTCATGGTGTTAAATGCACTGCCCACAATCCGTTTCAAATCTATGGATTCATCCTTGTACACGAACTGACCGGATTGCCACAAAAATACGTTATAGAGTGAATTTTCCGCCTGTTTGAGCAAAAAGCCGTTTAGTTCCGCCACTGTGATTTTGCCCTGTTCCACAAGGGTTTTTCCGATGCCCTGGTTTTTTTCCCGGCTTGCCGTGAGGGCGGCTTCCAGGGTTTGGGCACTGATCAGGCCGTTGTTGACCAGCAATTGCCCGATCCGGTTGCTTTTGCGCGATTCCGTGGCAAATACGATATCGCCTTCCTGCATCAGGATCTGTACCTGGTTGCTCTCAGAGCTGATGGTCAGCCTTCCGCTTTTTCTTTCATACTTGATCATCTGAAGAAGGTTTGAAAGATCAAATGTATCAAGGCTTCCCTGGATGGCCATGCTTTCTCCTGTATAAACGGGTCAAAAAATTATCCGCCAATATTTCATGGCTCACGGCTTATCGCCCGGAAAGGCCGGAATGAATAGACTGGGCGGCTTTTTTTGTCATGCCGGAAAGCCCGGCGAGTTCTTCGACAGGGGCTGCGGCAATGGCCTCGATGCTGCCGTAGTGCTGAAGCAAAACAGCCTTTCGTCTGGGTCCGATACCGGCGATATCATCCAGGGCCGAATGCAGGCTCCGGCTGCTTCGCCGCTTGCGGTGAAATGACACGGCCCGGCGATGGGCCTCGTCGCGGATGCGCTGGAGCAGATGCAGTTGCCCGGTATGCTGTTGAAAATTAACCGGATTGGCCCGGCCCGGCAGATAGATCTTGTCTTCTGGCTCGCCTTTGGCCTCATCTTTTTTGGCAATGCCGATTACCCCGAACTGCCCGGAAAGTCCGAGTTCATCTATCACTGCAAGGGCAATGTTGAGCTGCCCCTTGCCGCCGTCTACCATGAACAGATCCGGCAGGGACATGTGCTTTTCCTTTCCCGTATCTGAAGAAAACCGCCGAAACAGCACTTCCCGCATACAGGCGTAATCGTCCTGGGCTGAAACCCCCTGGATCCGGTAATGGCGGTAAAGCGATTTTTTGGGCGCACCGTCTTCAAACACCACCAGACCGGCCACCAGGTCCGTGCCCGACAGACCCGAGTTGTCCACGCATTCAATCCGGCGGGGATATCTGTCCAGGCCAAGGCGTTTTTCCAGGCCTGCAAGCAGGCGGGCCGATGAGTTTTCCTCCTCGGTCAGGGCCTGGAGTCGCTGGCTGGCGTTTTGGGCCGCCATTTCCACAAGGCGCCGCTTTTCCCCGCGCACGGGGGTGTGAACCACCGTCTTGCGTCCCCGAATTTCCGAAAGCCAGCTTGCGTAAAGCTCCCTGTCCCGTGGCGGGGTATGTGTCAAAACTTCGGCGGGCACTGCCGGGTACTGCTCATAGTACTGCTTGATAACAGCCCCGAGGATTTCCGCATCTTCTGAAATCGCGTCTTTGATCAAAAAATCCCGCATTCCCTGCAAATAGCCGTTTCGCACCTTCAAAAGCATCACAACGGCTTTTTCCGGATTTCGTTCCACTGCAAACACGTCCCGGTCCACAAAATCTGTGGTCACGGCCACCTGTTTTTCCAGGGTTTTTTCCAGGGCATAGACCTTGTCCCGGAGCTGGGCAGCGGTTTCATAATCCTGGCTGTCTGCGGCATTTTTCATTTCCGCCCGGATTCTGCGGATCAAATCCGGGGTGCGCCCCTGGAGAAACATGCGCACCTCGTGAACGATTTTGCCGTATTCCTGCTGATCCACATGAAAGCAGCACGGAGCCAGGCAAACCCCGATCTGATAGTTCAGGCAGGGCCTTGAGCGGGGTTTGACCTGGGGTGAGCGGCATTTTCGCAGCTTAAACACCCGATGGATCATTTTCAGGGTCTGCTTGACCGCACCGGCCGATGCATAAGGGCCGAAATACAGGGCCCCGTCTTTTTTGGGCTTTCGCACAACCGTGAGATTGGGATAAGCTTCGGAAAGATCCATGCGCAAAGAGGGATAGCGCTTGTCATCTTTTAAAATAACGTTGTAGCGGGGCCGGTAGCGCTTGATCAGGTTGGATTCCAGGATCAGGGCCTCGGTTTCCGAGGCTGTGACCACGGTCTCGAAATCAGCAATATGTTTGACCAGAACCCCTGTCTTGGCATCTGTTCGCGATGAGGCATCTGAGAAATACGAACGGATGCGGTTTTTCAGATTTGCCGCCTTGCCCACGTAAATTACTTTGCCCTCGGCGTTTTTCATCAAATAGACCCCGGGGCTTTTTGGCGTGCGGGCGATTTTGTCCGCCGGGCCAGGAGCGTGATTCTCTCCTTCGGCCATTGGCTGCCGGGTGTCAGACTGCGGCTTCAAAATCAAACACCATCATCTTTTTCAGTGTCTTGACCCGGTCGCGGTACCGGGCCGCCTTTTCAAATTCCAGGTTGTCTGCGGCTTTTCGCATTTTGGCTTCCAGTTCCCGAATCCGGCGCTCGACTTTCTGCTCCGATCCATAAGTGGCTGCGGTTTCGGCCACCTGTTGCTCAGGTGCTTGTGAGCCGGTCTTTTCATAGGGCGAACCAAATGCTGAGGCCAGGGATTTTTCAATGGTTGCCGGAATGATATTATGTTTTTGGTTATAATCTTTCTGGATTCCGCGGCGGCGCCCGGTTTCCTCCATTGCATGACGCATGGCCGGGGTGACGGTTTCAGCATACATGACAACTGTGCCGTTGGCATTTCTGGCCGCCCGGCCAAAGGTCTGGATCAGGGACCGGGCGGATCGCAAAAATCCTTCCTTGTCCGCATCCAGAATTGCCACCAGGGAGACTTCGGGAATATCCAGGCCTTCGCGCAGCAGGTTGATGCCCACCAGCACGTCAAATTCACCCGCCCGGAGATCGCGGATGATCTCGATGCGTTCCAGGGTCTTGATATCCGAATGCAGGTAGCGGACACGTACGCCCAGGTCCGTGTAATACTCGGTCAGGTCCTCTGCCATGCGCTTGGTCAGGGTGGTGACCAGCACCCGCTGGTTTGCACGGATTCTTTGCTGAATCTCGGAGTAAAGGTCGTCGACCTGGTTTTTGGCGCTTCTGACCTCCATTTCCGGATCAATTAAGCCGGTGGGACGCACGATCTGCTCCATGACTGCATCCCCGGCTTTTTCCAGTTCATAGTCCGACGGTGTGGCCGATACGTAAATCACCTGTGAAACCCGCCGGCTGAACTCTTCAAACCGAAGCGGCCGGTTATCCAGGGCAGAGGGCAGCCGGAATCCGTATTCCACAAGGGTTTGTTTTCTGGACCGGTCGCCGTTGTACATCCCCCGGATCTGGGGCACGCTGATATGGCTTTCGTCAATGAAAAGCAAAAAGTCATCCGGAAAATAATCCAGCAGCGTGGGCGGGGGCTGGCCGGGGGCACGACCGGTGATGTGTCTGGCGTAATTTTCAATGCCGTTGCAATAGCCCAGTTCCAGGATCATTTCCATGTCATATCGGGTTCGCTCCTCGATGCGCTGGGCCTCGATGAGCTTTCCCGCATCCCGGTAATGATCGATCCTGTGCTTGAGTTCCTCCTGGATATCGTCGATGATCCGCCGCCGGCCGCGCTCCTGGGTGACATAATGGCTGGCCGGGTAAATGGTGGTGCCGTTGACCCGCCTTTTGACCTTGCCGGTCAGGGGGTCGATTTCCGAGATCGCCTCGATCACGTCCCCGAAAAACTCCACGCGTATGGCCCGGTCCTCTTCGTAGGCCGGAAATATCTCCACCCGGTCGCCCCGGACCCGGAAAACCCCCCGGTAAAAATCCATGTCGTTTCTCTGGTACTGCATCTCAACCAGATCAGCCAGCAGCTTGTCCCGGGTCAGTTCCATGTCCGTGTCCAGATCCAGACGCATGGCCAGGTAATCCTCGGGCGCCCCCAGACCGAAGATGCACGAAACACTGGCCACCACCAAAACGTCTTTTCTCGACAGCACCGATCGGGTGGCCGAATGGCGCATCTTGTCAATCATTTCATTAATTGAGGAATCCTTCTGGATATAGGTATCTGATACCGGAAGATAGGCCTCTGGCTGGTAGTAGTCATAATAACTGACAAAATACTCCACCGCATTTTCCGGGAAAAAGGACTTGAACTCATTGTAGAGCTGGGCGGCCAGGGTCTTGTTCGGGGCGATCACCAGGGTGGGTTTCTGGACCTCGGCAACCACGTTGGCCATGGTAAAGGTCTTGCCCGATCCGGTTACACCAAGCATCACCTGGTGGGCCAGTCCGTTGTTGACCCCACGGCTGAGACCCGCAATGGCCCCGGGCTGGTCTCCCCTGGGCGTCATTTCCGTATGCAGGGCAAATTTACGCTTTTCCATCGCCGTGTTTCCAAATTGTGCCGTCAGGACGGTCTTCGAGAATGATGTTGCGCGCCTTTAGATCGTCGCGGATCCGGTCTGCCAGGGCAAAATCCTTTTCCTTGCGGGCACGGGTCCGCTGCCGGATCTGGTCTTCAATCCATTGGGCATCGATCTGCTGATCCTTTAGCACGGCATTTTTGCGCTGCTGAAAGTACTGCTGCGGGGTTTCGGCCATCAGGCCGAGGATCTGCCCGATACGCAGCATGTCGTTGATCCGGCCCAGACCTTCGGGGCTTTGGCAGGCCCCGGCTACACCCTTTTCATCGATCTGCCGGTTTAACTCCCGCACCGCCTCAAACAAAAGCCCCATGCCCCGGGCCGTGTTGAAATCATCATCCATGGCGTCGCAAAACCGCTGCCAGAGCTCGGCCCCCGAATCCCCGGAAACCTGCGGCGGCCAGGCGTCAAACACCGGGGCCACCCTTTCGAGCAGGCTGTAGATCTTGTCCAGGGACGCGGCTGCCTCTGCCATGGCCTGCTCTGTATAGTCTATGGGCGAGCGGTAATGATTGGAAACCAGAAACAGGCGCAGCACTTCAGGGTGCCAGGCCTTGACAATGTCTTTGATCATCAAAAAATTGCCCAGGGACTTGGACATTTTCTCCTGGTTGATGTTGATAAATCCGTTGTGAATCCAGTAGCGGGCAAAGGGCTTGCCGAATGCCGCCTCGGACTGGGCGATTTCATTTTCATGATGGGGAAAGATCAGGTCCTTTCCCCCGCCGTGGATATCAAAGCTCTGGCCCAGGTACTCGGCGCTCATGGCCGAGCACTCGATATGCCAGCCCGGCCGTCCCTTTCCCCAGGGGCTGTCCCAGGCCGGCTCACCGGGCTTGGAAGCTTTCCATAAAACAAAATCAAACGGGCTTTGCTTGCGCGGATCCACGTCCACACGGGCCCCGGCCTCCATGTCTTCAAGTTTTCTGCCCGAGAGTTTTCCGTATTCCGGCCATTTTTCAACGGCAAAATACACGTCCCCGTCCACCGGGTAGGCATAGCCCTTTTCAATGAGAAGGCGAACAATGGTTATAATCTGGGATATATGGTCCGTGGCCAGCGGCTCCAGGTCCGGAGGCTGCATGTTAAGCGATTCCATGTCTGCATGAAACTCATCAATACAGCGGCCGGCAAGCGCCACGGAGGAAATGCCCAGATCGTTGGCCCGCTGGATGATCTTGTCATCCACGTCCGTGAAATTGCGCACGTAATACACGTCATATCCCCGGGCCTTGAGATAGCGGTAGATCACGTCGAAAACCACGATGGACCGGGCATGGCCGATATGACAGGAGTCATAGACCGTGGGGCCGCAGACATACATCCGGATTTTGCCGGGTGTCATCGGATCCAATGGCTGCTTGCATCGCCCCAGTGTATTATATACTTTAATGGTCATGGTATTTGTCCATCTGCTGTGGTTGGATCAGGAAATTGTTTTAACAAAATAAATCAGATAGCGCATTATTCAAGCAAAACCACGCACATGGCGGCTATGGCCGCCTCGCGGCCGATGATGCCGAGTTTTTCCGTGGTGGTGGCCTTGATGTTTACCTGTTCAGGGGCAATTTCAAGGACTTCTGCGATGCGGGCGGCCATTTCTCCGGTATAATCCGCCAGTTTCGGCTGCTGGGCAAAAATTGTGGCATCGATGTTGCCGATGGTTGTGCACTTTTCTCGCGCCTTCTGCCAGGTCTGTTTCAGCAGCACCATGCTGGAAATATCCTTGTAGGCCGGATCAGTATCCGGAAAGTGCCGTCCGATATCGCCCAGTCCGGCTGCGCCGAAAATGGCATCGCATACGGAATGCACAAGAACATCTGCGTCTGAATGGCCAACCAGGCCCTTATCATGGAAAATTCTCACCCCGCCCAGCACAAGGCGCCGTCCTGCGGCCAGTTGATGAATGTCGTAACCAACACCTACACGCATAAACAGATTCTTTCCTTATCACAACGCGCCATAGCGGTAAACCCGTCCTGTTATAGCAGAAAAAATCGCTGGTCATTTGAGGATGCAAAGGGTACGGGAATATTTTTTTTCAAATAGGCGATATATTCAAGGATTGTGGCAATGCCGTGTTCACAGGCCCCCTCCCCCTGACAGGCGCAATGGCAGAACAATTCCCCGTGATCAAACCCCACATGGGTGGCAAAGACCTCCTCTGCCTGAATCCATGTCAGCAGACCGCCGTCTGCGGTTCTTGAAAGCTGCTTGACAGATCCTTTGCGCTGCAGGTTTCTTCCGGCAGTCAGCACATCCTTTCCCGCCCATGCGGTGAGATCCCCCCAGGTCAGTTCCCGGAAGCGGTCGGTGCCTGAATTTCCGTTTTCCATGGTCATCGCATATTCATCCGGGTTAGCGGCGGGCAAAACCGGCCGCCTTACGCAGCCGGTTCAGCCATGCCGTTGATCAGAGCAGCAACGTTTTGGCCAAGCACGCTGTGGTTGTATCCGCCCTCGAGAATGGCAAAGCATCCGGCACCCCGTGCAAAGGCGGATTGGCTTGCTTTTTTCCCGATGTGGTAATAGTCCTCGGTTGCCATCAATCCGCCCCAGTCCTGCATGTGATTGTCAAATCCCGCGGATATGCCGATAATATCCGCCCGGCTGGCGGACAGAATCCGGTTGACTTCTTCCATGTATTGCTCCCGGGTGTTTTTGGCCGGATTATGAATTTCAACCCAGTCATTGTTCCCCAGGATATTGACGGTTCCATCGCCGTAATGAAGATCAATGTCAAGCACCATGGCCGTGTCAATGCGGTTTTGGCTCTTTAGGGTCAGCAGGGCAATGGCCATGTTGTTAAAATAGCAGAATCCCCAGGCCGTTTCCGTGGAGGCATGATGTCCCGGGGGGCGGATCACGGCAAATGCCGGCTCCGAAAGACCGATGTGCGCGGCCTGAATCGCCCCGCCCGCAGCCAGGGCGGCAATGTCGTAGAGGTCCTTGCGCCGGACATTTTCAATATGAACATTGGAATGCGCCAGCTCAATGAGATTTTCAGGGGCCGGCTCTGCATCCACCATTTCCGCGTGAGACGGCAGCCGGTCCACAATGGCCTCAATACGGCCCGGAGCCGATGCCGGATCCGAAGTGTAGACCGGATAAAAAAACTGATGAAACACCACTTTCATGACACCTCCTTGATCACCTCGGCGGGTGCATCGGTCATCACCACATCGACTCCCATTTCCCGGGCCCGTTCGGCATCCGCAGGCCGGTTACAGGAGTATACCGCAACAATTTTGCCCTGTGCATGGCACTGACGAACAAATCTCCGGGTGAGCCGGCCAAAGGCAAGACAGTATCCTTGGATCATGTGCTGCACTTTTTCCGGGACATTGCCGGAAAACGGCCACGGACCGCCAATATTTAAAACAAAAGCCAGATCCGGGGCAAGCTCCCGGGCTTGCTCAAGCAAACCCGCATCAAAGCTGAGAACAAACAAATTGCTGCGCAAAGACGCCGGTACGTGAAGACCGATTTGCTCGACGACCCCGGCGGCAAGCTGTTTTTGGCAGTGGGGTTCCGCAGGCTTTCCGGCTTTGAGTTCGATCATGAGCACACCCTGGTGCGCATATCTTTTCAGCACTTGGGCCAGAGTCATGATCCGGGTGCCGGCATATTGGTCTGAAAACCATTTGCCGAGATCCAGGCGGCCAAGCTCTTCCAGGCTTAAGTCGGAAATCCTTTTGTTCACGCCGGCAATTCTTTCCAGGGTTTCATCATGGAAAATCACCGGTACATGATCGGCAGACAGTTGCACATCCAATTCAATGCCGTCAACCCCCCGAAGAAAGGCCAGGTCAAAAGCCGCCTGCCCGTTTTCCGGAGCTTCAGCCATGGCCCCCCGGTGGGCTATGAGCCAGGGGAAATCGGGCAGTCCGCCCCGGGACCTGTTTTTTTGTTCTGTTGATCCAACCATGGAATATGGCCGTGCCTTTCTCATAAAACCGGATTTTTTTCCACTATTGTTTTAAACAAAACAACAATAACCGGATTTAAAGATTTTCTCAAGCCTGATAGATTTTTAAAATCAGGCCTGCGGGCAGGGATTCGCCAAACATTGCGGTTTGCTCGGATTCTTCAAGGGGGGCCGCGGTTTTCAGCACCCGGCTTTGCTTTTGCATCCCATGGTCGTCCAGCCACCGGATCACCCGATCCAAAAGGCTTTCGTCCATATCCCGGGACCGGTCGCCGGTTTTGCGGGTCATCTGCACCAGGGCGTTTCCCACGGCCCCGGGATGTTTCCACTGGTTTTCAAGCAGAAATTCAACCCATGGAGCCGCTTTGTCCGGGGAAACCACACGGTCCACGGGTCCGTAAAGCAGCTGCCGGGCCCCGAACCGGGATAATGCCCAGAATTGCTGAGGTTTTGCTTTTTTCGGTAAAATCTCTTCGGCCAGGGCCTGGCCCCATTCGGCTTTTTCCTTTGCCCCCAGCCGTTCCATGCCCGCCACGGCCATCCACATCTCCAGTTTCTGCTGGGGGGGCATCTTTGTCTTGCCCCCTTTTCTGGGCATGATCACGGGCCTGAGGTCCTGGGCGAACTGCCGTTGGCGCCCGGAATTGAGACCGCCGGCCACCCGGCGCCACAAAATCCACCATTCGGCCACAGCCTGCTGATTTTTTTTAAATATTACGCCCTGCTTGTAGATTTTCCAGAGCCGGGCAATGCGCTGGTCGTCCAGGCCGTCACCAAAGCCCGGCCGGAGGCAGAACCCCAGCAGATTCAGCCAGCGCACCTCGTGTTCAGGTGTTTTTTTCCGCGCATCCATGCGTTCGATCAGGGCATCGGCCATCTGGCGGATCAAAGAAAGGGGCCAGTTGTCCCTGGAACGCCCGATAAACTCAGAAACGCTTTTGACCAGCCCGGAAAGCGCGCGGCTGTCCTGCGCGGAAAACGCCTCATCAATGATCCGGATCACCTCCTGCACCTGTGCGCTGTCAAACACCTCGGTTTCGGCCACCATCTCCTGGGCCGGCATCTGCCGCAGCTGGAACCGGAGCTGCCATTTGTGACCGGTGGAAACCGAACCGCACCACAGTTCAAGGATGCCGGTTTCTGTGTATTCGGCTTCAATCTGTACGGGAATTGCGGTCTGCACACCCTTGTGGCCGAACTGTATCACCGTCTGTATGGGTGGAAGACGGGTTAAGCTCTCATCCACATCCACGATATCCCCGGCCCGGTCCCCGGAACGGAAGCTGGAGCTAAACAGCTCAAAGCTCACAGGCTGATTGGTCAAAACCTCGAATTCCTGATCCGCAAGCGTTACCCGTGACCCCTCATCCAGGCCCCGCTCCACAACGCATATGGCCTGGGCCGCCCTGTCCTGCTGCCGGTCTGCCTGGGCAATGCCTAAGTAATAGGACCTGGGGCTGCCGCTGCCCACCCGGACCCCTCTTCCGGTTTTGACCAGTCCGTAATACGAGGCGCCCAGGGCCACAGCCACGTCCAGATCCCGGTTTTCAAGCACCCGGGGACGCTGGTCGTCATTTCTGCCAAACCACCGGCATATGGCAGATCCGATCCGGTTCCGGATTACTTCAGCCTTCAGGCTGCCGCCGTTATACAGGATCAGGTCCGGAAACGGATCGCTTTTGTCTGTGAAGCGGGCGACATCCTCTTTGTGCTGTTCCAGAAACAGTCCAATGTGACGGGTGATGGCCGGATCAGATGCATAGGGCAGTCCGAATTCGGAAATCGCCTTACGCCGGGTTTCGGTTTTTGGGGCGGCCTTTTCCACCAGGGGAAAGAAGCCTTCCAGAACGATTTGCTCCAGGCTTTCCCTTGTGATTTCCGCAGTCCGGGTGCCGCCGATCAGACTGCTGCCCTGCCCCATCATGGTAATGGTTTCCCGGTCCGTGCCCTGATTCAGGATATTTTCCTTGGCCCGGCGGCACAGGTGGCACAGGGTCTTCCAACGGTCACCGGTGAGATCGGCGCCTGAACCGAACTGTTGTTCCGCGTGCCGGGCCAGGGCCAGGTCGATGTTGTCTCCGCCCAGAATCAGATGTTCGCCCACGGCAATGCGCTCAAATCTGGGCGTACCCCCGGTTTCCTGAAGGGTGATCAATGTCAGATCCGTGGTCCCCCCGCCCACGTCGCAGACCAGCACCAGCTCACCCGGGCGGATATGCTCCCGCCAGTTGTTTTCATGCAAAATCAGCCAGGAATAAAATGCCGCAAGGGGCTCTTCGAGCAAAATTACGTCCACGAGGCCGGCGGCTTTGGCCGCCTCCAGGGTCAAATCCCGGGCCACCTCATCAAATGAGGCCGGCACGGTGATGATCAGAAACTGGTTTTCCAGGTACAGGGACTCGTCTGAAACGCTGTGATTCCAGGCGCATTTCAGATGCTCCAGGTACCGGGCCGTGGCCTCCACAGGAGAAATCCGGGCCACATCCCCGCCCGCGCCCCAGGGAAGAATCCGGGCACGGCGGTCTGCCTGGCCGTGGCAGAGCCAGCTTTTGGCAGAAGACACAAGGCGCCCGGGCACCCTGGCCCCGTGATCCCGGGCGAATGTTCCCACGAATGGGGAAATTTCAGATTCCCGGCTCCAGGGCAGCCGGACGGCTTCAGCGTCAATGTCATATTTTCCGGTAATATAGCAAAACGAAGGCAGCACTGGCATGCGGTCGACTTCTCCGGCTGCCGTGAGCTGAGGGACGGAAAAGAGTCGAATACCTTTGTTTTCAGATGTTTCGGCTTCAAGATCCACAAAAGACAGGGCTGAATTGGTTGTGCCCAGGTCAATTCCGATAATATAGCGGGCTTGCTCAATATCCACGATCAATCCTGCTGCCGGACGTTAAATTCGAGTTTCCATCGTCTTTGGTCTTCCACGGACACGCACCACAGCTCCAGGGTGCCGATCTCCGTTGCCGCGGCTTCCAGGGTCACACCCACGGTGGTGCCGGGTTCCCCGTCAAGGGTGGTCTCCAGGGTGGTGATCTCCTCGATCTGATCATGCCAGTCCTCCACCACCGCCCCGGCCGGATCATCCTGGCGCCGGACTGAACCAAAAAATTCAAATACCACGGGTTCGCCCACCACCAGAACGAATTCCTTTTCAGTGATGCGCGCAACAGTGCCTTCTTCCATGCCAAAGGGGGCCACGCACAGGGCCTTGACCGGCTGGGGCATGCCCGGCACCGCCGGCATGGCCGCAGCCACGCCGATATAATAGGATTTGTTGAGGCCAGCCCGGATCCGGATGCCCCGGCCGTGGCGTGCCTGGCCGTAATAGGCAGCCCCCCTGGCCACCGCAAGATCGTAGTTTTCTGTGTTGATCTCCCGGATCCGGCCGGATGAATGGCTCCAGCTGTCCAGCACATCCCTGACCCGCTCCCGGAGCAGGCGGGACTTCATGACCCCGCCGTTGAACAAAACCGCATCCGGTGCGGCCGTGGTCTCCTGTTGACCCCGATCCCGGCCGGTTAAAAAGGCAGCCATGTGCCGGGTGACTGCGGGATCTGCTGCATAGACCAGCCCGGCTTCCCGCAGGCCTGTCCGGCGCTGTGTTCGGGGAAATTCATTTTCAGGGCATTTTGGGAAAAAACCGTCAATAATAACCCGGCTGATATCCTCTGCGGGCAGATCCATTTTCAGGGTGTTGCCAATCAGGCTGCTGCCCCGGCCCAGTATGGTCACAGGCCATGTATCCCGGTCCTGTGAACCGGAAAATGCGCCTTCCTTGGCGCTGCGGCAGGCATGCACCAGCCCGCGCATCTGCCAGGAATCCAGACGGGTGCCGGATTCGGCCATTTTTGCGGCCACGTGATAGGCCAGGGCCAGATCCATGTTGTCCCCGCCCACAAGCAGGTGCTCGCCCACTGCAATGCGGTCCAGGACCAGTTCCCCCTGTTCCTCGGAAACCCGGATCAGGCTGAAATCCGTGGTGCCGCCGCCGATATCGCAGATCAGCACGAGTTCATCCTTTTCAACAGCCTTGCGCCAGTTTTCGCCGCTTACATCGATCCATGAATAAAATGCCGCCTGGGGCTCTTCTAACAGGGTGACCCGGGGTAATCCGGCCTGCTGCGCAGCCTGCACGGTCAGTTCCCGGGCCACGGCGTCAAAAGAGGCCGGCACGGTGAGATAAATTTCCTGGTTTTCCATGCGCAGGGCAGAATTGTCCCCTGCCATTTCGTAATTCCAGGCCTGGCGCAGATAGGCCAGCAAGGCCGATGATGCAGCTACCGGCGATAGTTTTTTCACGTCATCTGCCGCCTCCCAGGGCAAAATGGCCGCGTTTCGGTCCACGGAAGTATTGCACAGCCAGGACTTGGATGAGGCAATGACACGCTGGGGCGCTTCTGCGGCCCGAATCCTGGCGTATTCGCCGATTACTACCCGGTTGTCCGGATCCCAGGGCAGGGCAAAAGCCCCGTCGCCGGCTTCTGCGTGGCCCGGCAGATAGATAAAAGACGGCAGACCGGGCTGCTTTTCAATTGTATGGGCGGCCGTGACCTGGGCAATCTCAAGGACCCGGACTTCCGGTGTCTGATCTGTTTCCGGGACCCCCGGGGTATAGGCGACCACGCTGTTTGTGGTTCCCAGGTCAATGCCGATGATGTATGCCGGCTGATCCACTGACGGTCTCCTGCTGTTGGGATGATGCCAAAGGGATATTACTGGATTTCCACTTCCGCGGGGGCAATAATCAAGGGATCGCCGCTGGCCGAAAGCACGGGCAGTTCCAGTCGGCCGGCCTTCCATCCACGATGCCGGAGCACGCCGTTAAAAGGGGGCTCTCCGGTGACATTGCCGGTAAGTTTGATGGCTGCCGGATCAAAACCGGCCGGAACAGAGATTTCCCGGCCCTCGGGCTTGTCGATCACAGCTGCCGGGGCTATGGTTTTTTTTACGGCACCGGCACAATTTTCATGAATGCTGCGCACGGCCGCACCAATCTGGGCGTCCTGGAAGGCGCTTAAATCCTCGTGAAAAAAGTCCATCAGACGGCCTTGTCGCTGAAGCACGGAAATCAGGTGGAGGTAGTAGCGTTTGCTTTCTTCCTTTTGTTCCCGGCCGGCCGGCTCCCTGGCCGGTTTTTCATCTTCCTGTTTTTCTTTCTTTTTCGCCGCCGCGGGCTTTGCGGTTTTCCGGGATGCAGCGTCAATCCCGGATTTGCGAATCACTCGTTTGAATCCGCCCCGGAGCAGCATCCACTGAATAAGGGTCATCAAAAGCATCAGCCCGGCCAGGGCAGGATAAAACCAGGTCTGAATCAAGTCAAATCCCCGGGTATTTTTTTGGACCCACGACTGCATGTCCGGATCTTGGCTGATGACTTCCAGAATATCGGCAAAGCTTACGGTTGCAAATACCTCCCGGGATGCAAACCAAATACCTGCGCCAATAAGGCAGCCGAAAATCAGGTTGACCAGAAACAGCCGCAGCAGACTGCTGCGGGAAAGTGACGGGATCAGGTTCATGGGATGTTTTTCTCCTGATTAAAAAATCCAAAATTGCGTTTCATTATTTGACCAAACAATAAACCCGTATAATGAATCAGGTGAGCAAAAAGTGTCAAGCTTCTTTTCAGAGGCAGGGCTCTGGCTTCCGGCTTTTGCCGGCGGGTGATAATTTTTCTTGATGCCCAAACCCGCAGGTGTTATTTTTATATAAAATTCTGACACAAAAAGGAAAAACGAATGTTGGGAAAGCAACAGGGAATGTTTATTATTCGGGACATATTTGATTTTGATATCGGGCACCTGGCAAAAAGCCCGTGCCGGGAATGTCAGCATCGCCAGAACCTGCCGGACTGCTCCGAGCAATGCGAGGTGCTCGACAATATCCAGACCACGCTGGCCCGGGCGATTTCCTGCACCGGCCGGCACCCCTTTCTTGAGTCATAGCCGGGATTCAGGCCTTGATCAGTAAATAAAAAATCCCGGGATTCATTCTCCCGGGATTTTTTTACAGGCAACGGTGCAGCCGGCCTATGAAATTTATTCGGATGGCGGATCAGCTTTTTGGGGACGTTATCCGGAAGATGATGCAATCACCTGATCCGCGATTGCCTCCAGCGTTTTGGGTCCGATCCCCTTTACTTCCAACAATTGATCTGCGCTTGTAAACGAGCCGTTTTTCTTACGATAATCCACGATCCGCTCCGCAATAGCCGGCCCGATACCCTTGAGCTGTGTGAGTTGCTCAGGGCCGGCTGTATTGATATTGATTTTTTCCCCGGCGCCTGCGGTTTGCCATGCACCCAGAAATCCGAGCAGTAAAATCAGAGCCAGAATCGCTTTTATCCACCGTTTGTGCAGAATCATTGCATACCCCCTTTTTTGTGATTGTCAGTTCCTGCACCGATGCCGCCTACCCTGAAATAATAGCCAAAGAAGCGAATCAATAGAGAAAAAAAAGCAATGTCAAAATTCTGACAATTTATCCCGGAAGTCAACCATTTTTTTAATAAAAATTTTTTTCAGGGATAACTATTTTAAATAAAATAAAATTTGATATTTTTTCCACACAAGCAGCAAATGTTGAGGTATCGGAAAGACAGGGTTTTCAACAGACATGGGAAAGCAAACAGGTCAAAACGGCCAAATGAGCTGTTTTCCAGATAATCGTTTACAATTCATCGGCAAAATTGCTAATGTTGCTTTCAAATCAATCATGCACAACGGCCAACAGGTATCCGGACCAATGAAACTCGCTGTTATTTCAGATATTCACGGCAATGCCGAAGCTTTCCGGGAAGTGCTCAAAGACACTGAAAAGGCAGGTATTTCAACCATTTACTGCCTGGGCGACAGCATCGGCTACGGACCGGAACCCGATGAGACCATCCGGATGGTGCGTGAACGCGGCATATTATCCATCCAGGGCAACCACGAACTGGCTGTGAATCAACCCGGATACCTGAACTGGTTCAATCCCATTGCCCGGATTTCCCTGGAAAAAACCATGACAATGCTCTCCCGGCAGTCCCTGGACGACATCGCCGCCCTGCCCTTTTTTCTTACAGGGCACAACTGTCGGTTCGTCCACGGGTTTCCCCCGGACTCGGCCACCACCTATCTGTTTGAGGCCGATCCGGAGCAGGTGGATGCGGCCATGGCAGAAGCCGAAGAACCGATCTGCTTTGTGGGCCACACCCACGAACTAATGATCCTCACTCATGACGGCCGAGAGGTTTCCAGGCGTCCATTGAAACGCGAAACCATTATGCTTGACACCGGCTGCCGGTATATCATCAATGTGGGCAGCGTGGGCCAGCCCAGGGATGGCACCAATCATGCAAAGTACGTGATTTTCGACGATCAGGCCCTTGAGCTCGAAGTTCGGTTCGTGGAGTACAATGTCACGGAAACCATTGACAAAATATACGCGGCAGGGCTTCCGGAACAGCACGCCTGGCGGCTGTCTTGATTTTGTTTCAAATTTATGGCGATACAGTCAGCTTGTCTCCGGGGTGAATCACAGAATCCTCAGTCAAGTCATTTGTTTCCAGCAGGGTTTTGAGGTCGATATCGTGCTGTTGGGCAATGGAATACAGGGTATCGTTGTCTTTGACCGTATATTGCTTCTTTTGGGTTGATTCAGGCTCGGGCTCCGACTTTGGTGCCGGTTCCGATGGTTCGGCTACTGCCGCCGCCTCTTTGACTCCCTGCTCAGCGGCCTGGATTTCCTTTTCCAGTTTTTCTGTTCTGTCGCTGAGCGCCTCGACCTGCCTTACCAGTGAATCAAGTATCAGGCCCTGCTGGTCGAGCTGCTCATGCACTTGCTGGACGCCTCCCATGAGCTGGTCGTGATTGGCGGTAACCCGGGATTGCAAATCCGCCAGCGTTGCCTGCAGGCGCAGATTCCCGGATGAATCGTCAGCCTGCGGCAGCTGCTCCGCCGAACCGAGATTGATACTTTTCCGGGATGTTTGCGCCTGACGCTGATCCGGCCCGCCGGTAAAAAAGGAAATCAGAAGGATCAAAAAAATCGCCGCCCCGCCTCCGGCCAGAAGAATCAGCAGGAGCTTTCGCCCTGCGGGCAAACGCCGCCGCTGTTGATGCAGCAGGGATTCAGGCGCTTCTTCATATTCCTCATACCGGGGATCATTGCCGTAGTCCATGGTGGTTTTCCTTTCATTTGACAGGTTAAATAATCAAAAGGTTTCAGCAGCCAGTAAATTGCTCAAAAGCCTGCCAGAACACCTTCTGGCAGGCATCGGTTTCTTTCAGGATTTCATGCCTGGCGCCCTGGATTTTAACAACCCGGCAGCAGGGCAGACGGCTGCAGATCCGTTGGTGGGACCGGGTGTCCACAACCCGGTCCCGGGTCCCGGATGCCAGAAGCACCGGGGTTTTGACAGCCTCCACATATCCGGGGGCAGCCAGACAATCAATGGCGTCAAACGCGGCAGCCGCCCACCCGTAGGTCACGCCGCCAAGGGCCAGATCCGGATTTTTCCGCACTTCCCGGTTTTCGTCCAAAAATCGTTCCGGATCCCCGGTCAGGTCATTTCCCCGAAACCGTCCGGGCTTAAACGAATAATCACCGGCGCCCGGAATATATTGCTCAGCGCGACCGGCCCGAACCGCCCTTTGCACAAGTTTTCGGGTCAGTCCCCGGGGAAAGGGAAACGTGTGGATATCAAACATGGGTGAAACCAGCACGGCCCGGTCAAAAAATCCGGGATTTTCTCGCAGATACTGCATGCCGATGTTACCGCCCATGGAATGGGCCAGCAGGATTTTGGGCAAAGCCGGTTCAGGCTTTGCAATCCGGGTCACAAACGCATTGAGGTCGTTTACATAGTCGGCAAAGCTTCGCACAAATCCCTTGTGCGGGTTGTCCAGCATCCTGGAAGAAAGCCCCTGGCCCCGCCAGTCAAAGGAATATACGGCAAAACCCCGCTTCTGCAACCCTGTGATGGTTTCCCGGTTTTTTTCCAGAAACTCGGCCCGGCCGGAAAGGTAAACCACTGAAGCCCGTGGCAAAGCCGATTCCGGGCGCCAGATGCCGTAACGGATTTTCAGGCCGTCATGGGTGGTAAAAAAGCAACCTTCCGGGTGCATGCAATCATCCACACAGGCTTGAGCCGGCTTGACCCGGCCGATGTTTTCCAATATGATAAAAATTTCAAAAAATGAATGCACCAGATTACCATCAACCTGCAGGGGAAGCCAAATGAAAAAATACTTCCATCAATTCGTGGAAACCTGTGAAGATCTGCTTACCTTTGGATGGGACCGGCCCACCGATGAGCAGACCCTGATCTGCTACTTGCAGATGTTCTCCGATGATCAGCTGATCCGGACCCTGGCCGGCAGAATGAGCGATGCGGAGATCGAAGAGGTTTACAATCTCATCAACCGGCTGCTCAAAACCCACTTAAAGGACTCTGAGTACCACCGGCTTTTTCTTAAAGAAGAGCATTGAATAAAAAATATAACTTTCTGAAAAAAATTATGAATTTTAAAAAGCAACATATTGAGCGTTATGCCGACATCCTGTTATGGGGACTGAAAACCGCACGGCACGGCCGCAGAAAAAAAAGCGACATTATTTTGCTGCGATATGATCCCGCGGCCCTGCCCCTGGCGGAAAAATTATACGAAAAACTGCTCAAAGCCGGCCGGCATCCGATCCAGCGGATGATGCAGACCTGCCCCATGGAACAGAAATTTTATGAAATGGCAAACAACCGGCAGTTGACATTTATCGCCCCCGGGGAAAAGGAACTGCTGGAGAACCTCAACGGCAGCATTGTGCTGCTGGCCCCGGAATCCATTACCCATTTGTCCCATATTGATCCCGGATCCATTGCAAAATTTGCAAAAGCCAGAAAACCGCTTCGAAACATTCTTGACCGAAGGGAGGAAACCGGTGATTTCAGCTGGACCCTGGCCATGTACCCCACCCCGGCGCTGGCCCATCACGCTGGCATTTCCATTGAAGACTATACCCGGCAGGTAATCAGGGCCTGTTTTTTAAACCGCAAAGACCCGGTGGCCCATTGGGAATCGGTCTTTCGCCGGGCCCGATCCATCAAACAATGGTTAAACCGGCTGTCCATACGGCGTCTCCACGTGGAGTCCGAAAAAGTGGACCTGGAAATCACCCCGGGCCAGATGCGTCAGTGGATCGGGATTTCCGGCCATAATATCCCCAGCTTTGAAATCTTTCTGTCCCCGGACTGGCGCGGCACCCGGGGGGTGTATACGGCGGATCAGCCCACTTACCGCAGCGGTAACCGCGTGGAAGGCATCCGTCTGGAATTTGACAAGGGCCGTGTGATCCATGCCCGGGCCGAAACCGGGGAGGCCTTTTTGTGCAATCAGCTTCAAATGGATTCAGGCGCGGACAAGGTCGGGGAGTTTTCCCTGACAGACCGGCGGTTTTCCAAGATTGACCGGTTTATGGCCAACACCCTGTATGACGAAAATTACGGGGGATCTTACGGCAACTGCCACATCGCTTTGGGAAGCGCCTATTCCGACACCTATGCCGGAGACCCCGCCAACCTGACCCCTTATGCCAAAAAGGAGCTTGGTTTCAATGATTCGGCCCTGCACTGGGATCTGGTCAATACCGAAAAAAAACGGGTGACCGCCCATCTTGCAGACAGGGGAAAAACAGTGATCTATGAAAACGGGCAGTTTCAGCACAATGGATAAAACAGATTTTTCCACCCGCCCCTTGCTGCTGGAAAATCCGATCCAGAAATATGCCTGGGGTTCGACAACGGCCATCCAGAAAATCCTGGGCGCAGAACCAGACGGCCGCACCCCCTGGGCCGAGCTCTGGATGGGGGCCCATCCCAAAGCCCCCTCCATGGTCCATGTCAATGACCAACAGGCACCCTTAAACGAGCTGATCCGGGAGCACCCACGGGCCTTTCTGGGCGCGGACACGGCAGCGGCATACAGCAACACCCTGCCTTATTTGTTTAAGGTCCTGGCCGCCAAACAGCCCCTTTCCATCCAGGCCCATCCGGATGCCCGGCAGGCAGGGGAAGGATTTAAACGGGAAAATAAACAGCAAATCCCCATTGACGCTCCTCATCGCAATTACCTGGATCCCTGGCCCAAGCCTGAGCTCATCTGCGCCATCGAACCCTTCGGTGCCCTGATCGGATTTCGCAGCCCGGAGATGATCTGCAGCCTTGGCCGGCGGTTTTTTCCCAAAAGCCTGGACCGCCCCCTGCAGGCCCTGGAAACCCGGCCGGATGTATCCGGCATCCGGGCATTTTTCCATGCATTGATGACCATGGAACAAATCCACCGGACTGAAGTCATCCATGAGGCCCTGGCCAACGCCAGGATCAGCGATACCCCTGAAGGCTATTGGATTGACAGGCTTCACCAGAGCTATCCCGGGGATACGGGTGTACTGGCCCCGGTTTTTCTCAATCTTCTGGAAATTCCCCCGGGACGGGCCGTGTTTCTGGCCCCGGGAATCCTGCACGCCTATTTGTACGGCACAGGCATGGAGATTATGGCCAATTCCGACAATGTGCTGCGCGGCGGGCTTACGGCCAAGCATGTGGACATGGCTGAGCTTTTAAACACGCTGGAATTTGAACCCTCTTTTCCAAACCCGGCAGCCCCGGAGAAAATGGATTCTGCAGAGCAGCGATTTGCAGCACCGGCCGATGAATTTGTCCTTTCTGTCATCAGTGTTGACCCGGATACCCGGTATTGTTCGCCCAAAGAGCACAGCGCTGACATTTTATTTTGCCTGGACGGTCAGGCGGAAATACGGAAAAACAAAACAGATACCCGCCTGGATCTTGGCCAGGGGCGGTCGGCGATCGTGCCGGCGGCCGCAGGGGCCTATGAAATCACCGGCCGCGGGAAGATATGGAAAGCCGGGGTCCCGCAATGAACCCCCTTTGCGGCCAAAAACAGCTCCCTGAGCTTCGGGTCAATGAAATTTTTTACAGCATCCAGGGCGAATCCCTTTATATGGGCAGGCCCTGCATTTTTGTGCGCCTGACCGGATGCAACCTGCGGTGCACCTATTGCGATACCGGTTATGCCTACACACAGGGCCGGCCCATGGACATCGCGCAAATCCTTTCCAAAGCCGGAAGCTATGGCGTAAAGCTGGTGGAGATCACCGGCGGCGAACCCCTGATGCAGCCCTGCACCCCGGCCCTGGCCGAAGCCCTGCTTGCAAAAAGTTTTGAGGTGATGATTGAGACAAACGGTACCTATTCCATTGACCTGGTACCGGATGTATGCATGCGGATCATGGACATCAAATGCCCGGCAAGCGGGGAAAGCCGCAAAACCGATTTTGACAACCTCAACCGCCTGAAGGGAAACGATCAGGTCAAATTTGTGATCTGCGACCGCAAGGACTATGATTATGCCCGCCATATCCTCAGGTATTACTGGTCCGGCCGGCCGCCGGTGCCGGTTTTGATCTCCCCGGCCGCCGGCCGGCTTGCGCCGGCCACCGCAGCGGCCTGGATACTCGAAGACCGGCTGGATGTGCGGCTGCACCTGCAGCTGCACAAAATTCTGTGGCCAAATGAACAACGCGGGGTATAGAATTACAGGAGGTATGAAATGGGAGACCAGCCCCGGGCAGTGGTTCTTTTAAGCGGCGGGCTTGATTCGGCCACAACCCTTGCCGTTGCCCGCCAGCAGGGATTTTGCTGCCACACGCTCAGCTTTGACTACGGCCAGCGCCATTATCACGAACTTGCAGCATCCGAAAGAATTTCCCGGGTTTTGGGGGCAAAAGAACACCACGTGGTGCGCCTGGACATGCGCGACATCGGCGGCTCTGCCCTGACTACGGATCTGGCGGTGCCGCCCGGCGACTCAGGCGGGCAGGCCGAATCGGATATCCCGGTCACCTACGTGCCCGCGCGCAACACCATCTTTCTTTCCGTGGCCCTGGCATGGGCCGAAACCCGGCGGGCCGCCGACATCTTTATCGGCGTGAATGCAGTGGACTACTCCGGTTATCCGGATTGCCGGCCTGAATATCTTGCAGCCTTTGAGGCCATGGCCAACCTGGCCACCAAAATGGCTGTCCAGGAAAATACCGTCGTGCGCATCAATGCCCCCCTGCTTTATCTGAAAAAATCAGAAATCATCCAAAAGGGAATGGCCCTGGGTGTGGACTACAGCCTGACCCACTCCTGCTATGACCCCTCACCCGGCGGCCTGGCCTGCGGCCGCTGCGATTCCTGCCTGCTGCGGCAAAAAGGATTTGCCGATGCGGGGGTCCCGGACCCAACGCTGTATGTACCAGACCCGGAATAAAAACCGGCCGCAGACGGCAAGCCCTACCAGCCCATGGGTACCAGAAACGCTTTTCCGGTCATCTGAAGGGATTTGTCCGGCTCGGTTTTGCACTTTTCGCTCACCGAACGGATCAGATGGCCCGCCGCGGTCTGTGTCCAGAACCAGCGGGCAAACTCCCGGCTCGTGGGCGGGGTCGTGCCCGGCTGATGGGTGGCTGCCTCGTAATAAAAGGTTTTCAGGTCCTGAACCGCAAGCCGGATGGCCACAGCCAGGGGCATTTCCGAATCCCCGGGCTCCGGGGATTGATCCAGCAAATAATCACAAAGCAGGTCTGCGGCTGCATCCGGTTCAAAATTGGCCACAGCCGTGCGGCTTTGCTCCTTGCGGCGTTTGTCGTACCAGGGCATCAGCTCTGTCATTTCCCGGCGAAGGGCGGATACCTGTTTTTCCAGATCGGTTTCAGCCTGCTCAGGGGCGGAGAAGCTGATTGGACAGGACCATGCCTCTTGTGCCGTATCGGAATCATCTGCTCCAACCGGTGCTTCCTCGGAAAAATCAACCAGAACAGGACCGGATCGGGCATTTAAAAGCTCCAGGGCCGAAATCAGCACTTTTTTCTGAAATGACGGATCATCGGGCACACCCAGGGGGCGGCCCAGGTCAAATGGCACCCACAGGGCCCGGGGCGGATGGATTTTTTCCGTGTGCTCCCGGATCAGGCTGATCTGGGTGGTGGCAATGCCTTTGGCTTCCAGGTAATGGGCCAGCGCGCCCACGGCGCGCGTGCAAAACGGTCAGACCGGAATCAGAACAGCGGCATCCACATTGTCGCCTTTGAGCAAGCCGGCCAGATTTTCCGCAGAAGGTTCCATTTTCGAAGGATCAGCAGCGCCCATGAAGGAATAATGAAAATCAGCCACACTGCCGATACGGTTTTCATCAGCCAGCTGCCGGAGCCGGTCAATGGGAAAAACCACGTTCCAATCCTGCTGAAAACCGGTGCGGTCAAAATTGGTGGAAATATGGGTCATGACCAGATCCTCTGCGCGGCTGGTGCCGTCGATCACCCGAAAGTCGCCGTCCATGCCCCCAAAGGGGCGGTCGCCCCGGCGATGAAGCCCGGCCGTGGAAATCAGCGCGATCCGCTGATTTGCCAGTTCCGGGACATTGACCCAGGGCGTTTGATCAAACTGCGGACAGGGCAGGTCGGCAATATGGGAACGCATGGGTTCAGCCAGATTTTCAAGTCGCGCCATCATGTCCTCCTTTTTAAACAATTACGTAATTGTATATTTTTATGCCGGTTTTTATGCCAGTTTTGCACAGTGTTTATATGATGGCCTGGCAAGGCAACGGCAGTTTTTCTCTGGAAGTCAGTACGCTGCATTTCCGGCAGGTTTCCCGGGTTGGCGCCCGCTCACACCCTTGGCAGCGGCTTACCAAATCCATTGCTTCGCGGATTTCGCCTTCGAGTTTCTGATAATCGCTGATTTTTTTTTCAATGGCGCGTTTTTGTTCTTCAAGCAGGGCAAGGACCCGGCTGCTTGCTTCATCGCCCGTGGCACCGTTTTTTCGGGCCTCGTAAAGGGCCTTGATCTGTTTTAAGGCAAAACCGGCATCCCGGAGCTTTTGAACAAAAAACACCGTATCCGCCGTGTCCGGAAAAAACAGGTAAAACCCCCCGGCACTTCGGGTGGCCGGTTCAATAAAGCCCTCTTCCATGTAATAGCGGACAGTACGCACGGTGGTGCCGGCCATTTTGGCAATTTCACCGATCTGACAAAGATTTTCAGGTTTGTTATTTTCCATGCTGTATAAAATAACCATACTTTTACGTTATTGTCAAATCAAAAATTCTTCCGGCTGGTTGACATCCTTGTCAAGGACTGTCATATTTGAATCAAACTAAAGCTCCCCTCCGATTGAACCCAATTCGCCCAAAAAAAACAGGGCAGGAGAACATAGATGCAAAAATCCAAACCCTGGCTGCTGGGTCTGCTGGCAGTGCTTGTCATTCTTGCTGTTGCCTATGTCGGCTTTTATTTTCTCTTCCTGGATTTCCTGGTGGACTATTGGTGGTTTGATTCCCTGGGCTACGGGTGGTATTTTTTCCAGCGGGTTTCTTACCGGTACCTGGTATTCGGCGGGGTGACCCTGTTTTTCTTTCTGGTGTTTTTTCTCAACTTCTGGGTGGCCTCCCGGTTTCTTGGCACATCGCCTGGCGAAGCAGAAAAAAAGGACAAAACCCGCACCCGGCGCTACCACGACATGGCCCGGATGTTTCGCACCGGATCCATGAAGGTCTATACCCCCCTTTCCCTGGTGCTTTCCATATTTGTGGCCCTGCCTGTGTTTGAAAAATGGGAGGAACTGCTGTTTTTCCTGTTCAGCCCCAATGCCGGGACAACGGATCCGGCCTTTGGTATTGACGTGAGTTTTTACCTGTTTTCCTATCCCATCCATATGCTGCTGGAACAGCGGCTGTTGATCGCAGTGGCCATTGTGGCCGCAGCCTCCCTTCTGCTCTATATCATCGAACGCCGGATGCTGGCAAAAACCGATCTGCCCCTGGCCAGGGGCGCCAGAATTCATCTAAATATTATGGCGCTGATCCTGGCGGTGCTGGTTGGATGGGGATTTTTCCTGAAACGCTACGGCCTGGTTTTTACCAGCAATCACATGCCCCTGTTTTACGGACCCGGGTTTACGGAAATGCATGTCACCCTGCCCCTGATCTGGGCAGCGGTTATCTGCTGGGCGGCTGCGGCGGCAGGCATTGTTTACTACCTGAATTTCCGCCGGGCCCTGTTTCCGGTTCTCGGCCTGATCGTCGTGTTCGCCGGCGTTTTTGCCCTGGGAAACACCACTTTTTTGCCCAATCTGGTAGAGAAATATCTGGTTCTTCCCAATGAACTGTCCCGCCAGCAGCCCTACATTGAAAACAGCATCGAGGCCACATTGGGGGCATACGGCTTATCTGACGTGGAAACCCGCAATCTTGAAGTAAACCGCATACCCTGGGGGCAGACCACTGAAGCCATCCGCACCAACATCGAAAATATTCCGGTATGGGACCGGTACCTGCTGGAAGACGTTTATGAACAGCTCCAAAGCATCCGGCCCTATTACAATTTCACTGGCGTGGACGTGGATCGGTATGAAATCGACGGCCGGGTTCAGCAGGTCAATCTGGCGGCCAGGGAAATCAACCTTGACAAGCAGCCCGGCTCGGGGAAAAACTGGATCAACCGTCATCTGCAGTACACTCACGGCTACGGCCTGGTCATGACCCCTGCGGCCCAGAGCGGCGAGCATTTCATGAAATGGCTGATCCGCGGGATTCCGCCGGTTTCTGATTTCGGTCTTGAGGTTTCCGAGCCCGGCATTTACTTTGGCCAGGAATCCCTTGAGTATGTGATTGCGCCCAATGACGCCGGTGAAATCGATTATCCGGAAGGTGATTCCTTTGCCGGAACCGATTACGCCGGCAGCACCGGTATTGAAGTCGATTCCCTGTTTCGCAAGCTCCTGCTTTCCATCTATTTCAAGGACCGGAACATCTTTTTTACCGCAAAAACCGGAAAAGACAGCAAGATCCTTTTCCGCCGCAATATCCGGGAAGCCGTCGGCCACCTGACCCCGTATCTCAAACTCGACGATGATCCCTATCTTGTGGCCACCGAGAACGGTTTGTTCTGGTTTCTGGACGCCTATACCCGCTCGGCGCGGTATCCCAATTCTGAACCTTTTGACGATAAAAACAATTATATCCGCAATTCCGTCAAGATTGTCATGGATGCTTACAACGGCACCATTGACTATTACATGGCAGACAACGATGACCCCGTGGCGCAGGCCTATAAGCGGATGTATCCGGGATTGCTCAAACCCCTGGAAGAAATGCCCGAAAACCTGCGCGCCCATATCCGGTATCCCAAAGACATTTTTGAAATCCAGATGGATATCTACACCAAATACCACCAGACCGATCCCAAGACCTTTTACCAGGAAGAAGATCTCTGGGAATTTGCTCACCAGAACCCAAAGGAAATCCGCGAGATTGGTTCCCAGTCAATGCGTGCCTATTACCTGACCCTGGACCTGATTGAGGAGGATCGCCCGGAGTTCATGCTGATTTCCCCCATGACGCCCAAAAACCGTCCCAATCTCCGGGCCATGGTCATTGCCGGGTGCGACGGGGACAGATACGGAAAATTCTACGTCTACAGCTTCCCCAAGGGCGAGCAGGTATACGGCCCCTCCCAGATCAGCGCCCTGATCGACCAGAACACGGAAATTGCAGAGCAGTTTACCTTGTGGGATCAGGTGGGCTCAGAGGTCAAACGGGGCAGAATGATTATTTTGCCCATAGCTGACGTGGTCTTCTATATCCAGCCGGTTTATCTCAGCGCTGCATCGGACTTAAAAATTCCCCAGCTCCAGCGTCTTCTTGTCACCCAGGGCGACGTAGTGGCCATGGATGTTTCGCTGGAAAAGGCCTTTGACCAGATCCGGAGCCGTCTGCACAGGGGGGGGCATCCCACCGAACCTGAAATCCCCCAGTCCTCTGCACCGGATCAGCCGGCCGGCGGGGCCGAAGAAGCAGGCCCGGCCGCAGAATGAAATCCTTTAACAGCTCAGAAGCCGGGTAAGGGATATGCCAAGGCCCCGCAAGTCCCTGATCGTTGTTTTGGTATTATTCTGCCTGCTTGCCGCATTTCAGGCATCGGGTTATATTCTGGGCCGGATTATGGCCCCCCGGCTGGAAAAACAGATCAGCAGCTTAATTGATGCCCGGGTTGTACTGGACAACATGCGGTTTTCTTTTCTCACCGGCGCCCGGGCCGACCGCGTGGTCATTTCTTTGCCGGAAAATCCGAATCAGTCCAGGGATCTTCATCTGGAAATAAGCGAGCTGTCTGTCAGCCATGGCCTCACTGAGCTTATTGCCGGGCAATATCAGGTCACGGGCATCCGGATCCGAAACCTGGAGGCATCGGCAACCCCTGCCGCACTGCCTGTGCTGTCCGTCCTGAGAAAAAAAATCAAGCAAAAGCAGCGCTTTCCGGACATCCGAATAATCCGGGGGGATATCAGCATCAGTCATCCGGATTTCCCCCGGGGTTTACACATCAGCGACCTGACCGCCAGCCGGATGGGAAACGGCCAGATGGAGATAGACGCCCTGGCCTCTTTTGACGGCCATGAAAACAACATCAGGGCACATATCAATGTGGACCCCGGGCAAATACATGCTTCGGCGCAATTGTCCGTATCCGGCCATCCCCTCTCCAGTTTTCCGGCAGGCCGGTTATTGGAAAAATTTCCGCAGCTCGGTCAGCTGACCCCCGACCAGAGCGTTACCGGCAAAATCACCGCCCAATACGATCAGGCATCCCAAAGCCTGATTTTCAGCCGCGGCCGGTTTGAAACCGGAAACACCAGTTTCCGGATCTCATCTGCCGGCATTGATTTTGACAACAAAGACCTGCACCGGGCCTGGGTCAATGCGGATTTTTGGGAAGTTGAACTGGCTTTGCTGGACCGGCTGGGCATGTTCAAAAACATGCCGGAAAAAATCCGCCCCCGGATCACGGATGGAGAGCTCCACGCCCGGGTCCATGGCCGCTGGAACCCGGGATCGGGTTTTGATTGGGATGCCGGCCTGACCGTGGAGTCCGGCGCTGTATTTCTTCCCGGGTTAAACACCCGCGTGGATGCCATTGAAGCAAATGTTGACCTGGCCTTTCCCGGCCGGATACACATCCGGCAAAGCCGGGGGCGCACCTCCGGGGGTCGGATCCGGGCTTCGGGCAGCCTGGGCTGGGACAGCAGGGCCGGTATCCACAATCCGTTTATAGAAATTGACATGGATCACATCCGGCCGGATAAACAGATCGACCGGCTTTTGCCCGAATCCATCCGAAAAGCCGTGCATAAGCTCAATTTGCAAAACCCCGGGGTAAACGGAAAAATATTGTTTGCCGGCCCGGAAATGGAACTGGATCTCGGCGTTTACGCCCAAACCGCCCGGCTGCCGCATCTGCCCTTTTCGCTCCATACGCCCTCGGCCACAATCCGGTGGCGGACCGGAGAAAAAACCGTCCGGCTGGATGATCTCAGCGCCCGTCTTCATGGAAAAAACCTGGAAGGAAATGCCCTGCTTTACGTAAAACAGCCGGTTTGCGCGGATTTCACCCTGTTTGGCCGGCATCTGCCCATTCAATCTGAAGTTCTGGATTGGCTCGGCATTGAAACCGGAACCTGGTCTGTTGACGGAAGATATGATCTTGAACTCCAGGCCAGGAAATGGCGATCCAATGGTTCAAATCCTTCTGACAGACTCAAGGGGATAGAGGCCAGCGTGGATATCCGGGATCTGTCAATGACGCATCCGGACTATGGCAGGGTGGCAGACAACTGGTACGGACATCTGGCCCTGGCCGGCGACCGCCTCCGCCTGGGCGATTTCCGGGGAAATCTTTTCAATGCCGGATTTGAAGCAAACGGGTTTATTCCCTTAAACGGAAAAGACACGTCCCGTCTCCGGCTGGAATCCAAAACCATTGCCGTCAATCAGGCATTGCGCAACGCCCTTCCCGGCCGGTATGCCCGGGTTTTAAAGGAATTTGATCTGACCGGACAGTGTGAACTGCAGGCGGACCTGGTATTTGACAAAAAAAACAAAATCCCGTCGTCGGCCAGGATCACGGCTGTGATCCATCACCTGGAGGCGCAGCAATCATCGGTTGCCGCCAGTACCGGCGGCAGCATCCGGGCTGATATCTCCCGGCTCAACACAGAAGGATTTGAATTTGAAGGCTTTGCCGAACTCAGTCGTGTGACCGTGGGCCGTTTTGAATCAGACCGGCTTTCTGCAAGGTTTTCCGGAAACCGGAAACGCCTGGACATCCCGGAAATGAAAGTCAGTGCATACGGAGGCGCCATTTCTTTTGCAGACGTGGTTGTGCTGCCGGGCCCAAGACAATGGCAGGCCCGGATCATGCCGGCCCACATAGACGTGGAAACCCTTGTGGGCGCATTCGGGGTGACCGGACGCCATGCCCCTGCCGGCAGCCTCCGGGGAGCGATTGAGCTGCGGGGCACAGGATTTGAACCTGAAGCCATGGAAGGTGCAGGTGAGATCAAGATCGACAGGGGCCGATTGTATCAATTCCCGGTCCTGGCCTCTGTGTTTAAGGTTCTGGACCTGCAGCTGCCCGCACAAAGTCCCATCACCGATGCCTATGGTACCTTTCGCATCAGCGGCGGCCGGATGGATATCGAGGATCTGCTGCTTCTGGGCGGCACAATGCCCATGCATGTGGCCGGGTTTGTGGATCTGAAAAACAACAAGGCATTTCAAGACCAAAACATGGACCTTCTGGTCACCACCACCAAAACCGACGGGATTTTAAACAAAATTCCGGTGCTCAACTGGGTCAAGCACTACACCATTGACTGGTTCCGGCGCCTGGTTTTCCAGGCAAGGGTTCGGGGGACCATCGGGGACTATGAAGTCCAGAGCCTGGCCAGCCCGCTGGCCACACCCATTAAGCGCATGTGGTCTTTGATGGAAATGCTGTCACCGAATTCGCCGGAAAGATAAAAGACCGGCTAAGGAATTTGCTCGTAATTGTTTCGCACCAGCACCTCCCTGGGTTTGACCCCGTCTGAAGGTCCCACCACCCCCTCTTTTTCCATCACTTCAATTATGCGTGCAGCCCTGTTGTAACCGATTCGCAAGTGCCGCTGCACCATGGAAATCGAGGCCTGCCCGGTCTTTGTCACAAGGGCCACGGCCTCGTCGTAGCGCTCATCATAATCCTGTTCCCCGTTTTCCTGTTTATCGGCCTCAGGGGCCTCAATGACCTCGTGATCATACTCCGGCGCCTTTTGGGATTTCAGAAATTCAATCACCCGGGTGACCTCGTCTTCTGACACATAAGCGCCGTGAATGCGCTGAAGCTTGGCCGTACCCGGGGGCAGAAAAAGCATGTCCCCGTTTCCAAGAAGGCTTTCCGCCCCGTTGATGTCGATGATGGTGCGGGAATCGATCTTGGAGGACACCTGAAAAGACAGGCGGGTCGGGAAATTGGCCTTGATCAAACCGGTGAGCACGTCCACCGAGGGCCGCTGGGTGGCCAGAATCAAATGAATACCTGCAGCCCGGGCCATTTGGGCCAGCCGGGTAAGGCTGACCTCCACGTCCCGGGAGGAAACCATCATCAGGTCAGCCAGTTCATCAACGATGACAACGATATAGGGCAGTTTTTCAGGCGGCGGCTGCCCCTCTTCGGGTTTTTCTTTTTCAATCCGGGCATTGTACTGCTTGATATTGCGAACCTTTTTTTCAGAAAGCAGCTTGTAGCGGCGCTCCATTTCCCGCACAGCCCAGAAAAGCGAATTGGTGGCCTTTTTCATGTCCGTTACCACAGGAGCGATCAAATGGGGGATACCGTCGTAATTTGACAGCTCAATTCGCTTGGGATCGATCATGATCAACTTGACCTCCTCCGGGGTGGCCTTAAACAGAATGCTTGCAATCATGGTGTTTAAGGCAACACTTTTGCCCGTTCCCGTGGCCCCGGCAATCAAAAGGTGCGGCATGCCTTCGAGATCTGCCACAACCGGATAGCCCACGATGTCCTTGCCCAGGGCAATGGTCAGCCTGGAGGCGGATTTTTTGTATACTGAAGAGGCGATGATATCTTTGAACCCAACCAATTCCCTTTTCTTGTTGGGAATTTCAATGCCGATAACCGCTTTTCCGGGAATCGGGGCCACAATGCGCACGCTCAGGGCCTTTAATGCAAGGGCCAGATCATCGGAAAGATTGACAATCTTGTTGATTTTCACCCCGGGCGCAGGAGCGAATTCATACCGGGTGATCACGGGTCCGGGCAGCACTTCGGTAACATTGCCCTGGACCCCGAAATCCTGGAGTTTCTGCTCCAGCAGGGCGGACTGCTGGCGCAAATGCTCATGATCCACCCCGTCTTTGATTTTTTCCGCATCTTCGAGAAAATCCAGGGGCGGCAATTGAAACCCTTCCTGCTGGATTTGCATGGATTCAAACTCCTGCTGGCGGAATGCGGGCTGGGGTGCCAGGGTCGGCGGCGCCGGGGCCTGGATCTTAATGTCACCTGATTTGCCGGGCGTTTTTTCCAATGCAGGCGCCTTTGCGCCGGTTTTACCGGTTTCCGGCATTTCTTTCGGTTTTGGGGCTCCTGAAGCCGCCGGCGCAGGAATTTGTTCGGGTTGGCTGACTTTTTCAGGCTTGTACGCCCGCGGGGCGGCAGGAGTCTTTTTTTTCTGACCGCCCCTGCCCGGCCGGTTGACAACGGCCTTGCAAAGACCCGCAACACCGGAAAGCAATTTCAGAACCCGAGTCCGGATCCAGTCTGCCAGAAGGACGGCCAGGCGCAGTGCATTTCTGAAAACCGCCACCAGGGAAATCCCGGTTGCCATGATAAAACCGATGGCCAGCATGACTGCGAAAATCAGCATGGCTCCGGAACGGTTGGCGTATTTTTCAAACACGGCCATCATGGGATAGCCAAGAATGCCTCCGGCCGGATACGGCGTCTGAAAAATCAGGTAGCTGTCTTTAAACAGGGAAGAAACCGCGCCGGTGCCCACGATGAGCAAAATTGCCCCGGATGCCATAAGCCAGGGAGACAGGGCGGAGTCATGAGTGTAGAAACGAAGCGAGGCCATGAGCAGAAAAACCGGAATCCAGAAGGCACCCACGCCGAAAAGATCCAGCATCAGGCCGGCGGCATAAGCCCCTGCCACACCGAAAAAATTGTGCACCTGGCGCCAGTCCGCAGCATGGTTGAAGCCGGGATCGTCCGGATGATAGGACATCAGGCTGACAAGGGAAAAAATCACGAGAAAAAAACACAGGATCCCCAGAATTTCCTTCTGCAGGGTCCGGTATCCCGCACTTGCCTGAAAAAGCCGCTTCATGGATCAAAGCTCCAGGATAAACGGCAGTATTACCGGCCGGCGTTTGATGGTAAAACTGAAGTACTCCCGGAGGGCCCCGGGCAGGCGGCGGCGAATGACATCGGCCGGATGAGGAAGATCCACTGCATCATCAACGATTTCGAGCACAACGCACTTGGCGTCTTCAATGATATGACCGGTTTCGGTTTCAAACACAAACCCCTTTGAAACAATTTCCGGGCCGTAAATCACAAACCCGGTATCCTCGTCAATGGCCATGGTCACCGCCACCATTCCCTCTTCGGAAAGCAGGCGCCGCTCCTTTAATACAAGGCGCCCCACATCGCCGATGCCCTTGCCGTCCACCAGCACCCGGCTTGTCGGGATCCGCTCGCTGATCCGGGCGCCGTCTTCTTCAAACAATACCACGTCGCCGTCTTCGGCAAGCAGCACATGGTCCCTGGCAATCCCGCATTCAGCCGCCAGCTGGGCATGGTGGTACAGGTGCCGGTATTCGCCGTGGATGGGAATGAAATACCTGGGACGCACGGTCTGGATCATCATTTTGAGCTCGTCGCGAAAGGCGTGACCGGACACGTGGATGTCGGAGATCTTTTCATAGATCACATTGGCGCCCCTGCGAAACAGATTGTTGATGATCTTGGCAATGGCTTTTTCGTTTCCCGGGATGAACTTGGAGGACAGCACCACCGTGTCACCGGGTTTGACCTTGATCTGTTTGTGAATGCCGGTGGACATGCGTGCCAAAGCCGACATGGGCTCACCCTGGCTGCCGGTGGTGAGAATCATCACCTCTTCTTCGGGGTAGGCGTCGATATCCTCAAGAAAGATCTCCATGTTCTCCGGGACATGGAGCAGGTTCAGATCCCGTGCAATCCGGACACTGAGCTCAATGCTTCTGCCGTTGAACAATATCTTGCGCCGGCCGGACTTGATGATATTGATAACCTGCTGGATGCGCGACACATTGGAGGCAAACAGGGCGACAATTACCCGGCCCGGGCTGTTGACAACAATGTTTTCCAGGCTTTTTTGCACCCGTGCATCAGAAGGGGTCCGCCCTTCCCTTTCCACGTTGGTGGAATCGGACAAAAGCGCCAAAACCCCCTTTTCCCCCCACCTGGCAAAGGAATCCATATCGGTTTCCAGCCCGGCAATGGTGGAATCGGAAATCTTGAAATCCCCGGTGTGCACGATGAGCCCGTATGGCGTGTCAATGGCCATGCCCACTCCGTCGAGAACACTGTGATGAACCCGGATAAATGAAAAGGAAAAAGGCGCAACGAAAAGCTCTTTTCCGGGTCTGATTTCCTGGAGGCTGGCTGAGGCCAGCAGGCCGTGCTCTTCTATCTTGTGGCGGACCATGCCCAGGGTAAAGGCCGTGCCGTAAACCGGTGCCTGAATTTCCCGGAGCAGATACGGCAGGGCCCCGATATGGTCTTCATGGGCATGGGTCAGGACAATGGCCCGGACCCGGTTTTTGTTCTGAAACAGATACCCCATGTCCGGGATCACATAATCCACCCCCAGCATGTAGTCTTCCGGAAACATCAGGCCGGCGTCAATAACCACGATGGCGCCTCTGCATTCCAGGGCCATCATATTCAGGCCGATTTCTCCGAGTCCGCCAAGGGGGATGATTTTCAGCATAATCAAGCAGATCCGTTGCAGGTCAGTAAAGAATCACTGATCCGTGGAGGTTAAACAGGGATACCGAGTTGCCGGACAATGCTGTCCATCAGATCAATCAACCAGTTTCGCTGTGCTTTGGTGGCGTAATCCATGCAGTCGCACCGCACCCGCTCGTGCGTGCGCACCAGAAACTCGCCTGCAAAAGCGCCGGGTTTGACCTGCAGGGCGAAGAAAAGGGGATGGCAGTCCTCGTGGGCCGCCTGCACCGGGGTAAAATATTCCGGGTCCAGGGCAACCCAGTACACCCGGTCCAGTGCCGGCGGTCCGTACTGCTGTCTTAAATAATTTTCCAGCGCCTCTGTGTCCTGTTCCCGAAGTTGGTCAATAACGTATTGTTTCATTTTTGCATCGTTATCATATTGAATATGAATGCGCAAGCACCGGATCTTTGTTTCCGGATTCATGGGCCAGCAGTTTCTTTTTCATCAGCGATCCGCCGCCAAATCCGCCTGTTTCCCCATTGCTGCGCACCACCCGGTGACAGGCAATCAGCAGGGGCCAAGGGTTGGCTGCCAGGGTGTTGCCCACAAAGCGTGCGGCACCGGGCTTTCCCAGCTTCACGGCAATATCACGGTAAGACCGGACCTGTCCACAAGGAATTTCAGCCGTGAGGTGCAGCACCTGCTGCTGCAAAGGGGTCAGCCGAACCGGGCTGAGCCACTGCCATGGCGTTGCAATGGGACGGCAGAATTCAAAATAGTCATGGATCATCTTGGTTACAGCCATGGCCCGGGGGCATTGCTGAAAATCGAAATCCAAAACAGGGGTGTCAATGGTTTCGGACACACCGGATGGCTCCTGTCCTTGTGGCCGGTCTGGCAGAAAAACCCTTTGCAGGCCGAAGGGCTCGGTTTGCGCGGCCACCAGCACTGTTCCCATCCAGGTATGAACGGAAAAAAACCGCATTCTCAGTTCCCGGGATAAAAGTCAAAAAGGTTTCCGGCTGCATCAAAATCCCACGGCCGCCAGGAAGAAACCTGTTTTAATCCGCCCTTCTCATCTGCGGCTGTCTGCAGGGAGCGAGATATTTCCATGTATTGCAGGGAGGCCGTGTCCCGTATTCTTACAATCCGGGCATCTGATCCATTTTCAATGCCCGCGGTATGCATGCACACCTGAATGCATTGCCAATCCGTATCAAAATACACGGGAATGGCGGCTTTTTCCGGTGATATGGCGGTAACCGCGTTTACTGCGGTTTTTTCACGGTCCATGCGTTTGACCAGCCTTGCGGTGGTAATGTCTGCCAGGCCGATCCCGTTTGCGTTGCCGTCGCTGTCACGGGTAAGGTCGCGCACAAAAATCCGCCCCGGACAAGGCGGTGCGGAAAAATCACCGGCAATGTCTCTATGCCGGCCCGTGATGTTGGAATCCATGCCAATACCCGATATTTCCTTGCCGATTTGATCCACCACCAGGATGTCTATGCGGTCAAAAGGAATCTTCCAACAGCAATGGCAATGGATTTTCCCTCAAGGCAAAAAGACGGGGGCACCCGGCCGGCCGCGGCCAGACGGGTTTGCTGTCCTGCGTTCGGAAGCCCGGCGCAGGACAGATCCTGATAATACAGCGCCATTTCCGGAAGTGAAAAAAAATCTGGATACAATGGGATCTCGCGGTTGCAATGAGGGTTTGCGCAGGAAAAACTGCAAGATCGTCAAAAAGGCGGTACCGGACCTGTGTCCGGTGCGAAAAACCCCGGCCATGACGGCATGGCCGGGGCAAAATCAGTGGTTGTAATATATTCTAGGTTTCTTCCACGGTGATGGCGCCGGGTTCGCAAACCTCGATGCAGCTTTCGCATCCCAGGCATTCCTCGGCGTTGACAGGAACGGACTTGCCGTCCTGGATTTCAAAAACTTCCACCGGGCATACTTCCACGCACTCTTCACAACCTTCGCATTTTTCCGCGTCAACGATCGGATTAAAAGCCATTTCAAATCTCCTTTCTCATTGTCTCAAATTATAATGATATATCATGGGGCCTTTGGTTTCGGCGTTTGCGCTGCAAGATTTTTCTCATTATACCAAATAAATAATCGAGTCAAGGGTCATGATTCGATTTTTTGTTTCATGCCCCTGCACCACCCAGCAACCCGAGAATCCGGCCGGAATCGCGCATTTCGTAAAAAGACGGCTTTGGAAGCAAATCCCCTGCCGCCGGATCGGGCAGGCCGGCTTGTACGTTTTCCGGCAGTTGTTCCGCAATTGACAGGGTTTCAAAATGTTCATCAACTGCGGCAATCACAGCCGGACTGGTTGTAATCCAGACTTGCGGGCAGTCCGGATCCTGCTCGGCCAGGCGGAGCCAGGCGCGGATCCGGGCATCGGGCATATATCCCCCGGGGTCTTCCGGGGCGCCGGCGCCGACCCTGTCGTCTGAAAACCCGGAAGCCGATCCGGAATCACCGCCCTGCCCCCGGATTTTGGCAAACATCTGTTGTGCCGTATGATCGGTTGCAGCCAGGTCATTTTCCAATTCCGCTGCCTGACGGTCAAACGCCTGGGCCATTAACAAAAACAGCCGTGCAATAAACACCGGATCCGGGCCTGCAGGCTCATCCTTGCCTCCCTTTAAGATTTCCGTGCTGATTTCCCGGGCAAATTCCTGGTTGTAAAACCCGGCTTCCGCAAAAGACTTCAGCGCTGCGGCGTGTTTGTGGTGCACCTGCCCCCAGTTCTGGTACTGCCGCGCCAGATCCATGAGATGTTGGTCGTCTCCGTGCACCGGACGCCGCAAAACGATGCATCCCTGCCGGTCAAGGTCTTCCATGAAAGCCGGGGCTGCGCCCTCAGCAGGCTGATAGACTACCGGCGGGCCGAAGCGGGCACAGGTTCTGGCCGCCCATCTTTCTGAAATAAAACTAAACGGGAAAAATGCAGTTGTTATCTTATTCATGAGTCTCCGATTTTTTCGTCCTTGATTTCAACACCGGCTTGCTGAAGCTGCCGCCGGATCTCATCTGCCCGGGCAAAATCCTTCTGCTTCCGGGCCTGATTTCTCTCCCGGATCAGGGTCTCGATTTCCGGGGAAAGACTTTTGTGGGTAAAGTCAAAAAAGCCCAGCACCCGGTCGATGTCTTCAAACGTGTTTAAAAACTTGTCTGCCTGCTCCCGGGTAAGCCGTTTGTCAGACACCAGGGCGTTGATCCGCCGGATTTTTCGAAAAATCGCAGCCATGGCCCGGGGCATGTTCAAATCATCATCCATGGCATTGATCATTCCCTGCCGGATATCATAAGCAATCTGGTCGATTTCCTCTGTGGATGCCGCTTCGTTTCCGGCCTGGTCAACCTGCTGCAGGCCTTCGATACAAGCGTCAATGCGACGGATGGCGTTTTTGGCCTGGTCCAGGCGTTTCAGACCGTATTCCAGGGGCTTTCGGTAATGTCCGGTGATCAGCCAGAAGCGGACATCCCGGGGCGTGTATCCCATGTCCCGGAGATCTTCAAGGGTGGGAAGTTCCTGCTTCTGCGCCCGGGTGTCGCTTTTCCCGGCGTGCACCTGCTCGCAGTGGACCCAGTAGCGGGCAAGCGGCTTTCCGGTCAAAGCCTTGGCAATGGCCCGTTCATTTTCATGATGCGGGAAAACCAGTTCCCGGGTGCTGGTGTGAATGTCATAGGTTTTGCCCAGGTGTTTCATGGAAATGGCCGCGCACTGAATATGCCAGGAGGGGCGCACATTGCCCCACTGGGTTTTGACGTAAATACCGCGCTTGAGTTCGGAAAGCCGGGCGCGCTTGAGCAGGGTGAAATCCCTGGGGTTGTTTTTCTCGTATTCGTCCAGATCCACCGTGGCCCCGAGCTTGATTTTGTCAATGTCAATGCCGGATAACTGCCCGTACTCGGAAAAAGCCCCTATGCTGAAATAAAGGGACCGAAGCTTTTCATAGGCAAAACCCTTGTCATAAAGCCCGGTGGCAACCCGAACCATGTCCTCCACATGCTCACTTGCCCTTGGAAAATGATCGGCCGGCACAATATTCAAGGCCTCCAGGTCCGCCATGAACCGGTCTATATAATAGCGGGTGTATTCGGCAAGGGATTGTCCTGCACTTTCCGATCCCTGGATGGTCTTGTCATCCATGTCCGTGATGTTCATCACATGGTTGACATCCAGATCCCGGTAGCGCAGATATCTGTAGAGCAGATCCGAAAACACAAACCTGCGGCACTCGCCCAGGTGGATGAGCTTGTTGGCTGTGGGCCCGCAGGTGTACATGGACACCCGGCCCTTCTGGATGGGGTCAAAGGGCATCTTGGACCGGGTCAGGGTGTTGAACAGATGAATTTCCGCCTTTTTCTTGACCAAAAACAGGGGTGTGCTCAGATAGCGCTCCCCGCTGTCGGCAAAAATGGCCACAATGGTACCTTCTGTCATCTCTGCGGCCTGACGGGCGGCAATCACCATGGCCGCCCCGCTGCTCATGCCCACAAACAGGCCTTCTTCCCGGGCCAGACGCCGGGTCATTTCAAAGGCTTCCTCATCATCAATGTTGATCTTTTCATCCAGCCATTTTTTTTCAAAAATTTCCGGACGATAAGCTTCCTTGAGATTTTTCAGGCCCTGGAGTTTGTGGCCCAGATAGGGCTCCACCCCGATGATCCTGATGTCCGGATCATATTCCCGGAACCTGCGGGCGCAGCCCATCACTGTTCCGGTGGTGCCCATGGTGGCCACAAATGCCGATATTTTCCCGTGGATCTGCTCAATGATTTCTCCGGCAGTGCCCTGGTAATGGGCCTGCCAGTTGGCCGGGTTGTTGTACTGGTCGGTCATGAAATAACGGTCCGGGTCTTCGCGGACCAGGCGATAGACCTCTTCAATGGCCCCGTCCGTGCCCAGGTGCCCGGGAGTAAGAAAAATCTCCGCGCCCCGGGCCTCTAAAATTTTGCGGCGCTCAAGAGAGACGGCATCGGACATGGCCAGCATGAGCCGGTAGCCCTTTACCGCACAGATCATGGCCAGGCCGATGCCGGTGTTGCCGCTGGTGGCTTCAATAACGGTCTTTTCCGGGGTGAGTTCCCCGGACTGTTCCCCGGCCTCGATCATGGCCAGGGCCGGCCGGTCCTTGATGGAGCCGCCGGGATTGACGTATTCGAGCTTGGCAAAAATCCGGACGGCCGGATTGGGGTTTAACCGCCGGATCTCCACCATGGGTGTATTGCCGATGGCATCGAGTATGGAATAATGCATGTGATTGGGTCCTTATGGCACGCTTGCCGGCTGTGGACAAATCAGGGCTGAAAATCGGCTGCAAGCCGGAGCGCAAGTTGTTCAATGATTTCCGCCCGCACCTGTTCCCGGGCAGCGTCTGCTGCGACCACCCGGATGCGTTCGGGATTTTCGCGCGCCAGGTCCAGATACCCCTGGCGGACTTTTTCGTGGAACCGGATGGTTTCCATCTCAAACCGGGTTTCCTGCGCATGGCGGTCCCCGGATTGAATTTGCCGCCATGCCCGGGATAATCCGACTTCGGCCGGAAGATCAAGCAAAAAAGTCAGATCCGGCGTAACACCGCCCAAAACCAGTTCATTGAGGTTCCGGACAACTTCTGCGGAAATGCCCCGGGCCGCGCCCTGGTAAGCCACGGTTGAGTCACAGAAGCGGTCGCAGATCACGATGCTGCCCTGCTGCAATGCCGGCCGGATCACGCGGCTGACATGCTGGGCCCGGTCAGCCGCGTAAAGCATCAATTCAGCAGTGGAATCCAGGCCGGCATTTCCCGGAGACAGCAATATGGCCCGGATTTGCCGGCCCGCCTCCGTGCCTCCCGGCTCCCGGGTAACCACACAATGATGTCCCCTGTCCTTAAGATACGCCACAATGTCGGGAATCAGAGTGGACTTGCCGGATCCTTCAATGCCTTCCAATGTAATCAGCATAAATTGTGCAACAACTCTTTCTCAGCCAGTGGTTTCCGGGCCGCCCCTGTAGAAAAACCGCTCCAGGGGTTTGTGATAGCCCGTCCATTCGGCGCCTGCATCCTGACTTTCCATAAATTCCCGAATGCCGTTGATCTTGGCGTCGATATCGTCAAGGTAATTGAGCAATACGGCCTCAAGGGTTTTGGGCGGTTCCGGGGAACCCAGTTCCCGGCTGCCGTGATGGCTGACCATCATGTGCCGCAGCAGAAGTGCCGTTTTTTGTGGAAAATCCGGAATCTGCCGGATTTTTTCTTCAAGCATCCCCACTCCGATGACAATGTGGCTGACAAGCCGGCCTTCACTGGAATAATCAATGTTTGTGTCAAAAACAAATTCATTGATTTTACCAATGTCATGCAGAATTGCACCGGTGATCAGCAGATCCCGGTCAATGCCGGAGTAATGACCGGCCACCCGGTCTGCGAGCAGGGCCAGGGACAGGCTGTGCTCAAGCAGGCCGCCGATATAGGCATGATGCATTTTCTTTGCCGCAGGGGCTTGTTGAAACTGTGCGACAAAGCCGGCATCATTCCAGAAGGCATCGAGCAGCCCCCGCAAAACATCAGAGGAAACGGATTGCCCGAGAGCTTTGATCCGTTCAAGCATTTGTTCCGGGTTCCGTCGGGTGGCGGGCAGAAAGTCAGCCGGATCAGCACCGGTTTCAGCCGGCTCCAGCCCCTTGACCACCACCTGCAGCCCCCCCCGGTATTCGGAGATATTGCCCTGCACACGGACCACGTCACCGGCCGCAGCCGCATCTGCGATCTGCTCCACGTTGTCCCATACCACGCCCCGGACCCGGCCGGTCTTATCTGATAATGCAATACTCAGGTATGGGGCCCCGTCTTTTTTGTGACTCAGCGTCTTTTCCGCCAGGACGAAGAGCTCGGTTACGGCCTGGCCGGATTTTAGCTGACTGACGAACAACTTTTTCATCAAATGCCTGTCACTTCTGAATTGGCGGAATTTTTTCAAGCTATTGGCTTGACATTTTTTATTTTTCGGTTTTTTATACTGAAATTTTACGTGTGCATCAAGGTATTATTCAAAAGCTCGGATCAGACCGGACCACAACCCTTTGGCGGCGTCAGGCGCGGCCATCAGCGCAAATGTTGCAAATGCCCATGACCCGATTTTTACGGAAACAAGCCTGTCTGTGGATTGCCGCCATATGTGCAGCGGTGCTGATGACAAACGCAGCTGTCGCACAAGAGATTTCCGACCCGGCGCTGACCAGCGGCGGCTGGCAGGTCTTTGCCGACCGGCTCACCTATGACCCGGAAACACAGTTGTACAAGGCTCTGGGCAACGTATTGATCATTCAGGGCCAAAAAGAACTGACAGCCGACTTTGCCACCCTTGACCAGGCTGCCAAAACAGCCAGAGCCGAAGGCAACGTGGTACTGGTATCCGGCGGTGACCGGATGTCCGGGCGGCGCCTGGAAATGAACATGGCTGACAACACCGGCACCCTTTATGACGGATTTGTGTTTATCCGGGAAAATCAGTTCCGCATCCGCGGCGATCGCATTGAAAAAACCGGGGAGTCCACCTACCGGATTCATGAAGCGTCTTTGACCACCTGCGAAGGCGATTCGCCGGACTGGCAGATCACCGGAAAGGAAGTCGACGTCACCCTGGAGGGCTACGGATATGTTTCCCATGCAGCTTTCCGGGTTCGGCAAATGCCCATGCTTTACATGCCCTGGTTCATGTTTCCGGCCAAGACCAAACGACAAAGCGGCCTGCTCCCGCCCCAGGCCTCCTATTCCAGCCGCAACGGTATTGAATACACCCAGCCGTATTTCTGGGCCATCTCCGATAACACGGATGCCACTTTTTACTATCAGCACCTCCAGGAGCGCGGTGAAAAACTTGGCGTGGAATATCGCTACATGCGGTCACAGGACTCAAAAGGGGTCCTGATGTTTGACGGGTTCGAAGACAGAAGAATCGATGACGGAAGCCCGGAAGCCACCGAGGAGTGGGGATATGATCACGACAACGCAGCCCGGCCCAATGACGACAGATACTGGTTCAGGGCAAAGCTTGATCAGGAGCTGTCCGGGGGGGCCATGGCCCGTCTGGATCTCGACGTGGTGAGCGATCAGGATTATTTCAGAGAATTTTCAAATGGATACATGGGATATGACGCCACAGAAGAGCAATTTTTTTCCGGGTTCGGGCGGGATCTCGACGATGAAAACAATCCTGTTCGCACCAACCGGTTAAACATTAACAAGATCTGGAACTATCATGTCGTCAACACGGACCTGGTATGGTATGATGACGTGATCAAGCGGCGGCAGAGCGATACCAATGATACCCTCCAGCGGCTTCCCCGGGTGGGGTACAGCGCCCTGAAGCAGCCCCTGGTCGATATCCCCGGCTTTTCCAATCAGATGCTGTTTGCGTCCATGGACAGCGAATACACCTATTTTTTCCGTGAAGACGGGCTGACCGGACACCGGATGGATCTCCACCCCCGGATTTATCTGCCTGTGCGCCTTTACGAAAGCTTTACCCTGGAACCCTCACTGGGCTTCCGCCAGACGGCCTGGTATATTGACGGGGACCGGGAGGATTACACCGCAGGTGCTGACCGCTATAAGCACCGGGAAATGTATGACATCGGTGCTGAGCTCTCCACAGAGCTCAGCCGGGTGTTTTCTGTGGACAGTGAGAATGTGGAGAAGATCAAGCACCTGATCATCCCCCTGCTTTCCTACGAATATGTGCCCGAATCCGACCAGTCGGAATTTCCCTTTTTTGATGAAAACGATCGGTATCAAAAGCAAAACCGCATGGCGCTTTCCCTTACCCAGTTTCTGACCTCCAGGCGCACAGTCAGCGACCCGGGGGAAAAAGACGATGGCCCCGAACACCGCTACAATCAGTTTTTGCGCTTTTATCTCGAGCAGGGTTATGATTTCAACCAGAGCCATGACCCTGAACTGGCCTTTGAGCCCCTTTTTGCGGAACTTGACTTTACCCCGGCAACCCCGGTTACCCTGCGCGCAGACGCCCAATGGAGTTACGAGGCAGACAAATTCATCTCCACCAACTTCTCTGTTCATTACCGCAGCAGCCGGGGTGACCGGCTTCACGCCGAATACCGAAACAACCGGGAATATGAATCCGAAGTGGCCTATCGCAACACCGACCGGCAGGCCCGCGAAAGCCTGTATCTTGAAGTCGAAACCCCTGTAACCCGCAGGCTGACCCTTCTGGCGGATTATGAACGAAGCCTGGAAACAGACCAAAGCATTGAAACCGGCCTGGGTTTTCGCTGGCGGTCCCAGTGCTGGACCCTGCAGGTCAGGTACGAAAAAGAGGGAGAGGACCATGACATCGCGTTTATGATAAACCTCTATGGACTCGGGGATTTCGGGGATTGATGGCCCGGATATGTTATACCGGATATATTATAAATAATGGTCTCCGGCTGTCCACTTTTGCTTAACCCCTTGACTTATTGAAAATTTATGTTTAATTAGGGGAAACAGCTTGCAACCGGAGATTTTTACACAGGAGGAAAAATGAATAAACTCGAAATGATATCCGCCCTTAAAAAGGAAGCTGATATTTCCAAATCCGAAGCTGCCAAAATTGTGCAGATTTTTTTCGACTCCATGGCCGATGCCCTGGTCAATGAAGAACGCATAGAAATTCGCGGCCTTTGCAGTTTTTTTGTGAAAAACTACAAGAGCTATACCGGCAGAAACCCAAAAACCGGGGAAAAAGTCCAGATTCGGCCCAAGAAGCTGCCTTTTTTCAAGTGCGGCAAGGAACTTCGGGAACGCGTGAATGAAAAGGCGTAAACGGCGAATGTTGTGATTGGACTTAAAGACCTCATCGGGCAGAAGCGTCCGGTGCAGCTGCTGGCCAATGCCCTGCAAAACGGTAAAATGCCCCATGCCTGGCTTTTTACCGGGGAGGACGGGGTAGGCAAAAAAAGCGCCGCACTGGCCCTGGCAATGATCAGCAACTGCCAAAATCCGGATTTGACAGGCCTGCCCGCATCTCAGGCAGACGGACAAAGCGCTGCTTGCCCCCGGGCATGCGGCAACTGCCGGTCATGTAAAAAAATTGCCGCAGGCGTGCATCCGGAGGTACGGGTGCTGGAGCCCTCAGGCCCCAATATCCGCATTGACCGGATCCGGTCCCTGTGTTCTGATCTGGCCCTGAAATCCGATGAACGCTCCTGCCGGTTTGTGATTGTTGACCCGGCCGGCCGGATGAATGCCGAAGCAGCCAACGCTTTGCTCAAAATCCTGGAAGAGCCCCCGGAACGCACGGTTTTTGTTCTTATTGCCGCTGATACCGGTGATCTGCTGCCCACCATTGTATCCAGGTGTCAGCATATCCGTTTTCACCCGATTGCCCCGGCTGAGCTGGAGGCTTATCTTCGCGACAAAAGCGGGACTGCGCCGCAGCAGGCCATGATCGTTGCATCTCTTGCCCGGGGAAGTCTCGGCCGGGCCGTTGAAATGGCAGCCCAGGACTGGTCCGCACGGCGAAATTTTTTCATCAATCAACTCAGTAAACTGCCCGCACAACCCAGATGCATTCGGCATGTATTGGCTGAAATCATGGCCAGGGACAAAGACCGGATTGAAACAAATCTTGAAATCATGAAAAACTGGTACAGGGATCTGGCGGTGAGTTCAGCTGCACCCGATCTGCTCTACAACCGGGATCTTTCCGATCAGATCCGCAAGACCGGCTCCCGGATCTCCATGGATCAAATCCTTGAAAAAACCGATGCCATTGCCGCAGCGGAAAAAGCGCTGACCACAAACGCCAACGCCCGGCTGGTCATGGATGCGCTGGTCGAGGCGCTGGCCGCTCAGGGCGACAAGACTTATTGAACAAAGGACTGAAGCTTTCGCTTATGAATACAGAAGAAACCGAATCCAAACAAAAACACCCCGTTAAAATCGTCGGCATCCGCTTCAAACCGGCTGGAAAAATATATGATTTCAATTGCGTCGCCTATGTGCTAAAAACCGGCGACGAAGTCATTGTGGAGACCGAGCACGGGCTGGGTTTCGGCACAGTGGCCACTGAACCCGAAAACCGGAATCCGGAAACCGTCAGACAAAGCCTGAAAAAGGTGTACCGCCCGGCCACCCCGGAAGACCGGGAGCAGCGGGAAAAAAACCGGGAAATCGAGGACCAGGCCTATGATTTTTGCCGGGAGTGCGTGGACAGCCTGAACCTGCAGATGCATCTGTTTTCCGTTGAAAGCAATTTCGACAACTCCAAACTCACTTTCTTTTTCACTGCAGACGGCCGGGTGGATTTCCGGAAACTGGTGAAAATGCTGGTCAAGGAATTTCGCACCAAAATTGAAATGCGCCAGGTGGGCATCCGAAACCAGGCCAAAATGTGCGGCGGTGTGGGCAGATGCGGACGGATCCTGTGCTGCTCGGCGTTTATGACCCGGTTTGACCCGGTGACCATCAAAATGGCCAAGAAGCAAGGGTTGTCCTTAAATCCCACGAAAATCTCCGGGGTCTGCGGCCGGCTCATGTGCTGCCTGACCTTTGAAAACAACCTGTATTCCGGCGGTCAGAAAGCGCAGAAGCCGAATTCGAACAAAGACAACCCAAAGCAATCGTCACAGGAATAATAACATGACATCGCATTTCTATATTACGACGCCCATATATTACGTCAATGCCAGGCCGCATCTGGGACATACCTATACCACAATAGCGGCTGACGTGGCCCGGCGCTTCCACCGGATGAAGGGCAAACAAACCTTTTTTCTCACGGGCACGGACGAACACGGCGATAAAATCGTCAAGGCAGCCGGGGCCGGCAACGAAGACCCCAAAACCTATGCAGACCGGATTTCCGGGTTGTTTAGCGACCTTTGGCCGCAATTAAACATTCATCCCGATTACTTTATCCGAACCACGGATGCGGATCATATCGCCGTGGTTCAGCAGGTGCTGCAGCAAATCTACGACAGCGGGGACATCTATTTCAGCGAGTATGAAGGTCTGTACTGCTTTGACTGCGAGCGGTTTTTCACAGAGCGGGAACTGGAGGACGGCAAGTGCCCGGATCACGGAAAGCCTCCTGTACCCATCCGGGAGTCCAACTATTTTTTTAAAATGAGCCGTTATCAGCAGTGGCTCATTGACTACATTCATGAAAACCCGGATTTTATCGTACCGGAGCGCTATAAAAACGAGGTGCTCGGCTTTCTTCGCGAACCCCTGGAAGACCTTTGCATATCCCGGCCCAAGTCCCGGCTGACCTGGGGCATCACCCTGCCCTTTGACGACAACTATGTCACCTATGTGTGGTTTGACGCCCTGATCAACTATATCAGCGCCCTGGGATACCCGGACGGGGAAAAGTTTAAAACCTTCTGGCCGCATGTGCGCCACGTGGTGGCCAAAGACATCTTAAAACCCCACGGCATTTACTGGCCTATTATGCTCAAGGCCGCGGGCATCGCCCCCTACCGGCACCTCTTTGTTCACGGCTACTGGAACGTGGATGAAAGCAAAATGTCAAAAAGCCTGGGCAACGTGGTGGATCCCGTTTATCTGAAAGACACTTACGGCGTGGATGCCATTCGCTATTTTCTTATGCGGGAAATGACCTTCGGGCTGGATTCCAGTTTTTCAGAAGCCGCCCTGATCCAGCGGATCAACTCGGATCTGGCAAATGACCTGGGCAACCTTTTTTCCCGGGTTCTGGCCATGTTTCACAAGTATTTCAAAGGCACTGTGCCGGACTGGAACCCGGAAGCCGGCGAAATTTTGGGAACTGACCTGAAAGCCGGGGCCAAAGCCGCCATTGACACCTTTTGCCGCAGCATGGAAAACCTGGATTTTCACAAGGGACTGGCTGCGGTGTGGGAATATATCGGGCAGATGAACAAGTTCGTGGACACCAGCGCTCCATGGGAATTGGCCAAGCAGGACGACGGCCGCCCGCAGTTGCAGGAGGTGATCTGTCACCTGCTCGAAGGCCTCCGGGTGGTCGCAGGCTTGATCTATCCGGTAATGCCGGAAACAGCGGCGGCCATGCACAAGCACCTGGGCCGGGACCCGGAGGCCAAACCCGGATTTTACCTGGTGGAAGAAATCTCAAGATGGGGTGTGATCGCGCCGCAAAGCGTATTGCCCAAAGGCATTTCCCTGTTTCCGCGCCTGGATGCCGCAACCATACTCAACCGGCCTGCCCGGGACCCGGCACCTGAAAAAAAGAAATCTGAGCCCATGGCTTCGCAAATCGAAATTGAAGACTTTGCCAGGGTGGATCTGCGTGCCGCCAGGGTGATTTCAGCTGAAAAAGTCGCCAAAGCCGACAAGTTGCTGAAGCTGGAAGTGGACATCGGCCATGAGACCCGCACCGTGGTGGCCGGCATTGCCAGGCTTTATGCACCGGAAGACCTGGTGGGCAAAACTGTTATTCTGGTGGCCAACCTGAAACCCGCAAAACTCATGGGAATCCGTTCCGAGGGAATGGTGCTGGCGGCAGTCGATGGGCAGGACGGATCTGTAGCCGTTATTGACCGCCCGGTGCCGGCGGGAACCCGTCTGAAATAAGGCGCATCTGTATAAAATGGATGCTTTTCGCAAGCGCAAAACCATCAACAGCCGGACAAAATTTCACAATTCCGCCTGGCGCAAATACCAGTTCCGCCTGAGGCAAAAATCGGCAGCAAGGCAAGCCCTCAGGCGGCTGCCGGCATATCTGCTGATTTTCTTCATCGGGCTGGGGTTGATCAAGGGTGGATTTTTCGTGGCCGACTGGTTTCAAAACCGGCCACGGCCGCGGCAGGCCGCTGTTGAACCGGAACTCGAGCGCATCACCAGCGATCAGGTCCGGAATCTCCTTGACCGGAGCGATCTGCTTAATCCCGTTACACCCGTGTTTTCCAAAAAACTGGCCGGCCAGGACTGCGCCCTTCATACCACTCTGAACCAAGACATCCAGAAAGCCGTGCTGTCCATGATGGATCCCAAATATGCCCGGCAGATCGGTATTGTGGTCATGGACGCCCGTAGCGGAAAAATCCTGGCCATGGCCTCTCATGACCGAAATGATCCGGATGCCAATAACAGCTTAAAAGCCTCGTTTCCTGCAGCCAGCCTGTTTAAAATTGTGAGTGCCGCAGCCGCAATCGATGACAGCGACTTGACCCCGGAGAGCCGCATGAGCTTTAACGGCGGCAAATACACCCTGTATCGCTCCCAGTTGGCCGACACGAAGAACAAATATACCAACTACGTCACCCTGGAAAAGGCCTTTGCCGAATCCATCAATCCGGTTTTCGGCAAAATCGGGCAAAACTACCTGGACAAGGCCCGCCTGGAGAAATATGCACGATCTTTCTGGTTCAACCGTGAAATGGATTTTGACCTTCCGGTGGATGTCAGCGTTGCATCCGTATCCGAAAAGCCTTATAATTGGGCGGAGATTTCCTGTGGATTCAACAAAACCACCCAAATATCGGCTTTGCATGCGGCAATGCTGTCGGCAACGGTTGTTTACAACGGGGCCATGATGCGGCCGTATTTTATTGAACGCGCCGTGTTAAAAGACCGCGTGGTTTTCCGACAGGAAGAGAAAATGCTTGTCAGATCCATACATCCGGAAACCGCCCGGCAGATGCAGTCCATGATGAATGCCGCTGTAACCCGTGGCACGGCCCGGGGCAGTTTCCGGGGAAGACAGGCAACGGCTATTTTCAAGGAGTTTGACGTGGGCGGCAAAACCGGTTCCATCAACGACAACCCGGCCAAGGTCAAATTTGACTGGTTTACCGGATATGCCAGGCACCGCAAAACCCGAAACGCCATAGCAGTCGGGGTGATTGTTGCCCACAAGAACTATATCGGCGTGCGCGCGGCTGAATATTTCCGCAGAATCGTTTACGAATACATGCAACAACCCCTAAACCAGGTCAAGGCACCACAGGACGCTGTAAATGATGATACCTAAAGCCCATTGTATGAAAATTTTTCTGCGGTCTTTGCTCAAAAAGACCGCAGAAATGATTCCGCAAATCCGCATCGGCACAATTCCGCAAAACCGGGTAAAACGCAACACCCTCATTTTTCTGCCCCTTGTCTTAAACCGGCTTTGCTGCGGCCTGACCGGCATTGTGGCCTTTCAGCGGGCTGACAAATCCGATGCCCTGCCCGCAGACATGATCACTGAATTGGAAAATGCTGCCGCCCAAATGGCGCAGACGGGTTTTTCCGCAAACAGCTCTGAACCCGGCCGGATTGATGACGCCTATCTGGGGGGAGCCGATACCGTGGGCATGCTTTATTCGAAAATCCGGGAACTCAAACAGACAGACAATTTTTATTGGTTATTTGCCGATGCCAATGCCTGCAGCCGCCTTTCGGCTTTGCTCAAAAACCTGGAGGATCTGGCCCGGAAGGAACTTCAGGGCCGGGAACAGGCCATGGGGCGCCTTGCGCCGGATATCTTTGACATTGTCTCGACCCGTATTGAGACCCTGCGGGATGCCATATGGAGCCTGAAAACCGAACTGCTGGACAACATGGAAAAAATCGGTGTTATGACCCCCGGCATAACGGAACTTGCCCGGGGCGGCCTGGCTGCGGCCCAGCAGATCAACTCGGTGCTAAACAGCATTGACAGACTCGAGGTGCGCGGCCGGGATTCAGCAGGCTTGTCTTTAATGTTTGTTCTGGAGGAATCGGCTTACTTTGACCTGGAAAGCCGGATTAATGCAGCCGGATATTCCGAGGAATTTGCACGGCGGACAAACCGGAGCCTGCTGCTGCACAAAAGCGTATCCGTGCGGCATTTAAAAAATGATCCTTCCGATCCGCGTGTCTCTGTTGCCCTGACCTACAAGGTGGCGGCTGAAATCGGCCGGCTGGGCGACAACATTGCCTATATCCGGGATGAACTGACTGCCGATCCTGTGCTCCAGTCCCTGCTGGTCCAGCCCCACCGGCGCTTTAACGTCTCTGCCCATACCCGGTGGGCTTCTGTGGGCGAGGTCAACGAACCCAACTGCCACCCCATGGATGCACAGACCGGGAGTTCCTTCATCGAGGAAACCGGAATCATTCATGTGAGCTTAAACGGTGACATTGACAATTACCAGGCCCTGCAGGCAGCCCACGAGGCCGCGGGCATGGCCTATCCCCACGAAATCACCTGTGATACCAAAATTATCCCGATCCACATTGCCGGATATCTCAAAAAGGGCCATGACATTGCAGAGGCCTTCCGGCTGGCAGTCAATGATTTCGAGGGTTCCCATGCCATCTGTATGCAGTCGGACCTGGCCCCGGGAAAACTGTTTCTGGCGCTGAAGGGAAGCGGTCAGGCCGTGTTTGTAGGGCTGGGACCGGATTTCTACATCCCCACTTCCGAGGTTTACGGATTTGCCGAGGAAACCCCCTATTTTCTGAAAATGGACGGCGAGGCGGTGCACAAAGACAGCCAGGGCAGGCTTGTCTCCGGCCAGATCTTTGTCATTGACCCGGACAGCCATGGCGGATTGTCCGGGATCACAGCCATGTTCTACAACGGCGCTCCCATTGAGTTCACAGATGCCGATATCCGCAAAACCCAGCTTACGTCCCGGGATATCGACCGCCAGGATTTTGACCACTATTTTCTTAAAGAGATTTCAGAGGCACCGGGTTCCGTGCGCCGAACCCTGGAAAACCGCTGGAAAATCATCAACACAGACGGCCGAAGATACGAAATCACCCTGGATGAAACCACCATACCCCAGGCACTGGTTGACAGAATCACCCGCGGCGGGATCCGGCAGATCCTGTTTATCGGCCAGGGCACCGCGGGCGTGGCGGCCTCGGCATGCGCCAATCTCATGCGCTATTACCTCGATGAACCAACCATGCGCATAGAAGCGCTCAAATCATCGGAACTATCCGGATTTGTTTTAAATGAATCAGACGGCCGGGATCTGTCTGACACCTTGCTGGTGCCCATCAGCCAGTCGGGCACCACCACCGACACCAACCGGGCCGTGGACATGGTGCGCAAAAAGGGCGCCTCATCGGTGTGTATTGTCAACCGCAGGGATTCAGACCTGACATTTAAAACCAACGGGGTGCTCTACACCAGCTCGGGCAGAGACATTGAAATGTCTGTGGCCTCCACCAAGGCATTTTACTCCCAGATCATTGCCGGGGCCGTGCTGGCCTTATACATTGCCCAGACCACCGGGCGGCGCAGCCATGCGTTTGTCTCAAACGAGGTCCGGCAGATGATCCGACTGCCCGATATCATGGAGCAGGTGCTTTCCATGAAGGAACAGGTCCGGGCATCCGCCAATCGCCTGGCATTGCAGCGCACCTACTGGGCCACCGTGGGCAGCGGCCCCAACAAGGCGGCGGCAGACGAAATCCGGATCAAATTAAGCGAACTTTGCTACAAAACCATTTCATCGGATTTCGTGGAAGACAAAAAACATATTGATCTGTCTTCAGAGCCGCTGATCATCGTGTGTGCAGCCGGCACCCGCAGAAGCGTGATCGGCGACATTGTCAAGGACACGGCCATCTTCCGGTCTCACAAGGCCCTTCCCGTGGTTATTGCGGACGCCAATGAATACCGGTTTGACGCCTATGCCGAAGACGTGTTCCGGGTGCCTGCAATAAGCGAGCATTTTGCCCCCATTGTCAACACCCTGGTGGGCCATATGTGGGGCTATTACGCGGCCCTGACCATCAACGAGGGCTCGCACTTTCTGCACCTGTTCCGCGAAGAGCTCCGGGAAACCATCAGCGCGTATACCCAACAGAATCTCGATATTTACGAAATCGCCCTGGAAAAATCTTTCAGGGAAAAAATCCTGCGCTTTTACAATGAATTTCGAAAGCGCCAGGCGGAAAACGGCCTTGCCCCGACCATGGGCATCAACGGCTCCACCAACCTGGTGCTTTTGCTCAAATACCTCTCCGGCCGGCTGCCGGTGGCCGATTTTGAGATTGATTTCGGGGTCAAGGGCACGGCGCGCAACATGTTTGACCTGCTGTTTGCCTCCCTTGCAGAGGCCATCAACACCATGGCCCGGCCCGTGGACGCCATCAAGCACCAGGCCAAAACCGTAACCGTTGGCACCAGCCGCATCGAGGAAAAGGCAGAGGGGCTGCTGTTTGACATGATGCAGGATCTTGGATTTACCATCGAGCACCTGACCCTCAACAACATCCTGGTGATCAAAAACATGCAACAAATACTTGATCACATCAAGGGCTGGACCCTTTACCGCATTTCCGGGGTCAATCTGATGGGCGAGCCCACTGAAGAAACCACCATCGAGGTCATTGACAAACAGGGCAGTTCCGCCGCCATTGTCTCCCGGGCCGAAAAAGACCGCACCCTGAAAGGCACCAAGCGCATCATCGTGCGCGAGGGCAATGTCTACATGGGCAAAGGGAGAAAAGATGACAGAAGCATCCTCGTCATTCCGCTGATCTCAGGAGATCCCTCCCGGCCCAACATGGTGGAGCACCTGCTTTTGCTCGACGTGGCCTTCCGCCCGGCCGTGGACCTGACCTCCAGGGTCAAGGCCCTTGGCGGCAAGCATGAGCATATCAAAAACATTGTCCAGGAAAACAATATTGTCTGGAACGATGAACTGCTGGAGCAGGTGCCCATGGATGAGCTGTTTGGCCGGTCTGCGGAAAAAATCGCTGAACAGATCGTGGAAACAGTCTCCTGAAGCCGTCAGGATTGATGGCACCGTAAAAAGTCTGATTTCAGATGGTGCCGTAAAAAGTTCAAGATCAAGGCTTGCGCAATTTCGAAGAATGCAGCGTACTTATCCGTACGTGAAATTCTGAGAAATTGTGCGTAACGCAGATATTGGACTTTTTACGGCGCCATCAGGATTTACAGCCATTTTCTGCGCTTGAACCAGACCAAAAGCCCGGCGAAAATCCCGAGAAACACCGCCCACAGCGCCGGGTAGGCCCAGGGCCGGGACAATTCGGGCATGTATTCGAAATTCATTCCATAGACCCCGGCAATAAAGGTCAGTGGGATAAAAATGGTGGCAATCACGGTGAGCACCTTCATAACCTCGTTCATCCTGTTGCTCACCGTGGTCAGGTAAATATCAAGCACTCCGGAGAGCATATCGCGATGGGTTTCCACGGTGTCTGAGACGTGGATGGCGTGATCATAGACATCGCGCAGATAGACGCGCACATCATCGCTGATCAGATCCGTGTCATCCCGCAGCAGATTATGGATGATCTCGCGCACCGGCCAGACCGCTTTTTTTAAAAAAATAATCCGGCTGCGGCTTTGATGAATGGCCTGGACAATTTCCTCTCCCGGATCTTCTATCACCTCGTCCTGAAGATCTTCGATCTGCTCTCCGATTTGTTCCATGATCAGAAAATATTGATCCACGATCATGTCCATCAGGGCATATGCCAGGTAATCTGCGCCCAGTTTCCGGATCCGGCCCTTGCCCTTGCGGATCCGCTCCCGGACCGGGTCAAACACATCCCCTGGCTTTTCCTGCAAAGAGATCACCAGGCCGGGCCGAACCACAAGGCTGACCTGCTCATGATCCAGCCGCTTTTGACCGGGGTCATAACCGATCATCTTCAGAATCGCAAACAAATAGGTGTCATAATCATCGAGCTTGGGCCGGCCCTCTGTGTTTAGCATGTCTTCGAGCACCAGGGGATGCAGATCAAACATCTGCCCCAGCCCGGCGATCAGATCCGGGTCATGGACCCCGGAGATGTTGATCCAGGTGACACTGTCTTCTGAAACCGCCTGCATGCAGTCTTCTATATTCGCATCCGCTGTTTCGGTATACCAATCCCGGCTGTATTGGATTATGGAAACACATATATCCGCAGCCCCCTCATCGCCCACGTAAACCAGCGAACCCGGAGCCATTCCAATTTTCGTGCTGACTTTCTCAGATGCCATCAGGCTGCGCCCCCCTTTGGGCAATTTTTTCGCTCCTGAGCGTTTACGGACAACTATTTGAAAATAATTTATTGATGTTACTTAACACTTAATCACTTAAAACTTAACACTGCCTTTAAAAAAGACCTTTTACAGGCTTATCAAAGTTCAGCCTGAAAACTGTTCAATAAAGAATATACGGAAAACCAAATTCCTGTCAACGTGGGTTTTGCCCACACAAGGCTTGACGATATGCGCCGGCTTGCATATGGTAAGTTCCTTTTATTGATTTCAAAACCGGATACAAACAAAAGGATGATATCTGAAATGAATCCGAAATGGATACTCAAGGACGCATATAAAACATTTACCGCAGACCAGGACAAAATCGCCGACCCGCAGGAAACCGTGGCAAAAGTCAGGCGCCGGTTTGCCGAACAGAACCTGGCCGTACTGGCCAAAACCGTACGCATTGACACGGGCCGGCTGGATATCCCGGTTTATGTTTCCGTGTGCGGCCCGGATGCCCGGGCCCTGACCGGCACAGCCAAACAGATGGGAAAAGGCGCCACCCCGGCCCAGGCAGAGGCCAGCGCGGTCATGGAGCTGGTGGAGCGGTTCAGCTTTTACAGTTTTGCCGCAGACCCGGCCAATTTCGTGGAAGCCACCCGGCCGGAAATGGGCGAATCCGGCCTGCCCTTTGAGGCCATTGCCGCATCCGTCCACGATGACTCAGAAGACCTGGAAGCCGCAGCCCGGGTATTTGACACCCTGCCCTTTAAATGGGCCATGGGCGCCAATCTCACCCGCGGCCATGACGTGCGGGTTCCTTTTGAATGGTTTTTTGCCATCAACGAGTTCAACGGCACTTCTGCGGGCAACTGCCTGGAAGAAGCCCTTTGCCAGGGAATCTGTGAAATTGTGGAGCGCCACGTATCCGATAGGGTCTGCCGGGAGCAGATCCCCGTGCCCGGCATTGACCCGTCATTGGCAACAGATCCCATGGTCCTGGAAATGCTGGAAAAATACAAAAATAACGGAATCCGGGTATTTTTGTCGGATTTTTCCTTAGGCACGGGCATTGCCACGGTCGGGGCCCTGGCCTTTGATCCGGAGACCTTTCCGCACCAAAGCGAGATTGTCTGGACCGCGGGCACGGCCCCGAATCCGGAAAAAGCCCTGTCGCGCGCTCTGGCTGAAACCGCCCAGCTTGCCGGTGATTTTCACACCGGATCCAATTATGTGGCAAGCGGGCTGCCCAAGCCGGCCGGACCGGCAGATGTCGCGCATATCACCGAACCCGGCATGATCAAAAACATCAGGGACCTGCCCGATATCTCAGACCGCAATATCCGAATCGAGGTTCAGCGCTGCATTGCCGCCTTAAAGCAGCAGAACCTGGATGTCATCACCATGGATACCACCCACCCGGGCCTCGGGGTATGTGCTTTGTACACGGTGGTTCCGGGCGCGCGCTTCAGGGAGCGGGCTGCAGCCGGAAGTGTGGGCATGTTCTGTGCCCGGCTGATCACGGAAAAATTTGAACCGCAAGAGGCCGCACAACGGCTGGCGCAAATGGATGCCATGATGCCGGGTAAATATTACGTGCAGTTTTATCTGGGAAAAACCCGAATGGACCTCGGGGAGACAGAGACGGCCATAGCGCTTTTCCAATCCGCGCTCGCCCTTGATCCCCACGCCCAGGATGTTGCCAGTATCTATTCCTACATGGGCCAGGCATTGAAAGACGCAGGCGACTATGACCATGCCCTGGAAAGTGCGGAAAAAGGGCTTGAGTGGGACCATGAACGCACTGATTTGCACAACCTGGCCGGATTCTGCCATTTTAAGAAAAAAGATCACGAAGCAGCGATTGACAGTTTTTCCCGGGTGATTGCGCTGAACCCGGCATCGGGCATTGATCATGCCAACCTGGCGGTCAACTACCGGGAAATGGGGGACACTGAGGCGGCAGTGCGATTTTTCCGGATTGCCCTGGATCTGGACCCTTCCCTGGAGTTTGCCCGGCAGCACCTGGAAGCACTCAGGAAATAAGGGCTTTGAGATCCTCCCGGATATAGCGGCCCGGCACAGGGGTCACCCGGGGCATGGGGCCAAGGGGGCTTTGATCCACAAGCAGAGGACACCCATAAGCCGCCTCCAGGGTTTCATAGGTCAGCACCCGGTCCGGGGGGCCCCACTGGATCATTTTTCCCTGGTGCAAAAGCATCAGGGTGTTGGCGTACATGGCCGCCAGGTTCATGTCATGAGAGACCATGACCACGGTAATGTTTTTTTCATTGCGCATCTTCTCCATCAGGTCCATGACCCGGAGCTGATGGGAGATGTCCAGGGCAGCTGTGGGCTCGTCTAGCAAAATCAGTTCCGGCTCCTGGCAAATGGCCCTGGCGATAAAAACCCGCTGGCGCTCGCCACCGCTTAGCTGGTCCATGCGCCGATCTGCCAGGCGGGCAACGCCGGTAAAATCCATGGCCTGATCGGCCAGGGCATGATCCCTGGACGATTCCAGGCCGAATGTGCCCAGATGCGGACTGCGGCCAAACAATACCACGTCTCTGACCCGGAATGGAAAATCCATGGGCACCTGCTGGGGCACAAATGCCATGCGCCGGGCAAGGTCCCTTCTGCCGTAGCTTTTAAGCCTTCGGCCTAAAATCTGCACCCGGCCGGACACAGGCCTGAGCAGACCGGCCATGATTTTCATCAAAGTGGTTTTGCCGGAACCGTTGGGGCCGATAAGAATAAAGCATTCACCTGTTTTGACCTCAAAGGATACCTCTTTGAGCACGGTTTGATCCGCATAAGCCGCAGATACGCCTGTAACCGAAACAGCCGGGTTCATGCGCTGCTCCTTCTCAGCAGAAAAATAAAAACAGGCGCGCCGATCATGGCGGTGATCACCCCGGCGGGCATTTCCCCCTGCCTGGGCAAAACACGGGCCAGCAGGTCACAGAGCACCAGGTAGGCCGCGCCGCCGAAAATACAGGCCGGGGTCAGGACCCGGTGGTCCGAGCCCAGCAGCAGCCGCAGCAGATGCGGAATCACCAGGCCCACAAAGGCAATCAGCCCGCACTGAAACACTGTTGCGCTGACCATAAAAGAGGTGAGCACCAGCAAACTCACACTCACCAGCCGGACATTAACGCCCATGGACTGGGCCATTTCCCTTCCCATCAGCAGCAGGTTCATTTTGTGCGACAGCCAGAAAATGGCGGCAAAGCAGGGCAGCACCATCATGGCCAGAAGACGGGCTTCGGCCATTCCCCCGGAGGACAAGTCCCCCATGAGCCAGAACATGATGTTCTGCAGCCGGGCATCCCTGGCAAGGGAGAGCAGAAACATGATACCGGCTGAACAAAACGCATTGACCATGACTCCGGAAAGCAGCAGGGATTCCTTTTTGGCCGTGGTCTGCCCGGAGGCAATACCCAAAACCAGAAACAGAGTGGCCATACCGCCGGCAAACGCCAGCATCCCTACCCCCGGAAACCGGGCCAGGCCCAAAAGAATGCCGATGATCGCACCAATGGCCGAACCACCGGAGATTCCCAGGATATAGGGCTCTGCCAGGGGATTTCGCAAAAGCGCCTGGAAAACCAGACCGCCAAGGGAAAGGGATGCGCCCACAAGGGCGGCCAGAAGCACCCGGGGAAACCGTATTTTCCAGATAATCGAATGCATCAGGCTTTCATCCCGGAAAAAATCCCGAATGGCCCGGATAACGTCTGCCGCCCCGGCTCCGGAGGAGCCCATGGTCAGGCCCAGAAATCCGGCTGCCGCCAAAAGCACGGCCAGAATCGCAGAAACCAGAAATATTCGCTTGACCACGGCCGTCATCTCGCGCTGTCCCCGTCACTGTCAAACAGTTGCGGATGGATGAGCCGGACCAGTTCTTCAAGCCCTTTGACCAGTCGGGGCGAAGGGCGGTCGTATAAATTGGAGTCCACCAGGTGAATGCGCTCATCGGCCACCGCGGGCAGATCCTCCCATTGCCGCCACTGGTGCAGCACCCGGTCGAAAACCTTCTGTCTGTCCATGGAGGTGACAATGATAACCTCCGGGGCCAGGGCCAGCACATCCTCCACTGAATACCTGGGATATCCGGGATGGCCGCCGGCCAGGTTGCGGCCTCCGGCCTTTTGAATCAATTCGTTGATAAAGGTGTTGGACCCGGCTGAAACAATGGGATCCACACCGATCTGGAAAAATACCCCGGGGCGGTGGGACACACTGTCCACTTTTTTGCTCACCTCGGCCATGCGCTGATCCATATCCGAGACCACCTCGGCGGCGCGCTGCTCTGCCCCGAGGATTGTACCAATGTCGGATATGGTCTGCATCACCGAGTCCAGGTCCCTGGGATTGACCGCATACACGGCAATGCCCATTTGCTCCAGACGCCGGATAATGCTCAATGGATTGCCGTCCTTGATGGCAATGCACAGATCCGGCTTCAGGGACACGATTTTTTCCAGATCCAGATAAACATATGACCCCACAGATGGCAACTCCCCGGCCTCTGCGGGATAATCGCTGTACTGGGTTGCACCCACCAGGCGCTGCTGACTGTCCAGGGAATAGACAATCTCCGTAATACTCGGCGCCAGGCTTACCACGCGGTCCGGATCATCGGGCACCCGGACCTTTCGGCCGGTGTGATCCATGACCGTCTCCGCATGCACAAAACCGGCGGAAAGCAAAAAAAACAAAAAAATCACCGGCCGGATTTTCCGGCCGGCTGGCTTTGTGTTGTCATTGGCCATCTGAGACCTCTTTTATGCGATCAATGATCATGCGTGCAGGATTCAGGGCCGAGCCGCTGGTTTCCAACACCATGCTTTTTCCATCTGTGTTCACCGGCCATTGAAAGCCGGCTTTGGGGATCAAAACTGAAATTCGTGGGTATCCTAACCGGAAACAACCTGATATTCAAGGGTGTTCAATCAATTTTCCCGAATTGTGCTTTTGGTTCATCTGGTATCCGGGTCTTTACCAGCGCTTGACCTGCCTGATATTTATTGATAAAGAAAAAGAATGTACCGGGAAAACTACATAAATGCACTGCGCCTGGAAATGGTGGAAATGGTGCGCGACGGGCTCTCGCCTGTGGCGCTCAAGTATGGGTACTCGGACGTGGCCCTGGAGAGCACCATCAAGTGGCGCCCGCTTGTGCTGGTGGTGGGCAACTATTCCTCTGGCAAATCCACCCTGATCAACGAATTTCTGGGCGGGGATGTGCAGGCGGTGGGACAGGCCCCCACAGATGATTCCTTTACCATTATCACCTATGATGATGCGGTTGCTGAACAGGGCACGGTCCGGGTCACGGAAGAGCGCGACGGAAAATATCTGCTAAACGACCCGGATTATCCGTTTGAAATCCTGAAAAAGCACGGACAGCGCTTTGCATCCCATTTCCGGCTCAAAAAGGTCAATTCCCCTTTTCTCAGAAATCTGGCCATCATTGACACACCCGGCATGCTCGATTCCATCACGGAACGGGACCGGGGCTACAATTACCAGGATGTGATCGGGGATCTGGCCCAACTGGCCGATCTGGTGCTGGTGCTATTTGATCCGCACAAAGCCGGCACCGTGCGCGAGGCCCACACCAGCCTGCGCGAGACCATATCCGCCCGAACCTTTGAGGACCGGGTTCTTTTTGTGCTCAACCGAATTGATGAATGTTCATCCTTAAGTGATTTGCTCCAGGTCTACGGGACCCTTTGCTGGAATCTGTCTCAGATCACGGGCCGAAAAGACATTCCGGCCATTCACCTGACCTACTCATCCAGGGCGGCCGGCAAAGCTGACTCCAGCCGGCCCGGCTCACACGACTTTCTCTATCATCTTCAGAATCAGCGCAAAAAGCTCAGGGAGTCGGTCCTGGACGCCCCGCGCCGGCGGCTTGACAACCTGGCCTCGTTTATCGAAACCCATTCCGAACGCCTTGACCAGTTTCTCGAAGCCCTTCTGACCCACCGAAAAAGAACACAAAAATTCCAGCTCAAGCTCACACTGATCGGGGCGGTTTTAAGTGTTTTGCTGGGCGGGGCGGCGGCTTACGGGGCCGTAATTTTCGGCCTGGCCGGCGCCCTGACCGATCCATGGGCCATGGTCCTTGCAGTGGCGGCCCTGGGCGCAGGGCTGGCTTTTTGGATTTACGGTCCCATGCGCATCATGATGAAGGCCTTTCAGCGCAGGTGGCGAAAAAAAACCGATTCCATCATTTCCCTGGATACCCAGACCCGCAAAGACAACTGGCAGTCCGTGGGCCCCCTGGTATTTCGCTACCTTCAGAAAACCGGCGGCCGCTACCCTGTAAAAATCCTGAAGAATGAATATGCACAGGTCCATGAAATCTACACCGAGGGCAGCCGGGAAGTCAGAAAAGCCTTAAATGAGCTGGCCAACATGGCACCGGATCAGGCAGTGTTTGACAACATTTCCAGGCCCATTGAAGATGAAGAGTTTTCCGGCGATAAATCCGCAGATGATGCCGGTGACCCGGATCAATTGCCCCCGCCCCCTCAGGACCGGCCCGCAGCTTCGGAAAAATGAGTCCCGCCATTACCGCCATTTCCCCACAGAAGAAAAACCGGGGCCGCTGCAATATATTTGTTGACGGTGAGTATGCCTTTTCATTGTCTGAAAAACTGGCGGCACCGCTTCAGGTGGGCGCGGTACTGACTTCTGAGGAAAAACAGCGGCTGCTGGACGAAGATGAGAAGCAAAAAGCCTTTCAACGGTGCCTGCACTACCTGCAGTACCGGCCCCGCAGCCGGGCGGAAATCATCGCATACCTGGAGAAAAAAGATTTTTCAGGGCCTGCTGTTAAAAACGCGCTCAGCCGGCTGGAATCCTACGGTTACATTGATGATGAAGCCTTTGCCCGCATGTGGATTGAAAGCCGCTGCCGCAGCCGGCCAAGGGGGGAATTTGCCCTGCGCTATGAACTGCGGCAGAAAGGTGTCAATGAAGCCATCATCGACCGGATGCTTGCAGACTTTGAAGAAACCGGGCCGGCGTGGCGGGCCGTGGCCCCCCGGCTTTCGGCCTGGGCAAAGCTGGACCGGACCGAATTGAAGCAAAAATTCTATCAATACCTCAACCGCCGGGGATTTTCCTGGGAAACCTGCCAGACGGTATGGGCGCAGGCCCTGGTGTTTCTGGACACATCGGCTGAAAAAAAATATTAGAGAACCCGGCACAAACGGCCTGCTATGGCGCCCTTTTGAGAAATTCCGCTGCCAGGGCTGTAAAATCCCGTGCGCCATTGCTGGTTTTGCGGTAAAATACCACGGGTTTGGCCGCCTCGGTGCTTGCGGCAATGGTGGTGTTGGCGCGAATGGCCGTATCATAGAGCATGTGGGAGTAGCGCTCATCGCTTCGCAGCCGGTCCAGAATCATGTTGCTGACCCGGGTGCGCTGATCAAAAAAAGTCGGTACAAGCCCGGAAATCCGCAATTCCGGATTGATCTCCTCCTGTACAGCCTCGATGGTGTCAAACAGGTCTGTCAGGGCCCGGAAGGCATAGGGCTGGGTCTGGCAGGGCACCAGCACTTCCCGGCAAAAGGCAAACACGTTGATGGTCAAAAGCGACAGGCTCGGCGGGGTGTCCATGAGAATGACGTCATAGTTTTTTGCCAATCCCTTCAGAGCCATATTCAGACGGTTTTCCCGGCCCTCGGCTTCCACCAGCTCCAATTCCGCACCGGCCAGATCAATATGGGAGGCGATGAGCTCCAGGTTTTTCCATTTGGTGGGAAAAACCGCATCTGCGGCATTGTACTCATCCGGTGCGGTCATCAGCTCATAGACGGTTATGGCCTCATCATCGGCTTCAATGCCCAGGCCGCTTCCGGCATTGTGCTGGGGGTCCATGTCCACGACCAATACCCGCTTGCCCATTGCAGACAGGGCAGCACCAAGATTGATTACCATTGCGGTTTTGCCCACGCCCCCTTTTTCATTGGCCACCGCCACCAAACGCGCCTGCTTTGCCGCCATTGTCACCTCCTTGTCATGGATTGCTGCGCCTCATGGCCGGTGCCGGCTCCGGTGCCTGCAGGGCCTCGCGGGGCAAGGGACTTTTTCATGCTTTCAATCCGCCCCTTGATCTGGTCAAGCTCGGCAATCATTTCATCGGTCACAGCCATGGATTTTTTCTTTTCCTCCTGGCTGCTGTTGCTGATTTCCCGGATACGGGTCAGGTCTGTGGCATATGTTTCAAACCGCTGCACCAGCCATTGACTCATTTCCCCGGCCACCGCATCAATGAGCTTAAACAGGTACTGAAACTTTAAATTTTCCCGGTAATTTTTAAAATGAAACACCACCTTGGTCTCGGTTTCCCGTTTGATCCTGGCCACACCGCTTTCCAGGGCGGAAAAATCCGCGGTTCCGGCAGCCTGGCCACGTTTGACCAGTTGCCTGACCCCCTGAAGCATGCGGAAAAAACCAAGCTTCATAAACGCTTCGGTCTGAATGCCCCTGGTATAGTCAAGGGTGGCCGCTGCGTTGGGCATGTGGATGCCGCCGGTTTTTTTAACCCCGTCAAGTGAAACCGCAAGGGCCTGCTCCGTGGTGTCAGTGCCGGTGATTTGTTCCCGGGGCCGGTTGTTTTTTGCAAGATCAGCCAGGGTCTCCTGTATCATGCTTTCATAAGGCCGGCAGATGGATTCAAGGTATTCGAAGATATAATGTTCGTTTTCCGCGACAAAGCCGAAAATCCGGGGATTGATCTGCTCTGCCATATAGAGGTCAAGATTTTCCTTAAAATCCCGGAACACCGCAAGCAGGGTGCCAGACAGCCCGATTTCCGACAGCATGGCCCTGTATGCATCCGGGGCAATATGATAGTTTCGGATAAAGTCCACCACAGCCGGCACCACTTGTCCGTGGCGAGTGTCAAAAAACCGGTCTGCATTGGTTTTCAACTCTTTTTTGAGCTGGCGGCATGCTCCGTCAAAGGTGGTGTTGATCATGGAGCGGATTTTTTCAGTTTTTTTCTGCTGCTGACGAATCTCGCTGATGAGCTCATCTGTACCCCTGGCATCGGATGAAAGCGCCCTGCGGTTTAAAACCAGCCACTGCTCAAAATCCGAACAAACCGTTTCCATGCGCTGAAGCTGGTTTTTGAGCAAAAGCATGTAGCGCTGATCCGTGATCAGATTGTTGAAATCCGTCTCAAAGCGATTTTTTTCCTTTTGGGAAAATTCCGCCAGGGCCTTGTCGCCGCGCCACTGCTTCAGACGGGCGCTGTCTTTTTCCGGCAGGATTTCACTGATATCGGAAAACAGGGCATAAAGGCTGGAAAACGTATATATTGCAGGAGAATCGGTCAAAAGCCCAAGATCCCGGCCGATCCCGCCGGCCACCCGCTGTAAGTCGTCAAGGTTTTCATGTTCGTTTAAATCGCAGTTGACCACAAACAACACATTGCCCATGGCTCCCATCTGTTTGATCATGGACATGAATTTAAAATCCGCCTGCCGTATGCCGGTGCGGCTGCTTATCAGGTATATGATCAGATCTGATTTGTGCAGATAATCCTGGATCATGGCAAGGTGCAGGGGATTGGGGGAATCACTGCCCTGACAGTCAGCGATTTCTATATTTTCAGCCATATTGCCGGAATTGATAAACAGCTCCAGGTCCTTTAAATATACCGCCAGTTCCTGGTTGCCTGCAAATCCCTGATGCTCGTAAAAATCACGCCCTGAATAATGCAGCGTTTCGGTCTGATCCGAGATAATCCCGGAAACCTTGTCGTATCCCTGCAGGTAGGAATCAAGCAGCACACTGCTGACACTGCGGCTGTCACGGCTGACAAAGTATCCGGATTCAAGGCCGGCAAGGGCCTGGGCCAAATCCCGGCGGTCAGATGGGTTGCGTATGTCAAAGGGTTCTGAGGACGAACGCCAGCCCGCAAACGGAAAAAGGCTCAGGGCCTGGCTGATCTCGCTGTTGATCTCGTCCCAGGACTTGAAATAAACAACTGCTTTAAGCTGGTCCGAGCGTCTGACCCGGGTGACAATGGAAGTGATGACCCCTGCCCCCCGTTTCAGGTAATCGCCTGAAAACAGGGAATTGATAAACGTGCTTTTGCCCGACTTGATGGTACCCACAACGGCCATTCGCAGCAGGTCTTCTTCCAGGCGCCGGCGGCAGTTCCGGCATATATCGGCCCATGTTTCCGGTTTTCTGTCAGAGCGTGAAGGCATTTGCTCCGAGGCCCGGACAGCAAGGTTTTCCAGCTCCAGGGCGGCTGCGCCCAGATCCTTTTTAACTGTCTGCTGAGTCATACATTTTTCCTGCAATAATCCCTGAGCTGCCTTTATTTATGGTGCCGAAGTCTTTTGTAAAGTTTGAAACTATGACACGGTAAAACCGGATTGTCAAAAATATTTATTAGATATCCCCTGCAAACCGTTATGGGAAACCGATTGCCGCATTACAATTCATCGAGCATCTGCCGGGCCTTTTTCTCCCAGTAGGGATTGTCTGTCAACGATATCGCCTCTTCCAGCAAATCCCGGGCTTCTTGTTTGGGCTCGCTGCCCCACTTGTCCATTAATATCTCAGCCATGTACACATGGGCCGTAACACCGTGCGAGGTTTCGAAATACTCGGTTTTCTGAAACTCGCGGTATAACTCCAGGGCGCGGTCCTTGTCATTGTAGGGCCAGGGCACCACCTGCCAGAAGCGGCCCAGGGCCACAATGGGGCCGCCGTTTTCAAAATCCTTGTCCATTTCATAGGCTTTTTCCAGATTCTCCTGGGTTTTGTTCTTCAGCCCTTCTTTCAGGGCGGTGATAAGGCCCACCCCGTCTGAATACGTGCCCACGCACAGGCCGTAGTAATAATACCCGTTGGGCTTGTCGGGTTGCAGTTCCCGTGCCCGGGCGGCATATTTCATGCCCTTTTTGCCGTATTCAGCACAGATGTCCTTCCACCCGTCAACCTGCCGCTTTTGGGCCAGATCCCCGTAGTACCGGCATGCCCTGGCGCATTTCCAGTTGAATTCAAAATTGTCCGGATCATCTTCAAGGACCTGTTCATAAATCTCAACCACCCGTTTGAAATCCTCCAGATCCCCCCTGGCAAAAAAGGCTTCCGCGTCCCGGATCAGGTCGGAAACCTTTTGTTTTGCAACTTCTGCGGCATCTTCGGCCTTGTCCATGGTTTCCTGCACCTGCTCAGCCACCCTGTCCTCCTTGTTTTCACTTTCACTGCACCATGCAGGATGCTGAATCAAGAGAACAAGGCCCAGAATGGCGGCTGCCATCAATGTCATCTGCGATTTCATGTACTTTCCTCCCTTTTGAAGTTGTCAGAAAAATTAACAAAAAACCCGGCCTTAAATGCTGCATTGCTTCTCTGTCAATTATATACGACGAAACCATGAAACAGATCAATCCCATATTTTTTTAACTCGCCGTTGCCGACTGTTTTGATATGTGTCAGTGATTTGCATAAAAACGACTTCATGGCCATTATTTATAAACAAATCCACCCGGTTTACTTATCGGTTTTAGACACAACCATGCAAGGAGTCCAGTCATATGCCTGAACAAAACAACGGCGGTCACAACCACGAGCATCACCATGAGGATACCCGAAAAGAGCTTGAACGGATTTTCTCCGCAGTTAAAAAACCGGTGCATATTTATCTGTTTACCCGCAAAAACAAAAACGAAACCTACAATGACCTGGCCCGGCAGGTGCTGCAATTGGTGGGAAAGGTCAACGACAAAATCATTGTCAAAACCTACGGCCTGGATCATTCCCTGGCAGACAAATACGGCGTTTCCCATTCTCCCACCATTGTCTTTGAACCCGAAACCGTCAATATCCAATGGCTGGGCGCCCCGGCGGGAGAAGAGGGGCGTACCCTGGTGGAACTGATTCTGCTGCTGGCTTTTCAAAATCCCAACCTTGGAGAAGATGCCGCCTCGGTACTGGAACAAATTACAGGGCCCCGGCATGTGAAGGTTTTTGTCAGCCCCACATGCCCCTATTGTCCCCAGCAGGCGATCAATGCCATTAAGGCGGCCATGGCGCACCCGGATCAGATTTCTCTGGAGATCATCGACATCCAGGCGTTTCCGGAGATCGCCAAGGAATATGATGCCCAGTCCGTGCCCCAGGCTTTTGCCAACGAAAGCCTCATCGCCCTGGGCGCCCAGACCGAAGAGCTGTTTGCCGCCTCCCTGCTCAAAATGGAACAGCAAAACATTTTTATCCCGGACAACGATGCCCCGGAGGTGGAGGCGGACCTTGTGATCGTCGGCGGCGGACCGGCAGGGCTGAGTGCGGGCATATACGCGGCCAGAAGCGGATTTCATGCCGTGGTCATTGAAAGAGAGGCCCTGGGCGGACAGGTGGCCATCACGCCGGTGGTGGAAAATTATCCCGGATTCAACCAGGTGGGCGGCAAGGCGCTTGTGGACATGATGGTTTCCCACGCCCTGGAGTATGTCCGGATTTTCCAGAGCGAAGAAGTCCTGGAAGTGGAAAAGGATCCGGGCCAGCCCCGCCCGTTTACCGTAAAGACAAACCGCAGGAAATTTTTTACCAGGGCCATTTTGCTTGCAACCGGCGCCAGACACCGAAAACTCAACATCCCCGGCGAATCCAGACTTTCCGGGAGGGGGGTGAGCTATTGCTCCACATGCGACGGTCCCATTTTCAAGGGCAGGAAGGTGATCATCGTTGGCGGCGGCGACAGTGCGGCAACCGATGCCCTGCACATGCACAATATCGGGGTGGATGTGTCCATCGTGCACTGGAAAGACCGTCTCGATACCCAGGACTACCTGGCCCGGCAGATAGCAGAAACCGGCATTCCGGTAATCTACAACACAGAGGCAAAGGAAATAATGGGTGACAGAAGCGTGCAAAAGGTTGTCCTGGAAAACAACCAGACCGGTAAGAAGCAGGAAGTAAAGGTGGACGGGGTTTTTGTTGCCATCGGATACGAACCTGCAGTGGACCTTGCCCGAAAACTCGGGGTCCGCCTGACCCCTCAGGGTTATATCGCCCACGAAAACCACCGGACCAACATCGAGGGTATTTATACAGCCGGCGATGTCACCGGCGGTTTTAACCAGATTGTGATTGCCAGCGGCCAGGGATCGGCCGCCGCCCTGACCATTTTTGAAGACCTGATCCACCCGTTCCAGCACAAAAAAGCCGATAAACAGGTTTCCGGGCAGTAAAGCGACTGAGAATCATCCAAAAATGATGAAAACTGATAGCACGAAGTAAAGACCGGCAGGGGGGAGATATAAAACATATATGGAGGCGGCACCCGGATTCGAACCGGGGAATACATTTGAAATGATTGACAATTTTAAGCAAGTGGACACCAGATGGACCCAAAGGAATAAGGAAATGCCAAAAGAAAAACTGTTCGGCCTCACAAAAAATGATTTCGACATCCAACTCTGCAGCCATCCAAAGTCCGCCATAATCAACGACGACGAGGAACAAGTGTTAGAATAAATAAAGGGAGATTATTGTGATACCGGAAGGGAAACAACCCTCTGTCAAACGAACAGTAAAGCTTAAAATTTATCCCGTCGCAGATACCCCTGACGAAAAGAAACAAAGCTGGAAGCGAATTCAGCAAATTTCAGAAAATGCTTGGCGAGCTGCAAATTGGATTGCTTCAGGACAATATATCAATGATCAACTAATACGCCGAATTTATGCCAGAAAAAAAATCGATCCGACAGATATCGAAGCGGTTAATCAAATTGAAAAAGAAATATTTTCAAAAGAGGGTTTTTTTCATACTAAACGACAAGCATCCACAGAGCGCGACGTCAAGGAAAAATTTCCAGAGCTGCCTTCTTCAATTACCAACCCCTTAAACCAGGTGGTCTTTGCCAGCTATAAGTCAGATAAGCCAGATCTTTTAGCGGGTTATCGTTCGCTAAGAACCTACCGAAGGGGCATGCCGGTAACCACAACAAAAGCAAGCATCAAATTCACAATGATTAATGGTAATCATCAAATTTTATGGAAGCTATCCAAATCGGAAAAGATCCGGTTTTCCATAATCTATGGCCAGGATAAGGCGAACAACTATTTAACAATACAACGAATAATTGATAGCGAAATTGACTTTTCTGCACCACAAATACAACTAAAGGGTAGAGATCTTTTTTTGCTGTTACCTTTGAGGGAACCAGTCCTACAAACGACACTCAAAAAAGAGATAAGTGTCGGAGTGGATCTGGGCATTGTAATCCCAGCTTATATCGCCATAAACGATGGTCCTCAGAGGCAGGCAATCGGAAATAAGGATGATTTCTTTAGAATCCGGACACAGATGCAGTATCGCAGGAGAAAACTTCAACAATCCATTAAAAGTGCAAGAGGTGGTCAAGGCCGGGGGCGTAAGCTAAAGGCCTTGAATCGGCTTAAAGACAAAGAGCGCCAGTTCGCAAGGTCTTACAACCACATGATCAGTAAAAAGATTGTAGACTTCGCACTCAAAAATCGAGCCGGCAGCATCAAACTGGAATTGCTGGAAGGATTTTCAAAAGATAAACGCGACAACGTTATTCTCAGAAATTGGTCGTATTTCGAGCTTCAGGTATTAATCGAACAAAAGGCCCAACGAAAGGGTATCAAGGTTTTTAAGATCGATCCTTATAGGACTAGCAAAACTTGTTCGGCATGTGGCCACTATGAAATAGGGCAGCGAGAAATGCAATCCAAGTTTGTCTGTGCAGTCTGCGGCTTAAGCATAAACGCTGATTACAATGCAGCATTAAACATTGCCAGATCTTCAAACATTGTGAAAAAAAAAGAAGACTGTGAATATTACAAAAACACGGCTGGGCCCACAGCCGAAGGGTGAGGCTCAAAATAGCACTCACTAACCACTCGTTTTTTTGTTAGCTCCAGATAATGTGTTTTGCCTTGGGTCTCTGCATTATCTTGGGGTAGCATCCCTGCGCGTGTGGATGGGTCGAGGTAGCTCCGCGCCTTAGAAACTGAGACTTAGTAGCGTCCCTGCGCGTGTGGATGACTCTGCTGCGACGTGTTGTTGATCCTGTCCGGATCAGTAGCGTCCCTGCCCGCCTGGCAAGCACTGCCAAAACCACTGTTCTGCTTACCTTCCTGTTGATGAATTTAGAAAGGCGGCTGAGGCCATTCTTTTTTGGCTTTTGTATAATCTGCGCATTTTGAGTCAAACTGGAAACCCTATTCAGCATCGGCAGCGTTATGTATCGAAATTTGGAGCAAGTTTTTCAGGAAACCCCATTTGATCTTTATGCATATCATATAATGAAACAATTCCAGTTATAGAATCTCTATGTTTAACAACCTTTGTATCCTTATACCAAGGCAATTCTTTAATTTTTTTTCCCACCAATACTCCTTTTCCGGATCTGTATTCAAAAACACTTTGATTCTTTCTCCTGTCCCTGTGTCATTAGAAGCATAGAACACGATTTCATGTAACAGTCTTAGATCTGTTCCGTCTTCTTGGTGATTTTTTAATTTCCTTTCACTGCCCCCTTTGACCTGACACAACACAGACACACTCATACATTGCACACTTCACACACACATCAAATCAGGGGCTATTCCGATCAAACACAGACCTAAAAAAAGGAAGCCGCGTAGTTGACAAGCAGAGGAGAAAAGGCCGGTATAATAAAAAAAGTGGAGACTGGCAGATCCTTTCGAGTCTGCAGCGACACACATCTACACCGAAATCCGCCTTTTCTCCGCTTGTCAATGCAGCGGACTCTTTTTTTACATCCAGTATTTCCAGGCCCTTCCAAGAACTCTATGGGCATGCAACTCAAATTCAATCTTTACGACGATGTATGGGAGAACAATACGCCCGGTATCGGTACGATCCAGAATCCCGACATTTAAAAGCGCGGTGACATCACCATGACCGGCCTTGACATCACGCCCTGAACGCCGTGCGGCTTCACGGATTGATACAGGACCTGTCCCGCAAAGAACCTTGAGAAGTTCCCAACGCTTTGCAGTTAGCACCCACCAAAGCGGGTCCTGGGATGAAAAACTGACACGGGCGGACTCCATAGGGATACCCCTCTTCCACGCCTGTTTAAAATCCACCATGGAATCCGCGGGATTTCGTACATCAAGAGTCAGGATTTTTGATTGTTCCGGCTGATCAAAATTATTTTCGGTCAGATTTCTCTTCCAGTTGCGGTGGATTATAGGGTCCAGTGATAATTCATTCCTGCCCGGCGCGTTGCCCTGCGTTGCCTTCCCCACGGATAATATCTGTAAGTCCTGTATCCGGAAACCGATTGTTTGCTTGGTTTCATGCGCCGAATCCGCTGCGTGTTGGGGTGCTTGCACCTTCCGTCTTCTTCAACCGGCGAAACCTTAATGACAGAACCGTCATCAAGGGGCCACTGCCCCGAGCCGGACTCGCCGAAGTTTTGCTGGCCGACCTTGCGCAGGGCAAGCAGGGCCTGCCGGAGGCTCATCCCCGGCAGGATAGGGTTGACGCCGTTTTCCGGAAGGTTGTCGGTTTTGCCGCCGCTGGCAACAACTGCCTTGTCTGAAAGCATACCCTGTTCCTTTGTCTGTACTTTCACTTTTCTGCCAGTGAAATGATTGACTTTTTTTCACATATCAAAATCTGACCAAGGGCAAAACCTTATTTCCCGTATAAGCATACAGACGATAAAAAATTCATTTTGTCCCAAGTGTAGGTCCCATTAGGTTTCTATTTTTTCCAGGGAACGAACCGTTTCAGCCGCGGCGTGATAAACCTCCGTGAAATCATAATGGCGGTAATAATACCGGTTAATCTGCCGATAGGCCCGGAACAGATCATTGCGGATGAATGACAGGAGGGGAAAAGAAAACCTTGGTAATGTGCAAAAAGAAATTTTGTCGGGTGGCATGTAACCGCTATGGTCCACTCTACGGAGACAAATAGCCGCGAGGCATTATAGCCGAATGTGCAATTCGAATGCGGCCCGGGAACTCGTGAAACCCCCGAACAGTCAGATCGATGGGATTACAAAGTCAAAAGTGCGAAAATTCAGGACACTACCAAGATTATTTATCATCTGCCAATTCATTTAATGTTATCAAAGTATCTTCGGAACCCTCATAATGTAAATATCTTTCGAATCCCATTAATATTTGATAAACTTTTTGAGCCTTTGTACTCTGATTCCTTCTAGTGATTCTCCACCCGCGTAGCGGGTGGCCTCAGGTAGCCCCCTAAAAGGGGGCTTGAATTGGGGAAGTCCTTTGTGCTTATTGGTTACTCAAAATCAAGCT
>Ga0182239_1000001_pt1 | contig 219733 bp, 285 predicted proteins | sample hydfrate6_PW_210_FD_132456 | JGI IMG/M metagenome (GOLD analysis project Ga0182239, IMG submission 132456) | Subsurface microbial communities from deep shales in Texas, USA - hydraulic fracturing test 6_PW_210 | ecosystem: Environmental > Aquatic > Deep subsurface > Shale gas/oil reservoir >... | reverse complement strand
TCTTGCAGACCTATATCTTCAATTAAAAGCTGAAAAAGAAGCAGTAGAAACTTTTAACTTAAAGGATACTTATGAAAGTATTTTAACCAGATTAGGTTATTATGCTTCTGGTGAATTAAGAGAGTTATATGCTTCAACAGATCCAAATGCTTATTCAATTTCAGACCTAATTAAAGATGACAAAGTTATGGTACTGGAAGGAGAAGGACTGGATGCTGTAAATAAGCAGTTCATTATTCACTTATTTGCACAGGGTATATTCTTATATGCTAAAAAGCGACCTAAAAAACAAGAAATGCTAATTGTTTTTGAGGAAGCACACCAGGTAATTCATGACCAAGAAAAGGATATTCCACTAAATATTGGGGAGGATGTTTTTGAAGCCCTGATGAATGAAAGTAGGGGGTACGGTCTTTACAACCTTGTCATAGTACAGTCTCCCAGTATGTTGCCGAGCAATGTAGTAACAAACTGCTCAACTATAATTGGTCATAAAATCGGTAATGCTGATGATGCAGAAATGTTAGTAAAACTCTTTAATAGAGATGAGAAATTTGATAACAGGGATATAATTCGTTGGATGTATAGACAACCAATTGGACAGGCTGTAGTAAAGACTTCAAAGGTATTTGATGCTTTTGACAATGAGCCTTCCTTATTACAAATTAATTTAATTCCAATTGAGCCACCTGGAGATGGAGAATTGATATTACATCACCAGGAATATGTTGATATTTAAATGATTATCAAGGGGGAGACCTAAAAAGTTTCCCCTTTTTTACTTTATAGGTAAAATTTGACAAATATTTTTTTAAATGTTATAATGGTAAAAAATAACAATTTTACAAAAGGAGGTGAACGACCAGATTAAAATCTGGTTATTTAATGCTAGATAATTCAAAAGATAATAATTTTAAAATTTTAATTTTAGCGTTAGTATTAGCTGTTATTGCAGCCTTTATAGGACAATGGGCTATTAATCAACAGCAGGAAAAGGTTCAAGTTTACAAAATTGCTGATAATGTTTTAGAAGCCAGAACAGTTTTAACTGAGAAAAACATTGAGGAAGTGGGGGTTCCAGCAGGAGAGGTTCATACCAATGCCGTTAAGGATAAGAAAGAAATTATTGGTCAAGCTCTTGTAACAAAAGCTTTCTATGGACAACAAATTATTCACAATATGTTAGCTGAACATGAAGAAGGAAATGATTTAACCCATAGAATTAGTGAAGGAAAAAGAGCCTTAACTATTCCAGTTGATAGTTTTTCATCCTTTGGAGGTAACATTCAAGAAATTGACCGAATCGATATAATTGGTAATTTTGAAGGTGTTGGCGATTATTCAGCTAATTTTTCAAGAATACTTTTATCTAATGTAAAAATCTTGAAAGTTATTAGGAATAGTGGAGATATTTCAATGTTAATAGTTGAGGTTACACCTCAAGAATCAGAAATCTTAGAGTATGCTAAAAATGCTTCTAAAAGTTTAGGTATTTCACTTGTTCCTTATGATGATGGTGTATCTACTTCTTATGGAGTAAACTCAGAAAGTTTCTTAGAACAATATATACCAAGAAACTAATTAATATAAGTTTTTGAAAGGAGGATAAGGGTAGTATTAAAAGTGCTACCCTTAAAATAAATAAATGAGTAAAAATATTAACAACAAAGGTGGAAGTTATAATTCTAATTTTACACCAAAACAAAATGTAAATAGTTCACAAAAAGACAATGAAGAAAAAGAACAAAATCAATCTGAACAAGATATGGTTCAGTCAACTAAAAAAACAACTCAAACTGAAAACGAGAACAATATGGGTAATAATGAGCATATTGATGATCATAATGTTGAAGATATTAAGGACAATTTAAGTGGAAAGAGGTTAAAGGTTTTTGTAGCTGACTATGACGAAGATTTAGTTCAAACATTAACACAACTTCAAGAAAGAAAACCTTCTTTATCTATTGTTGGAGCAGCTAATGATGGTCAATTAGCAAAAGATTTAATAAGTAATGTTAATCCCGATGTGATTTATTTAAGTAAAGATTTAGATTTACTAGATGGTATAGAGTTAACTGAACAAATAAAGAATGAATTAGGAGATATTCCTGTTGTTATTTCAACTTTTGATGAAACATTAGATATTAGAGAAGCAGGAAAAGTCGCTGATGAGGTATTAACTAGACCTTTTTCAGAAGAAGAGTTTATGGATGCATTAGTTCAAGCTTATGTAAATGTAAAAAGAAGAAAAAAACGAATGAAAGAAGAAAGTCAATCTAATGAAGCTCCAAAACACACTAAAAAATTAGGTGGAAAAAAGAAAAAGAGTATCAACAAAACCATTAATAAGATACAGATCAATGGCTTAGAAGATATTGAAAAGTTAAATAAGTTAGTTGAAAAGGGGAAATTATCTGAAGAAGCCAAAAATGATATTCTTAAATTCCACAATGCAGAGGTTGTTAGAGCAAAACAAAACTTAATTGCTGTATATAGTCCTAAAGGTGGAGTTGGAACAACAACATTAGCAACTAATTTGGCTTTAACAATAGCTAAGGAAGTTAAGGAACTAAATGTCTTACTTGTTGATTTTGACTTTAAATACAACGATGTTGACATAATGTTAGATGTTGCAAACACCTCAAATATTATTGAAGTGTTTGATAATTATGATGAGAAAAAACAGAAATTTTTAGATGAAAAAATTCTGCAAAAAACTATCATTAAGCATGATAGTGGTTTGGATTTATTGTTAGCTCCTGAAAAAATAGAACAATCAGAACATTTTACTGCTGAATTTATTGAAAAAACAATTGAATTAATCCAAACTAAAACTGATTATGACATTATTATTGCTGATACAACAACTTCAATCAGCGATGAAACTACTTTTATAACTCTAGAAAAAGCTAAAAATGTCTTATTGGTAGGAACTCAAGAGGTTACTGTGGTTAAAGATATAAAACGGGTTTTAAAAATCTTGAGACAGCTTAAAATTGACATGAGTAAGTTTCATTTAATTTTAAATAAACACGGTTATGATGGAGTGTTTGATGTAAGTGAAGTTAATGAATTTTTAAATATGCCTGTTGTTGGTATGGTAACAAACGACTATAACAGGGTGTTAAAATCTATAAATATTGGACAACCGATTGTGCTAGACAAAGAACCGTCAGAAGTTATGAAAAATATTATGAATATAGCACGGCTTTCTTCAGTTTGTCCAGAAATGAAAAAGGTTGATATACCCGAAATGAAAAAAGGCTTCTTTAGTAGTTTATTTGGTGGAGGTAGCTCTAAAAAGAAAAGTAAAAAGGTTAAGAAAAAGAAAAAGAAAAAAACTAAAAAGAAAAGTTCTAAATCCACAGATAACTCTAAAAAGAAAATAAAAAAGAGAAAATAGGAGGTTAATAGTTTATGGGTAAAAATTCAATTCTTTTAGATAGACTAGCTAGTAATACTCAAAGTGCTGATGATAGTGAACACATTATTGAAACTTTAGAGATTGAAAGACAGTTAAAATCCAAGTTAGTGGATTCAGCGAAACAACAAGAAATTGACACAATGTCTGATGAAGCTTCTGACGAGCTTCAAAGAATAGCTAATCAATTGTTAGAAAATATGAATGTTAATTATAACAAAGAAGAAAAAATGAACATTATTGATAGAGTTATTAATGAAATGTTGGGAGTTGGTCCTTTAGAACCACTTTTAGCTGATGACTCTATTACTGAAATTATGGTGAATGGTCCAAACAAAATATTCGTAGAAAGAAATGGTGAAGTTGAACGAGTAACGCAAGTGTCCTTTAAGAGTGAGCAACATATAAAAGATATTATTGACAGGATTGTTGCTAAACTAGGAAGGAGAATAGATGCTTCAGAACCAAAAGTTGATGCAAGACTTCCAGATGGTTCAAGAGTAAACGCTTCAATTCCACCAATTGCAATTGATGGTCCCAATATTACAATTCGTAAGTTTGCTGTTGAAAAAATGACGGTAGAAGACTTATATGATTATGGATCAATCAATGAAGATATTGTTCAATTTCTAAAAGCAGTAATGCAGGGTAGAAAAAATGTTATTGTTTCTGGTGGTACTGGTTCTGGTAAAACCACATTCTTAAATATTGTTAGTGATTTTATCCCACTATCACAAAGAATAGTAACCATAGAGGACTCTGCTGAACTTCAATTAAAACATTCTAATTATAAAGATGGAAATATTCTTAGAATGGAAACAAAAACTGCAAATGTTGAGGGTAAGGGTGAAATTGATATTCACGATCTAGTTGTTGACTCTTTAAGAAAAAGACCAGATCGGATTATTGTTGGTGAGTGTCGTGGAGATGAAGCTGTAGAAATGATTTCAGCTTTTAATACTGGACACCCTGGTTCTTTATCTACGGTACACGCTAATGCAGCCGAAAAAGCTTTAATGAGATTAGAAAATATGATTGCAAGAGTAAGTACAAATATTAATATTCAAAGTATTAGACAGGATCTAGGTTCTGCTATTGACATAATAGTTCAATTGAGTCGATTAGAAGATGGTAGTAGAAAAACAATGGAGGTTTTAGAAGTAATTGATTATGACTACAATGAAGACGAATACGAATTAAATCCGTTATTTGAATTTAAAAGAACAGGAAAAAAAGAAGTTAAAAAGGTAGTGGATGGAGAAGAAAAAACCAACACTATTGTATTGGGTGAATATGTGCCAACTGGCAATAAACCTAGCTTCTTAGAAGAGTTTAAAATGAGAGATATTGATTTAGATGAAAAAATCTTTGAACCTAAAGAAAATTAAAAAAATAATATTCTAAGAAGGGAGGTCATATTGTTTTGATAATTTTTAGTACAATTTTGTTTGGATTAGCTACTTTTCTAGGGATATTAGGTGTTATAGAGCAATTAAAGAAAAAACAAGGGTTTTTAGAGGAAAGAATGGAAGGAAAAGTATTAACTAATCAAACCAATTATAAGAGTTTATTCGATGAAGATGAAGAGTTGACTTATAAAGAAAAGGTTGAAGTAAAAATTGAAAAATCTGGTTTAGAAATCAGATTTCAAGAATATATTTATATGATGATTGGTTTTGTATTTTTCTTCTTTACTGCTGGATTAATAATCTTTCATGGGAGAATGATACCTGCAATATTTATATCACTAATTGGGTTTTTTGTTCCTAATTGGTATTTAAAACGAAGATATAATAAAAGATTAAAAGAGTTTAACAATCAGCTTGTTGATACTTTAAGAACATTGTCCAGCTCTTTAAGAGGTGGTTTGTCTTTAGAACAATCATTGATGGCTTTAGCTGAAAGTGCTCCATCTCCAACAAAAGAAGAGTTTCAAAAAGTAAAAGACGATCTTAATTACGGTAAAGGACTTGATGAAAGTTTAAATGCTTTACAAAACAGGATTGACGATTCAGATATGGATTTGATCATGACTGTAATTTTTATTCAAAAAGATATTGGTGGTAATCTTACTGAGAGTCTAGATACAATTGCAGATACTATTGAAGAAAGAATAAAATTAAAAAACCAATTAAAAGCTTTAACTTCAAATGGAAGGCTGTCAGCTTTTATTATTGGTGGAGTTCCAATTATATTATTCTTATTGTTAAACCTTATTGATAAAAGTTACTTCAATAATTTCTTTGAAAGTCCTTTGGGAATGATAATGTTAGGTGTTGCTTTCTTTTTAGATATAATCGGAGTTATATTCTCGATTAAATTGGCAACTCCAGAAATTACTGAAATATAATAGGAGGTGGAAATGTGTTATTAAATGTTTTTGTTCCCGTATTGATTGCTATAACAGTTTTTTTAATTGTTATAGGTATGTTTAGGACTAAAAAGAATTTTTTAAAAGAAAAATTTGAAAAATTAGATGTAAGAAAATATAAATTTAATGGCAATAAAAATATAAGGGAAGATAGTTTTTTTAATAGAGTAGTTAAGCCTTATTTAGAAAAAATAGCTAATATTACTGATAAAGTTAATAATAAAGCATTATCAAAAGAAAATGTTGAAAATAAATTGGTTTGGGCTGGAAATCCCTATGGGTTAAGTGCAGAACAGTTTATGGGAATAAAGGTTGTTTTATTAGTCTTGTTTCCTGTTTTGGTCTTTGTTTATTATGTAGGTTCAAGTGCACTCACATTTATTTCAATTATGCTCATTTTGGTTTCAGCTATTGTGGGATATTTTTTACCAGACTTTTTATTAAATGATGCAATTAATAAAAGAAATCTAGCAATAAGAAAAGAGCTTCCTTCAGTTTTAGACATTATTTCAGTAAGTTCTGATGCTGGTTTAGATTTTATTTCAGCTGTTCAAAAAATGGTTGATAAAAAAGAGGGAGAATTGCCAGATGAGTTTGAAATATTTTTATATGACATGAATGTAGGAGAATCAAGATCTAAAGCTTTAAATGATTTGGCTTATAGATGTCATGTCAATTCTGTTACTAAGTTTGTTAATGCTATAAACCAATCTGAAAAATATGGTACAAGTGTATCTAAAGTTTTAAAGTCGCAATCGGATTTTGTAAGAGAGACATTAAAAAACAAAGGAGAAGAAAAAGTACAAACAGCACAGTCAAAACTTATAATTCCATTAGTTATATTTTCTCTTCCTGCTATATTTATAATACTGTTAGGTCCAGCTGCATTAGAGTTCTTCGCATAATTTACAAATATTTCTTGACAATCATGTTAAAAAATGGTAAAATAAAAACATAATAAACAAAAATGAATAATTATGTGTTTATAAATAAGGAAGGAGGTAATTTTTTGAAAAAGTTAACCAACATGGCTAGAAAAAGTTATATTAATTTATTTTTAATGAAAAGTGAAAAAGGTCAGGGTATGACAGAGTATGTTTTACTTCTTGCTTTTATTGCGATTGCCGTAATTGGGGTTGTAACTACTTTTGGAGATGAAATTAAAAAAGTGTTCGGAAGCTTAACAACTGAATTGGCAACTGCTAACTAAAAGTTGTATAAAAAACTTAAACCTCAACATTAATGGTTGGGGTTTAATCTTTTTAAGAACGATTTTTTATATATTTTATTAAATAAAAATTTTATGTTTTAAATAAAAAAAGGGGGGGGTTTCTTGAAACAAATAACTACCTCGTTGAAAAAAATATATGTTAAATTATATCTATTTAAAAATAATAATAAAGGGCAATCAATGTTTGAATATGCTTTAATTCTTGCAATTATGGGTTTAGGAATAATTGCATCTTTAAGTGGTGCAGGTCAATCCCTTAAAAATACAATGATTATGTTTATTGATGAGTTGAAAAATTCTGTTAAATAAAAACCTCAACATATGTTGGGGTTTTTTGACATTATTAACAAAAAGTGGTATCATATGGTTATAACATTGATTAATGAAAGGAGAAAAAAATGAGTAAAATAAACCATTTACTAAAAAAAATATTTAGAAGAGAAAAAGGTCAGGCTATTGTTGAATTTGCTTTAATTGCTCCAATTTTTATGTTCTTTTTACTTGGAATGTTACAAATAGGTTTTATTATGAACTATGAAAATGGAGTGTTGGCAGCCGCTAGAGAAGGAGCAAGGGTTGGAGCTATAACAGGTAATTTAGACGGTGCAGGTAGTAGAAAACCCGATATTCAAGGGGAAGTTGTTGATACTGTAGAAAAATATATAGAAATTTTACAATGGGATAAATCAAAAGTTACGGTTGATACTAATTCAGCCGAAATGTTCCCCGATGGAACTGCTCAGGGTGGAGATAGATTGAAAGTAACAGTAACCTATCCAATAGAACCTTTCTTTCCGATGCCAACAGGCTTTATAGGAGAAGATGACGGAAATCTACTTGGAAATCAAATTAATATATCCCATAGTGTAGTAACAATATTAGAGGATATTTAAAAAAGGGGGATAAAATGATAGAAAAATTAAAATCACAAAAAGGAAGTATTTTAGTTTTATCTTTAGCCTTTTTTATGATAACAATTTTAGCATTTGGATATATTATTGATATGCAGAGATTACAGCTTGCAAGACAAAAACTTTATGTTGTTTCTGATATGGCTTCATTGGCTGGAGCAAGAGTTATTAATACAGATAAAGCTATGGGGGTAGAAGGGGCAATTCCTGATCCAGAAAATGGTCCAATAATTGCTGAAATATTACCAGCAGGTTGTGATTTAGCTGAAGATATTATTAATGAAAACCAATTTAACCTAATGGGGAATGGTTGGTTTAATACCGAAGAAACACCTATACAGTTAGTTAGTGGGGGTTGTGTAAGAGACAATGGAGATCAAACAGATCCAGATGAAAGATTGATGGCAACCCTATCTATTGAAACTCAATATGTTGTAGAACCAATGATTTTATCTTTTTTAGATACAGGAAGTTTAATAAAGGCTAAAGCTAAATCTGTTATTTATTTGGTCTTATAATTTTTTTTAGTGAGAGGAGGGATTTTTTTGAGTAAAAACAATGAGGTTGAAATTTATGAAGACAAATTGCCTACCGATAAAGAAGAAATGCAGAAAGAACTTTTAAAATATAAGAAAAAAGAGAAAAAAAATAAAGAAAAAAGAAAAAATCGAATTGAAATTTTATTATTATTAATTTTAATTGGAATTATTGCAGTTGCAATACTTTTTCAATTTCAAGGACAACAGGATAGATTAAGAGAAAGTGAGAATTTAACTGAAGCTCCATTAGAACAGTATCAATACGAAGAAAGTAATTACTATAATGAACAATATAGATCTGCAAGTCAAAGATATGGAGATAGTCCTATTCAAATTCATAAAAAAACAACCAGAAATGGAATTACAACTAATGTAAAGCAAATTGTTTTTTTAGAAAACAAAACAATAATAGCTGTTGAAGTTGTAAACCATAATGATCAACCAGTTCATCTTATGTTACCACAACAATCTTATTTAAGAGATAACACGGGAAGAAGATATGAAATTGATCCTTTTGAATCAGATAGTAATTTAAATTCTACTTTACCAGGTATGTCAAAGGATTATACTAATTTAGTGTTTGAAAAGGTAAATGAAAATGCAACAAGTTTAACCTATTCGGCTGATATTGGAGGGTTAATGGGAACTCCAGCCTGGAATCAAAAAGTAACATTTGAATTAGAATAATATTTTAAAAAGACATTCTTTAATTAGAGTGTCTTTTTTCTAGATTATTATTGACAATTATATCCAAAAATGTTAAAATATAATTAACAATAAATGGAAATAAAGAAGGAGTGGTAAATATTAAATTATCAAATAAGTTTACAGTATTATGTTTATTATTGTTAATATTATTAGTTTCACTACCCATAAGTGCTCAAACATTAGAAGAAGTTAAGTATTCAGGGAATTACCATGTACCAGAGAAATTATTAAATAAAGCCGTAACGAATTTAAAGCCTGGTGAAGAAATTACTAAAGAAAAAATAAAAAAGGATGTTCAAAATATTTTTAAAACAGGTTTCTTTTATGAAGTAAATGCTAATATTAAAGGAAACACCGTTATCTTTTTAGTAAAACAAAATCCTATTCTAACAAATCTTGATATTAAAGGAAACAAACTAGTTTCTAACGAGGAAATTAAAAATGAAATAACAACTTCAGTAAACAGGATTTACAATGAAAAAAGATTAAAAGAGGATATCGTTAAAATTTATAATCTTTATAAGGAAAAAGGTTATTTAGGTACTCAAGTAGAAAACGCTTTATACTATAAAGATAGTAAAACTTCAACTGAAAAAGCAGAAAGAGGTTTTTTAAAACTTGTACTGCAAGAAGGATTAGTTAAAAATATTAAAATTGTTGGTTTAAACGAAACAGATAAAAAAATCATTCAACCATTAGTTGAAGTAAAAGAAGGCGAATATTTAACTGTTAAACAGGCTGAAAATACGGTACAGGCAATTTACGATACTAAATTTTTCAAAAAAGTTGATATGGAAACAGAAATAACTGAACAAAAAGATGGAATTAATGTTATATTTAAAGTTGATGAAGCAAAAACTGGATCTTATGAATTTGGTGTAGGATATAATGAAAAAAAGGGTACAATGTTGATTGGAAATATTAAAGAAATGAACTTACTAGGAACTGGAAAACAAATTGGTCTAGAATCAGATATAAATGAATTAGGTTATGAGGTTTCTGGTTTTTATAATGATCCATATCTTTCCGAAAACTATGAATTAAATCTTGATTTTCAAGTTGGTAAAGAAGAAGTTGAAGAAAATGAAGAAATAACAGAAACAGACTATCAAATGTTTTCTACCAGGTTAACTAGAAAAACAGACCACGGGAATTATTATGGTGGCTTAAATATAGAAAATTATGATTCTAATCTTGAAAGAAATAACCATGGTAGATTAGTTGCTTTAGATACAGGATATTATATAGATACAACAAATAAAAATCTTAATCCTAATAGTGGTTCATATATAAATGTTAATATGGAATTAGCTGATGAAAGATTAGGAAGTGAGATTAACTATAATAAATTTACAGGAACTTACTATCAATACTTTAAAGGGGTTAAACAAAACCACGCTGTTGCCACAAAGCTTGTATTAGGCACAGGAAGCGAAGGACTACCATACTATAAAGAGTTTATAGCTTCCAATACTTCCCACCTTAAATCGTATGAATATGGAGATTTGAGAGGGAATAGGCTGGTAGTTGGTTCTTTAGAATATAGAGTTCCAATTTGGAAAGAAAAAATGGTTGTTTTAGGTGGAATAACCTTTGGAGATGCCTGGAACACAGATAATAGAAAAAGCGATATAAAAACCGAATTGGTTTTGGGAACAAAGTTCAATCTTTTAAATATGGGTAATATTAGAGTGGATTATGCTTATAATAAAGAAAAGGAAGGTAAATTTCAAATTAGTATGCAAAATAAGTTTTAAAAGTAGTAGGGCAGTCTAAAGGCTGTCCTGTTTTTTTTGCTTAATTTGGAAAAATATGTTATAATTGTAAATACAATAAAAAAATAAAGGAGAGATAATTGTGTTAAATTTACTATTAATATGGATAGGATTTTTTCTTTTTGGTTTTTTAGTGAGATATTTGTTTAGCAAAAAAGAGTATTCAATTCATGATTGGGAGAAAAAAAGAGTATTTATTAAACAGATTAACATTATTTTATCTGTAGTTATAGTCCTTATGGGATTAGGAACAATGGTGTATAACTTATTAGGTCTTTTAGGTATAGTTACTGGTATTATGGGAATATTATTGGCTGATAAAAAATCTAATGAAATTCTACACAATAAAGAAAGAACTAACAGTAAAAGGAAAAGTAGTCAGGTTGATAAACTAATTGATGAAACTGAAGATTATTTCTAATAGTAGAAGGGATGGTAGCTTTGTTTAGAGAAAACCTAGTTGAAAACTTAAAAGCATTTCTTTTAATGTTTTTAATCTCGTTTTTATATGTTTTCAGTACAGTAATTCATAGTTTATATCTGTTTGGTCAAATTTCTTCTGGAAATTTAGCCTTTTTTATAATTGCATTAATATATCTTTTTATTTTTATTGGAGAATTTTTGTTTTTAATAAAAATAAGTGATAATGTATTTTTTCAAGAAGATAATCTTATATTTGATATTGATAATATATTATATTATGTAAAAAACAAACTATTGTTTTTAACAGGAAATGTAATAATTTTATTTTTCTTTAATGCAATCTTAAATAATTTTAGCAATTTATTTTTATCAAGTTTTGAACTACAAAAATTATCATATTTGGTTTATTTACCAAAATTCTTGTTATTTTATGTAATCATTTATAACATTAAAAATAATCTTTCAGATGATCTTTATTTTACAGGGTTTTTAAAAGAGATAAAAAATAATTATTTTATGTCAGTTCTAGGTATTATTCTCTTATTTGTGGGATTTTATGCTTTTGACTTCTTCTTAGTTGTCAGCAATAGTGCCATATCAATAAGGTTGTTAATGAGTATTCCTATTGCTATATTATTATATTTATATCATATATTTATTTTTTCTATTGAATAAGGTGGTGATTAATTGGAAAACCGATTTATAAATGCTGGTTTTAATACTTTCATTCCTTTAAAAAACATTGAAATAATAACTGATTTATTTCATCTTAAAGATTTTAAAGTGAAAAAACAAGAATTAAAATTAAGAGAAAAATTTATTAATATAACTGGACAAAACAAAAGCAGAAGTTGTGTTTTAACTATTGATCCTACAATGTTTCAGTCTTTCATAAAATCTGAAACAATAATAAAAGAACAGTATAGGGAAAACTTTTTATCAATCGGGAGCAAGTTTAATTCTTTCATTAATATTGACAATATAGAATTTATTGCAGAATACAATAAAAATAGAGCTAGTATAAAAAAATTACTAGAAGAAAGAAAATATGAAAATAGATTATATAACTTAACTAGAAACAATAAATATCGTTCAATTATTGTAATGAAAAAGACGGAGAATGTATATATTTCTCCTGTTAGAGCAATTACTTTGATTGATAGGATGTGATTATTTGTTTATAAATCTTGAAAACAATTTTTATTTAAGATATCAGGACATAAAAGAAATTATACCTTATTCAACCTATTACAAAAAAACATTTTTAAATAAAAAAGTAAAAAAAGACTATGTAATCGACTTAACTCAACAATATAAAAAAAGAAATGTGATAATAACCGATAATGGTTATTATATTATTACAAGACAAACAAAAAAGAATATTGAGCAATCTATATTAAAAAAATAACCCTTGTTATCTAAAAACAAGGGTTAAAATGATCAACATTGTAATAATTGAGGTTATAGTTTTATCTGGTGCTTTTTTTGAATTTATTTTTGCTATATTAAAACTTTTCTTTATAGGATAAAACAATGGAACTCCTTGATAGGTCAACATATCTGAAAACAAATGAGTTAAATAACCAACTGAAAAATGAAAATGTGTATATCTAATAATATATGAGTTGATATATTGAGTTTTTACTATACTATCAAACATTACCCCAAGCAAAACATTAAAAATTATTAATCCCAGAAAAGAATGGGTTATAGTTCTGTGTCCAAAAATTTTACTTATTGGGTATGAAATAGGGTAAAGTAATTTCCCTAATGTTGATTTTGTCATATCAATATCTGGCATTAATGCTCCTATAATATAAACTGGAACAAATAATGCTATATATTCACTTTGATTTACAATGATTAAAATATTAATTCCAACTAATGCTCCAAATACGGAATGTACTTTTCCAGACATTATTTTAGCTCCTTTCATATGTGATAAAGAGAGGTCTTACCCTCTCTTTATTTTTTTATACTGCTTTTAGCTTACCTTTTAAGGTAGTGAAGGCATTAGAAACATCTTCTCTTTTTCCTTTTATTTTATCTTCAACAATTCTAGTCATTTCCTCTTTAAAGTCTTCAATAAACTTATGGTTTATTTCAAAACCTATATCTTTTTCAAGCATTTTAACTTGATCAATCATTAAATCGGCTTGATCTAAAATTGATTGTAGTTTTTTCTTCATTTTTTCTTCATCTTCAATTTTCTTCAATTTCTTTTCCCATTTAGTTAAGGTGTAGTTGATATGAGTTTTATAAATATTTCTAGCCGTTTCGCTACCCCTATCTCCTAAAACCTTTTGTCTATTGAGAACATTTTGAGCTTCATAGCTACTAACACTTAAAGCATCAATGTCATGAATTATTTTGTCAATAATATCTAGCTCTTTAGAGCTGCTTGCAGGAACAAAATATAAACCACCACGAGGGATTGCTTTATATCCTTTTAATTCCTTAACCATATCTCTAATAAAAGCTCTGATAGTATTTCCAGGATAGACACTTTTGTTGTAATTGAAGTCTCTTTTAATTTGATTAACAACATCTTTAATATCTTTATCTTCAGCAAATTCTTTTTTTAATATATCAATATTTAATTTTTCTTCAGCATCTTCTATATATCTAATATCTGCTATCTTAATTAACTTAAGAGTTTCTTCATTTTTATCAATTAATTTAAAAATCAACTTTCTTAAAATATGCTCTTGATCTGAATTTACCTCAGTTGTAGAGAGTTGATATTTTAATGTTTCATTGTAGATTTCAATATCTCCAAGAATTTCTATATTTGTTGCTCTTCTGAAAGCATCTCTTTCACGAATATCATTTGGAGTATGTTTTTTTAGTTTTGCTGGTAAATTGTATTTATCAACAATTTCTTTTACTTCCTGTGGTCCAACACCTGGTTTTCGAACTGTCCACCAGACTAATTCCCCGACTTCTTTTAAACCTAATTCGTCTGTAAAATGTACTCTCTCTGTCATTTTATTTTCCTCCTTTTAAAAAATATGTCTTATATGCTTTAATGTAGGTTAATTATACCATTTTTATTAATAAATTACAATTATTTACCAAAATTTATAAATAATTCTTGACATTATTTCCAAAATTTGCTATAATAAAGACAGTTCATGCAAAACAAATAAAAATATATAAGGAGGAATTTTAGTGGAAGAATTAAGAGTCTCTAGTGGTTCAAATACAAAATCAGTAGCAGGTGCTATCGCAAGTGTTCTTAACGATGCAGACAAGGTGGCTTTAACTTGTGTAGGAGCAGGTGCAGTTAACCAGGCAGTCAAAGCTGTTGCAATTGCAAGAGGTTTTGTAGCTCCAAGTGGTTTCAATCTTGTAGTCGTTCCTGGCTTTATAGATTTAGAAATCGATGGAGAAGAAAGAACTGGTATGAATTTAAAAGTTGTTAAAGAAAAATAATTGTTATTTTTTAAAAGGTAGATAATTTCAATTATTATCTGCCTTTTTAACTTTTAATAAGGAAGGTGAACTTTTTGACAGATAAAAAGAAAATTTATGTTTTAGACACCAATGTCTTACTGTTAGATCCACTTTCTTTGTATAATTTTGAAGAAAATGATATTGTCTTACCGATTGCTGTATTGGAAGAGATTGATGATAAGAAAAACAAAGATGGTAGTGTTGGATTTAATGCAAGAGAATCTTCTAGAAGATTAGATTCTCTTAAAAAAGAATATGGAAAAAATGAAACAATTTTTAGTAAAGGAGTACCTAAACCACAGGGTGGCTATTTAAAGGTATATATAGATAAGAGAAAAGATATCCCTGAAGATTTCCCATTAACATTTGATAAAATGGATAATAGAATCTTATATTCTGCTCATATGTGTCAAAAAAATAATCCCGATCAAGAGGTTATTTTAGTAAGTAAAGATATTAATATGAGGTTAATGGCAGATGTTTTGGGAATAAAATCAGAAGACTATTTCAATAAGAAATCTGATTTAAAAGTGGTAAACGAAAGTGTTAAAAAGGCTGAAATTCCACCAGAAATGGTTGATAGTTTCTTTGAGAATAACAAGCTAGATTTAGAAGAAATTGAAGGAATTTATACTGAAGAATTAAATCCTAATGATTTTGTTAATTTCACAGCTAATAAAAAATCAATGTTAGGAAGAGTAAGTTTAGATAAAAAATATATTGTTCCTTTAAGACACACAAATGAATATCCAATGAGTTTAAGTCCTTTAAATACAGAGCAAAAATTAGCTTTAGAACTGTTGTTGGATAGAAATGTAGAGCTTGTTACTTTAACAGGAAAGGCAGGTACAGGTAAAACTCTTTTAGCCTTAGCAGCAAGTTTATCACAGGTTATGGAAAAAAATATTTACGAAAGAGTGTTGGTTGCACGACCTATTCGAAGTTTAGGAGATAATGATATAGGTCATTTACCAGGAGATAAAGATGAAAAACTTTCTCTTTGGATGCAACCTATTTATGATAATCTTGATTTTATTATTAATAATAAAAACAAGAAAAGTAAAGAAAAATTCACATATTTAAGCGATGAGAAAAATGTTATTCAAATTGAAGCTTTATCATATATTAGAGGAAGAAGTATTCCTAATCAGATAATGATTATTGATGAAGCTCAAAATTTATCACCACATGAAGTTAAAACCATTGTTACAAGAGCAGGTGAAAACACTAAAATTATTTTTACTGGTGATATTGAACAGATTGATTCACCATATTTAGATGCTCAAACCAATGGATTAATTTATATTGCTGATATGTTTAGACAGGAAGATATTTCAGGTCATGTTCAGTTGGTAAAAGGAGAGAAATCGAAGTTGGCAACTCTAGGATCTCAGTTGTTGTAAAGGAATTTGTAAAAACCTATAATTCAAAACTACGCTGTTAACCCCTTTGAAAAGAAGGGGTTATTTTTTTATTATATATTTGACAATCGTGGAAAATTATGGTAAACTAAATGTAGAAATAAAACCAGTCAACTATAACAGGAGGTAATTATGGAAGTTAAGACAGTTAAAAAAATATTTTTATTGATCGTTTCATTTTTTCTATTTTTAGCATTAGGGTATAGTTTATATAGTCAGGATATTTTATTAAATACAATACTGATAAACATAATGAGAGTTTCACTTCTTGTTTATTTAACAGTATTGTTTACTTCAAGACTTTTTTTATTTAAAGAAAAAACTTTTTTAACATTAGTAGAATTAGTATTATTAATTGGTTTTCAGTTTTTAATTCCTTTAAATGTTATTTTTCAATTTGTTTATTTAACTCTTTTTACAGTTTTTGCTTATAATTTAATTGATGATACAAAAGATGTTTTGTTTTCCGAAAGTAGCAACAAGGGAGAAGGTATTGATTATAGGTCAAGAGTTAAACCAAAACAAAAAGATTTAACAAAAGAAGATTTTGTTGAAACTCTTAACACTCGTTTTGAGAAAAAGCTTAAAGAAGCACAGGAAAGATTTGAAACAGCCTATGTAGTTAAAAATCATATTATTAAGGATAAGGGGTTAATGAAATCTAAAGGAAAAGTAATAAAAATTAATTATTTATTATTAACTGAAAAAGGAGTTTATATTTTCGAAACAATTAATAATATTAAGGGAGATTTATATGCTTTAGATAATATTGAAAAAGGCAAATGGTTGGAAGGAAGACCAGAAGAAAACTCAATTAAACAAATTCCAAATCCAGTTAGAAAACTAGAAGGTAAAAAGAAAAGATTAATGGAGAATATTGAAAACAGTGAATATGCAAAAAAACATTCAACAATTAATGAAAATAAAATTTACAAAAATATTGTCTTTAATAATGAAACAAACTTTTGTTTAAATAGACAATTAGAAAATATAAACATTATTAAAGAAGAAGAACTGGACAGACTAATAGACAATATTTTAAGTAGTGATCATGTATTGAAAGAAAAAGAATTATTAGGTTTATATTATGAGCTAATATAAAATAAAAAAATATATAAAAATTGTTAAAAAGAGAAGTCCTTACAATAAGGGCTTCTTTTTGTAATTAATTGACAAAAAAAGGAATAAATAGTATCATCATATTATAATAAAAATAAAATTTAGGGAGTGATTTTTTGTTTGAAAGAATCGGTTCATCTTTAGAAAACAGTAAAGATATGTATTATAATCATTTAGTGATAGGAATAATACTTTCCTTGTTAGCCATTGTTTCCACATTTGTTTTTGAAAACAGTATTGGAACAATTTTTATTGGGTTTTATATTTTTTATATTATTGCTGACTATTGGGATAAAGAAGATAAGTTTGGACTAGCACTTGAAGGTTTTTTGAAAACATTCTTTGTTCAAATGCTTTTAGGTTTTGTAATTTTAATCGTGTTTTTAGTTGTTTTAGGAATCCCTCTTGTATTTCTCTTCTTTACTGAAAGTGGAGTGATTGCTGCTTTAATATTTGTATTTGCAGGGTTATTAACATTATTAGCCTATTTAATTAATTTATTTTTTATATTTGTTCCCTTTTATTTAATGGATGGGTTTTCTATGAATGAAAGTATAAAATATAGTTTTAAGGCAGTAAGGGAATATAATTTATACTGGAAGATTATTGGAGGAGGATTGTTCTTTACAATTATAACCTCACTTGTAATGGGAGGATTGCTTGCACTTGGATCTATGGGTACAATTGCAACTATTCAGCATTTTGAAATATTAACAATATTAACAGGACTTTTAGTCTCATTAATAGGTTCTATTGCATATTTTAGAATATTATTATGGGGTTTATTTTATTACCTCGGTTTATATGAAGATACAAACAATGTTGCATTATAACTTAAATGGAATTATTTGACAACGAAAGATAAAAATGATATACTAAAACATGATCAAGATTTGGTTTATTTTTAAACTAAAACAATAATATATAGCTGGAAGTGAATTTATGACTTTAGAAAAGAATAAGATAATCTTTTTAGTAATATTGGCAGTTTTATTTTTATCTTTCGTTCAAGTAATGTTAAATATTTCTTTAAATAAAAAAAGTGGAGAATTAATTGCATTAGAAGAAAATCACAAAAAGTTAAATAAACAAAATAAAATTTTAGGAGTTAAGGTAGCAGAGAAAACTAGTTTGGCTAGAATAGAAAAAATAGCTAAAAACGAATTAAATATGACTGAACCCCAACAAAAAGCGATGTTGGTTTATAATAATAAAAATCAAGAACATATACCATATTATGAAGAAGTAAACATAGATACTGATAATTTATTTACAGAAATATATCAAAAATTTCAAAAAAGAAGTATAGTTAAGGCGAAGGAATAATGTTTTTAAAAATATAATTAATTAAGTTTAACCCCCTTTAATTAGGGGGTTTTTTATTTCTACATATATGATATAATTAATATATAATTAGAAAAATAAGACATTTAATTAAAAAAATGACAAATAAGGAGAGAAATTTATGAAATTATACCATGTTAGTTTTGATTTAACAGCAAATAGAAGATTTAGTCCCAGAGTACCTGAAAGAAGAAACGAGGATGAAGAAGGTAAAACCCCAAGAGTATGTGTTTCAAAAACAATTAGAGGGGCTTTGTCAGCAACTCCAGAAGGTGGTTCAGAAACAGATTATAACCTAACAATAAATCAAAACTTTATAAAACTATATACTATAGATACTGAAAAATTAGGGATTAAAAAAGAAAACATAATAGAAAATAAAGACTTATATGCCTTAGATAAAGTAATAGATGCTAATTGGACAGAAGAATGTTGGATTTTAGAAGATTTTGAGGTTCCAAAAGAAGATACGAAAATTATATATATTACAGACTATGATTATCGAAGCCAGGATTATTATCCTTATTTTATTGAACAAGAAGTGTATAGTGAAGAACATGATGGTTTTGAGGATGTTTGGGATGAATATTTTCCACATCAAAGTATTCCCTGTATTACTTTAATAGATTATGTAGAATATGAAGAAGTCAATCTTGAAAAAATTGAATTTAAAGACTATCAAAGCAATCTATATGGAAAGAAATATGGATTAAAATATGCAGAATATAAAGATTCTACTTTAATTCAGGTCCCATTGAATAGTTTTTTATGTTCTAGACAAATGGAAAATGGTTTAAAGGAAATAGGAGAAGGAGTAGTATTTGTAAAGGAGTGGGTATGAAATGAGTATGAAGATATATCAAGGATACGAATATGAGCCTGAAAATAAAGAAAAAAATATGATTAACCTACTTGAAGACTTAACCAGGATAAAAGAAAAATTTATTGAATTATTGGTTGAGGAAATGTTAAAATTTATAAACAACCTTGATCATAAATTTAAACCAGATGATTTAAAAAATGTATTAACATTAATTGAAAAAGAAGAATATGAATTAAGTGATTTTAGTAGATTTGAAATAGAATTATTGCTAAAAAGTATAAAAAACAAAAAAGAAATTGAAAATAGTTTTGATTATATGTTTAAACATCTGCTTGATGGTCATATTGCTTTTTACCCTTATAATGACAAGAAAGAAGATAGAGAACGATACATTCTATATTTCCATACTAGCCTATATGAACTTTTAGAATTTTTAGGTGATGATTTTAAAGACTTCCACTATCAAAATTCTTGTTCTCCAGCAGAAGAAGAAAAGCCAAAAGGTTGGGATAGGAGAAAAGATATTTGGAATGATCTCTTAGAAGATAATATTTACTTTGACTTTCAATTAGCTGATGAAGAAGGTATTCGCAAAATTGCACGCAAAATACACAATAAAAGAGGAGAGTAGATAATAATGGTTAACCTATCACAAACAAGCTTAAAAGATTTTTTCAATAGGTTTTTTGAAGAAAAAGATATTCCTTTTACTCAGTTTAAAATAAAAACAGGTGGATTAACTCATTTCATTGATACAGAACAGGTTATTCAACAAATAAAAAATGCAAACAGAGAAGAACAAAACCGAATAGTTGAAGTTTTAATGAAAATAGATAGAAAAAATGGAGATATTCTTGATTTTTTAGAGCATTTAGCTAAAGGTTATATTAAAACTAACTATTAAGGCTGGTGAATCAAATGATCAGAAAAAGATTTAGCGAATTAGATATAATGGAAATGACTGAAGAAGAAGTAGATATATATTTTTATGTTGATGAATTAAACAAAAAATATATCTTAAAACAATTAGAAAATATAAGTGCAGCTAAATTTAAAAGAGAAGATCCTAAAGCCTATATGCTATTAACAAAAACAATAGTTGATATAAAATATAAGTACCAAGTTACATTCTTTTATAATGATGATCCAATGAGTCATAAAAGTAGTAGAAGTTTAGAGGAAGCTGTTAGAATAATATATGATAATATTCCAAGTGAAATAAAATTTTTAACAAATATTGAAACGATATAAAACATTTAAGAATCACTCTTTAAAAGGAGTGGTTCTTTTTTTGTGTGCAATAGACATAAGTTGACTATAATGGTATATTATGGTAAAATTAAAGAAAATACAATAAGGAGAGGATTATTAAATGAATAAGAAAAATATATTTATTTTTACAATATTAATTATGTTACTATTTACAGGGGGAGTTTTTTCTAAAGAGAGCACAAATATAACTCCACAACCCTCAATAGATTTTAAAGAGGATACTATTTATTTATATGGACTTGATACCTGTCCACATTGTCAAAAAGCCAAAGAATTTATGGAAAAAATAAATCAAGAAGAAAATGTTGATTATTTTTATATTGAGTTAAGAGAAAGTCAGGCTAATAAACAAGAGTTTTTTATACAACAAAAAAGGTTGGGTATTCAAATAACAACCGTTCCTTTAATCGTTATTAATGATAACTATTGGGTTGGTTTTGATCAACAGGTGGAAGAAGATATAAAAGAGGTTTTAAATAATAAAAAATTAATTAATAACTCAGAAAATACAAGTATAAAAAAAGATAACCCTGGATTAATTAATAAATTGTATGATGATAAAAACCCTATTTTTTCAACAGCAATTATTGGTTTTATAGATGGGTTTAACCCTTGTTCATTATGGGTGTTAACATTACTTTTAAGTTTTTTAGTTCATTATAAATCAAAAAGAAAAATGTTTTTAGTTGGGGTTACCTTTTTATTAACAACAGCCTTAGTTTACGGTTTATTTATAGCAGGAGTTTTAAATGGATTGTCAATAATTAATTATACTGGCTATTTAAATTTAATATTAGGAGCATTTGTTCTTCTTTTTGGCTTAATTAATATAAAAGATTATTTTTATTTTAAAAAAGGGGTTTCAGCTACAATTTCTGATAAGAATAAATCCAAATTAATTAAAAAAATGAGAAAATTAATAAATAATAAAAAGGGTATGCCTTTAACGCTCTTATTTACCAGCTTAATAGCCTTTATTGCTGCCTTAGTTGAATTACCCTGTACTTCTGGTTTTCCCGTTATATGGTCGAATATAATGGTAGAGAATGGCATAAGCAGTCAACTAAGTATATATATTCCATTGATATTATTTTATCTATTCTTTTATTTACTTGATGAGTTATTTGTTTTTGGATTTGCTGTAAAAAAACTACAGGTGAAAAAGATGGATTTGACTAGTGGTAAAAAATTAAAATTAATAATGGGATTGATTATGTTTTATACAGGAATAGATATTTTGTTTAATTTAAATTTTGTCAATACCGTTAAAGGTCTTACTATAATTATTGTTATATCAGGCTTAACTTATACTGTAATTAGAAAGATTTTTAAAAACAAGAAAGAAAAATAAAAAAGTTTTATTTTTTTATTGACAAATAAAGGAAAAAATGTTATAATTAGTATATTAAATAATGAAGGAGGGATTATTGCTTAAATAACATTAATCACTCCTGGTGTATCAACTTTCATAAAAAAGAAATTCGTTAAAATCTGGAATAAGGAGGGAATGATTGGATAAATTGTTTCAAACCGATTCATTTGTTTTAACGATATATCAGGAGCTTTATTATTTATTTTAAGTTTAAAACCTTAAAAACAATATGGGGATAGAATAGAACCCTATCTCCATATTTTTCATTCTAATGCTTGTAAATTAAACGAGGTGAGGAGTCATCTCCTTTCTGATGATATAGATTACTGGTTATTAATATATGTAAGTGCGTAAGATGGTTAGCTCTGTTTTATTAACTTTTCTATCCTCACTGTCGTTTGATTTCTAATAAAGCCCCTATTTATTGTTAAATAGGGGCGTTTTAATGTGTAATTATATTTATAAGTTTTAAGGAGGTTTATCGTATGTCTAATAAGGAATTAGCAATTAAAGATTTACTATATATACATGAAAATGGTAAAATAGATGATTTTTTAGAAAGAGGTAGAGTGTTAAAAGAAGCTGAGCAATTAGGTTTAAAAAACTTACCAAATTATGTGGGACTTAATTCTAAAAAATATTTGGATCTTATAACAGAAGATTGGCAGAAGTATATATAAAAAAAGCTCTCCGATTGGAGAGCTTTCAATAATTTAATGTTTAAAAGTTAAATTCAACTGGTCGTGGCTTATCAGAATGAACATCTCTTTTTACATTGTTTTCTTGTTCTAAAAACTGCTGCATTTCTTGAATTTCTCCTTTATAAGAAGAAGTTTCTAATTTTTCTTTAGCTTTTTTCTTTAAGTTAACTTCAACTACATCAAGATCTTTATCACTAATTGTACTTAAAACAACTTTATATCCATTTTTGTCAACATAGCCTACATATCGTTTAAAGCTTGAATTTTTTAATTCCTTTACCATAACATAACTTTGTTCTCTTTTGTCATAAATGACTTCTTCAAACTTATTGCTTTGTTTTAAATAATTATAAACATCTTTAAAACTTTTAAGCCAGTCTCGGCTCAAATATGGTTTTTCTTCTTTTAAATATTCTTCTACCTCTCTTTCTAAATACCTTACCTGATTTTTAAATTCATAAAGTTCATTTAAACTTTCTGCTTCAACATTAATTTTTTTAAGAGTATATTTTTTAAAACTTTTCTCATAACCTGAATATACTAGTTCTCCGTATAATCTTATTTTTTCATCACCAGAATGTTTAATTTTATTTTCTTTTACAATAAAACTGATTTCAATAGTAGGTCTTCCTGTGAATTTGTCTTCTGATTTACTAATTTGATAGTATCTCATATTATCTCTCCTTTTTTAAGTAATGTTTTAATCAATAAAAATGTCAAATATAAAACCAATTTGTCTAATAATTAAAAATGTCTTATTTATTTATTATATTTTTAGTATATCATATTATTTAATTAAATTAAATATTTACTTTTATGGAAAATAATGTTATAATCAATATACAATAAATTCCAATATAGGACACAGGAGGACATTCAAAATGATAATTCTACAAAGTTTTTACTGGAACTGCAATCAAAACTGGTGGAATGAATTAAACTATCTAGTTGAAGCATTTAAGGAAAAACAATTTGATCAAGTTTGGTTACCACCCCCAACCAAAGGTATGAGTGGTGAAAAATCAATGGGGTATGATATAAAAAAACATTATGATTTAAACTCTCGTTTTGGAACAGAAGAGAGTTTAAAAAGATTGATTGATAATTTGCATAGTAAAAATATTGAAGTTATGGCTGATTTGGTTATGGGACATATGATTGGTGGTGATTTAGAACAGAACCCATTATTAAACAAAGAAACATACACTTCTTTTAAAGAAGAAAAGTTCCCTAAAAACTTTAATCATTTCTGTCATAAATGTGGTCAATGTAATAGTGAAAATTCATTTGGAGAGACTATTTGTTATTATGGAGATAATTCTTATATGAAAAATGGTCTTATAAAATGGGCGAAATGGTTAAAAAATGATATCGGATTTGATAGTTTTAGAATGGATAATTTAAAAGATATGAGATGGGACTTTATAAAAGATTTTGCAAAAGAATTTAAAGATACATTTATTTTAGGTGAATATTGGGATCATAATGATGATATTATAAAAGATTTAATTAGTTATTCTAATATTAATTTGTTTAATTTTCCCTTATATTATCCTATAAAAGAAATGTGTATGAACCCTGATTATATAATTAGTGATTTAAAAAAAGTTTCAAGTCATAAGAAAGTTAATTTCTTAGCCAATCATGATATCGAAAGAGATCATAGAGAAAATATGGAAGCAATTACTGTCAATAAGGAACTAGGGTATGCTTATGCTTTAATGCAGGATACACCTTTAGTAATTTTTTGGAGTGATTACTTTGAATATAATATGAAAAAACAAATAGATGAATTGATTAAAATAAGAAAACAAACTGAAGATAATGACTTAGAAGAAAACTTTATTAATGATCATATATATTCAGCTAAAAGAGGTAATTTTGAAGTTGTTGTTAATAACGGAATAGAACCTTATACACATAAGGGAGTAAAAATTGAAGGTCAAGAATATAAAATAATATAATTAAGGAGAGGTTATAATGAAAAATAAAAAAGAAAATTTAGAACTAGAAAGAAAATTTTTAATTAGTAAAGACTTTAGAAAACAACTTAAAGGTAGTAAAAGAGGAAATGTTTATTTAATTGAACAGTTTTATACTGATATTAAACCTAACTTTGAAACTAGAATGAGAAACAAGTTAGACCTTGAAACAGGAGTAAATGAATATTCTTATACTGAAAAAGAGGGTACTGGTGATACCAGGATAGAAGATGAAAGAAAAATTCCTCAAAAAGAGTATGAGGAAACAAGAATGAAATTGTTAAATAAAGGGCTATTTCCTATTATTAAAAAGAGAATGGTTTTTGTTATAGAAGGATATACAGTAGAAGTTGATTTATATTTAAATTTTGAGATTAACGATCTGCTTGTTTGTGAAGTTGAATTTAAAAATAATAAAGAAATGCAAAACTTTAAAACTTTTGATTTTATGGTTAAAGAGGTAACTAACGATAGAAGTTATAAAAATGTTAGTTTATATAAAAAAATAAATAATATAAATTAATTCTTGACATAAATTTCATAATGTGTTAATATTTATTTAACCTAATAAGAATATAAGTTTATAAGGAGGAAAAATAATGAAAAAAATAACTTGTGGAAACTGTGGTAGGAAACATTACACAGGCACTATGTACTGTAAGTCTTGTAGTAATGAGCTTTATGGTGCAGGTCATAGAAAAAGAATGGAAAACGAAATGAACAGAATCCAATTTTTTGGATTTTAATAAAAAAATAAAAAGAACCGAGACCTTTAATTAGGTTTTCGGTTCTTTTTTTTATTTAAAATTATAAAATAATATTTAATTTTTTACTTGAACTATTTTCAATTAATTGATATTTAATTTCATCAAAAAACTTTGATTTAGAAATTTGTGGTTTTAAATTAAGTTTTTCTATTAATTGCCAACCTTTTAAAAGTTCATTGATTGGATTAATTTCTTTATCTGCTTCCATTAATGCAACTCTACCTAATGCACGAATGGTTGACTTTTCAATGTTTTCAATTGCCAATCCACATTTATATAAATTTAAATAAACAATGTAGTCATTTCTATTTTTATCATCATTTTTGTTTTTTATTAAAATTGATGAATTATAATCATATTTATTTTCTCCCTCATAATCATCAACAAAGGCTGAAGGAGCTTCTAAAACAATAATAACATTGCTTATTTTTTTATTAATATCCTGCAAAAAATTAGAATTAAACTTTTTAATTTGTTTTTTCATGAAAACACTCCATTTATTAAATTTCTCTTCTTCTTAAATTAAAAATTGTTTTTCTTTTTGATTTACGATAATGATCTTTTAAATTATATGGCTTATCTAAACGAAAATGTTCATAGGGAAGATTAATAATTTCTTTATCTTCTCCATAATAATTAGGAATTTCCATTGTTTCTTTTGAATCAATGTCTTCTCTATATTTTAAATCTCTATTGTAATCTTTAAATACAGTATCTTCGTAAAAAGCAACTGCATTTAAAGATCCTATTATCAAAAAAGCAATTAATAAAAATAAAATTTTCTTTTTCAAAATCCTCACCTCCTTTTATATCCATATTATACCAAATATTTACAATTAAATCAATAGTGATAGTAAATTTATTATAATATATGCCAATAATTGACAAGAGATTCAAAAAATGATATACTAATATATATATTGGAGGTGAGAACAATTAATTATAAAAATAGGTTTATAGAAAAAGAATATGAAATTTTAAAAGAAAAAAGAAATTTTGATTATGAAAAATTTTTAGAGTATTTAAACGAAATAGGATATTTTATAAAACCAGCCAGTATAAATCATCATTTAAATAAAGATGAAGGGTTGATTATACACAGTTATCATGTTTTAAGGGAATTAATCCCTTTAAATAAGCAAATGTCATTAGGGATTCCAGTAGATTCTATGATTATTGAAGGATTATTTCATGATCTTGAAAAATGTTTTGCCTACACGGAAGAAAGACAAAAAACATTAACAACTGGTAAAGAAAACTATCTTAAATCTTTATATGAAAAAAATCGTTCTTTAGCAACCAAATATAATATTGATGAAGAGTTGAAATATAGCAATGATGATGCTTCAATATTAATTGACTGGTTTCAAAAGAATAAAGATGTTAAACCAGATTTGCCTAGATGGAATTATAATAATGAAAAAGAACTACCATTACCTCATGCTGAAATGAGTATTGTTCTTTTACAGAAGTTTATAGATCTTAAAGAAAGAGAAATTTTAGCTATTAGATATCATATGTCAGCTTATGAACCTGGCATTTTGGAAGATAAAAATAAACGAAGATTGTTTAACAGGGCAGCAGAATTATATCCTGATGTCAAGGCATTGCAATTAGCCGATCAAAAAGCAACTTTTAGAGAAGATTGGCAAGAAAAACAAGAACAAAACAAATAAATAATTAATTATATTAAAGTAGTCTAAAAAAATAGGCTACTTTTTTTATTTTTTTATAAGAAAAATTTGACAAAAAATCCAAAGAATAGTAAGATGGACTCGTATTAAAAAATTTTTGACATTTTTAGGTTTTTACTTAATTTTAAGGACACAATTTTAAAAAAAAGACACTCAAAGGAGAGAAAAAAATGAATACTAAAAACACTAAATTAAAACCAATCGTAGAACATTTTAAGCTCGAAGAAAAACCTAATACTAATCTGACAAACAAGACATACTTTAAATTAAAAAAAGAACATAATAAAAAAGAAAAAGAAAACAATTCGAAAATTGAAACTAGTTTTTTAGTAGAAGCAGGTCAAAACAATCTAGAAAAATATGTAAAAGAAATTAAAGAAAATAGTTGGACTATAACTCCAGAATTAAACAATTTTCCTGAAGAAAATTTAACAAAACTATATCAAGAAGACGATTTTGTTGACGATTTCCCCTATGCAACAATTAATCGTTTTGGAATTAGACAAATATGTTTGAGTCTTAGTCCAGAATTATTGGTATTTTTGAATAAGTTGAATTTAGATATTAAAAATGCTCAAACAAAACCAGAATATACAAAGAACTTGTTAATGATAACCTTTGATAAAAAAACTGTTCAAAAAGGAGAAAACTTAGGAGTCAATCAATTAAGAGTTAAAGAAAAAACAATGAAAGTGTTAGAAAAGATGAATATTAATTTAAAACAACCCTATTCTGTTAGTTTTAATTATAATCACAATGTTTTAATTATTAATTTCAACAATCCAATAAAGGAGATGAAGTAAATAATGAATACAACAGAAATTACTGAAGAAACCATAAAAGCTATTGAAGAAAAAAAGAGTTTAGGAACCCCATATAACAGTTCAAATAATTCTAATTTAACCCTTAAGAAAATTACAAGTAAAAAATATAATATAACTGATAAAATGTTGGAAAAAGGAAAGTCAAGATATAAAATCCCAAAATTTACAATGAAATACTTAAACAGAAGGAAGGAAAAACACTATTCTTTTAATTTTTCTGCTGCTCTAATAAGATATCTTATTGATGATTTAGGGGTTTGGTTAAAAGACTTTTATCTAGATGTTGATATAAATAGTAAAAAAATCATCATTGCTTTTCCTGAAAAACAAAACAATAAAAAATATGATAATTTGGATTATGAAACTAAAGAAGAGTTTTCAAAATATGAAAAATTTATTCAAGAAGATGTAGTAAAAATTAAATCAATTTTTGATTCACTGTCTCTTTCTTTAACAGATCTTTATAAATTTAAAATTAATGTAATAGAAAATCAAAATTTAATATATATTGATCTCAGTAAAGATCTTTATAAGTTTAAAAAGTCTTTATAAAACTAGTGATAATTCATTTAATAGTAGAATTTAATAAAATAAAACTAAAGGAGCGATTATATAATGGAAAATTTAGTTAAAAAAACCAAAAATGATATTTTAGAGGTAAAAGACATTATTGAGAAATCTGTAGAAGATTTAGAACACATATTAGGAAAAAAATTAAAAGATGATTTTATTGACATAAAAAGACTTTATGATAATGGTCAAATTGACAAAGTTGAAATGTTATTAAGTAGTTACGATAAAATGAAGATAAAACCTGTTTATAAAAGTGAAAGTGAAACCTTTGAATATATAACAGGACTTTATAGTAGATATGAAAAACAACCTCCTGCTGTTTCTGTCAATGGTACAGGTATTGCTTTATCAGCAGAATTAGTTAGAGCTTTAGATAAATTTAATTTTGATTACTCTACTGCTACTATAGGAACAAAGAAAGAACATGGAATAGTTTATTTAGATTTTAATTCTGACTTTGTAGATGTTGAGCAATATAAAAGAAAAGGTCGAGTGGTTTATAATAATTCAACTATGGCAAATGAAATCGATGAAATGATAAAAGTTCATGATAAAATTTCTTTTCGAGGTGGTACGATTCGTTATGGTGTTTTTTTAGATTATGAAAGAAAAAGAGTATTATTTTGTGTAAAAAATAAGCATAAAATTAAAAGATAAACATAATATAATGTTTTCAAACACATCCTTTAATTAGGGTGTGTTTTTTTTTATATAATAAAAATATAAATTTTTAAATTTTTTTCTTAAATAAAATTTTTTATTTTCAATCATTGACAATATTTGTCTATGATGTTATAATTAATACATATTAAAAAATTAGAATACAATAGGAGATGAGATAAATGAAAAGATTTGAAGATTACTTTGATCAGATAATCTTAGAAAGGTTTTTAGCCACAGCAATTAAGAGAGAACACAATATTATGGATTTTTTAGATAAGAAAATCTTAAAATATATTAAAAGAGATTTAGATGTTAAGGAGTTTGATGAACATGGATTTCATAAATATAAGAAAGAAAATATAGATTTAAAGGATGAAACCTATAAAGAACTGCTTAAATATACTCAGGTTAATGATTGTAAAATGAGAGATTTATTGCAAACTATAATGGATGAGGTTATTTGGGAATATTACATGGAGGATGTTGAAATTCCTGAATTTTCATTTAGCTTTGAAGAAGAAATAGAAAAGAGGAATAAAGCAGCTGAACTAGATATTGAGGTTGGGAAACAGTATGAGTTTGTTGAATATAGCAATCCAAATGAAGGATTAAATCAAGCTGGTGATTATGACTATATAGAAATTGCTATGATTTCTAAAAGATTCCCAGGAAAATATATTGACAAGGATAAAAACATTAGACTTGTAGAAAAAAAGATTTTTAAAGAATTACCTGATAAAGAAGTTCAAAGACGGAGAAACAACAAATGGATTTTATTAGAAATTGTAAAAACCAATGAGGAAAATGTATTGCTATGGATGCAGGCAGAAAATGCTCGTCTATATATAAAAGAAAAAAAGAAAGAAGAAGAGACCGTATAAACGGTCTTTTTTTATGCAAAAAAAGAAGCCAGAATAACTCCAGCTTCTTTTAGTAGTTAATAATTTGTGATTATTAAATGTTTTACCTCTCTATTATTTCTATTTTTAATATTGGCTGAATATTTTTTATTGAAAGAGTTAATATTGTATTCTTTTCTGTTATATAAATTATAAATAAAATCTGTGTTTTTAATTATTAATAAAAAATTCCCAGAAATATTTCTTAAGCTTTTTTCTAATCTTTTTTGGTCTTTTTTAGTAAACTCATTTTCTCCATAGGTTGAAAATTCACTATGGTATGGTGGATCTAAAAAAATAAAATCATTTTTATTAACTTCTACTTTATTAAAAAAATCTTTAAAGTCTAAATTATAAACTTTAGTATTTTTAAAATATTTTTGAGCTTTATATAAACCTTTTATTTTTTCTTCAAAATCCTTTTCATTATAAGAGTTTCCTCCATAAGGAACATTAAAACCTCCACTTTTGTTAAACCTAAACATACTTCCATAGCAAAACTCTCTAACATAATAATATATTGCAAAATACATTTCATCTTTATTTATTTTCTCACTTATTCGATAATTGTTATACCTATCCCTTAAATGATAATATAAACCTCCAACAAATCCAGTTTTTATGTTTTCCAATAAATCCTGTTCAGTAAATTGTTTTTTATCTTTTTGGATTATCTTATTTACTCTTATTATTTTCCTGTTTAATCTATTTATTATTTCTTTAAATAATCTATTTGATTCTATCATCTCATATTCACTAAACAATTCATTAAATATTTCTCTATTGTTATTTAAAACCTCTTTTGTTTTAATTTTAAATTCTTTTTTATTTATATTTTGGTGAATAAGTTCTTTAAACAATAATGAGAGCTTTGGACTATTATTTTCAGTAAATCGAAATATTTTATTCCGAATTGTCAACAATTCCTCTAAATAATAGTAAAAAATACTGTTATTAGTCTTTATTAATGAATAAAATGAAATTAAATCTTCATTAAGATCATTAATAATACTTGATTTAGGTTCTTCTTTAAAGAAAATTGCACCTCCACCAAAAAATGGTTCAACATACCTATCATAATCAGGGATTAGCTGTTTTATATTTTTATATTCAGTTGATTTTCCTCCAGGCCACTTAATAATACTTTTCATTTAATACCTCCAGTTATTTAAACTTTTACTAAAAAATGGAATTTAACTGTAAAAAAAGAGATCGGTTTAGAAAAAATCCCGATCATTAAATGTATTTGTTGAATCTTCCTTTTTTGTTTTTAAATCTTCTTCTTTTTCTTTTTCTTTCCGTATTTTCTGTAACTTTTCATAATCAGTTAATTCTGGTTCTTCTCCTTCAATTTTAATTAACACTTTAGTTTCATATCCAGGGGATAGTTGACCAACAAAGTTTCCCTTAAAGGCAATATCAAAAATCACTTCTGTTTCTCCAGGCTTTAACCCCTTAAAACCATAAATAGAATTAGTTAAGGGAACAATAGAAACATTATCATTTTCAACAATAAATGAAATGATATTATCTATATTGTCATTTGTTTTTTCTCCATCTCTAATTTTTTTTAAATTTTTTGCTACCTCTTTAGGTTCTGTTTCTGGATATTTAACATTTAACAGGGTTCTTTCTCCAGTTTGAATCGTAATAGTATTGTCATATTCTTGAGCAGAAATAATAGGAGCAACTATAAGCAAAAGACTAATTAATAACAACAGTTTTGTTTTCATTTTTATATCCTCCTTCATATATTATCATTTTAACATAAATGGAAATCTTTGACAATACTAAACTTGACTTTATTTACAAATAATGGTAAAATTAGCTTGTAATAATAATTTAACTAGGAGGGTTATTTTGAGAAGTGATAAGATTGATTTTGGAATTATAGGAGACGATATGCAGGCTGTTCAGGTTTATTTGGATCCAGGAGAAACAGTAATTGCCGAAGCAGGAGCTTTAATCTGGATGGATGATGGTATTAAAACCGAAACTAAATCTGGTGATGGTTCAAAAGTACAAAATGGATTTTTTGATAAAATAAAAGATATTGGTACAAGGGTTTTATCGGGAGAATCTCTTTTTATTACCCATTTTACCAATGTTGGTGTAGGAAAAAAGAAAATTGTCTTTGGAGCAGGTTATCCTGGTAAAATTAAAACTTTAAACTTAGGAGCTTTACCTGATAATAAATTTATTGCTCAAAGAGGAGCTTTTCTTTCTGCTGCAAAAGGAACAAGTCTCGGTGTTGAGGTTGTAAAAGATATTGGAGGAGGTTTCTTTGGAGGAGAGGGTTTTGTTCTTCAAAAAATAGAAGGAGATGGAACAGCATTTATCCATGCAGGTGGTAATGTTATGCAACAAGAATTGAATGGAGAAAAAATCAAAGTAGATACTGGATGTTTAGTTGGTTTTACGGGCAACATTGATTACCGTATTGAAAGATCTGGTGATATTAAAACCATGATGTTTGGTAACGAAGGTATCTTTTTAGCTACATTACAGGGACATGGAACTGTATATCTTCAAAGTCTTCCCTTTAGTAAAACTGTCAAATTAATGGCTGAAAGCTTAGGTTCAGAAAGTAAGGGAAATAGATCTATTAAACCTTCATTTAGAATAGGATAAGAGTATAGAAGAATAAGTCATTATTTAATTAATGGCTTATTTTTTTATTATATATTTCCAAAATTTTACATTTATTAAGTTGTAAAGGGGGATTTTATTGAAAGAATTAGATGAAATTGTTTATAAAAAAACGGGAAAACAAATAGAAGAACTCAATAAAAAAGAACTTTTAACATTATTATCGGAGATTTCAATTGAAGAAAAAGAATATAATAGTGAAGAAACTAAAAATATGATCAAACACAATAAGAAAAACCTTTTTTGTAATAAACCTGGATATAATAATTTGGGAGAAAGAGAGTTTTTAACAAAAGAAGAGATAAGAAGTTATTATGTAAAATTAAAATTATTGTGGTCAAAACAATTAAAAGAAGATGGAGTTAAACTTCCACAGTTATATAGTGGAAATTCATATACATTAGATAGTTTGGTTTTAATCTATCTTTTTCATAAATTTAAAAAGAAAGTGTCTAAACAGGAATTAAGTAGGTTTTTAAAAAATATGGGAAGACCTTCAAATAATATGCAGCAGGCAAGACATTTAGGACAACAAAAAGGCTGGTATATTATTTCTGGTCAAAGAAAAGATATAGGAAGTAAAAAATATAATTTAAAAAGTGGAGATTATGCCTTAATTTCTGTTAAAAAACCATATCCTTCTTTTAGAGCAGAAAAAAGAAATTGCAGTTTGACTGAAAGTAAATGGGAGGAAATAAAAAATTCTTATGATAATAGATGTGCAACTTGTGGTTCTAAAGAAGGTCAACCTCACCTTTATTATAAATCTCATAAAACTCAATTAACAAAAGGACATATGGATCCACAAAAACCATTAAGTAATAATAATGTTATTCCACAATGTCAGATGTGTAATAGAAGTAGTCTAAACAACTTTGTTTTTGATAAAAAGGGAAGAGTTAAAGCTGTAAATAATCCTGATTTTATAAAGAATAGTTCAGAAGAAATACAAAAAGAAATATTTAAAATATTACAAGAAAAGTTTTCAAATATACAAGTTAAAATATCAGAGGGGTAAAAAAAATGAAAATAAAAGATTTTATTGTTGATTATTTTATACTATATATTGTTATAGCAATTATTATTAATTTATTTATTTTAATTTTAGGTTATCCAACTTTAAATGAAATCTTTAATTATGTAGTCCCATCATTTTTAGTGTTATTGTTGTTTTTTGACGGAGTATTTTTCTTATTAACTCCATTAAAACCAGCCAGAAAGTTTGTAGCTTTTATATATTTTTATAGCTCTTTTACTTTATTAAACTTAATGACAATAAGGACTTATCCTATAATGTACGATGTTTTTAATAAATTAACCGTTGAATTATTATTGTTTCCTTTTAATCCATTAATTAGCATAATATATTCAACGATTACTTCTAACTGGAGTTTATTGATTGATTTACTGTCTGAATTAGGGGTAATTGGACTTCTACTTTATTATTCTTTGAATATTCTCAAAAAACAATAAAACCTAATCTTGTAAATTAATGGTAATTATGTTATAATGTTGTTAATAAATGGAAATTACAATATTATAAAGGAGAATAAACAATGGATAAACAAGAATTAATTAAAAACAGAAAAAATATTTTAATGCTTATCAAAAAAATTAATGCAAAAAATAAAGGTGTTACCCAACACAAAACACAAGATCTTGTATATTTGTATAACAAGATGTTTAAAAATAAAATTTCAGAGATTGATTTGTTCCGTTTAGTTTTAACTTTTAAAGTTGAAGATTTTCGAAGACTAAACTGTTCAATAGACTATGATATTTCAACAGATGCTTTTAAATTTACAAAACTTACAGGTGCTATCCTGCAAGTTGATGTAGATAAGTTAAAAAAAAAGAGTTATTTCAACAGTTTATGAGAATTTTAATAATTATTTAGACGAAAAACAAGCAAGTTTAACTAAGGATTTTATTATTAACTCGTTTAATGAAGAGATGGTTGGGAAATACACTATTTGTAAAGATAAGCAGGAGTTTTTAGAAAAAGTTAATGTTGGTTATAGAAAGCAAAAAGAAAATAATCCGTATCATAAGTTGTTGAATGTAGTTAAAAATCATACCTCTTTTGACAACCTAGAAGATATAATGTTTACAATCAATAATGAAAATGGAAATGAAAAAGAGTTAATTGAATTTAATAAAGAGTTAACTAAAGTTGAACAAGAAATTGATACATTTGTAGAAGAAATGGATAATTACAACCTATAACTAGAGGAGATTTTATGAAAACTAAATTGCTTTTATTATTAATATTCGTTATGTTTTTTTCAATCAATGTTTCAGCTCAAGAAAACATGATATTAAAAACAGTATATGACTCACTTATGGAAACTGATAGGCTACAAAGTTATCAATGGTATAATGGAACAAAAGAAAACCCTGTTATAACTTCTGATGGTTATAGTGTTTGGGAAATCAACCCTTTTGTTGTTAGTGATAATGAAACACAGTTTGATAAAAAGGTTGATTTTGGAAAGGCTTTAGCCTGGTATTTACCAGAAAAAATCTTTAGTTCTGAAAAAAGTGTTTTTATTACCAGACTTACAATCACAGCGATTGAGTTTTATAATGTGTGGACTAATGATGAATTAATAAGAAATGTTAATCTTTCAAGAAAGATCGTTCTTTCAACTGGATTTGATTTTTAGAAAAGAAGGTGCATAATATGAATGATAAAAAGTATGTTTGTGGAGAATGTGGTTTTTCCTTAAATAAAAGTGATAATTATTGCTCCAATTGTGGTATGCCGTTAGTTAATTTAGAAGATATTGTGGTAGAAGAAGATGGAGTATATTTTTTAGAAACGGCAGATGACTTTTATGAAAAGGAAAGAGAAAAAAATACGAATATTAATCTTTAAAAGTAATTTTAAAATATTTTTAAGAGAAGGGATCTTATCCTTTCTCTTTTTTTTATTATAAAGTTATGATATAATAATTACATAATATAGAAATTAAGACATTTTTTTAAATTAATGACAAAAGGAGGATTAAAAATGAAAGATAATATTCAAAATGTTTATATCGAAGTTTCTAAATTAGGTGTTTTTCCAGCAATTAGGTTAAAAAACGATCCAGATGTTTATCTTACAAAACACACTATGACTAGATTGGCAATTATTTATAGTAATTCAATAAGTTGTGATTCTACTATTGAAAAGGACAGATTTATTTTAGAGAACCCATTAAAAAAACAAGTTTTAGAGCTAACAAGTATTGAAAACCTTGATAGTGAAGTTGTAAAACTTGAAAGCAATTGGGTGTATGAAATAATATCTGAAGAAAAATACCAAAAAAAATACAAACAACAAACCCAAAAGTTTAGAGAATTATTTAATGAAAAGGTTAATGAGATAGTTAGACACATAAATAATCTTGAAGGAAGAACAAAAGGATTATTATATTATGAAGAAGCTACTCCAGGTGATTTAATATCTCTTAAAATGGATATTGATGAAATTAAATCTAAAGTGGAAGATTTTAAACTTTAAAAAGAAAAGGGGTTTTTATAATGAAAATGGATAATAAATTATTTACTATAACTTGTTCAAAACACCTACAAGACAGGGGAAAACTTAATGTTGCCTTAACAAAAGATAAACATTATGGTTGTCCCAAAGAAAACTTTATAAACTTTGATAATGATACAGATTTAGATAAAAACTCAATAACAATTCTTTCTTATCTTGGTAGTAATCCTAAAAAAGACAACTTTGAATTTACTGCTATTCAAAACAACCCTTACAGGTATAGCACTAAAGGATTGTTGGAGTTTGCTAAAGAAAAATATGACAATATTAAAAATGCTAAAGAAAATTTTGTCTATGCTAATGGAGAAATTTATTTAGATGTTGAAAATAATGAAAGAATACCAAAACCATATATTAAAACAGTTGCTAAAAGAATAAAAGAAGCTGAACTTGAAGTATTATAAAAAAATAAATTTATAGGAGGAATAAAAAATGGCTACAAAAGTAAATCCAGACAAATTAGCAGAGGTAAGTAAATTAAACAGGGGAGATAAGATTAGATTAAGAAGTGGAGAGAAAGTTGAGTTTATCAGACTAAAAAGAAAAAAGTTTTTAGGAATTATTGACGGAACAACTTATAATATTCATGTCAATAGTTTTGCCGAACTTCTTGAAGAAGCTGAAGATAATACAGAAGAAAAAATTAATGAATTAGAAGCTGGTGATTACTTTTATATTGAAAGTAATCGAGGAGGAAATGCTTTGTTGTTTAAGTTTAAGAGAATGAAAAATAACAAAATTGTTGGCATTAATCCTATTAGTAATAGTAGAACTAGAATTGATAAAGAGCTGTTTGTTGATATAGTAAAATAAAATTTTTATAAACAATAATAATAATTAAAAAAGGAGAGATAATTATGAGAGAAACAGCTAGAATTGTTAATAAAAAGGTTGCTGAGGTTGAGGAAAAAATTGAAAAAGGAATTTTAAAAGATGATGGATATATTGACGAATATTTACAGGAATCAATAATGGTAAACGATCTTGATCTTCTTATTGAAGAAAATAAAGATAGGGGATTAAGTGATATTGCTGCTAAAAGTATGGTTGTAGGAGAATATATGACTTTGGAAAATCTACTATATGATGTTGTTAGAGATATTTTAATTGAAAATGTTAAAGAAAGACTAAAAGCAAACGAAAACTATTATATATAAAAGGAGAAGTGGTATTAATGGAAGAACTAACTGTCAAAATGAGAGATTTTTATTCTGAGGATGTATCTCTTGTTAATGTTGAAACTCTTGACGACAATAAACATTCAAGCGTAAGGACTGAAGATGGAAAGGTTTTAGTGTTTGAGTATATCCCATTTAATGATCCAAGCTGGTGTTTTTATGTTGAAAAGAATATGGAAGACTATTATAATTCAATCAAAAAAGTTGATTGGATTATGGATAATGTTGATCAAGAGACCAAAGAAGTAATTGAAGATACAATTAAAGAAACAAAAGAAAAAACTTCGGCATAAAAGTTTTTAAGAAAAGTCCTTAATTGGGCTTTTCTTTTTATGTATTAATTGACAATTCTTTCCAATAATGATAAAATTAATATAGAGGTGGTAAAAATGAAAAAACATAGCTATTTAGAAAAATATAGAACAAATAATACATTTGAAGATTACAGTAAAAAACTTTTAGATATTATTGCAGAGATGCGAGAATTAAAATATAAAGAAATAGAAGAAAACGATAAATCTGATAAAAAAGCTTTACAAAACTTTATTGAGAACAAGTTTTTACGAGAAGGAGATAAACTTCTATCTTTACAGGTAGTTGGAAGTTTTCTTCACGGAACAGATACTATTAATTCTGATTATGATTTCAAAGGAATTTTTATTCCTTCTAAAAAATCACTTCTTTTAAAAGAAAAAAGACAATCATATAAATTTTCTTCGACTAAAAATGCTCATAAAAACGGAAATAAAGATATAGATATTACTTTTTATTCTTTACATTTTGTGTTAGAAAAATTAGCACAGGGAGATTTTAATTTCCTGGAGTTGATTTTCGCCTTAAGAGAAAAAAATAATTGTGTTTATAGATCAAAAAGAGCAAAATGTTTATATAATAATAGATTTAAGTTTTTTGATAAAGAGGGATTACGACATTCTCTTTTAGGTTTTATTAAAAACCATTATCTGAACATTAATGATAAAATCGTGGCAAGAGAAACATATGATAAAAGTGATTTAAAAAGATTAGCTCATGCCTATAGAGCTTTAGTCATGCTACAGGAAATATTAAACACTAAAAATATTCTCTTTCCCTTAAAAGGAGCTGAATTTATTAAAAATATTAAAGAAAATAAAATTGATATATTTAGGGTTATTGAAAGGATAGAAAAAAGGTTACCCGTATTAAAAAAAGAAATAAACAAAAGCTCTTTTATTTTAGAAGAAGTAAATAAAAAAGATATCGAAACAATGATTTTAAGTTTTTATTAAAAAGGAGATTATAATGAATAATATTTATGTAATTGGTGATCCACATTTTGGACATCACAATATAATTGAATATTGCAATAGACCATTTAAAAATATTGAGACAATGGATAAATATATGATTACCGAATGGAACAAAGTGGTATCAGAAGAAGATATTGTGTATTTATTTGGTGATTTTGCTCTTTGTAATACTAGAAGGTATATTTATATTGCAAAGCGTTTAAATGGCAAAATACACCTTATCAGAGGAAATCACGATCAACAGTCAAAGACTAAAATTATTGAAAGAATGGGTTTTGAATCAGTACAGGATAGTTTGATTATAGATGGACTCCTATTTACTCATTATCCTGAAAAAAACAGCCCATATTTTAATGTTCATGGCCATACTCACAATATGAGAAGCAATGATCCAAAACATTTTTGTGTTTCTACTGAATTATTAAATTATAAACCAATTTCATTAAAGGAATTAAAAAGAAGAATAAATAGATTAACCAATAAATTCTAACACCTCCGATCTAGAGGTATTGCTTTTTTGACAATTATTGTAAATCTTGATATAATATATGTAATATATTTAAAGGAGAGTGATTTTATGGAAAGTTTACTTTCTGGTTTAAATCCAGAACAAAAAAAGGCTGCTAACCGATTATTAGGCCCAGTTTTAGTTTTAGCTGGAGCAGGAAGTGGTAAAACCAGAACATTGACTTATAGAACAGCAAATTTAATTGACAAAGGGGTTAATCCAGAAAACATATTAACTCTTACTTTTACTAATAAAGCTGCAAACAATATGAAAGAAAAGATTGCAGAACTTATAGGTTCTGAAAAAGCTAATAAAATTTGGATGGGAACATTCCACTCAATAGGTCTTAGAATATTAAGAGCAAATTTAAACTCTATTGGCTACAGAAATAATGTTAGTATTTATGATAGTGCAGATTCAGAAAGTTTATTAAAAAGTATTATTACAGATCCAAGAATTGAAATAAGTAAAAAAGAATATCCACCTGCGAGAATGTTGAGTTTAATTTCAGAGATGAAAAATGAATTAATCAGACCAGATGAAGCAAAACAATTTATGAAGAAAAATTATGCTCAAACAACCTATGATCCACGAAGAATAGTTCAAATCTATAAAAAATATGAAGAGCTAAAAAAGAAATATAATGCTTTTGATTTTGGTGATTTGATTTTAATGCCTGTTTATTTATTTAAATATAATCCCAAAGTTTTAAAGTTTTATCAAAAAAAGTTTCAATATGTTCAAATAGATGAATACCAGGATAGTAATACTGCTCAATATGTTTTTTCTAAAATGCTTTCTAAACCACAAAACAACATAATGGTCGTAGGAGATGATGATCAGGCGATTTATGGCTTTAGAGGGGCAGATTTTAGAAATATTTTAAATTTTAGTGAGGATTTTGAAGATGTATTTGAAGTTAAACTGGAAAAGAATTATCGAAGTACAAAGTCTATTGTTAATACTGCAAATGATTTAATAAAACACAATAAAGTAAGAAAAGGTAAAAAATCTTATACAGATAATGAAGAAGGAAAAGATATAAAAATAGCTTCAACAGCTAATAATGAGAAAGAAGGTAAATTTGTTGTAAAGGAAATCCAAAATCTAGTAAACAATAAAGGGTTTGAATATAAAGATATTACTATTTTATATAGAGTAAATGCACAATCACTTTATATTGAAAAACATTTAAAATCAAAGGGTATTCCTTATGAAATTATTGGTGCAGCTAACTTTTTTGATAGGAAAGAGTGTCAAATGTTTTTAAATCTATTAAAATTCTCTTTAAACCCACTTGATGATTTAAATATTGGTTTAATTATTGGATATTATAAAAATAATTTAGGTGCAACAACCATAAAAAAACTAAAACAATATTCAGATGAAAATAATATTGGTCTTTTAGAAACAATGAGAGAAGCTCATAAAGTAAACGGTATAGGAAAAAAGAGAAACAAATATATCCAAAATTTCTTAGAAAATTACCTGCTTCCTATGGAAGAATTAAGAAAAGAAGACTTATCTTTAAAAACAATAATTAATGAAGTTAAAAATATCTCTCAAGTTGAAAGATTAATTAACCAAATGAAAAATTCTGATGATCGAAGAGAAAACTTTAATCAACTATTAGGGTTTATTGAAGAAATTATTGAAAAACATGAAGATTTTAGTTTAGAAGAATTATTAGAACACATCAAATTAAATGCTGGACAGAGTGTTATTGATGAAGATAAAAGTGAAGATGATAATAAAATTAAGTTAATGACAGTTCATTCAAGTAAAGGTTTAGAATTTCCAGTTGTTTTTGTAATGGGGCTAGAGGAGAAGACTTTTCCACATTCCTTTGCTGTAAACTCGGAAAATAAACTTGCCATTGAAGAAGAAAGAAGGTTAGCTTATGTAGCCTTTACGAGAGCTGAAAAAAGACTATATTTGACTTATGCTAAATATAGAACCAAATATGGTGGTGGTTCTTTTACCACCCGTTCTCGTTTTATAGATGAATTATTGGCTTAAAATTAAATAAAAAAATAAGGCTCTCGTAATGAGAGCCTTATTTACATAAATATTAAAACGATAGTGTTGCTGAAACATAAAGTAAATGACTACTTTCTCTTAGAGTTTCATCTAAGATATCATTATTATTTAAGCCTAATTCTCCTGCAAGTTCATCGCCAGAGTTTTCTTCTTTGCCAACCATATAATCATAATTAAAAGTATATCCTCCACCAACGGTTAAATTTTCTGTTGGATGAAATTGTGCTTCAAGGTCAAATGAAATACCTGCACCATGAAATTCAGTAGCTATATCTTTGCCATTAACACCAACTGTATTTTCTGCCTGAACATATGAGAGTTTCCATTCTCTTGTCATAATAGCATCATAAATACCACCAGTTGTATAAACTTTCTTCATTAAATATGGTCTAGTCTTTTTAATATTATATTTATTAATATTAGATGTTTCATCAAAAGTAAATGTTTTGTCTTCACTTTCAAAACCAAAACCATAATATGACTTATTTAGATTATTAGAGTTTTCTCTATTCATAATAGCATTAAAGTCAAAACGACCATAACTATCATTCTCATTTGTAAAGGTAGTATTTGTTTCTGTACCTGAATCATTATATTCATTAATAAAATCAGCTTCATATGACTTAATTGACTGTTCAGTAGTAAAGTTTAACTCTTTCAGAAAATCTGAACCTAAATCTAATTTACCTTTTAATTGACCAGTTACAAATTGTTTTTTAATTTGATTATTAATATCAACATTTTCACTTTCAATTAAATGTGTAATTGTACCCAGATTAGCTCCAGTTCTAAATGAAATATTGGAGTTTTGAGTTAAAGGCAGAACTGATTCATAGTTTTGAAGTTCTTCCTCTGTCATTTCATCAACAAAATAAGCTTCTTCAGCTAAAACAGTTCCAGTCATCAATACAAGTCCCAACACAACTAAAGTTAAAATAAATAATTTGTTTTTCATTTTTTATCACCTTTCCATGTCTTGAATTTTTTTGATATGTTTTTATTATAGCATAAATTCTCTTTTAGTAAAAGACTTTTACAAAAAAGGATAAATGTGTTAATATTAATATATAATAATTTAAAATAAGACATTTTTATTAAAATTAATTAAAAGGAGAGGATTAAAGATGACAAAAAAAGAAATTCAAGACGAAATTAGAAGAGTTGCTGTTAAAATTAGAGGACAACACAATAAAACCAAACAAATTCATGATGAAATAGGAGATTTTGTTTCTAATTATAGTTATGAAATTGTAGAAACTTTTTCTAACTCTTATATTAATGAAGACACAAGACTTTGCTATTATAATACTGTATCTGAAATGATTCATGATATAGCTTTCAAAATTATGAAAAAGAAAATTTGGGAGCAATCTAAAAAAGATATTATAACTGATCAAGAATTTGTTAATGAAATTGCTCGTCAAGTTGAAGAAGGAATGTCAGCAATTGAACAAACCCTTGATTTAGAAGAAGAGTTTGAAGAATTTAACCCAATTATAGCTAGACTAGAAAATATTCAAAAACTTCTTTCTAAAAGTAATCTTCTAACTGAAGAAGATATTTATTTAAAAGAAGCTCTGCTTGAAAAAGAAATAGAAGAACTGTAAAATAAAAGATACTATAAAATATAAGGAGGAATAAAAAATGTCCGAAATAAAAGAAGTTTTAAAAACTGTAAAGAAATATATTAAATATGAGATGATTAATAAGAGAACTGCTGGTAAAGTTAATGATATGATTAATAAAGATTTGAGAACAGGTAAACCTAAGAGTGAAATTTTAGAGACTATTGATATGTGTATAGAAGAAGATTTAATTACAGAAGATACTGCTGCTAAAATAAATGATTATATTGTTCGGGTTTTAGAAGCTGAAGATGAAGACAGGATTAATCCTGACGATATTGAAAGAGATGTAGGTAAATCCTGTGAAAGTGGAGCCTGTCCAGTAAGATAAAATATAAAATAGGAGATGATTATAACATGAATGAAAGAAAAGAAAACCCACTTATTTTATTGTCTGATATTTTCACAACTACTGGTAAAGCCAACACTATAATAAAAAAGTTTCAAAAAAAGTGTGAAAAAAAAGGCTTTATCGTTCCAAGTCAATTATTTGTAGATTCTTTAAACGCTTCTAACTTTAAAGAGTTTAAAAATCACAGATTTATCTTGACTGGTTTTGAAAATGGAGACTATCATATAGCTGTAAAAAAACTATATGTTGATAAAGAAGAATTAAGAGACTTAATCAATACACTATCTGATAAAATAGACGATTTAGAAAACACAGAGAAAATGATTTTTGAAAAATCATTAAAACAGGCTCGTTTTAATATGACACATGAAAAGTTTATTGAAAGATTAGAAATGTTATCTCATTCTTTCAGAATAAATTCTGAATTAGACTATACTACAGTGCATAGAGATAATGAGGTAATTGTTATAATCAATGGAGAAACTTATCCTATAAAAGACCTTAGTGATTTACAGGAATTTGCTATTAATAACAGTATAGATAGCCAAACAAAACAAGAAATTATAGACATTATTGTTTATAATGGCTAAATATAAAAAACTATTAAAAAATAAAAGGAGAGATTTTAAATGTTAGAAAAAAAAGTTGCTGAAGTAATACAAAGAACAGACAAGTATCTTGAAAAAAAGAAAAAAGAAGAGGGTTATCAACCTAAAAAGAAAGAAAATATTGATGATGAATTGCAATATTTTGTTACAGGCTGTATTGACGGTGATGATGACCTGTTGCCAATACTTTCAGATGTTAAAAGTTTACCATTGCAAAAATTAGATGTATCTGATTTTAGACCATTAGAAAATCATTTAACAATAGAAAACTTCCTTTATGATATTGCTGAAAAGGCAATTTTTGAAAAAGCAAAAGAAACTGTTGAATACGACAAATATTTAAACTAAAAAGACAATTTATTAAAAATAAAATTAAAATAAAAGGAGAGATGATTTAAAATGACAGAAGAAACTAGAAAAGTAGTGAGATTTGAGAGAGAATGGATTGTATCCGAATTTGACTTAGATGATCCAAGAGAAATTGATAATGACGAAAAAGTTATTGAAAAAGCTCTTAAAATGTATAATGAAGAAGGAACTATTGAAGATATGTATTTAAATGAAGATCATGCCAGGGAAGTAAGAGATGAAGATAAAACTTTTACCGAAACCCTTGCTATTAATTTAACCAAAGAAATACTTGATCATATTTCAGAAAATGGAAACCTTAAAGATTATGATTTTAATGAAGGTTTTTATAATGCTACAACTCCAGAAAAAAGATATAAAATTTATTATGAAAATGATGATCAAGAATTAGATTTATTAGATCTTGATCTTAGTGTTGTTGAAACACCATATCAACTTGTAGTGCAAATAGCTAAAAATATTATGAGAGATAAGGTAGAAAGAGAATTGATTAAAGCTAAAAGAGAAATGTATTTACCTCAACTCTAAATATAAATATTTTTTAAAACCACTCATTTAATTATGGGTGGTTTTTTCTTGTATAAAAAGTAAATAAATGGTAACATCTAATTAAAAGTATCGAGTGGGGTGAGAAAAATGTTAGATGTGAGTATTATTAATGAAGTTATTGAAATAATTAATAAAAATGATATGTTAATTATTGATAAAGACTTATCAAGAAAAAAGAAAATAAATATAGTAAGAAGTCTTTTTGAAATTATAGAAGATGATAAAATAGAACCATATATAAACTTTCAAAAATATCCAACCAATCAACTATTAAGAGTATTTTCTTTTAATGAAAGAAATTTAACCTTAATTAAATTAACAAAAGAAAATGTTCAGATTAATAATTATAAATTAGATAATATTGAGCTTATAAAATTTTATTTGCAAAAAGAAAAGGGAACTTCAGCTAAATTAACATTGATGATTAAATTAAAAAAAGACGAAAACATTAATATAACAGAAAGATTTGGCTTAAGTAATAAAAATGATTTAATTCCAAACTATACAGAACATAAACTTTATCTATTTTACAAAGATTTAATGAAATTTTTATAAACATTAACGACCATCTTAATTGATGGTCTTTTTTATAATATTTTCTTTTTTTAGCAATTTATGTTAAAATAAAGGTATAACAAATAAAAGCAGACATTTTTTAAAAGACAATTGAAAGGGGTAAAAAATGAAAAATAAAAATTTATCTAAAATTCAAAATTTAATTGAAGAGATCAAGGATAATTACCAGGAGATTGATGACATAACTAAAGAAATGAAAAGAGAGAATCTTGAATTAGTTAATACTATATTTAACAAGAATGGTTTAACAGAAGATATTTTTGAAAAGGTCGATTATATGGTAGATATTGTTGACACTTTTGATAATATCAAAACTATTAAACCAGGTATTTATGATGTTTTTATAGACGACAAATTATATCACATTAGTAAAGAGGGTATGATTCAAATTCATAACTTAGAAACCGTTAAAAACATTCAAATTGAAGATGACCTATCAGATGAAGAAACTTTAGAAATAATGAGATATTATTTACAAAACAATTAAAAGGAGCTGATTTAATAATGAAAACAGAAAAGTTTTTTATGTCAAAAAGGTTGGATCACTTTAGTCAAAACAGGGAAGAAATTTCTGATAATATTATTGCTGGTTTAGAAAACAAACATTCTAAAAAAATCTCTCAAATTGATGATCTTAAAGTTTTTTCAAATACTATGTGGGCTATCAAAGCAGAACAGTTATTAATGGGACAGATTAAAGCTATCCCTGATTCAGACTTTATTTCAATGTATAAAAGACATAAAAAAGAGTTAAACCAAAAAGATTTAGGAATTGTCGTAGATAATTATGAAAACAAAGATTATATTATTAAATTTGCACAGTAAATTAAAATAGGAGGAATATATAATGAAAACAATTAATATAGAAATGCCACAGTTGGTTAGAAGGGACTTTGAAAAAGTATTTGTTGAGATTTCTGAACACAGAAAACTTCATATTGCAGTTAAAGGGGAAAATGGAGCTATTATAGTCTTTGAATACCTTCCCGATAATGAATTTGATCCAGAGTGGCTTTTTGTAACCTATACAAACAAAAAGAATTACTATCAAGATATTTGTGAAGAAGGTTGGATTACAAAAAGATTAAGTAAGGAGCAAAGGCAAGAACTAAAAGACCTTTTAAAACTTAAGGATATACCAGGGGAGTTGGAATAAATGCCAGAATATAAAATTTATTATATAAGTAGAGAACTTTTAGAAAGTGAAACAATAGAAGATATGGAAAGATACCACAATTATACTTTTTCACCAGGAGAAAAAGATATTAATCCACTAATTAGGGATTATGAACTTAAATATCAAGGGGGCTTTAAAAGTCTTGCAGATGTTTATGAAAAATGTCAGAATGATTTTGGTGAAAAGCCTTTTCGTGGTAGAAGCATGATGATAGGAGACATAATAGAAGCAGAAGATGGCTTATATATGGTAGATAGTGGTTTTGGTTTTCATAAAACAGAGTGGAATGAGAAAATAGAAGATGAATAATAAAATCAACCTAAATGATGAGTTTAGAATAGTAATTGCCATATTGACATTTATATTTCCCTTTTTTATTGAGGGAGATGTAAATTTGGTTGATAAATTGGTGTTAGGTTTGTTTATATCATCTATAAGCGTATTCATTGCAAGTTACTTGTTGGGAGATCTCCCATCATTTTTAAAAAAAACATTAAATTTTATAGACAATATATTAGAAATAAAACAAGATTAGTAAAAAAATAAGGAGAGATAGAAAATGAATAAAAACTCAATAAAAACAGCAGAAGTTATTTTAATTACCACAATGTTTATTTTGGCTTTTTCTATAAAAGGTGATATGTCTTTTTTTGATAGATTTATAATTGGTTCAGTTCTTGCTATAACAGCAAAAACTATTTTCGAATTTTTATTTGGAGAATCTTCCTCAAATTCTAATACCTTTTCCAGTATTGGTTGGGGAAATAATGTGAGTAATAATCAGCAGACAATTTCTTCAAAGAGAAGAAAAGAAAAAGATGATAATAGTATTTTATTTGAAGATAACAAACAATCAAAGGGTAGTACAAAACCTAAGAACACTATAAATGTTAATGGGAAAAAATATGAAGTAGAAGGTAGTAATATTTCAGTTGTTAACGGAAAAATATATGCCGATGGTAAATTAGTTAATGAAGAAGAAGTGAAAGCCAATACTATCGAAATTCAGGGAAATATTAACAGTTTAGAAACTGATTTATCAGTCAATTGCAATAATGTAAAAGGCGATATTAAAGCAGGTGGCAGTATTAATTGTGATAATGTTGGTGGCAATATAACAGCAGGTGGAAGTGTTAATTGCGATAAAGTTAAAGGGAACATTAATGCAAAAGGAAGTGTGAACTCAATGTGATTTTGACAGATTAATATAGAATAGTCATTAAAAAGGAGAGATATTAATGAAAAAACTATTTATTATAGCATTATTTGCTTTCATGATAATGATTTTGATTGCTGCTGTTCCTGTTGAAGCTCAAGAAAATATTAGTGAAGCCACAAAAGAAGAAACAATAATCTCTAGCCTTCTCCTTATAACAGGGATTATCTTCATTGTTGGATTGATATTTGAAATGTTTGATAATTTTCTTGGAAATAATAGCATATTAACTGAAGAAGAAGTTAAAGAACTCAAAAAATATTTAAAAGAAAATAGGCAACCTAAAAGTAAAAGTATTTTATTTAATGAGGAAAGGCAAAAGGCTTTAAAAAATCCTACAAAAGAAGTGATTATTAATATAGATGGAGAAATTTATTCAACTAAAGATAAAGATATTAAGATAATTGATAACCAAATATTTTCCAACAATGAAAAACTTAATGAAAAAGATGTTGATATGCAGGGAAGAACGATAGAAATTGTAGGAAACATTAACAACTTAACAACGGATCTTTCTGTTAAGTGTAGAGATATAAATGGAAATGTTTTTGCAGGAGGAAAGGTTGATTGTCGTAATGTTGAGGGAAATATTACTAAAACTAAAGAAACTATTTCTAACAAGGATGGATAATTTTGAGATTAGATAAAAATATAAAAGAAGAAAAAATTATTATTCCTCAAAAGGAAATAAATAATTGGTAGATTAAATTTTAAAGATCACTCTTAATTGAGTGGTCTTTTTTTATGTAAAAAAATAATATAAAATAAACTTAGGTGATAAAAAAATGCAGGTAAAACTAATAATATATGCTGACAAAAACAAATATTCTGCTAAACTTATTTCTGGAAAACACCAGAAAAAGATTACAGGCAAACCAAATAAAAACTCTGAAATAAAAACATTGTTAATTGGTTTAATTTCTGCTGTTCAGAAAATAAAGTACCCCGTTGAACTTTATATTATTAATGATAATTTAACTTTAAAAAAAGTTTTTGATGAGGGAATTAAAAATAATCAGAACAAATCTTTTGTTATGGACAATTTAACTGAATGGAAAAAATTAGCCAATTTAATAAAGCAACATGAACATTTTATCTTTTCTTTACCCGAAAAAGAAAAGGACTTAAATGAAATCAATCAATTAATGAGGGATTGTCTATATAAAAGATTTTAATAGAAATATACTCAAAAAAAGAATAAACATACTCATTTAACCCTCAAATGACCATATTGAAATATTAATGAGGTCTTTTATTAAGGTTTAGCTTGACAAAAGAGTAAAATCTTGGTAAAATGTAAACATAGTAAATAAATATTATAAAATATAGGAGGAATCAAATTTGGCAGGAAAAACAATTGTTATTACTTCAGGAAAAGGTGGGGTTGGGAAAACAACTTCCTCAGCAAATATCGGCACAGCTCTTGCTATGAGAGGGCATGATGTTTGCTTAATTGATACAGACATTGGCTTAAGAAATTTAGATGTTGTTTTAGGACTAGAAAATAGAATAGTTTACGATCTTGTTGATGTTATTGAAGAAACCTGTCGTTTAGAACAAGCAATGATTAGAGATAAACAATATGATGGGTTATATTTGCTTCCAGCAGCTCAAACTAGAGATAAAAACTCTATTTCAGGTCCACAAATGAAAAAAGTTATTGAAGAATTAAAAGAACAAATGGATTATATCATTGTTGATTCACCAGCAGGGATTGAACAGGGCTTTAAAAACGCTATTGCAGGAGCAGATCATGCAATTATTGTTACCACTCCCGAAGTATCGGCTATTCGTGATGCAGACAGGATTATTGGACTATTAGAAGCTGAAGGACTAAACGGTCCTCAAGTGATTATTAACAGGATAAGAGCAGATATGGTTGATAGTGGAAATATGATGAATATTGACGATATTACAGATATTCTTGCTGTGGACTTAGTGGGTATTGTTCCCGAGGATGAAAATGTTGTTATGTCAACAAATAAAGGAGAACCCGTTGCCACTAATGAAAGAGCTATTTCTGGTAAAGCATATAGAAATATTGCAGATAGAATTACAGGCAAAGAAATTCCAATGATGAAACTAGAAAAAGAAGGCTTTTTTAGTAAATTAAAAAAATTAGTTAACTTTTAATATATAAAGAAGGGGGAAAATACAATTAACCTACTAGAAATGTTAGGATTTAAGAGTAAAAAGAGCAAAAGTGTAGCAAAAGAAAGGTTACAGTTTGTTCTTGTTCAAGATAGAGTAAAATTAAGTCCAAAAGAAATGAAGTCTATGAAAAAAGAATTAATCGGTGTTTTAGGAAAATACCTTGATATAGATTCAAGAAAAATCGAAATGGAAGTAAAAAGAGAAGATAATATGACAGCTTTAAGTGCTAATTTTCCACTTAAGAAATAATTTTAGCTCCCTATTTAGTTAGGGAGCTTTTTATTTGCTGGAAATCATTGACAATCAAGGGGTTTTAATGGTATAATTTACCAAAGAAGAAGTATAATGTAAACTTAATATAATACAGAAATGGAGGTAAATTATTGAAACATAAAACCCTTTTTATACTAATATTGCTTTTAATTTTAACGACAGTAAATGTTGCAGCAGAAAATACTAATTTATTTTTTAACAACAAAAATATAACAGATAATGTTTCCTTGAAGAAAACAAATGGTGAAATCTTAATAAAAGCTGTTGATTTTGCCGATTTGATTAATGCAGATTTAAATTGGGAACCAAATTTAAAAATTTTAGATATAAAAACTGAAGATACAAAAATAAAAATGATGGACAAAAATAAAAAGATACAAATCAATAATTCTTTAATTGATAGTAAAAATGGGTTAAAAATATTTAACAATAAAGCTTTTGTACCTATTGTTTCATTAATAGAGATATTTGGTTATTTAACTAAATATGATAATAAAAAGGATGATTTATATATATCTAAACCCTCTATTAAGGTTGAAGACATAAAATGGAGAAATGAAACCAATCAACTTGAAGTGTCTTTAAATAAATCAACTCCTTATAGAATAAGTAAAGATAAAGATGGAAAAGGAATACAACTTGAAATCGCTAACGCTTCTGTTAGTGAAAATTTTTCTGATCATGTTTCTAATAAAAATTATTATTTAAAAGTTGAAAATGTACCTAAAAAGGCTTTGCTTCGAATATCAATTAGAAGTCGTTATTTTATCCCTTTTAATATTGATGGTGGAGTTACTGAAGAAAAAAATAAAATAATTTTACACTTCTTACCTCAATTAAAAGAAATAAGGGCTAGTGGTAAAAGTTTAGATATACTTAGTACGGGAGAAACTAAAAATATTGAAATATCCTATATCAAAAAGGATATTATTTTTATTGATATTAAAAATGTTGTTATTGGTGATCATAAATTAAGAATTGATAACCATAAATATATTGAAAATGTAAAGGTTAAGCAAAAAAGTTTAGATCCAGTTAGTTTAAGACTGATTGTTCATTTAAAAGATAATGCTATAATGAAAGAAGTTGCTAATAAACAGAAAAACAAAACTACTTTTAAATTTGATTATCAAAATAAAATAAATAATTTAAGTTATTACAAAAATGTTATAAGTTTTTATTCTGAAAATAAAATTACTCCAAATGTATTTACTTTAGGAAAACCACCTAGACTAATTATAGATCTAGATAATACAACAAGAGGAGAAAAAGTAAAAGACGATGTTGTTATAAAAGATGGCATTGTTAATAATTTAAGAAGTTCACAATTCAATAAAAACACTACGAGAATTGTTGCTGACTTAAATGAAATGCTTGATTATAGTGTTAATCAGCTTTTAATAAATGATCAATATAAATACGAAGTTAGTTTAAAAAATGAAATAAAAAATATAATAATGCCAGATAAAAACACAATAAATATAGAGTTATCAAAAAAGACTGATTTTGAAGTAAAAACATTTAATGAACCATTTAGATTAGTTTTTGACTTTAAGGAGTTAAAAGATAATATAAAAAGCCTTGACTTGCCTGAGTTTAAGGCTATAAAAGATGTTCGTAGTGGTTATTTTAAAGTAAATGAAGAAAAACTAATGAGATTAGTATTTGAATTTGACCAAAAGAAAAACTATAGATTAGAAGAAAAAGATAATCATATAATTGTTCACTTAAATGAAAAAGAAATTACAACACCTCAAGTTGAACCAAAAAATAAAACAATTGTGATAGATGCAGGACATGGTGGTTTTGATCCTGGAGCTGTTGGAGTTAATGGTTTGCAGGAAAAAGAAGCTGTATTAAGTATTGCTTTAAAGTCAGCTCAGGTTCTCAAAAATCACGGATATAAAGTGATACTAACTAGAGATACTGACAAGTTCCTTTCATTATGGAAACGGGTTGATATAGCAAATAAGAGCAATGCAGATATATTTATTAGTATTCATGCTAATAGTTTTTACAATAATTCTGCACACGGAATTGAAACATTCTTTAAGAGCAATCAAGGAAAGAAATTAGCCGATAAAATACAGGATAAATTATCACAGAGCTTAAATAGAGAAAACAGGGGAATTAAATATGGCAATTTCTATGTTATATCTAAAACTCATATGCCTTCTGTTTTGGTTGAAACTGGTTTTGTATCTAACAAAAAAGAAGCAATCCTATTGCAATCTCAAGACTATATAAATAGAATTGCAGATTCAATCCTAAAAGGAGTAAATGATTATTTTTATTAATAATAGATTAAAGAGATCACTTTTTAGTGGTCTCTTTTTTATATTTCACCTTTAAAATGGTGAAATAAGTTATATCACCTAAAAATAGGTGAATTAATCATTTCCAATATTTGCCAATCGTCTTATTTTGTGTTATAATATAATTACAAAATAAAACAAAAAAGGAAGTGCTTAACAAATGGAAGAAGCTAATAAGATTTTAAAAACACTAGAAAAGAATTTACCAGAAGATAATGAAGAGATTGTTTTTGCCTTAAATCAAATTAAAAAACAATTTGAAACTGCAAAAGAAAAAATGCAAGAGAATCTTAATAGTTTTAATGATGAAGAAAAGATTGAAAAACAACAAGAAGAACTTGACACTTTAAATTTTTTGATTTTACAAATAAAAAAAATGATTTCAATATATAGTCCCGATTATCATTATTTAAATGAAGATTTTACAGGGACACAACCTGATTATTTATTAATCCAGGGTAAAAAAATTAAAGGTAGGTATTGGACAGATATACTAACAGAAACTTTTCGTTATTTTAAAGAACTGGATGAGACAAAGTTTGAAAGTTTAGTAGTTAGAAAGAATATTCCTGTTTATTACAGTAAAAGAAGAATGAATGTAAATACTCCAGTAGAAGTTTTTAAGTTAAAAAGTGGTAAAGAGGGTTATCTTAAAAAATATGCTAATACTCAAAGAATAATTAGAGCAATTAAGAACATTGCTCAAGAATATGACATTCCCTTTAAAGAAATAAAAATACTTTTAAAATAATAAAATGTTTTCATAGTGGAGGTTTTAAGATGGAAGAAAAAAAAGAAATTAAATGCCCGACCTGTGGATCAAAAAATGTAGAAAAGATAAGTAAAGCCAGTAAAGCTAAATCTGCCTTACTTTTTGGAGTTTTTGCTGCTGGTAAAATGAGTAAAACATTTAAGTGTAATAACTGTGATTATACTTGGTAAATTAAAATAAATAATTTTAAGCCAGACATTAACTTGTCTGGTTTTTCTTTTTTGTTTAAATTCTATAATATGGTATAATTAACATAAATAACAAATAATAATTAGGAGGATTTTAAAGTGAAAAAGCAAGTTTCTTTTTTAACAATTAGTCTTATATTTTTATTAACAATTTCTACCTTTGCTTTTGGTTTTGGAAGTTCAATGGGAATGAGTACAAGTTCTAATTTTGGATCAAGTTCTGGTATGAGTGGTGGTTCAAGTTGGGGTTCTAACGAGGACTTACAAAGTGGCTCCAGTTTTGGCTCAAATCTAGGAAAAAGCGAGGGCATTATGGGTTCTAGTTGGGGTTCAAGTCGTAGTATTAATGAAGGGTATAGCGAAGGTGTTGGTTTTAATACAAACCAAAACAAAGGTATAAATAGTGGTTCTAGTTTTGGAAATTTTGGCTCAAGTATAAATTCTAAAGAAACAAGAACAATTTATGGAGATGGAAGAACAAGTAGGTCAATTTCCTTTAATGAAAATGGTTTTGGTAAAAGCAGAACTGTTTATAATGATGGGACATATAGTCAGTCAAGAAGTGCAAATGGAAGAACACAAACCATATATAGTGATGGAAGCTATTCTGAATCAATAACTAATGGTAACGGTGTTACAAAAAGTTATAGAGTTAAACCACAAGGGGGATTTGGAACAGGTTATAGTGAAAACGGTCAGTCAATAGGTCATTCAATAAATAGTAATTCTAATTCTCAAAGTAAAGGTTTTGGTTTTAGTGGAGGATTTTCTGATTTTGGTTTTTAATATAAAAAAATATAATTAATATAGGTAATAATGAAGATTAGCCAGACATTAATTTGTCTGGTTTTTTCTTTTTATTGGATAAAAATTAAATTTATGGTAAGATGAATATATAATAAAAATTTAAGACATTTATAAAATGACATTAAGGGGGTAAAAACGACATAAAAATATTTTTTTCAAATTACTTATTAGAACAGCAGTCAAAAAATTATCAAACTATTAAATGAAAGGGGTTTTAAAATTATGAGTAACAAAGTATATAAAATAATTACTGACAAAATTATTGGCAGATTAAAAGAGGGTAATATTAGCTGGAAAAAGGGTTGGATTGGACAAAAAATTAATTATGTTAGTCGTAATTCTTATAGTGGAGTTAATCTTCTTCTTTTAGAAAAGCCTGGCGAGTATTTAACATTTAATCAGGCTAAAAAATTAGGAGGTCATGTCAAAAAAGGCAGTAAATCAGAAATGGTTATTTACTATAAGATGCTCAAGAAAACTGTTGAGGAGAAAAATGAAAGAGGAGTAGTTGAAGAAGTTGAAAAGAAAATACCTTTCTTAAGGTATTATAGAGTTTTTCACATTGATGATGTTGAAGGAGTTGAAAGTAAACTTGAAACTACAACTCACGATCCAATTGAATCAGCAGAAAATATTATTAAAAACTTTAAGGATAAACCTAAAATTGAAATTAAAACTTCTGATAGGGCTTTTTATCAACCTAGAACAGATAAGGTTGTTGTTCCCAAAATGGAACAATTTAAAGACCTTAACAAATATTATGCTGCTATATTTCATGAATTAATTCATTCAACTGGACATAACAGTCGGTTGAATAGGTTCACTAATGATGATCAGTTTATTTTTTCAAGCAAAAGCTATTCTAAAGAAGAGCTTGTTGCTGAAATTGGTTCTGCAATGCTTTGTAATATTGCTGGTATTGAAACTGATGAAACATTAGATAATTCAGCTGCATATATTAAAGGTTGGGTTGAAAAGTTAGAAAATAATCACAGGTTAATTGTTAGAGCAAGCAGTAGAGCACAAAAAGCAGTAGATTTAATAACTGCTGAAGAAGAAAAAAGTCAAAAAACTGCATAATTAATATAAAAAAGGAGAGATAATAATGGAAAAATTAGAATTAAAACTAAACAAAGAAGAATTGTTGAGGGTTTGGAGAGAAGAAGGTCATTTAAAAGGGCTTTTAAATACCTATTTAAAAGAACCTGAGTTTGTAACAGATGAAATAGAAAAGAATGAAGCCTTTGTTATAAACTATTTTGATATTGTTGAAAATATAGAAAGAATCCCTTTAAAATGTTTTGCAAAAGAAAGTCAGGATAAATTAAAAGGGAGAGATGAATTAGTAACCCTAAGTGAAGATGAAGAAAATAAGGTCTTTTTATCAAGTCATGAAGACGAATATTTTGCAAGCCAAAATAATAAATACCTTACAATAGTCGTAAGTTTGTAAAAGGAGAGATAATAGTGGACAGAAAATTATTAGAAGTAAATAAAAGAAGGTTATTAGATGCCTGGAAAGATAGAGGGCATTTAAAAGACATTTTAAATCTTTATCAAGACAATCCAGAAGAAATTCTAGGAAAGATGATTATTAATGGAAAATTTAAATTTGATTTTAAAGATGTTTGGATTAATATTGGTCAAGTCCCCATAAACTGTTTTACTGAAAGCAGTCAAAGATTACTAGAGATAGATCCAGAATTAGAAGACTATATTGATTTTAACGGTGGTTATGTATTTATAACCTCAGGTAATGATAAAATTTTTGAAAGCAATGGAGAAAATAATATATTAGTTGCAGTTCAGATGTAACAATTTTTTAAAGCCAGAGGGTAATTCCTCTGGTTTTTTTATTTACCTAAATTGGAAAAATTTAAATAATATGATAGACTATACATGTATAAATAATATAAGACATTCAAAAAAATAGACAAAAAGGAGAGAAATATCATGACACATATTCAAACAAAAGGTCCATTAAAGTTTCATACTACTTATTCAAAATACAACTCATATCGTTCACAAAAAATTAATGATTACTATGTTTTTATCACAGATACTCAAACTATTATTACTAATTCAAAAAGAAACGATGAAATAGTAGGATTTTTTACCACAAGATATTTTAATTTTGAAAGAATGGAGGAGTTTGGCTGCAAGGGAGAAGAATATTTTTTATTTGACCTTAAAGATCCAACTATTCGGCTTTACAATGCCATCTCTAAATCCCATTCTGTTCAAGGATTATTAGGGGCTAAAACTGAATTTAAAGAGGGTATTTTTGGAAAAAGAGAAAACCTTCTTTTATTAGAGAGACTCTATATTCTCCCCAAATATAGAGGTAAAAAAATAGCTTCTCGAATAATCTATAATCTTGCTAAACTTATGGAAATCGAAGTAGGAGAAGTAGGAGCTGTTGCAGTTGATCTTGTCCCATTTGAGATGAATGAAAACCTAACAAAAGAAAGAATTTTAAATTCAAAAACTAAAACCAAAAAGTTATATCAGTTATTTACACGATGTAGCTACAAACTAACTCCAGACACTAAATATTCAGAGTGGGGTTATTTTATGTACCAAAATACAGATTTAGTTTATAATAAGAAAAAGAAAAAAGTATCTTAAAACATAATTAAAACAGGAGTGATAAAAATGGAAAATAATATTTTAGATGAAATACGAATACTTAAAAATGAAAATAAAATTAGCAAAGCACGAGCAAGAATTGCTGACTATATTATAGAAAACCCTGAAAAAGTTGCAGGAATGAAAAAAACAACATTAGCTAGAAATTCAGGAGTTGGATATTCTGTTCTTAAAGGTTTTTTTCTATCAGATCTTAATATGGAATATAAAATATTTAACAAGAAAATAACTAAATTAGCTGAAAAAATGAAAGGAGATATTTACTATACTCATATTTTACACAAGATTTTTCATAAAATAAAAAATGAAAGTTTAAGTTTCACTGAAAAAGAAATAGCCGAAGGGATTATAAGAAACTATAAAAGAATACCTAAAATAACTTTCTATAAATTCTCTTGTAACCTTGGAATATCTAAGAAATCAATTATTAAGTTTTTGAAAACTTACTTGGAATATGAAAAATATGAGGATTTACAAAACAGAATTAATAGAGAATTAGCGATGAGAGGGATGTTAAATTAAACTAAAATAGGAGTGGTTAAAATGAATAAAGATAAAAACATTATTACAACAATAAAAGAGAATTATGATGATTTAAGTAGATCTTTTAAGATAACTGCTGATTATGTTTTAAATAATACACGAGAAGTAGCGTTATATAACAATATGCGTTCTTTAGCTGAAAACTCAGGAGTAAGTCAAAGCACGATTGTTCGCTTTAGTCAAGAAATTGGGTTAAAAGGAACGAAAGAACTTCAAAGAGAATTAAATAAAATTGAAAAAATAAATTTGCCAACCACTAGACATACTGCTATTGAAAAACTCAAAAACATTTCAAAAAGCAGTAGTTATACAAAAGACCAAAATAGGGTTGCAAAGTGCTTACTTTCAAATAAAAACAATATTAAAAACATATCAACAGTTGAAATTGTTAAAGCAGCAAATGTTTCAAGAGGAGTTTTGTATGGTTTAATGAGAAGCCATTTTAATATTACCAATTTTGAAGAATTTAAGGATTTAATGTCTAGAAAAAACGATAAAGTTATTAATAATTCTATAAATTATGACTTAGAAGAGATTGGGGTTAGCTTCAGCAAGCCAAAAAATAATAATTGGAACTCTGAAGATGTGTTTAATTTATTTAAAAAAGCAGACAATATCTTAATATATGATCCATTTGAAGAGATTGAAAACCTACTTTCTTTTCAATTACCTAAAATTGGTTTTTCAAATCAATATGAAAACCAATATGAAAAGATAAAAAAACAATTAGACTATTTTATCAAACAAAGCAAGGAAATTAAAAGAAAATCTGAAGAGGTGCTTTCTGAAATAATTGATAATGATTTAGCCAAATACTTCATGAAAGAAATTAAAGGATATTATAACCTTTTGATTATTCATGTAAATCACGATAAAAGAAATCAAAAACAATTTGAAGAAATTGATAATTTAATAAAAAAAGCAAAAACTAATGGTTTTAAAATTGTTTTAATGGAAGCTGGTAAAAAAAGATATGAAATATCATCAGTCGAGGTTGAAAAAAAGATAGTTATTAATGATTTAACACCTGAAATGACTATATATGAAACTCAACCTATGGAATTGCAAAATTTCAGAAATTCTTTTTACTACACGGTGATGATAAATAAACTAAAAAGAGCCAAAGAAATGGATGAGTAAAAAACTAACCAGGGATTAATTTTCCTGGTTTTTTGTTACCATACATTAAAATATTAGAAAATAATTGACAATAAATGTCAATGATGCTATAATTAACTCAAATAAATATTAAATACAAAGGAGAATGTCGATGAATACAGGGTTTAAAATTTTTGATTATTTTAGTTATTTTAAAATGAAAGATATTTGGTTTGCATTTATTCTACCAGCTTTATTTGGTCTTTTCTTCTTGAAAAATACAGATCTTTTTGTGTTAGGAATAAATGTTCAATATGTGTTTTTATATATTAGTTTTAGTTTTTTAATATTTTTAATGGGGGTTTATTCATTAAACGATAAAGGTTTTAAAAACAAATTAAAAGAAGAAGATAAAATTAAAAAGGACAATAAGTATAAATTTTTCATTTATAATATTGGTTATGGATTGTTTTATGATTTATTTTTAATAATTTTAATTAACCTATTTTTTATTCAATATACCCCATTAATTTATTTCTTATTTGTCTTTTCAGTTTTTCATTTAGGTTATTTGGTTTTTAGCAGTTCCTATATAATGGTTTCTACTTTATTTAAAATAGAATAATTAACTGTTTTTAAGCCAGAGATTAATTTCTCTGGTTTTTTACATATTCCATTGACAAATATTGTAAATTGTGATAATATATAAGTAGAAATTAAAAATAAATTATATTCTGACGGTAAATTATTGGTGGCAAAAAATGTAATGAGCCAATCTTCCTGTTATATTAATTTGGTCAAGATGGTCAAAGTTGCGGCAAAGAGGTTGAATGGTGTGTTTTTAGAGAAGAATATAGCCTGAAAGCGTTTGCTTGTTGGATAAGCAAAGAGCTATCAAGATTGATATATAAAAGATGGGTTAAGATGACGGGTTCAGAACCTATATCCATTAAAAGAAGGATTGAAATTTACCACAAATTCATGTTAGCATATCTAAAAATTAAGTTCAGAACCTATATCCATTAAAAGAAGGATTGAAATAACCATACCCCCCGTAAATTTGAACCAGTTAAAAATCTATATCCATTAAAAGAAGGATTGAAATATACTATAGAAATAACGATCTATACCAAAACGAATTAAACCACATATCCATGAAAATAAGGATTTTAAAATTGAATATATTTATAGCCAGGCAAATTAATGCCTGGCTATTTCTATACTTATATAATTGTCTCAATCCTTTTCCAACACTCTTCAGTTATTTCTTCACTAAAACTTTCTTCAGCACCCACAAAAACCTTCCACGAGCCAGTATCAGCTAATTCTCGGACTTGTCCACCAAAAAGGTGTAAGTGGTTGTCAGTGTAAAAATCTTCTATATTTGCCTTTATATAGTTTTTAAGAGCTATTGCTTTTTTCTTAGAAGCCAAACTATCATCACCTTCGTGTTTTACTTCAAAGATTCCAATACCATTATTAGTTTTAATGATATAGTCTGGATAGTGGTTAAATTTAACTCCTTTTAATTCATAAGAAATACTAAAGGCTTCTTCAGCCTGATCTTTATTCTTATACCACCAGACAACTTTTTCACTTTCTTCTAAAAATCTTTCAAAAGAAGTTTCAGTTTTATACATATTATTTTTATTATAAATATACTTATCATAAAGATATTTTTCTGGTTCTTCTATTGTTTTATTCTCTTTATCATATTTTTCTTTAGCTGGAAATTCAAAAGTTGTTTTGAATACTTTTTTATCTAATTTTTTAGTTCTTTTATATTCCCTTAAAACTTCAATAAAGAGAGGTTTAAAATAATTATTGTGATTGAAAAGATATAATTTTTTAATTTTAGTCAAATCTTCAACCCTATTAGGATCAAAATCTAAATACCTACTACAAAAAACATTTTCAAACAATAACCTAATATCATGACGGGCATTTTGGTCTATTTCTTTTAATTTTTTAAGATAATCATAATAATTATCCTCATTAGATTTTTTTATAGTTTTTGAACTGTTTTCATAGTCTAATTTTTTATCAGAAAGAGAGTCAAACCCACCAGATTTTAAGCTAGCAGTATTATCTTGCTTTAGATCAATATTAAAACTATCATTTTCAACCAACTCTTTTATATTATGAGAAAAACTTTTTTCTTTTAAATTAATTTCTTTATAATTCCTATTTAATTTTCTATTTAAGATAGCAGCTAAATCATCTTGATTATACATAAGCTTTTCGGCAATTACTTTTTCTTTTGGCAATTTTAAATCTAAAACTTCAGAGTGTTTCAGTTTTGCTTCAATAGTTTCTTTAATTTTAAATTTTTCATCTTTAGAATCAATTACAAATTGCTTATCATTAGTATAAATATAAGCTTTATTCAATCTTTCATCAGGATAAAATTTTAATTCTGGCATCCTAAATATACGACCAATAACCTGTTTCTCGAAATTTTCAGATTTGCTTGTTCTAAACTTTACTAATATTTGAGCACGGGGGCAATCCCATCCAGTAGCAACAGCCTGTTTAAAAAGCAAGAAATCAATTTTACTATCCAACTTTTCAAGATTTTCTTTATTAACCTTTTCATTACTTAACCAAATTGCAAGTCTATTATTAGATATTGAAATACCATTATCGTCTAATATATTAATAATCTCTTTTTTCATTCTTTCATTACTGTTTTCTAGCTGAATAATACAAAGTGGGTTAATATTAGAACCATATTTTTTATAAAGCCCTTTTAATTCTTTTCTTTTATCTATAGCTTCTTCTAACAATATTCTTTTTACTCCATATCTTTCATTATTATTGATCGGATTAACAAGAGCTTCTTTTTTTATAACACCAGCTGCAACAACTTCATTCTCAGGTATTTTTATTTGATGACTATAATTTATACCTTTAAGTGGGGTGGCTGTCATATTAATAGTTAGAAAAGGAGAAACTATATTTTTAATTTTTTCTGCTTTTTTAGTGTGAGAATTTTTATGGCTTTCGTCAATTATTAAAATAATTGGAACTTTAGTATTATATAAAACATCTTTTATATTTGTTTTATCACCTTCACTTTCTATGCCATGATTGTTAGATTTACTATTGATTTTTTCCCAATTCACAAAAGCTACTTCCCCTTGGCTTAATTCTTTATTATTAATTAATTCTTCAAAAGATAAAGTCTTTATCCCTTTTGCATATTTATTAAATTTGTTCTTGCTTTGGTTTACAAGCTCACCATCTCCAATAGAAAACCAAATGTATGCAAAGTTTTTAGATACCCCATTTTCTTTTAGGTTTTCTTTTAACCTGTCAACAAACTGCGACATTATAATAGTTTTACCTGAACCTGTTGGAGCTTGAAGCAAAATAGTTTGATTTTCTATATTTTCTTCTATAAAATGACTTAACTGAAACACGATTTCCTTGATTGCTCTTTCTTGAAACTCAAATGTTTTTAAATTCAAATAAATTCTCCTCTCTAAACCCTGTATTTAAAATTGTTTTTAGGTTTTTTTGCATACCACACATATCGGTATATAAAACATTATTTACATAGAAAAAATTATCAATTGCATCTTTCCTAGCTTTTGATAAGTTCGGATCAAGATCTTTTTCATCATCAAACTTTTTCATTACAGGAAAAACAAAATTTAATTCTATTTTTTTTCTTTCCTCTTCTATTAAATCAATTAATTCTTTGATACTTTCTCTTTGTTTATTGGTTAGTTTTTTGTTTTTATTAATAGCTAGAATTATATTTTGAAAATGATTTATAATAATTAACCTATCATCCTTAATAGAAGTTGAAAGTTCTTTAATCTTGGAAACTTTGGTTTTTAATAAGGAAGATAATAGTTTGTTGTTAGTTTTCAATCAGTTCACCCCCTTTTTCTAATGATGATATAGTAAATTTTGGAAATTAACAGTAAAAAAATATTAGTTTAAATACATTAACTCTCTAGGTATTTCCTTAAATTCAAAGCCATGTCCTTTTAGTTCTTCAATACGACTATCATTTAAAAAATTTACATTTTCTCTAATATAAATTATTTTTTTATAATCCTTAAATTCTTCCATTTTACTCTGGATAGTTTTCAGTTCATTATAATCTAAAACCCTATTGTAAAAAGCTACAATTTTATTTTCCTCAACCTCACTTTTATACAGTTTATAAAAATCTTGTTCTACATCAATTTCAATATGAGCTTCTTCAGACATTTTAATTAAATTATAAATCTTATTAGATAAAGCCAATTCTCTTTTATCTAATTCTTTATATTTAGGAACAAAATCAGTTTTTAGATAGCTTAAATTGCCACCCAATCCTTCTACCTGATTTCCTTTACTATCAGTATAACCTTCAATAACTTTTCTCATACGAGGATAGGTTACATTTTGACAAATACCATTATCAGCAATATAAAGTTTTAGGTTTTCCAAAAATGTTTTAAATTTATTTGTTTCAATAAATTCTTGTAATTTTTTATTTTCCTTGTGTTCTTTTTTGATCTCTATATTATAATGTTTATCAATATTAAGTGGGAAATTTTTATTAATATAATCTTTATAATATTGATATCTTTTGCCAGTAGTTGTGAATTTGGTTTTATCATAATCCTCAATAATGTCGTTTTCTACAAGATAATCCCAGATAAGATATTTTTTATTTAGAGATGTGTTTTCATTATTAGTCATGAGGATAAAATTTCTGTTTCCACCATCTTCTTTGTTGAGATCAAGAACAGCGTGGCCTGTTGTTCCTGAACCTGCAAAAAAATCCATAATTGTCATATTTTTATTTTTATCAGGATAGGTTTTTATAATTCTTTGGATCAGTTTTAATGGTTTTTGACCATTTGTAAAAGTTATATGAGGAGTTTCATTTTGGATATTATTAAAATCTATGTCTTTCCATACATCTGATAAAGCCATTGAAAAACCTAATTCATTTGTTTTTTCAATATTATTCAATGATACATCTAAAAAAACTAATCTTCTTCCATTTTCTAGATACATAGTATTATTTTCAGAGTTTTTAAATTTATAAACATCTTTTGTATTTTTGGACTTTTTTTTGTGTTTATTGTTGGGATAAAAAGCTGTTTGGCAAATATTATTTTTATATTTTAAATAATATTTTTTAAAATCCTTATTGTTAAGATCTAGTTCGCTTAATTTATCATTTTTTTTCATAATATTTTCTTCAATGAGCTTGTTTTTCAAACTAAATGTTTTGTTTTGCTTATAATCATAAAATTTATTATAATGGCTGTCCCATTTCCCATCTCTTGCTATAAATAATTTACTATATTTATATTCTTTTTTACTTTTACAATACATTAAAATATAGTCTTTTACTCTAACTGGTTTGTTAGCTTTAACCTTAAATCCATTTGGAGAAGAAGTTTTAATAACAAGAGTAGTTATGAAATTATTCTCACCAAAAACTTCATCCATTAGCAACTTTAGTTGTGATTGTTCATTATCATCAATGTGAACAAAAATAGAACCATCTTCAGTTAAAAGTTGTCTAGCTATCTCTAATCTTTTTTTCATAAAAGAAAGCCATTTAGAATGTTTATAATTGTCATCTTCTCCAACCATTTTATCGTTATATTTAAATTCATTTCCTGTATTAAAAGGAGGATCTATATAAATTTGGTTAATTTTTCCTTCATATATCTTCTCAATAGCCTTCAATCCATGAAGATTATCTCCCTCAACAATATAATTCATTTTCCCTTTTTCATCATTAACAATATCCTTAATCTCTTTAACTTCCTTTTCTTCTCCTGCAAGATTAATTGTTTTAGCTTCTCTATTATAATCAGTAAGAACAGGATAGAAGTCCTTCAGTTTTTCTTCTACTTCCTCTGGCTGTTCTTCAAACCGAAGACCATATTTATTTAATTGCCTGATCAAGCCGATATAATCCTGCTGCTCTAGTTCTTCTAAGCTGTCTTTTCCTAGTTTTTGTAGGATGAATTTTTCTGTTTTGTTCAAAATAATTTACCTCCTATGATTTTATTAAAATGTTAAAATTTGGTAATAGTAGGCTAAAAAAATATAGTTTAACCTAGTGTATTAATAATATCATCATTGGTAATATTTGTCAATTAAGTTTTTTTGTGGTATAATGTTATCTGAAAGAGGTGAAGTTTATGGAAGGTTTTGATTCAATTATTTATGGTAGTGGAATGAAAGCAACAATTTTAAATCCATTCTTTAAAAAAAATATTATTGATAATTATAAAGAACTATTGAATTTTAATAGTTTTTTTAAAAAATTCAGTAATAGTCCTGAACATAGTAGAATAGTTCACAGGTTTTATAAATTATTTTCTGGTCAATCTCATTACAATAAGGTGTTTTTAAACAGGCATAGAAAAGCAAAAAAATTTTGGAAAGAAAATTTAAATAATATCAAAAACATTGGGGTTGAATTATTTTTTTACAAAGAGCTATTAAAACATAAAGAGAATCAAGAAAAAATAAGTGAAATCAACAATATGTATTATTATAGCCATTTAATCTATAATTATTGGCATAATTTGTTTTATAAGCATTTTGTTAATTCTCAACATAAAAGATTAAGTAAAATAAGTGAGCAATTTAAAAATAAAATAAATTACAATATATATATAACAACGAATTATAATTTAACTTTAGATAAACATCTTAATATCGAACATTTACACGGAAAATTTGTAAAAGAAATTAAAAATTTTAATGAACTAGGTTTAACTCAATATAAAAAACCTAAATATGAAAGAGAACGATATCACACAGTAAAGCTTCCCTTTATATTTCAAACGATAGGATTTTATAAATTAAAAATGATTGAAGATATTATTAATAAAAACATTTTTGATAAAAACAAATATTATAATTTCGATTTCTTTTTAAAAGAAAGGGATTTGGGAAACTTATTAATTTATGGTCTAAATTTAACTGAAAATCAAACAATAAAAAAACAATATAATAATAAAACTATTCAAAACACTATAAAAAAGATAGATATTAAATTAATTTCGCCCAACAATTTAAATAAAAAATTAATCAGTAATGTAGAAGGACATATTATAAATCAATTAGAAATTTTATATAAAAAAGAAAAAATAAAAACAATATCAATTGCATATTATGCTGAAAACAAAAAAAACACAAATAACGAAATTAAAAGATATAGAAGAATTTTTGATAAAACCATAATTCCTCAATCTAAAATTTATTTAGTCCCAGCTCAAGAGGTTTTTGATTTTTCTTCGGTGATCTAAGGTAAAATTTAAAAGAGGTTTTGAATGGTAGAAAGAAAAGATCTTAATTTAATTTTATAATTTATTATCTCTATATGGAGGGAATGGTTAAAAAATGAACAGCAATATTGATCATAAGAAATTTACAAAGGAATTAAATTTTTTATATGATGAAACAAGTAGTATGCTTAATTGTGTTCAAAACATGGTTATTGAAAATAATGTAGAGGAAAATAGTCCCAACTCTGATTTTGCAATGTTTATACTTTCATATTTAAATCAAGTTAAATCTAGTTATAAATACACTAATGAAGGTATTTATAATGAAATGATGTTTTTAAAATTATATATAACAATAGAAAAATTTTTCAAAAAAGGATTAAGGCTTTTAATTAATAATCACAATTTAAAAACTGATTCTATTCCAAATAGATGGAGTAATAAAAACACTATAAATGCCTTAAAAGAAACATTGGTTTACACATTACCACAAAAAGATAAATCTAAAAACACTAAATTACAGAAAAAATATATAATATTGAGTTCTGATATATTAAAAATTATGGGAGACTTAAGAAACAATCTAGTTCATTCAGGTGATAATATTATTGAGTTTGAGAATAAGTTATATTATGAAGTTAAAGAAGTTTTGATTTCAATAAAAGAAAATGAAAAAGAAATTTCTAAAGAGTTAAAAAATGATATTGAAAGTTTTTTAAATACCAAAAACAATTTAAATGCTAAAACAATTACCATATTGATAGATATTAGCCGAGGAACCATTAATGACTTAAATAAAAAATTAATTAAATGTAGTAGTGAAATAAATAATAAAAATAGAAATAAGATAAAAAAGATTATTAAGAAGAACTTAAAAAAGAAAGGAGAATCCCAATGAACCCAACCCCAAAAACAACCAACATCCTCCAAGCAATTATAGGCTGGATTTTAATATTTATTATAGCTATTGGAGGGGCTGTAGGTTCACTTAAAATGGTCTCAGTTGCTCTTATAATATATTTAAGTATTGATGTTTACACTTCGTATAATTATAGAAAGAAACACAAGTTTAAAAATAATTTTTATAATAAATAAAAAAAGGAGAATTAAATATGAATGATAAAGACAGATTGAATTTATATAAGGAAATTTATGACAATCAAATTGATAGATATAATGAAATACAAAACAAATTATTAATTCATTTTGCAGCATTAATATTGTTTGTTTTTAATTTAGATAAAATATTTAAATTACCAAAAAATAATCCTGTAATTTTAAAGTTTTATATTATATCTATTGCAATTTTTATTTATATTTTTATAAAAATTATAAGTTTTTATTATAATACATGGAAAGGGAAAGAATATTATTATATTGCTAAATCTAAAAAAATAGAAAATTTATATCAAGAATATACTTCTGAAAAAGCGGAAAATTTTACAGAAGAACTAATAAACCACTATACTGAACTTAATGATAAAAATTTTATTAATAATAAAAATGTAGAACAAAATCTTCAAAAAACAAAACTATTTTCTTTATTTTTATTAGTAAATGTTTTTATTTATAACATTATTGTAAAAATAATATTGTTTTAAAAAAGGAGGTGTTGTTTTTGAGTAAAAAAAAGAAGATTATTTTAGATATACAAACAGTTAAAACTTCTAAGGCTTCAAAAAAGAAAAAGATAGAACCACAGCCAGTAAGAAAAACAAAAAACCCAAATAAAGAATCTTGATCAAAATTAATAAATATAATAAACTCTAACTAGAGATTGGACTTAAATTTCCACATCAACCGAATAAGACTAGAGGTATATGCTCAAAGCATATCGCCAACCGAATTAATTACCCCGTATCTTTAACCAGGTACGGGTTTTTTACATAAAACCTAAATTTATTTCAATTTTTTCCCAAAAATTCATAATTCCTTCATAATTGTATTGTATTATATAAATATACAATAATAAGGAGGAATTTAAAGTGTTAAAAAGAAAAATGATTGTTTTAAGTTTAGTTGCTTTAATGTTAATTTCTGTTGGGTTTTCAGGTGTAGTTGGAGCAAGGGGTTATCATAACGAAAGACCTGCTCAAAAAGGTCAGGGTTTAGAGTTAGCCTTAGAACAGGGTTTAATTACTGAAGCTAAATACAATGAACTTATAGCCGAAAGAGAAGAAAGACGGGAAGAAAACAGAGCTGAAAGAATAGAAGATGGTAGTAGAGTAAAAAGACAGGTTCAGTTGAGAAAAGAAAATTTTAGAGATGAATTAGAGAGAGGATCAATGCAACGAGAAGAATGTCCTATGTATAATAGAAGAGGTAGTTTTAGAAACAGAAGGTAGTATTTGAAACCCCGTATTTTTAATTAGGTACGGGGTTTAATTTAATTAAATAAAAACGGCAGAACATAAGCCTGTTTTGACATAATTTGTCAATTTAACCTTTTTATGGTATAGTATTATTAAGAGAAAAACTTATATTAAACATAAAAAAAGGAAGAAGGTATATATATGAACTCAAAAGTTTCTAAGATAACTGAAATTATAAAAATATCTTTCTCAGATAACAAACACAATTTATTTAGAAAGTATTGTAGCAACAATGATTTGTTTTTTATTGATGAATTAAATAATCAACATATTATAGAATTTAGCAACTCAAAAGGAGTTGGGAAAGTAAGAACAAATGATGTGAAAAAAAGATTGCAAAAAATTAATCTTAATCAAAATGAAATCAACCTTGTCTTTAATAATAGAAAATATAAAATATTTAAAGACTTTTGTTCAAGAAAAAATATAAAAAAGATTGACGAACTAAATTATACAATGCTTAAAAACTTTTTTTCAATTAAGGGAATTGGAGAAAGAAAAATTAAGGACTTGCATCTAAAACTATTTCAAATAGTTTTAATTCAAACAAAAATTGAAAAGAATAAAAAGAAAAATCTTAAGTCTTATTTAAAAATGTTTTTAAATACTGATGATTTTAATTCTTTTATTTATTTTTATAAAGATTATAAAATAAAAACATCTAAAGAAATAAAAATAACTGACTTAAAAACCAAAAAAAATCCACTTTTAGTCATCAAAAACATTGTTAGCAGCTATTACAATAATGCTAATAATATTGATATTAGACCTTTCGTGTTGTCTCCAGAAAAAGAAAAATTAATGGGAGATCTTGAAATTTCATATTTAATGGATTTTTTTAATATTAAAAATAACATTTCTTCTAATATTTATTTAAATAGTGTTTTAAACAAAAATTTAAATGCAATAAAAGAGATGGGAGTAAATTTAAATAAATTATCTTTGTTGTTTACCAAGATTAATGAGCTAATTGATCCTGTAGAGAAAATTGAAAACACAACCTTGTCTAAACGAACTAGAAAAATGTTTATTTTAAAATATCAAGAAAAAAAGACCTTGAAAGAAATAGGAAAAAAGTTTAATGTTTCTCGTGAAAGAGTAAGACAACTATTGAGTAGGGAGTTGGAAAATGATTTTAAAAAGAAAGATTTTGAAAATAAAATCATTAAATATCTACAGATTTTTTCTAAAAACCCTGGTTTTATAAAAAGAAAAACACTTATAGACCTAATAGGAAAAGAAAATAAGGCTTATATTTATTTGCTTGAAAGAAATTTAAAAAACTTCACATATAGTGAGATTTTTGATGTTTATCTTTTTTCTTCAGGAAATATAGATAAAAATTTAGGAAAACTATTAAAAAAAATCCCTAGATATTTTAAATTAAAAAATTATATAAGTGATATATTAAAGTGTTTTGAAAATATTAATATAGACATTAATGTAAACAAAATAAAGACATTGCTTAAAAATTATGGATATAATTATAGTGAAAACAGTGGGTATGTAATGAAAACTACTTTATATAAAAGAGAAAAGGTAGAAATTTTATTTAGCGAATATATAAAATCCCCATTAACCATAAATAAAGAAAACTTTAAATATGTAAATCGTTTATTTAAAGAAAAAACTGATTTGTCTTTAGATTTTCCTACTGAAAGAGCTATGATTGCAGCTTTAAGAGATGTTGATAAAATAATTTTGGTAGATCATAAAACATTTATCCATTTAAATAAATTAAACTATGATAAATCAATTATTTTTAAAATCAAAAAATATCTTAAAGAACAAGAAAGTAAAAGAGAGATTGTTCATATAGATGAAATATATAATAAACTTGAAACAAAAATTAATAAATCAGGGATAAATAATAAGGTTTTATTGTATTCTTTAATCAAAAGGTATTTAGGAAACTATAAATATGCTGATACTAATTCAGGGGATATCTATTTGACTAATAAATATAAAGATTGTGATAGAAAAGAATTATTAATAAAACTTCTAAAGAAAAATAATGGCATTATGGAGAAAAAGGAAATAAATAAAAAGTTTAAACATTTAAATTCAACTAAAATAAATAATTTAATCAACTCAACAGATAAACTATTAAATTGGGGATCTAATGTTATTTTATCTTCCAAATTAGATAATAGATACAAAAAAGAAATTCAGCAATTGATAGAAGGTAAAATGAATAATGGGTATTTAATGGTAGCACAATTATTGGAAGAAATGAAAAAAGATAAATTATATTCCAATATACTAAATGTTAATGGAATAAAAAACTACCAACACTTACATTATTATTTGAAGCATTTATTTAAGGAATTACATGGTTCTGGCAATCTATTATATTGCGATTCTTCCAGTATAACCTCTATAAAAGATATAATCATAAAAGAATTCCCTAAAACTGTAGATAGAAAAGAGATGTATTCTTTTTTAAAAAAACTTAAAATTCCACAACCCAACAATAGAATAAATAAATTATTAGAACAAGAAATTTATTTCCATATATCAAAAAATAAATTAATATATCACGAAAAACTAGAATTATCAGAAAACTTAAGAAAAAAAATAATTAAATATATAACAAAAGAAATTGATACTAAAAGATTTTTAGCACTTGATTCATTAAAAAACCATAAAAATAGGTTGCCTAAAATAGAATATAAATGGACAAGTCAATTAATTAGTCTTTACTTGAAAAAAAGTCCATATAGAACATTGAATTATCAATATAAAGATTATAGGACTAACAAAACAGTTATTGTTCCTCAAAATAGCAATATGCAAGATTTAACAGATTTAGTTAAATATATTTTATTTGAAGAATTTAAAGGAAAAGCAAAAAAGAAAAAATTATACAACTATTTGGTGAAAAATGAAATTATAAGTCCAACAAAAAAAGGATATTTTACTGGTTTACCAAAAGAAATTTTGATATCTTCTAAATTTCAATTTGATAAAGAAAATATATTATTAAAAAAATAAGTAAAATAAAAACCCCCACCAATTAATTGATGGGGGTTAAATTTCATAATTTAATTTTTAATTATAGTTCTATCTTATCACCAAAAAACAAATCTATCACACCATATTCTTCTTCTAATTTATCATATCCTGTAAATTGATTCCATTCAGTACCATTTGTTTTATCAAATAATTCCTCTTGTTTGTTGCTAAGATGCACCCTAAATTCATCAAACTTTTTTAAAGAAGTTCTAAGTTTTTGCATGTCTGCTTTAGTTATGATTTTTTGTGAGTTAACAAGTAAGTCGCTTAACTCTTTTTTTACTCTTTTAACCTCATTACTAAACTCTAATAATTCTTCAACATCAAATTTTCTTGTCATATTTTATCGCTCCTTTGTGTTTTATATTCAATAATTATATTTATATTTTAACATTAATAGATATTATTGTCAATAAAATAAAAATATTCTATATTGGGACTTATCTTATTGACAAAATATGTAAAATATTATAAAATATAACCAACACTAAAAAATAGGAGGAATAATGTGAAGAATAAATTTTTAATAGTTTCATTAATAGTTATGGTTTTATTAACTTTAACCACAACTTCAATTTTAGCTGCTGGAATGTCAAAAGAACAATTAACGGAAGTTCAAAAAGAATTAAAAGAAGAAAGTTTTTATTCGGGACAAATTGATGGCTTGTATGGTCCTCAAACAGCAAAAGCAATAAGAAACTATCAAAAAGCAAATGATTTAAAAGTTGATTCTAGAAATATTGAAGACAATTATGTATTGATCTTAAACAACAACAAAGAAAAAGAAAGTGCTAATACAATTGTTGGATTGTCAAAACCAGCTTTTGGAGCAGCAAGATATAACGATAAAGGTGAAATAAAAGCTTTTCATGGTATTAATTGGGGTTTAGGATATTCTTATAGAGGGTATTTCACTCCTTTAAAAGAAGGTATTAATGGATATTGGGAAGCTGGAACAGTAGCAATCTTAGTTCCTTATGCAGAAGCTGGAGCTGATTTTGTTTTTGGAATGGAAGATGATGGTTCTCATTGGAGTATAAATGTGGGAGCACAAGTGTTAACGAACTTTGAAGAAGCAGTAGTGTTGCCCTCACTAGGTATTTCTAGAAGGTTTTAACTTAATCATTAATTCACCCCGTATCTTTAACCAGGTACGGGGTTTCTACACTAACCACAAAAAAACCACAACCCAAAAAGTTGTGGTCTTTTTTATTTAAAACATCTTTTAAATTCTTTCAATTAACTTTTTAAAATAAATATCTATCATTTCAACCTTTACCTCCCCAAAAGTTTCAATAAACGGGTTTTTTTCTTCAAATTTAGATCCCTTCATAACAGCAACAGAAAAACAATCAGCAAAAATTTCAGGTAAAACTTCTTCAGGAGCTTCTGAAAAAATATATTTTGCAATGGTATCTTTAAAGGATTGAGGTGTTTTGAAATCATTTCCTGTAATTTTATATTGCAGTACATGACCTAACTCATGCATAAAGATATATTCAGCACTACCGACTTTTGCTTGTTTTTCAGGTGGAATAGTATTTAGAAGAATAATGTTTGATGTGGGGTGATAAACTGAATTTCCCAAATCGCTTTCAAAATCAACGGTAAAAATAGTTAAGGGTTTATCATATTGATTATAAGCAATTCTTCTTTTTTTATCGAAATTTTCATAAACACCTATTAATTCTTCAATGGTTTCATGGTTCAATGGTTTTTCATCTGTTTCCTTATAATTTTTAATATCATTTAATAATACCTGGTAAGCTGTTTCAGTATCCTCTTTGTTATTTCTTCCCTCAACAGCAGAAGAAAATAAAATCATTCCAATATATCTGGCAACAAATAAAGATAAAGTATTTGATCCTTGAATATGGGAAAAAGGAAGAAGGTTGAGATAATCATTATCTGATATAAATTCTAAAAATGCTCCCTTTAAAACATCAATATTAACATTTTTTTGATTTGCATAAATCATTAAATCAATTAATTCAGCTAATGAGTTTAATGTTCCTGTTTCTAACAATTCTAAAATATAGTAATGCAAATCGCTTTCCACTATTAAGTCAAAATGCTCATTTTTTACAGGGTTTTTATCCATTTTATTTTCTCCTTTGGTTTTATAATAAGTTAATTTCCATTATGTTTAATAAATCATTGCAATGTTATATTTCTGAAATCAATTCTTAACTTAATATTATCATGATTTTATAACTAAATCCATTAGAAATTGAACAAAACACCATCTTATGTTATAATTTATACATATTATAAAAAATTGACATTTTTTACAAAAATATTAAACATAGAGGAGAATAAAATATGAAAATTTTTGAAGAAAAACTTAAAGAAAACAATATTGATCCATGGGAAATTAGCTTAGATTTCCATACTCATTTTTGGTATGCAAATTTTGATGAAGGAGAACCAGTTTGCACAATAGTTGATATATTATTTAAACCTCAAAGTGGTGAAAAAGAAAAAATAGGAGAATTTGCTTTTACTCTTATTAAAAAATATAATTTTGATCAGACTGTTAATAACCTTTTTAATGCAGCAGATATGGTAAATGGGGATCTTACCAATGCAGTTAATCCTTTTGTTGATGAGAATCTTCAGTTAGTGGGAGATTTTTCAAAACCAGATGTGATATATATTGACAAAATGTATTTAAATAAAAAATATAGAAAAAAAGGAATTGGAGCTTATAGTTTTGCAATGTTATACGACATATTATCTCGCAAAGCATCTTTAATTACGATTTTCCCAAAACCTTATGATTATGATAACGATAAAAAACACAAAGAAAAAGTTTTCAAAAAAGAAAAAGAAAATATGATTAAGTTATTAGAATGGTTTGATTTTAAGCAAAGTGAATTAAACCCAACAATTTATTGGACAAATACAGACTATCAATTATCATTATTGAAAAAATAAGACCTAGGAGGACTTAAAATGGATCTAAAAATACTCAAAACTATTAACACATTAGAAACTTATGACGAAAATAAAATCAAAAATAATTTAAAAGCTCACTATCTAGATGAAAAAGATACCATTCTTTTGATTTACCGAAATGGAGAAAAACTTTATGGAATTGAAGGTAATATAAATGAAGAACATTTTATCGTTCTTTATCTTCCAGCCAATGATAAACAATTACAAAATACTCAAAAAGAAAAAGTATTCTCTGTAATAAAAGAAGGTAAAACTAATTATATTCACTTTATTACACTTCAACACTATTTACAGGAATTAGTTAGTTTTGGTGGCTTTAGAGTTTTAGAAACACTTTTTGCTATTAGTCATAGTGGAAAAGGAGTTATCTACAAGCATTTTAAGACAGATTATTTATATCTCAATCGTTTAAAATTTATAGTTAGAAACACTCACTTTAAAGACACATATACAAATATTATGGAACTAGCTTCACCAGATTCAGTTTTTATGCAAAATGATAGTTATAAGAAAAAAGTAATTGATTCAACGATGGAAGTTTTAATGTTAGAGGAATTATTAAAAACTAAAACAATTAAATTTCCTTTAGCTTATAGTGATAAAATTAATGATTTAATTGAAACTCCTGCTGATGAAATAGATTTTGACACACATTATAATTTCTTTAAGAAGAAATATGAAGAAATTAGCAATGTGGAATTATATGAATGGATGAAAGATGAATATGATTACCAGGATTTAATAGATACTCTTAAATATTTTTATCAAGAGTTTTAAAAGAGGTTTTAAATATAATATAAATTTAAAAAGGAGAGATAAATTATGTATTCAAAAAAATATTCAGAACTGAAACCAAAAATTAAAAAAATTGTTGATCTGACAAGAAAGTATAGAGAAGAAGACAGGACTGTAAAAAAAGAAACTGATTATGATGATTTTAATATTGAAGAAATTGTAAATTATAAAAGAAATATTTCTAAAACAATGGAATCTTATATCGAACTAAAAGATTATATTCTTTCGTTAAATATGGAAGAAGTTATGCTTTTAAAAACCGTTATGTATATTGGTCGAGAAGAATGTGGTTGGAACAATAGAGACATTAATGAAAAAGATATTGATATAGTTTTTGAAAAACATTTCTCTAGACAAGGTTTTTCCTTTGATCAAGAGATTGATAAAGAGAGAGAAATGTATTTAATGTTAGCTAAAACCCCTTTTCATCAATATCTAGAAAATGCTTTAAATAAAATAGCTGTTTAAAAGAAATTTTAAATTAAAAAAGAATAATAAATTAAAGATCAGGATTAATTTCCTGGTCTTTTTTATTTCCATAAATTGACAATCAAGTTATAATCTGATATTATATAAACAAATAAGATATTTTTTTAACTATTTATTACCATTATTTTACTTTAAAGGAGATTTATATAATATGGGATATAAAGAAAAATTTATAGAAAAATTGAAAAACAAATATGGAAAAGAATATAAGTTAATTGGTGATTATAAAAATGCTACTACTAAAACAAAGTTTAAACACAACAAGTGTGGAACAATTATTACTAATACTCCAAGAGGTCTTTTAGAAAATAAAGGGGTTTGTTTTATCTGTGATTCTGCATTAAGATTAAATGAAAAACAGTTTTTAAAAAAACTAGAATATTTTTATGGTAATGAATACACACCTACAAAACATTTTAAGAAACTAACAGAACCGTTAGAGTTTGTGCATAGAGATTGTGGAGTTAATTTTACCATTATTCCAAATAGATTATTTAAAAAAAGAACAAATAAAAAAGGTTTTTGTCCAATATGTCATGGTTTACCAAAAACGACTGAAATATTTAAATATGAAATTAAAACAATGTACGGAAATGCCTATAAATTTATCGGAGAATATAAGGGTTATGATAAAAGTGCAGAATTTATTCATAAAAAGTGTGGATTTAAGTTTGAAAAAAGGCCAGTTGAATTTTTAAATGGAAAACAAAAATGTCCTGTATGTGATGGAGTGAAAAAGAAAAAAAGCGATAAAATATTTATATTGCAGGTAGAACAACAAGTTGGTAAAGAGTATGAATTTACTGAACCATATGTTGATGCATATACTAGGCTAAATTGTATTCATAAAAAATGTGGAAAAAATTTTAAAATTAGTCCTAGTAAATTTTTGAATAAAAAACAAAGATGCCCTAAATGCACATCAAAAAGGATTAAGAATAAATTTAAAAAAGGATTACAACAATTTAAAAAAGAAGTTTATGAGAAGGTTGAAAATGAATATAAAGTTATAAGTAAGAAATATATAAACACTGACACACCGATAACTTTTAAACACAACTCTACTAACTGTGATTTTCATGAATTTAAAACAACTCCTGACAGGTTTTTAAATCAAGAAGTTAGATGCCCTGTTTGCACAAGAGGTCCTGTTTCAAAAGCCATGATTTTAATAGAAAAATTGCTAAATAAAGAGAGTATAAATTTTAAAAAGGAATATAAATTTGAAGACTTAAAATATAAGAGATATTTAAGATTTGATTATGCTGTTTTCAATAAACAAGGAAATTTATTGTTTTTATTAGAATATGATGGGGAACAACACTATAAACCAATTAAATATTTTGGAGATATAGATGGTTTTATAGATCAACAGCTAAAAGATTCTTTGAAAAAATCTTATTGTAAAGAAAATAATATTGATTTAATAAGAATATCTTTTGCAAAGAAAAAGAAATTAAAATCAATATTGTATCAATCATTAAAAAAATACAAACTAATTAATACAAAGGAGAATGAGAGTGCCTAACTATTATGTAAAGGATAAATTTAATCTAATTAAAAAAGAAATCATTAACGATAGTTATAATTCTTTAAAAAAATTAAAAAGAGCAATTGATGAGGTTAGTGAAAATAAATTAAAAACCCTTGAAAAGAAAAATAATGCAAACTACACCAAATATGATTTTAAAATTTTAGATAATAGCAAAAATCAATTTATGATCGAGCTATTTACAGAGATATTGGTTGATAATTTTTTTGAAAAATATACTGATTTTATTAATTTGCAAGAATTTATTAAATATTATCCACTACAACTATCAAGAGAGAATAGTGAAGTATTAGATGATTTTATTAAGAAATATACCAATTTTAAAAAATGGAATTATTTTATTTGTAATGCTTATGATTTTAGTTTTAACAAACAATAAAAAAGGAGAGAAAACTAGTGCCCCAAAAAACAATTGAAGAAATCCAAAAAGACCATGAAGAATATAATAGGATAATGAGAAAACCTTTTGAGAAATTTAGTTGCGATAAGTGCGATGCTTCAATAGAAAGAGACCAGGAAAATGGAGAATTAAAAGGAAAAATACTTGTAGTTTATAATGAAAAAACTATACCCAAAGGAACTTTTATCAATACAATAACTCGACAATTTGAATCTATTAGAGAAGTTAAGCTTATTCATAGTAATTTATCTGACTGTCGTTTAAAATACGACCTGGAAGAAAGTTATCCTCCTGGTTTAAGAAAAGCTTACCCTTTACAAAAAAATGTAAATAAATTTGAAATCTATAAAGTTATTAAAACAATTAAAATGATAAGAGGAAGAGTAGGAAACACTTTAGAAGATAATATAACAGATATGATTTGCAGATTAAATATTCCTTATTATGAAGAAGCCAACCAATATATTGGTTCTTATTTCATTAGATATAGAGGAGAACAATTTAATCCTATAAACAAAACCCATTTAAAAGAATTACACTATTATTTACACTGGATCTATGCTCACGGATTTAATAAAAAATGGTAAAATTATTGGACTGGCTTAAATGCCAGTCTTTTTTTTATTATGTATTGACAAAATATGTAAAATATTATATGATTATTCCTACATTATAATAATTAGGAGGATAAGTGTGAAAAAAAGAATTATTAGTATTTTAGCATTAAGTTTAGTTTTATTAATTATTAGCTCAGGTTCTATTTTAGCTGCCGACAATAATGTTACAAAAGATCAACTCTTAAAAGCTCCAGAACAACAAGAAGCTCAAAAAGAAATTACTTCTAGTGTTGGGCTTGCAAAACCAGCCTTTGGATCTTTTAAGTATAATAAAGAAGGAAAGGTTAAAGCTATTAAAGGTATCAATTGGGGTTTAGGATACACATATAGAAACTATTTTACTCCAGGATTAGAAGAAGGATTTAATGGTTATTGGGAAGCTGGAACAGTCGCAATAATTGCACCTTATGCAGAAGTTGGAACTGATTTTGTTTTTGCAATGGAAGATGATGGTTCTCATTGGAGTGTTAGTGCAGGCATTATGGCTATGACAAACTTTAATGATAAATATGTGCTTCCTTCACTTGGAGTTGCAAGAAGGTTTTAATTTAATATAGATAATTAATATCAGACTGGCTTAATTGCCAGTCTTTTTTATATCATTAATCTTATTTTCGTGTCAGAAGCTCAAAACTTTGCAGATAGAGGTTTTATTTAATTGTATATAAGTTTATAGTTGGATTAATATTACCCTCTTAAAATCGCCAATATACCCATTTAAAACCTATTAAATATTTTTATTGCTATATTGTAAAATCTTGCCAATAATACATAAATATGATACAATTAATATATAATAAATAGGGAGAGTGAAAAATGCAAGAAAAGGATAAGATACTGTTAAAAAGGTTTTCTGCTCATTTTGTTGATTATTTATTTAAAGTGCCAATTATATTTTTTATCTTTTTTGTTTTTTATTTTAATATTTTTACAAAATTACACAACCCAGATTTTTTCTTTCATCCCGAAAGAATGTTAGGTTTGTTGTTGGGAAGTTTTTTATATAATCCTATTTATCAACTAGGTTTATTATACTTCATTGTAATTACTGGTCTTAATTTTTATTTTATGATCAATGGACAGACTATTGGTAAAAAGATTTTAAAACTTGAAGTTATCAATAAAAAGAACTATGAAACCTTTTCTTTTATTAAAATGTTTTTAAGAGAAACATTCGGTAAATATATTTCAGGTTCGTTTTTTGCTATAGGTTTTATGTGGGCTATTATTGATGATAACAATCAAACCTGGCATGATTTGATATTTGACAGTATAGTTGTTGAAAAATAGAAAGGAGTTAATAATGGAATATAATGTAGATAAATTATTAGTTGCCTATTCTGAAGGGGAAATATCTGAAACCCACATTAAAACACTTTTAGATATTAATCATTATGAGTTTATTCAGTTATTAAGGGATCATAATTTAAATTATAACATTGAAGAAAAAAAATTAACCCCAAAGAAACGATCTGTTTTAAAAGAACTTTTAAATAGTCAAGGGTGGAAATAAAATGAAAAATTATCCGACAAAATTAAAGAAAGTATTAAAGAAACAAGGGAAATTACCTATAAAAAGTTTAGAAGAACGAAAAAAAGCTTCACTAGAAGCACTTGAAGAAATGAAAGAAATTTTAAACAAAAAAGAAAAACAATATTTGAGAAAAATTTTAAAAGAAAAAGAGGAAAGTGATAATTATGTTGACTAAAGTAAAAAGTATCTCTTTTAACAATATAAAAGATAGTGATTATTATAAAATCACTAATATTATTTTAAACCAGAAAGAACCTTTTACAATTAATGATATTAAAAAAGACATAAACTTGAAAATTACTTCAAATAAAAAAGATTTTTTAATAAGAAGATCTTTAAATAAACTAGGAAATAACGGAATGATAATCAAACACGGTTCTTATTTTTCAAGAACCAAACTATAAAAGGAGAGAGTTGAAATGTCAAAAGTAAGAACAAATGCAGAATTTGTTGAAGAAGTTAAAGAAGAAGTGTCGTTAGAATATACTTTTTTAGAAAAATACATCAATGCTCACACCAAAATTTTATGTCGTCATAATTACTGTGGTCATGAATGGGAAGTTAGACCTAATAATTTTTTAAGAGGATCAAGGTGTCCTTACTGTTATCAACACCAAGAAGAACTTGATAAAATGTTTAATAAAGATGTTGACTATAAAAACAATAAAGAAAAGGGGATTTCTGAAGAGTGTTATTCAATTGATAACAAAATAAACTTAATAAACAAAACACCTGTAAAAATCAACAACAAAGATATTATTTATTAAAAAGGGGGTAATGATTATGCCAAGAATAAACGCTAATGAAGAATTTAAAAAAATGAACTATGAACATTTAATAGATTTACTTTTTCCAAACGATCAACCTTTGTGGATGACTAAAGAATTTTTCAAGGGAGATAGAACTCATAAAAAATGTATTATCTCTCAAAATAATTCAGGTGTTATTATGGTTTTAGAAGAAGGGAATAATGTTAAAAAACAGGATTTAATTTTAAATTCTGTCTATTTACACTTAGATACAGGAAAAATCATTCCAGAAGATATTGAATATCTTAATTTTAAAGAAACAATGGAAAAGTATTCTAAAGCTAAAAAGATATGTAAAAAAGAAGCAAATAAGGCTAAGGATTTATCTTCAAGTGCTATGGATATTACCTGGATGAAAAACAATCAAATAATGAAAAAGATTGAAAAAAAGTTAGAAAAAGACCTTTTGATTATTGATAATATAGAAATTAACAGTTTAGCTGCTGAAGAATTTTTTACTTTAAAAATTGGTCAAAGAAGAAATAAAAAAGAAAGTTTAACATTTTTAGTTTCAGATAACTCATTAGAAAAATTAAATGAACAATTTAAAAGTAAAAGATATAAAAAAATCTTCAATTTATTATATCATTTTAATTTTTTCAAAATGAATATTGAGGAGTTTGTGGAAAATGAAAGACAAAAAACTAAAGAGCTTAAAAAAGATTATGAAGATAGCTGAAAAGAAGATGGTGGAAAATAAAAGACTAAAAAGAAGAGAAGTAAACATTAAGCTTAACCCCACTTTAGAAGAAAAAGAAAACGAAAAACAAATGAAAGAGCTTTTAAATAATTGGTAATTATAACCTCCATTAATTTGGAGGTTTTTTCTATTTATTATAAAAAAACCCTTGACTTTACTGTCAAAAGTTGGTAAAATAAATTTAGCAAGAAAAAATTACCAACTAAAACAATAAAAGGAGAGGAAACAATATGGCTAAAAGAAAAACAAATGAAAAATTTATTGAAGAAGTTTATGAGTTGGTTGGAGAAGAATATACTTTTTTAGAAGAATATAAAGGAACACACAATAAAATTAAATGTCGTCATAATAAGTGTGGGTATATATGGAAAACAAGACCTAGTGAATTTCTTAGAAAGAAAGGTTGTCCTAAATGTGCAGGGAACTTAAAAAAAACCAATAAACAGTTCAAACAAGAAGTCAAAGAATTGTATGGAGATGAATATACATTTTTAGAATCATATAAATCTAATAATAAAGAGAAATTGTTATGTAAACATAATGAATGTGGAACCGAATGGAAAATTGCTCCTAATGATTTTTTAAGAGGGAAGGGGTGTCCTTTTTGCAATGAATCTGAAGGAGAAAGATTAGTAAAAAAATATTTAAGAGACAACAATATTGAATATCAATTAGAATTTACATTTGATGATTTAAAAGCTAAGAAAAAGTTGAGGTTTGATTTTGCAATAAAAAATAATGAGGATTTATTATTTCTTATAGAATATGATGGGATACAGCATTTTCAACCCAAAGATTATTTTGGAGGGTATAAGAGATTTAGAAAATCAAAAGCTAGAGATCGTATTAAAAACTATTATTGTAAAAATAACGATATTCCACTACTGAGAATTAATTATTTTACAAAACACAAAATGGAAGATTTACTAGAAGAAAAGCTTCAAGAATTTAATTTAATATAAGGAGAGATTTAAAATGCCAAAAAGAAAAACAGATGAACAATTTAGAAAAGAAGTTCAGGACTTAGTTGGAGAAGAATACACTTTTTTGGAGAGTTACACAAACAGTAATACTAAAACACGATGTCGCCACAATAAATGTGGTCATGAATGGAATATTAGACCTAACAGTTTTCTTAATGGAACTCGCTGTCCTCGATGTGCAGGAAATATTCAAAAAACCCATAAAGAATTTGAAAAAGAAGTTCGAGAAATGGTTGGAAACGAATACACTTTTTTGGAAGAATACCAAAGTGCTCACGAAAAAATTATATGCAGACACAATAAATGTGGTCATGAGTGGAAAATCACACCAAGTGCTTTTTTAAGAGGGAGACGATGCCCAAAATGTTATAATTCTTTAAAGGGAGAGGAGAAAATAGAAAATTACTTAAAAAAAAGAAATCTTGACTACATGGTGGAATATTTCGTTGAAAACACAAATTCTAATCATTTGCGTTTTGATTTTGCAGTAAAAAAAGAGAACAGGTTATTTTTTTTAATAGAATATTATGGGTTGCAGCATTTTAAACCAGTTGAATATTTTGGTGGTAAAAAAAGCTATAAAATGAGAAAAATACGAGATAGAAAGAAAACAGCTTATTGTAAAAGAAATGATATTCCATTATTAAGAATATCTTATCTTCAAGTAGAAAATGTTGAGAATCTAATTGACAATATGGTAAAAAAAATTGATAAAGAAAGAGAGGAAATCAATGCCTAGACGAAAAACTAATAAAGAGTTTGTTAAAGAAGTTTATGAACTTGTTGGGGATGAGTATGAATTTTTAGAAGAATATGTTGGTTCTACAATTAAAATCTTGTGTCGCCACAATGAATGTGGGAACGAATGGGAAATTAGACCTTCTAATTTTTTGTACGGAAGTAGATGTCCTAATTGTCATCAAAACGCTAAAAAAAGTAACAAACAATTTGTTAAAGAAATTTATAAATTAGTCGGAAATGAATATGAGTTTTTAGAAGAATATATTAATAATGGAACCAAAATTAAATGTCGCCATAATGAATGTGGTCATATATGGGAAATTAGGCCTAATGCTTTTTTAAGAGGAAATAGATGTCCTAATTGTCATAAAAAAAATAAAAAAAGCAACAAACAATTTGTTAAAGAAATCTATAAATTAGTTGGAAATAAATATGAATTTTTAGAAGAATATATTAATAATGAAACCAAAATTAAATGTCGCCATAATGAATGTGGTCATATATGGGAAACAACCCCTAGTGTTTTTTTATCAGGAAGCAGATGTCCTCAATGTGCAATAGAAACTAAAACTAAGAGTCATGAAGACTTTACTGAAGAAGTTTATAATTTAATTGAAAATGAATATACCTTTTTAGATGAATATGTTAATGCTAAAACTAAAATTAAATGTCGTCATAATGAATGTGGTCATATATGGAAAATTAGCCCCAATGCTTTTTTAAGAGGTCGTAGATGTCCAGTTTGTGTTATAAAAGAAACAATTAAAACTAATCAACAGTTTATTAAAGAGGTTTATAATTTAGTTAAAAACGAATATACCTTTTTAGAACCATATAAAGGTTCTAAAAATAAAATTAAATGTAAACATAATGAATGTGGATATGAGTGGGAAGTTCAACCACGCAACTTTTTATTTGGTACCAGATGTCCTAAATGCAACTCTTCTAAAGGAGAAAAGAGAATAATGAAGTATTTAGAAGAAAACAACCTTAAATTCAAAAGAGAATATTATTTTAATGATTTAACCGTTAAATCTTATTTACCATTTGATTTTGCAATAAAACAAAATGGGAGAATATTATTTCTTATAGAATATGATGGGGTACAACATTTTGATCCTAATAATTATTTTCATAAAACTGAAAAGTCTTTTGGATATGGAAAATATAAAGATAGAGTTAAAACAGCTTATTGCATTAATAATAATATTCCACTATTAAGAATACCTTATTTTAAAAAACATTTAATAGAAGAATTGATCGATGAAATGCTTGAGAAATTTGATTTATTGAAAACAGTGTAAAAGAGAGGAGCAAATCAATGGCTAGAAGAAAAACGAATAAAGAGTTTATTCAAGAAGTTTATGAATTAGTTAGAGATGAGTATGAATTTTTAGAAGAATATGTTAACAGTAAAACCCATCTATTATGTCGTCATAATAAATGTGGTCATGAATGGAAAACTAGACCAGACCATTTTTTATCTGGAAGAAGATGTCCTGATTGTGCAGGTAAAAAAAAGAATAAAGAGTTTGTTCAGGAAATAAAAGAGTTAGTTGGAGATGAGTATGAGTTTTTAGAAGAATATGTTAACAACAGAACAAAGATATTATGTCGTCATAATAAATGTGGTCATGAATGGAAGGTTACACCTAGCAACTTTATTTTTGGAACCAGGTGTAATAGATGTGGTAATTCGTCTAAAGGAGAAAAAAGGATAATAAAACATCTTGAAAAAAATAATCTTAAATTTGAAATAGACTATTCTTTTAAAGATTTAACTGTTCAATCTTATTTAAAGTTTGATTTTGCAGTAAAGCAAAATGGAGAAATTTTATTTCTTATCGAATATGATGGAAAACAACATTTTAAACCCAGTAATCATTTTCATGAAACCAGTAAAGATTTTGGGTATGCAAAATATAAAGATAGAGTTAAATCAGCATATTGTATAAATAATAACATTCCATTATTAAGAATACCCTATTTCAAAAAACATCAAACAGAATGTTTAATTAACAAAATGCTTGACAAATTTAATCTATTTAGAAAACCTCTTGAAAAACAAAAGAGAATGAAAATAATACTTCAACAATCTCTTAAATCTACACCAAACAAGCAATATAAGTCTATGGGTAAAACCTATAATTCAAATATTATCCCAAATAAAGGAGATCTTATTAAGGATTCAGTTTGGAAAGAACCTAATGAGGTTATTAAGATTATAATAAATTATAGTCAAAATGTATGTTATGTTTTATTAAAGCCTAGAAATACTTTTTTTCCAATCAATGAAGAGGTTAAAATATATAAAAAACATGGCTGGAAAGAACAACACCAAAAATTGTAAAATTTAAAATTAAGGATACCAAAAGATCACCTTCTCAGGTGGTCTTTCTTTTATTTAAAACCTCTTTTAAATCCTAATATAGCAACACTCTCTAATGGTCTTTCTTGATTAATCTCTCAAAAGATTATATAATATATTATAGGCTATTAATTCTAATTTTAACAAAAAAATGAAAGAAGGTGTAAAAAATCTAAAAACTGCATTTAACCAATAATTAATTTTAAAAACTCAACAATGGAGAGGGGATAATATGATTAAAGAAAAACTTGAAGATTTATATCAAGAAGGTCAATTAATAGAAGTAGAGGTAACAGGTGTCAAAGACTTTGGGGCTTTTACCGTTACAACTGACGGAAATAAAATAAGAGGATTAATTCATAAAAGTGAAACGGTTGATGATTATGTTGAAAATGCCAAAGACTACTTTGAAGAGGGAGATATACTTGAAGTTAGAATAATTAACTGGGACACAGAAGAAAGGCAAATGTCTCTATCTACTGTAGAACTCGGCTTAGAAAAGAAAAGCCTTAATAATAACAATAAAAACAGCCAACTATTAAAATTAAAACAAAAACTAAAAAGCAAAGAAAATAAACCTGAAGAAAAAACGATTAAAAAAGAAATAAATTATGACATTAATGAAAATGAATTTAATAAAATAGTGAAATACCTTAACGGAAAAATAGGAGTATTAAGTAATAATGCAAAAGAAGAAATCATTAAATTAATTGATCAACACGGTATTTTTAGCTTTACCCGTTCTTTAGAAAGTGTTTTAAATGATTTTAGTGTAGATTTTGGAGTAATTCTTTCTGAAAAAATAGAAAAAGACCTTAAAATTAATAAACTGGTAAACTATTCAATATCTGAACACGCTGTTGACAATTATATAGATAGATCAGAAAAATATTTTGATAACAATGTAAAAGAAAAAAATAGAGAAGACATTAAAAAATCAATACAGGATATGTGCTATCATGGAGAGGTAATTGTAGAAACAGAAGATATAAAATATCTTAAATATGGCAACTGGTTTTTACCTTGTGCAAAAATAGAAAATCAAAATATTGAGTCCTGGAAGGTAAAAAGTATGCTGACTTGGGAAATGTTTGAAGAAAATATGCAGGAAAAGTTGGATAAATATATGGATATGTAGGAATTTAAAAGTAGTTTTAAATTTTAATTAATTATAAACCAGGCATTAATTTGTCTGGTTTTATTTATATTTTTTTATTGACAAATATTGTAAAATGTGATAATATATAAGTAGAAGTTAAAAATAAATTAAATTCTGACGGTAAATTATTGGTGGCAAAAAATGTAATTAGTCGCTATCTTTGTTTTAACAATTTGGTCAGGATGGTCAAAGTTGCGACAAAGTGGTTAAAATGGTTGATTTTTAAAGGGAAATAAGACCTGAAAGCGTTTTCTTATTAGATAAGTAAACGGTTATGAGAGTTGATATATAAAGGATTAGTTAAGATGACGGGTAAAAAACCTATATCCAATATAATAAGGATTGAAACAAGTTGATATAATATACTTAGAAGGAAATATTTTGTAAAAAACCTATATCCAATATAATAAGGATTGAATCACATATTATTTGTTGCTTCTTTAATATAAGTTTCAGGTAAAATCTATATTTATTTAAACAAAGATTTAAACAAAGAAATATTTGACAAATAAAGACAATTATGTTATTATTATAATAGAAAATAAAACCTGTTTTCCTGATTCGGGTTTTGTTTTTAATAACTTTTATTTTACTCTAGCTCCTCTTAAATGAGGAGCTTTCCTCATTTTACATAAAGAAAAAAACCACCCCAAAAGGAGTGGTTTTAATATTTTAAGCTATTTTAATATTTTTCCAGAGGTTGCACTCTTTCAGCAGAAATTATTTCTATTTTTGCTTCATCACTATATTTACCATAATGGTAAAGTTCATAACTGTGAAATTTAGTTACTTCTTTCTTTTTAAAATCTCCATCAAAAATATATCCTATTAAATCATTTTTTTAAATTCTATTTTTCATATTATATCATCTCTTTTTTAATATAGTCATTATCCTCTAAAAGACGAGGAATTTTAATAATTCTTCCATTACATTCTTTTGTAATAAACGGAGAGATAAGATATTTTTCAGCACTATTAACTTCTTCTATATTATAAACAATGCCATAATATTCATTTGTTTGTTCTTTCAATTTATAGGCTCTTTTTAAAACAGGGTTAATATTTTTTCTGTTGAGAAAAAAAGTGTCTATACCAAAAGAAAAATATAGTTTGAGCAAATTATATATTTCTCCTTTAACATATCTTTCATCAATCTCCATTATATTTGCAACACTATTAACCTCATATTTAAAATATTGATCAGTAACAATATAATTTACAACAGCTTTTTGTAAGTCTAAATAATACTCAAAATCAGAGTAATTTTCATCTGTTTCTGCTTCCCATTCAATTACCTGTTCAAAGACTTCTTCCCAATCTATTATATCACTATAATCGGTTTCTGGCATATAATAATTTATATCTCCAGCCATAAACCTTTCTCTAATTACTTGCAGATTATCATCTTTTTCAAACAACCAGGTAAAATACTCTTGATCTTTAATTTTATATCTCATATTATAACATCTCCTTTAGTTTTTTTAATAATCCCATTCCTGCACTAATTCTGATTCTCTCCAAAAAGAAGAATCTAACATTTCTCCCTTTTTTCTATCTTCTTTCAAATAACTGATATAATTTTTTCTTCCATATTTTTTTATTTTTTCTTTTTTATGACCAACTATCATTTCTATTAATTTATTAATGCTTGCTGGAGTATTAGGAAAATATATTCTTTTTTTTCCGTCAACAACTTCTTCTTCAATTTGATTTATATCGGTTCTAATATTAAAGTGATAAGGATATCCTTTCCCTTTATGATCACTTATTCTTAAAGAGTTAGCAACACCAAAATCAAACTTAATATAAACACTATTTGTAGTAAAAGCATCATACACTTGAACAAACAAGTCTTCTTTTTTTAATTTTGCTAAAAAAGATTGTTTTACTTGCTCAACACTCATACCATTTTTATTTAATATTTTATTTAACCGTATTCTTTCTAATTCAAAAGAACGAAATAAATCATTTGAAGTAAAAAACCTGCTTTGAGAACTATATTGTTCTTTAACTCGTTTTTTTAGCTCTTTAGCATATCCCTTCATTGATTTTCCCCTTATTCTGTTTTTAGTATCGTTTAAAATACAATCACAGATGTTTTTCACATTTTCTTCAGTATTTGTTCGATAAAATGCTTTATTTCTTGTTTTATTTTCTCCAATATATTCTCCAATATAATATTTAACTTTTTTAAAGTTTTCTAATTGTTCTTCGCCTGGCAAATCACTAATTTTAATCATATCTCCTAAACCATATTCAGTAAGTATAAAAATAGATTCACCTTTATCATTTATCCAGCTTTGATAATAAATCTCCCTATCTCTTAATTCTGTTTTAAATAAATTAAATAATTGTAGTTTTGTCATATTCTTCTCCTTTCTTTTGTCAAATTTAATAATTAATGTCTTTTATTGTTAATTATACTTATATTATATCATAAAAAGAAAGATAGTAAAAAAAATATATTATTGACAAATTATGTAAAATAATATATAATCATAATACATCAATGTCCATAGTGATCACCTCCAAACAAAAAACTATTAGGAGATATAGCGTAAATTTGTACCACACTTTTGCGAGAGTGTGGTTTTTTAATATCAAAACCCCTATCAATAATTGATGGGGGGTAATTTTATTTGATTGGGTTTTTTGTAGTATTTAATTAAAATAGACAACTACAAATTGTTTTGATTTATATTTACATTATTTGTCAATCAAGTTTAAATATGTTATAATATAAACAAATCATACAATAATAAAGGAGATAAAAATATGTCTAAAAATAAAAATTTTTATATGTCGCAGCTTGATGGAATTTTTCCCAACAGTAAGCCAGATTGGCTTGATATGGAGTTTATAAATAGAAAGCCTATTCATGATATAGCTATAAATATGAAAGAGGATTATGGTATAAATTTAATCGTTAAGGGAAGTAAAAAGGCCAAAGAAGACTTAATTTTTAACACATATTATCATAACTATATTAACAATGTTTTGATAATCAATAAAAATACTGCCTACTTTGATTTTGAAAAAGAATTAAAATATTATTTTGAAGGTAAAAAATATCTACCAAAAGAAATGGATAAAGCCAAAGAAGATAGGTCAGTTAGATGGATTAGGTATAATCAAATAATTCAAAGAGTAGAAGAATTGGTTGAAAAGAAATTTTTAATTGTGAATAATATTAAAAATATTGATAGTGAAGCAAAAGAGAAATTCTTAGTAGAAAAACTTTTTAGCGACAGACTTCAAGAAGGGTTATTGACATTTATGATGTTTAACAAGTCTTATAAAGAAATAAGCAATCAATTCACTAATAAAGAATATAAGCAAATGTTTAATTTTGGATATAATAGCTGGTTTGATATTTTAGAAATTGATAAGATAATTGAAAATAGTTAGGGAGTTAACAATGATAAAAAATAACCAATTCTCTTTTTGCAAAAAATGTAAAAAGAACAGCATTGATTCTTGTACTGCTGGAAAAGACAAACTTGTTATTGCTCCCGATGGAAGAGTTATACCTTGTGAAGCTTTTAAATTTCTTTTAAAGCTTGATAATGAAGATATTAGACCAAATATAAGAGATTATAGTTTGGAATACCTATATGATAATGATCCACTTATGCAGCTTCTAAGGTGTAAATTAAACCCCATAGATAAATGGTGTGAAGATAACTGTAAATACTTCAATCAATGTGGTGGTGGCTGTAAAGGGCAGAAATTAAAAGATACAAGTGGATTTGTTGATTTTTTAATAAAAGAAATGGATATATTTTATAACAGGGGATGATAATATGATAAAAAAGCTTTTTTGCAATAACTGTGATGATTTTGTTGATTATAATATTGAAAAAATGAAGGAAAAAAGAGTTATTCTTGATAAGGCTGAGATTGAAATTCAAGCCAATATAGCTGTTTGTAAAAAATGTAATAATGAACTGTTCCATGAAATTTTAGAAAAAGATAACCAAAATAAAGCTTATAAAAAATATAATAAAAAAGGTTTTAAACCAAAACTTGAATTAAATAAAACTCATAAAGAAAGGCTGAAGGAAATAAAGAAGCATTTTAAGAATTTAACTGAGGAACAATTTAGAGAAAATCTAAAAAAAATAAACAAGGAGAGTTAAAAATGGATACTATAAAATTAAGAAATCAATTTGTTAAAAAAGATCAAGAGAATGGATTAGATATTAATGAAAGCATTACTCCAGCCGTATTATTTTCTGAAATTGGCAATAGAGTATTGGAAGAATTTAAGAGGGTTTTATTAAAATTAAAAGAACAAAAAAAATCCAGTAATGTAAAATTGCCAAATGGTTCAAAAATAAGTTTTGATATTTTAGAAAAAGATGATTTTGAGATTTTTAATATTTTATGTAATGATATTTTAACAAATGAGTTTATTGAAGAGAATACAAGGTTCACGGGGTTAACTGTATTTTTTTCTCACTTTCCCTTGCAAATAATTGAACATGATATAGAAATATTAGATTTATTTATTCAAAAATACACCGAATTTGATGAATGGGAAATGTTTTTAAGTTTTGCTTATATGGAATTTGTTCAGAAACAAAAATAAAAAAAACAAAGGCTGGATTATTTCCAGCCCTTTTTTTATGGTAAAAAAAGACCAGAGGATAATCCCTCTGATCTTAATAATATCAATAAATTTTAAATGATATCTACATCTTCAAACTCACCAAACTTTAATACAACTATTTCTTGATTTTTTACTTCTCTAACTTGCTTATTCTTATCAATTAAATTAATAGTTTTACCCATATTATTTTTAATGAAAAGATAATCAGAAGACCAGTTGTAATAATACCAGCTCATTTGAAAATCTGTTCCGTCTTCTTTTTTACATTTAATTTTTTCATTAAATTTATCAAAACTTAACATTTTTTTAATTGTTTTTTTGTCATCAAATTCTCTTATTAAATCAATGTCGTTATTTTCTAAAAAGTCTCTTGTGTAAGGATCTAATTCTTCTAAAAGTTCATTTAAATCACTTCTTGATTTTACTTTTTCAAGCATTTTTAAAGCTTTAGCTCCTTGACTAGTAGATTTAAAAACCCTACCCATACTTTTTCTTTGACCTTCAAAGTGAATATCCATATCTCCATTAATTTCTTGAGTTACAAACATTTTTTCTGGATCAAGCAATACTAAAGTTCCTCTTATCATTATGATCACTCCTATTTTAGTTTGTTGTAATTTAATTAGTCCATATCTATTTTTTTAAATTCACCAAATTTTAAAACAGCCACCTCTTGATCTTTAAATTCCTGTACTTTATGAGTTTTATCAATTAACCTAACATTACCACCAGTATTGTTTTTAATATATACATAATCACTAAACCAGTTATAACTATACCAACTTAATTCATATTCACTTCCATTTTTTCTCTTACATTTAATTTTGTCTTGATACTTATTAAAAGCTAACATTTCACTAATAATTTCTGGATCATCAAATTCTACAATAAAATTAAAATCATCATCAACATTGAAAAAATCTTCCTCATGCATATCTAATTCATTTAAAAGCTCTTTTAAATCTTCTCTGTTTTTTATAGTTTTAGATTTCATTTTTCTTAATGCTTCCATCCCCCTACCATCAGAGGATAAAGACATTCCACCTTTTAATTCTTGTGAAATAAGCATTTTGTCATCATTTAATAATGCCAAAGTTGTTCTTACCATTATCATCTCTCCTTTTATAGTTAATATTGTTAGTCTAAATCATAAAATTTATTGCCGTTAAATAATACAATTTCGCCTGGTTTTAATATTCTACTTTGTTCAAAATGATCTTCTAATTTAATATTTTCTTTTTTATTATTTTTTACAAGCACATATGAAAAAAACCAACTTAAATTAAACATATAGTCTTTATATTCCTTTACTACTGCATTGTATTCATCTTCTTTAAAATCACCAATTTCAAATAAAAAATCTTGCAAATCTCTTTTTTGTTTAATTTCACTTATTTTAGTTCTCATTCTTCTTAAATCATTATCATTTAAAATATCAAATTTTACTGTCTGGCTTTTTAATAGAGTGTCTTTGTTTAAAAACATAATAGTTAAACTATCTTTATACATATAGTTTCCTCCTAGTTGTCAAATTTTATATCTTGTGTAAATAATTATAACATAAAAGGGGGACAATATAAAATAATTCTTTAGTTTCCAATTATTGACAATCAATGGTAATTGTGATATCATTATATTAAGTGATAAAGATATTTTTTTTACCAGTCTATTGGCAAAAATTAACAATAAAGTAAATTGGAGGAGAAAATATTGCAGAATATAAAACTAGAAACATATAAAAACCAGATAAATTTAATTAGTATTCCTTCTGAAAAAATAGAAAAACAAATTCAAAACTTAAAAGTAAAATTTTTACCTAATAAATCTAAAAAGATAGAGGATAAAGTTAAACTTCCTTCATTTGTTAAGGTATTTCTCTATTATATTAACAAAAAAAATAAACTTCCTACTCAGGAAGAGTTCGCAAAGCTCTTTTTACAGGCTACTACTAAGAGTGATAAATACTATACACCAAAAAATTCTGAGGAAAAGAAAGCTCTTAAGGCAAGAATTTATAGAGTATATCCGAGCTTGATTAGAGAATTACATTTTATTAGAAAAATTTATGAAGATGGTTTTTTTGAAGAAACAATTTATAATTTTGAGCTTGATCTTAGAAAAGGATTTGATTTAGTAGTTAAAACAGGTAATGTTTATTATGGACTTAAAATATTTGTTAGCACAAGAAGAAGTCATATGTATTTAGATAAGAAAAAATATAGACAGGATAACGATGTAGAACTTTACAAGCTAAATGTCCCCTTTAATTTTAAAGATAGACCTAAAAACAATAAAAGCGACATTTTTCTCTATGGAGATGAAGATATTAAAAATATTTATGGTCAAATAATCAAACATTTAAGCAAAAATATCGCTTAATTTTACAAAATGTAGTTTAAATAACATTATTATGTAATCAACTTTGTTATTATTAAAATAAGTTAATAATATATAAGACTATAAGGAGTGATTAATTTGCTCAACAAGGTTAAAGATTTGATTTTTAAGGCTGCTGAAGCCGAAATGGAAGCAAGAGGTTACGAAGTTAAGTAAATAAGTCATATAAGTAATATAAGGAGGTTAAAACCAATATGAATGGATTAGAAGCGGCAACACTTTCAATGCTTTTGATTAATCGTAAAGAAAAAGAAGAAATGGTTAACAATTTATATAAATAGAAAAAACAACCCTATTCTTTAATTAGAATAGGGTTTATTTTTTTACCATTTTTGAATAATTTTTGCTTGTTGCCAAAAACTATTTTTTTTGGTTTTACCTTTTTTATAATTTTCTTTTACATATTCAATATACTTTTCTTTTCCATATTTTTTTATTTTCTCTAATCTTTCTTTTTTTATATCTTTAACAAGCTGATTTAAACCTTTTAAAGTATTAGGGTAATAATATCTTTTATACCCATTTTGAATTTCTTCTCTTTTTTCTTTTATATGAGTGCCAATATTATAATGATATTTTAGATAATGTTTTCCTTTATGATCACTAATTCTTAAACTATTAGCAACTCCAAAGTCAAACTTAAGATAAATACTCTCACTTGAATAACTTTCATATTTTTGAATATAAAAATCTTCTTTTTCAAGTTTATTTAATAGCCTATTTTTAATTTCTCCGACATTTAACCTTGAAAATAAATCAATTCGACCATTTTCTTCTTCAAAACTAAATAAATCATAGGGGAAATTATCTTTACAATTTTCTACTGTAAAAAACTTATTTTTATTTTGTTTTTGTTTAATTAATAGTTCTTTCATTTCTTTCTTATATTTTTCTTTACCTTTAGATAACATTCTATTCCTTTGATCATGATAAATTCGATGACATATTTTTTTAATTCTTTCTAAAGTGGGTTTATGAAAAAAATATCTTCCATTTTTGCTATTTTTATTGATATAGCTTCCAATATAATATTTACACTCTCTTTCATCTGTTGGTTTATCGCTAATTCTAATAATGTCTCCAAGTCCATATTCAATTAAAATATACTTACTATTACTGTTTGGATTTTCCCAAATCTGGTAAAAAATATTTTTTTCTTTTAATAATTGTTTAAATGTTTTTAAAATCTTAGTTAATGTCATAATAACTCTCTCCTTTTTGTCTTATTTATGTATAGTTGTCATATATTATGATTTGTGTTTTTATTATATCATAATTTAAGTTTCTGAAAAGTATTTACTTCTATATATGGAAATATTTGGTTGCAAATTTTTTCTTTTTTTGATATAATAAAAAACAATAGAGGGAAATAAATATATTTTTTTACCTATTGATGTAAAAAAATACCATATTTATATATTATTACTGGAGGTACTTGAATGTTAAATAAAATAAAAAACAAATTAGAAAAAAACGGTATTGGAGAATTTGAAATTGCTTTAAAAATTAACACAGAACTTGATGAAAGTAATACTGGTTTAGACAGTCTCCCAACCATTATAAAAATTGATATTGTTAAATATAGTGGGGTTGAGTTAGAAAAGGAGACCAAAATCGGTGAATATGAGTGTGTATTAATCCCTGGTTTTAGTCCAGAGGATAAATACAATGATTTAGCTTTTATAGCTGATTCTTACAGTCCTGACACCTTTAGAGCAGTCAAAGGGTTTATTAACACAGACGGTACTATAAAATATGATTTTTTAAATCCTAACATTATATATATCAAAAGGGTTTATTTACAACCTGAATATAGAAATAAAGGAATTGGATCATATAGTTTTTATCTCTTATATACCTTGCTTAAAAATTTAGCAGGCATTTTAACTATATATCCCTATCCAAACAATAAAGAAAACGAAAAGCCTTTGTTAAATTTTTTAAATAAATTTAATTTTCTTGAAAAAGGGAATGGTATTTGGTACATAGATACCAGATATACTCTTTTTTAATTATTATTTTGTTATCTGATAAAGGAGGTGAATATTTGTATTACGCAACTTATGAAAAAAGAATTGGTGCAGCATTAATTGATGTGATTCCTGCTTTTATTATGATAATTTTCTTTTATGGAGCAACTTTTGCTATGGCAATTGGAGAAGGCACAATAGGTGGTGTTTTGTCTATTGTGGGTGGTTTAACAGCCATTGCTGTTACCATTTTTCAAATTAAGTATATGATGAATGGTCAAACAATAGGGAAAAAGGTTCTTAATTTACAAGTAGTTGATTTAGAAAGCTATGAAGGTTTAGGTTTTCTAAAAATGTTCTTAAAAGAAGCATTTGGTAAAACTATTTCAGCTATGGTTTTATATTTAGGCTTTATTTGGATTTTTATTGACGAAGAAAATCAAGCCTGGCATGACAAAATATTTAATAGTAATGTAGTAGAATTAGAAGAATAAATATAGATTAAGACTGGCTAATCTTTTAGCTAGTCTTTTTTTATGGTATAATATAAATATAATAAAAAAATCTGACATTTTTTAAAATTAAAGACATTTTAAAAATATTAAACACAAAGGAGAGATATTATGATTAATGTTTCGAAAGAACATCAAAAAGTTATTAAACAATGGTATGTAGATCAAGAATATCAAATTATTTCTACAGTTGATTATCAAGACCGAAACATAACAGAAGATATTGATGGAATTAGTGAAGAAGCTGAAGATTATAAGGGATATATTGTTTTAATTTTTGAAAAAGAAAACATAAAAAAAGTGGACTATATTTATGTTTTTCCAAAAGTTCTTTTTGACGGATATGGCATTTCTTTAGATAAAAGAGTAATGATTCCACATAAATTAAAATTGACTAAAGACCACATACAATTTGTTAAAGATATCGTTGATTCAACAAATGAATTAACTGAAAGGGGTATGTAAATATGTCTCAAAAAGAAGAAAAACTATTAGATATTGCAAGAAGATTAAAAAGTATTTCAGAAATGTATGAAATGTTTCCCAAAGAAGTAGGAAAAAATGTTTTAATGGACAATGCTAAGGGGTTAAGAAAGATAGCAGATGAATTAGAAGAAATAGAATAATCTTAATTAACTGGAGAGCTTAAATGTTCTCCAGTTTTTTATATTAATTATTTACATTTATTACCAAAAGTGATATACTGATAATAAGATATTTTTTTGATTATTTAATGGTAAATTTTAACATTTTATAGAAGGTTGGTGGACATTATATTAATACCTGTTTCTATTTTAGCGTTTATTGATCAAATTACTAAATGGTTGGCAAAAGCCAAACTTACTCAAACAAATTATATTGCAATTATAGAAGAAAAACTTGAATTAATGCCTGTTTTTAATACAGGATTTGCTTTTGGGTTTAAAGATCATTTACCCTCTTATATGCTTATTGTAATAACTCTAATAACTTTGGTAGTTTTATATGCAGTATATAAACATGATAGTAAAAATAAAGTTAACAAAATCGCATTTGTCTTTCTTTTTGCAGGGGGTATAGGCAATGGTTTTGATAGAATTGTTTTTCAGAAAGTAACAGATTTTATTATGATTAATAGATTTATGGCTTTTAATTTGGCTGACTTATATATGCTTATTGGATTAATGATTTTAATTAATCAATATATTGAAGAACAAATTGTCAGCTATTAAGGGGGGAGTTAATGAAAAAAGAGATTGTAAATGATAAGGACTTAAGGTTAGAAAAAGAACTAATTAAGAATTTTGAAAAAAGTAAAAAATCCAATAAAGCAGATCAATATGTTTTAAAAAGAAAAATAAATTATATTTTTAAAAAATATAGAATCAACAACACATACTTTCCAGAAATACAAGAACTTAATCAGTTAGAACCTAAGCTACAAAAAGAATTGTTTTTCTTAGTGGATAACACTAAAAACAATAGTTTTAAAATGATTATTGAGCTTTTAACCAAAAAAATATATTTAAAACAGGTTTTATTTGAAGAAGTGGGAATTGTTCATTTTTTCAACGATTTTTCGCTTTATGAAAATTTTATATATAATTTAAACAACATAAACAATTCAAAAGTTAAAAAAAGAGCAGAAGAATATTGTAAAAAAATTGAAGAAATACTTGAAAAAGATTTTTTAATAATTACAAATATAAGAGCAGAATATATAGAACCAAAAGGTTTCGAGTTGTTTCTAAACAAAGTAATGAATAAACGATCAAACAACAATAAAACAACGATTCTTCTTTTCAGAGAGGATATTAATGCTTTTTTTAAAAATAGTAAATCTAGGATAACAAAAGAACAATATGAAAATTTAAGATCTTTTGCTTCTAAATATGAGATTGTTTCGGTATCTGAAAATATTAAACAAAAAGACTGGAAAAGTTTTAAAAACAACCTAAAAAGCGATAAATATCAAAATAAAAGTTCTAAATCAAAAAAGGGGTTGATTTTCAATGAAGAAACCTGAAAGCATAAAAACTTTTGAAGAATATAAATCAAAATATTTTCCTAAATCTCAGGAAGAAATTCTTTTGGGGATTAAAGAACCTAAGAAATTTGGAAAAGAATTAGCTAAATTTTGTTTTCAAGAAGCAATTAAAAATATTTAGTTTTACCCCACCAGGCAATTACTTGCTGGTGGGTTTTAATTTTTGAAAATAATAAAAACAGAATTAACTTTTTTCGGTGTATGAAAATAATAACATCGAACTTTTTGTTTGTCAAGAAAAATATTCCATTTATGGAACTATGAGAAACAATTAAAAGAGATTAACAGTCTTTTTGCTGTTATTTTCTGCCATAAACTTCAATTTACAGGCAAAAATCTATATATATAAATAATTATAATTTATTAAATAAATACAAAGATGTATAATTATAGACTAGTAATTTTGTATTATAATATAAAATATTTATATAATATAAATTATTAATTTTTAAATAAAATCATGGTTTAATATAATTATATAATTTATAATTCTTAAATCTTATAAATTAAAAAATTTATGTAATAAAAATCCGTATATAAGTTAAAAATCAAAACCCAATTACTTAAATAATTATAATTTATATTATATAAATACTAAGAACTTAAGATCTTAAGAACTTAAATATTATAATTTATAATATATAAATAATATATAATATAATATAAAATTTATTTAATTATAATTATATATCTCCGTGTATTATCTAAAATTTTCGGCGAAAAAAAATCAGTTTTTTTGTAAATAAAATTTGACATTTAATTAGCAAAGTGGTAATATTGGAATAGATTAACTTTTCGGTGTAAAAAGTTTTTCGGTGTAAAAAAAGCATAATTGCTTAAATTTCGGGAAGATAGCTTCCTGCTCTGAGTTTAAATTTCAGAGAAAAGTTTTTAAAATTAAAATTTAATATTTGTTTTTTTAGATCTTAACGAGCAAAAAAAAGAACACAATATTGTTTTAATATTGTGTTTTGACTATTTTTATTTAATTTTTTAACATTACATTTGTTTTTTGCCAATCTAGATTAAAATTTATTTTAAATGGCTGTATTTTTATATTGCTATCAGCAACAACTTTAACATCCCAGGATAAATTTGCTTTATCAAGCCTTTGGTGCGTTAAAACAACCTGATTTCTCGAATTTAACTTAACCCATTTTTTATTTAAATTGCTTTTAAGATAAATTTCAACTCCCTGCAATTCAGGAATGTTGGCATTTAACTGCCATGGCAAGTTTGAACTAATAGTCATTTTCCCAGCTTCAGAAATAATTTTATTATTAGAGCCAATGGTATTTTTTATTTTTTGTGCTTTAAAGGTAATTGGTTTAGAAATAAATAATTCCTGCTCTGGTTCGATTATTGTTGCCCCAACTTCTATATTAGTTCGACTATTGCCGTTTACTACTTGAGTTGAAAGCATTAAAAGCATTAATGTTATCAAAAAAAGACTTTTTGCTTTACTCGACACCTTTTCCCACCTCCTTCCAACAAAAGTATAATATCAATTATGTCATATTATGTCAAAAAAAACAAATACATATATTTTTTCAGTTTGATTATAAAAAAATTCCATTTATCTTATACTATACTGTAGTAAAACAATCAAGAATGGAGTAGTTAAACAGTTAAATGATTTTAATATAAATTAATTTTATGGTATAATTAAAATACAATTTACAATAAAAGACATTTTTTTAAAAAAATAACAGGAGGTTTTTAATATGGGACACATAGTAGGAGAGATTGTTGCTACAGGAAAAGATTTAAATAGTGCTTTAAGGTATGCAAAGAGTAGATGGAGTGAGAACCCTGATTTCATTAATACTTATAGTCAGGAAAATATTGCTCACTTAATGCAAGAAAAACTAATAGTTACCGACAAAATTGATTCAAGTAAAAGAATTTATAAAAAAGATTTAAACAAGGTTGAAGATATTCGCAGAAATAATTATCCAGATACCAATCAAATAATGGTTTTGCCATTAGGAACTTTTGCCTGGAATAGATATGATGGTGAATTGGTAAATCCTAAGACTAAAACTTCTAAAAAATATGGTGTTATTGCAGGTTTTTCTTTTGAATATGTAGAAAATAACCCAGATGCTTTTTTGGATAAGGTTGAATTTGTTAAAAATAAAAAAGTTGCAGAAGAAATGGCTATGCAAGTAGGTTTTGATCATGTTGATAGTAAAAGAGAAGGAGATTTTTATAATGGGCAGGAGCAATTTTTATTTAATTACGAATTGTTCTTAAAAAACTTTCCTAAAGAAAAATATTTTACTAAAAATAAAGTATTTGATGATATTTTTATCATTAACGAAAAAGGGAAAATCTTAAACCAAGTAAAAATTGAATTTAATCAAAGTAAAAATAAATTAAGGCAAATGACTTCGTACAATAAAGAAGTTAGAAAAGTAAAAGCTTTTATGTTTACTTTTGATGGCTATATTGGTTAATTAATATTCTAATGCTGGAGAACTAAATATTCTCTAGCATTTTTATTCAAAAAAATGAAAGGAGTTTTAAATGAAAATAGGTATAGTAACAGATAGCACTTGTGAACTGAATAGTAAAATTTTAGAAAAATATAGTATTGAGATTGTACCACTCACAATTCACTTTGGAGAAGAAACTTATAAAGATGGTCAAGAACTTTCAACTGAAGAATTTTATAATAAGTTGCTTAAAAGTAAAGAAAATCCCAACACTTCTATGCCATCACCTGGCTTATTTGAAAAAACTTATAATAATATGCTTGAAAATTACGATCACTTAGTTTCTATTCATTTATCTAAGGAATTGAGTGGGACTTATAAATCAGCAAGACTTGCAGCTAAAAAATTCAATGGAAAGATTACCGTTTTAGATTCTGGAAGTATTTCTTCTGGTTTGGGAATGTTAACTCTTTTAATTGCAAAAATGATTGAAAAAGGAGAAAAAATAGATTCTATTGTTGAAACTGTAAAAAAAGCTAAAAACAATTTGTATTTGTATTTTACAGTTAGTGATTTAACTTATTTAGAGCAAGGGGGTAGAATTGGTAAAGCAAGCTCTCTTATTGGTTCCTTGTTTAAAATCAATCCAATAATGTCTTTAAATACCAAAACAGGTATAGTAGAGCCAGTATCTAAAAAAAGAGGGACATCTCGTACTCAAAAAGAAATGATTAATCAAATAAACAAAAAAATTAAAGAAAATCAAAATTGTTGGTTAGGATTTTCTCATGGGAAACGATCTAAAGAAATAAATGAGGTTAAATCCAAATTATTAGATAAAATAAATAATAAGAATTTAAAAATAAAGGTTTTTGATAGCAAAGTAAGTGCCACTTTAGGCTCTCATGTAGGTCCATCTTATATGATTATTTTATTAACAGGAGATTTTTTACAGCTTTGATTATCTTTTAAAATTCAGACATAATAATAATAAGAAAATTAAAAAAGGAGATGGGGAAATGAAAAACCTAATCTATAAAATAAAAAACTTTAAAATATTTTGTGAATTTAGTGTTCATTATGATCAAGATGCAGACATTCTTCACATTTTTGATAAGGGTTTACCAGAAAATATGACAGTAACCAATGCAGTAGGGAAACATTTTATTGATTTTATTTTAAAAGAATTAGATTTAGACAATCAACCAAACAATATTTGGCTATATGGAACAGACGGAATTGTTTCAGAATTTGAAGTCAAAAATAATAGTTTTCATTTTGTTCCTAAAGATCTTGTGGCTAAAATAGGTTATAAAAAATTTGTTGACAGACTTAAAAAAATAAATTAATTTTAAATTCAACTGGAGAACTTAAGTGTTCTTCAGTTTTTTGTTTTATGGGTTTCATTATGATATAATAATTACATAATATTCAATATAAGACATTTTTTTCTAGACATTTTTTTAAAAAAAGATATTTGAGGAGAGGATAAAATTGAAAAAAATATTAAAAGAACACAAAAAACTATTAGATGAATGGTTTATTTCAGAGGAAACAAATTATATTATACTCAATCATTTTGAAGATAAAAATGAAGAAAGATATGCTGGTTATGTTTTAGCAATTTACAATAATGAAAAACAAGTAGTAGAAATAGTAAATGCTTATATCTTATTTGCTTTCTACAAAGAACAATTTGAAATTTCAGTAGATGATAGAATAGTTATCCCTGCTTCTGTAAACTTAACAGTTAAAGATTCAGAAATGTTAAGCAGGTTATTTAAAGTCGAAAAAGAATTTATTAATAGGAGGGACTTATAATGCAAGCAATAATTAACGGAACAAGTCTTTTCAAATCATATGCAGGTGAAGTGTTTGAAATTAAAAGAAAAAAAGATGGAATATGTTCTTTAGTAGGTATTTTTTCAGAAAACAAGTTTCGTCTTTCTGAAGAAGATATTGCTAAAGAAGAGGATGGTAAAATTGAAATTCTTGAAGCTCCATATTCAAGAGATCCAGAAAGAGATTTTCTTACAGTTAAATTAGTATATTCAGTATATAAACAAGAATTTATTACATTTCTTTATAATAAGCAATCTGGTGGTTTTACTGAAGGACATTATTTTATTCCTGAAGAAACAACCTTAAAAGGAATGAAAAAAGCGTTTAATGAAGCATTTAATGATTTTCTTGATAGATAATAATAGGGGGTAATAGTGATGGAAGATACTAAAAAAAGAGCAATTAAACAATTGAAAGAAATTCGTGATACTGGAAAGTTTAATATGTTTATGGACAGACCACTAGTTCTAAATTATGCCAATAAAAATGATATGTATTCTCTTGTTTCTTATTGTGGTAATGATTCTGATAAATATTTAGAGTTATTAAATGAGGATTGGTCAATAATAGAATAATTAAGGGGAGTAGATATAATATGAAAGAAAATGTAGTTTCTATGTTTATTCGGAATAATAATAAATCTAAAAAATATAAAGAATTTAAACTGATGACTTCTGTAAATATAGAAAACCCAGTAGAAGTACAGGTAGTCGATTTTATTTTTAATGAAGATGGTTCTTTAAAACAAATTTCTTCTGAACTCTCAAAAGAAGAAACAAAAGAGGTTTTAAATCGACTAATTGATAATAATTATGAACAATATTGCAAATAGGAGCTGATCTAATGATTAAGCAAATTCAAGAAGCAGATGGTGAGTGGAGAGTCTATGATGACAAAACAATGATTGATTGTAAGATTGTTAAAATCGAAGAATACTCTATTATTCCCGAAGACGATAAAAAAGATAAATTCCGTGTAGATTTTAAAGGAAAAACTGTTGCTTCTATGATTCCTAGCTTTAAAGAAGCAAGAAAAAAAGCAGCAGAAATAATTAAAAACCACTAAGGAGACAAACCTATGAAAAAAAAAGAAAACTGAAGAAATAGTAGAAGAATTTGTTGTAGAGTTAAAAAAGCAAATTGAAAAAGGCAATTACACAGAAGAAGATATTGAACCATTTATTGATTTTAATTTAAGAGATGAGATAAAACCAAAATTTAATGAAATCTTATCTGAAAATGCAGATTTTGATATTAGAAAATTAAAAACATCTAAAGATGGAATTGAAAGATATGAAAATTTATATCAATTGAATTGTGAAGTTTTAGAAGAAATAATTAAAAAAAAATGATTTTAAAAAAATTTAATCTTTAATATAATAATTTAAGAGGAGATTAATTTCTCCTCTTTTAATAATATAAAAGGAGCTGAAAACAAATGAAGGAAACTACAAGACATATTATTTTAGCAGCAAAGAATAAATACGAAAAACAGGGTGGAATTAAAGCAGTTGTATCTAAAATTACAGGAGTAGAGGGAAAATATTTAGACAAAAGAGCAATAATCCATTGGTATAGAGATGCCTGTAATGATATGAATATCTCTAAAGAGAAAATTATAGATTCTATAATCAAAAAAACTCAAAGTTTTAGAAAACATGAAGATAGTCAGGATATTATTATTGAAGCGTTAAGGCTTCAATTAACATTTTTAAATGTTTTAGATGAAAAAGACCATATTATTTTAGATTTAGGTAAGCCCGACCTATTTAATGATGAATCTATTGAAATTATAGGTTTTCCTCCGAATTTAACTCCACGATTGATAAATAGTAAATCAATTAAAGAATTTATAATACCATTGCAATTTACTGATAGGAAAAATGGTTTCATTAAAGAAAGTGGCTATATCCCCGTTTTAAAAAATAACTTTATAATTAAAAATGAAAAAATTAATGGGATTAAGAGTTATATGAAAAAAACTTCAGGTAATTTGATTGATATGAGCCGTTTTCTAAATTATAATGATAAAATTAAAATAATAAATTATATTAAAGATAATTTAAAAACCATTGAAAAACTATTTAGGAAAACCAATGATAAAGCATTTCCTATAACTAAAAATAAAATGGATATAATTCTAGAAAACCTAAGTAGTGATAGCAATGACAACTAATATTTTAAGTATAGATTGGGGTTATTTTATTGATATTTCTAAAAGCGACAAGGTATTATATTTCCCAGACGGTGGAGAATATATTTCTAAATTAATGAATTTAATTTGGGTTCAGAGATATGTTTTTGAAAATAAAAACAAAATGGAAAAAGTATATATAGAAAAAGACAAAATAAATATTTTAACAGACTGGTTAAAAAAAGTTAAACCACAGTTAAAAAATACCGAACTACATGTAGCTTTGGGACATCAAGATATAGCAGGCTTAATAATGGATAAAGTTGATTTAAAAGAGGATTTAAACATTATTAATATTGATGACCATTATGATAGTTATGGAAATGAAAATATTGTTGAAGAAAAACAGGTTAATTGTGGTAATTGGGTTAATTTTTTAGAAAACAGAGGTTATAAAATGAAAATTGACTGGATACACAGGAAAGATTCTGATTTTGATAAAGAAAAGTTAAATAAAATAATTACACCAACTTTAGAATATGAAAAATTTAAATATCAAATACCAGATTACATTTTTCTTTGTAAATCTCCAGGATTTTCTCCTCCACACTTAGATGTTGAGTTTATTACCCTATTTTCTAAAATATTTGAATATGTAAAAGAAAGCTATATGTTTACTGATGAAGTAATGCAAAATAGATATAGAAAAGTTAAAGAGATGGCTAAAGAAAAAGAGGAAGAATTAAATGATTTAGGGTTAGAAAATATTTAATATTTAAAGATCACTTTTAATTGAGTGGTCTTTTTTATGTTAAAAACAAAATTTTTGACATTATTTTCCTTTTGTGTTATAATATACATATAATAAATAAATTAGGAGGAAAACAAATAATGATTTCATTAAATAAAGCAACAAAAAAAGATTTTCAAAAAATTAAAGGTGTCGGAGCAAAAACTGCTCAAAACATTGTAGAGTATAGAGAAGAAAAAGGATATGTGTCATTTGAGGATCTTTCCAATATTAAAGGTGTTGGTAAAAAAACAATTACTCTAATGGGAAAAGAATTTTTTGTAGAAACTGATGTAGAAGAGGTTATTGAAGAAATTGAAGAAGAATTATTAAAAAAAGATAATGAAGAACAACAGGTTGAAAAAACTGTTTGGGAAAAAGAAAATAAATTGGAAGAGAAAACACCACAATTGGAAGAAAAAACTGTGGTTATTGAATTTGAGCCCGAAAAGCACGATGTATTTGTGCGAGAAGAAGCTCATTTAGTAGGAGATATGAATGATTGGAATCCAGAAGATAAATCTTATCCTTTAAATTATGAAGGAGACGGAACTTGGAATAATGTGTTTGATTTAGAAGAAGGGGCTAAATATAAAATTATGTATGATTCTAGCTCCTGGAGTGAAGATAAATATGTAGGGAATGGTTACGATAACTTTGAAGTTTAATTAATTAAAATAAATAAATATTAAAGATCACCTTATTTAAGGTGGTCTTTTTTTATATCTAAAATATGATATAATAAAAACATAATTAACAATTTTAGACATTAAAATTAATATTTTACAAAAAGGAGAATAAAAAATGACAAAAAAATTACAAAAAACTTATATTGAAATATCTCAATTAGGAGTTTTTCAAGTATTAAAAAAAGAAAATGAAAAAGAAGCAGAAACTTATTATTTTAATCCAGATTCATTTGAAAGATTTTTACTTATTTATCACAGCCAATCTCAAACTGATGTTGTAAAAGAAGAAACAAAAGAAGCTATAATCTATACATTATTAAACCCAATTCAAAACAGAAAATTTAAATTAGAAAAAAATAATGATGATGCATTAATTGCGATTTTAAAAAAAGAGTGGAACATTAGAGAAATAGATAAAAAAGAATATGAGATTATAATTAAAAGAAAAATTGAAAATCAGAGAAAAAAATATAATAAAAAGGTAAATGATTTATATTTTGAAGTTTACGAGTTATTACCTTGTATTAACGAAATGTTTTACCATCCAAAATATTCAATTGAAGAATTAAAAAACAATAAAAAAAGTATTAATGAAATTGCTTCTAATATAGCTCGTTTGGAAATAACTAAGAGAATATAATATACAAAAGGAGAGATAAAAAATGAAAAAAGTAGCTCAAAAAATTGCTAATGCTGGTGGTCGTTTATATCTAGTTGGAGGTGCTGTTCGAGATTCTCTTTTAGGATTTAAGCCAAAAGATAAAGATTATTGTCTTACTGGTTTAGATTCAAAAGAAGTTTTAAACCTTTTCCCAAAAGCTCAGCAAGTTGGGAAAGATTTCGGTGTTTTTCTGATTAATGGAAATGAGGTTGCACTTGCCAGAACAGAGAAGAAAGATGGTAAAGGGCATACTGGTTTTCTTGTCAATACCCACAAAGTCTCTTTAAAAGAAGATTTAAGGAGAAGGGATTTAACTATTAATGCCATAGCAAAAGATGTTTTAAATGGTAAAATAGTTGATCCATTCAAAGGTCAGAAAGATTTAAAAAAAGGATTTATTACAAACACTTCAGAGAAGTTTATTGAAGATCCGTTGAGGGTTTATCGTGTTGCTCGTTTTGCTGCACGATATGGTTTCAATATTGACGGAAATCTCTTTTTAATCTGTCGAGCTATGACTATGACACCAGAGTTTAATACCCTTTCAAAAGATAGAGTATTTGATGAACTAAGAAAAGGATTATCTGACAAAAATCCTGATTTATTTATTAAATACCTTCAAAAACTAAGGGTTTTAAAGGCTCATTTTCCAGAATTGGACAAACTAGCTTCTGTTCCAGAAATGGAAGAGTATCATGTTCATGACAATAGTCTTGATCATACTATTTTAACTTTAAAAAATATAAAAAAGCTAAATGATAAGCAAAATATTAGATTTGCTATGCTTATGCACGATATTGGCAAACTCAACACTCAAAAACATTGGCCACATCATTATGGTCATGCTAAAATAGGGCTTAATGTTTTAGATAGCATTGCTTCTAAAAATAAGTTTCCTAACAAGTGGATTCGATCAGCTCAACTGGTTATTCGCAATCATATGAAAATGAAGGATTGGGATAAATTAAAACCTGGCACAATTGTTAAATTATTTGTAGATATTAAAAAATCCCCATTATCTGCAAAAGATTTTATTGATTGTATAAAAGCTGACAATTCTCGTGGTAGTGGTGGCTCAAAAGATTATCAGGACTTTTTAGATTTATATCAATCAATGTTTAAGACTATTACAGGGGACTTGGTTGACATGGATAAGTTTAAGGGTCCACAAATAGGACAGCGATTACATCAACTTCGTTGCCAGTATATAGCTAAGAAAAGACAGGGTTAACCCCCTGTTCTTTTTTTGTCTAAAAAACTATATATGGTATAATTAATATATAAATATAAATATATGACATTTTAATAAAATATTTACAAAAAGGAGGATTTTTAAGACAAATCTAATTAAAATCAAAATTAAAGGAGAGATATTATGCCAGAAGTTAGATATTTACCAGCAGCAATTGCAAAAAAGAAAGAAAAACTCATTAGAATAGCTGAATAAAAAGGAATTTATGAGAATTTTGGTCAAAAAGAAGTTCGAGACTTAAGAGATAAATATGATGTTTATAAATATTTGAAAGATGGAAGACAAGCCTGTGATTTAATTAATCGTTTTTCTGACTGGTGTTCCAGTTACGGATTTACCAATATTCATACTAGAAATTAAAAATGAGAGATAATTATGGATATGAAAGCTAAAATTAATAAAGAAGTTGAATTAGTTCTTGAAGAGTTAAAAACAGTAGAATATGAAAATAAAGAAGCATTTATTGCAGATAGACTTTCAAGCTTTGTTTCTGATTATTGTTATGATATTGTTCCTACTTTGTCTGATAGAGGACTACATGATTTAAATAATTCTAAATATCGAATAGGAAACTATATTGATGTTGCAGATTTAATTTCTGATCTAGCATCTAAGCTAATGATTAAAGAAGTGCTAAAAGCAGAAAATAATTAAAAAACTAATTTTAAAGAAATCACTCTTAAAGGAGTGGTTTCTTTTTATTTTTATCTATATTTGTGTTATAATAAATGTATATTAAAACAATATCTGACATTTTTATTAATATTAAACAAAAAGGAGAGGTAATTTATGAAAGAATTAAAGAAAGATTTTATTAAAAAAAGAGAATATTTTCAAAAAAGAGATGATGAAATTAAAAAAGAGATAGAAAAATTAGAAAAGGAACTACATCAATTAGAAAACCCTTACTGGTTTGATGATTTAGTTAAACCACTAATGAAAAAGATTGTAGATAAAGTTGATAAATTTAATTATAGTAGATGCTTGGGTCCTTCAGGATTAAGAAGTTCGGTTGTTTTAGTATTCGCTGAAAAAAAAGAATATATAGATAACCTATTAGATTATCCTGATGAAAATTACTCAATATGTATTTTCCCAAACGACTTAGATAATGTAAGTTTTAATTATTATACTAATGAAAAAGCCGAAACACAACATGAAAAAGGAACTATTGCAGAAATAAATGGATTGAACAATAAAGCTAAAATTCTACCAGAAGATATTGACGAGATTATTGAGTTAATTTTAGATCCTAAAATATAAAACAGTTTATAAAAGGAGAGATACGATGAGACTTAAAACCAAAACTAGAGAAGAGTTAAAGGAGTTAATTGACTATTCAAAGATTGATAACTCCCCCTTAAAGAACATTCCTCCTAAAATAAAGGATGCTGAGGATATAAGGAATGGTTTGTATTATCATATATATCATAGCTTAGATTATATTAACACTAGAGATGATGAACTTGATTTACTGGATGGAATAATGGTTTATGCTATTAAGTTTGGAGATATTCTTACTCCAGCAATAGCATATAAAAATCGTGATTATATTGCAAAGCTTTTAGATAGAATTATAGGAGAAGAAATAGGCTATTATAATAAAAAGGAGGACAATATGAAAGCAGACATTTATAAGCAAGAAGTTAGTATTGATCCAGATCTAGAAGAACTTGTTGATTTCTTTAAAGAGGTTACTGCAAAATATAAACTAGAAAATGATCCTTATTATATTTTCAGCAGGTTTGTCAATAAGTTTCTACCAGAAGTTGAAGATTATGGCTGGTTAATTTTAACTAAACCAACTATCACTATGGCTTACAATCATGATTTAGACCACAATAATGACGGTATGGAAGGTTTTTATGTTTATGAAATGGAAGAAAATAAAGAAAAACAGGAAGTTATTGATGCTATAGAGAATGTTGAAGAGTCCTTAATTGAACTTGCAAGAAAAATTGTAAAATTAGAGGATAGAAATGAAAACCAATTTAAACAATTACAGAGAGCATTTTCAATGAGTGATTTTCCAATGGATATACATGATCTAAGATATACATTAAAAAACACAAAACTAACTTTTAAAGAAAATAATTCTGTAAAGAAAAAACTTAAACCTGTTTCAAATGATCCTCTTAATCTTTTATGTGATAATAAAGGTATTTATAAAAATAACTATGATAAGGTCATTGACACCAAAGAAGTTAAAGTTTATATGACAAAAACCATATTTTCTCATAATAATTTAGATTATAAGGTTATTTTTCAAATGTACCTTGAGGAAGAATTTGACTATCAAAATGGACATGCAGAAATTTCGATTATTCCGTTTTATATGTCAAGAGATGATCAAATCCAATTAATTAAAAACGGTGAATACTTCACATTTTACAAAGAAAATATGTTAAAGAAAGATGATTTCATTAATCGAAGAAGAGAAAAACTTAGAAAAGCCTATTTTACTATCACTGAAGAACCTTTACCAGTTATGGCTATTAATTATTTGAAACAGTTCAATTAAAAAAACAAAACTAGGAGGAAACAATATGAACTTTAACATTAAAGGATTCCACTTAAGAAACAGGGTAGATTATAGAGGACACGAAGGAGAACCATTAGCACAGGCTGATTTATATCTAAAAGAACCTGGAAAAAAGCTTAAAAAAGTTGGTTTTCTTTCAGATGGTGATTGGGGAGGCCCAGATGTTGAAAGATTTGAATCTAAAGAAGCAAAAGAAAAATATATAGAAACTGCTGAAGAGGTTTATAATGCACTAGAGAATAGACAAAATATCTTTGATGCAAGACAGTTAATGAAAGAAGATTTGTTTGCCCTATATGAAATTGAACAGGGAATAAGAAAAGATTTTAAAGTTAAAGAAATGAAAGAGTTAGATCTTCAAGTTGTTTTAATCTTTAAAGAAAAGAATTATGGTATTAATTTTTATGACAGAAATCCTTTAACAGATACAGGCATTAACCCATTTGATCTTTATTATAGGCTTTCTCAAAAAAGATTAAATGATGTGTTGGAAAATAAAATCAAAAACAATGAAGAATATGATTATTATAAGGTTATTCCAGTACAGGACTTAATGAAAGGAAAAATTGATCATTATACTAAGAAGAATATTAAAGTAAAATAAATTTAAAATTAAAGGCTATCCTTATGGATAGTCTTTTTTTTATTTCCATTTTATGCTATAATTAATTTATTAATAATATAAATGACAATTTTACAAAAAATTGACAAAAAGGAGTTTAAAATATGCCAAAAAAATATCAAAGATTATTAGATCGTAGAAAAGAATGTATAAAAAAATATAAAGAAACAAACAAAACAGAATACTTAAAAGAAGACGATGCTATTTTACACTTTTTAGGAGCTGGAGGAAGAGAACATTATGAATTTGTTGTTGATTTTTGCAATAAAAATGATTTTTCCTTTGTTTATGACATTGGAGCAGCTTACGGACATCAATCAGAAGTTTTTTTAAAAAACTACAAAAATATTGAATATGTGGGGATTGAAGCTTCAATTGACGGAAAAGAGTGGCTTTGGAATAATGACCACTATGCTTATTTTGAGAATGAATATCCCTGTAAATTACACACAACAGATAAAGATTTAGCTGTTTCCGTTTTGTGTTTAGGTTGGAACTGTTATCTATCTGAAGGGGAAAAAACGCTGAATAAGCAGTTTAAAGCTCTCGCAAGAGATTTTAAACAGGCTCTTATTTATGCTCCACAACATATTTTACCAACAGTTAATAAATATTTTAATGAGGTTGAACTTTTACCTATGGAAGATGATATAGACTTTATTTACATGAAAAATTAGGAGGAATATAAATGAAAAATAAACTAGAAAACAATCCCAAATTTAAAAAAATTGATAAAAATACTTATTTATATAATCAATTATTTCAAGCTATGACCAGTCCCTTTAAAATAGTAGTAAAAGAGACTGATGAAACAGTTGAATTAGGTGTTATTCCAGAGCAATTAGGCTTTAATTCTTCCAAAAAGCTAAATATTAGTAAAGATGATGAAAAATATTACCAAAAACTTGTTGATGAAACCTATTGTCCAATCAGAAAACTTTTTGGAAATATAAATGTTGAAAGAGCTATCTTAAAAACAAATTTAACTCCACAATCACTAAAATTATTAACCGAATACACAATATAGGAGATGATACTAATGAAAAACAATAAAAAAAAATGTCCAAAAAAATATGGTAGTTTTCAGGACTGTTTAAGAAAAGAAGCTCCATTTGAACATTATTCTGGCAAAAAACAATATTGTTCAGATGAAACCTGTCCATATTCACACCATAAACCGAGAAAGAAATTAAAAAAAGAAGATCCCGATGCAATAAAACCATATAAAACTATTGTTAGGTTTGAAATTCCCAGTGGTCCTAATACAGAAGTTGAATATGAGGGGTTTGTTAGTAAAGAACAAATTCAAAAAGATTACGAAGATTGGTTGGATAGATATATTTATTCAACTCCCTCATATATTCAAAGAGGAGAAATAGTGGATTAATCAATATTTATAATAATTAATTGCAAAGGAGAATGATTATGAAAGGAAAAACTTGCCCTGATGGTTATTATGATTTTGAGGAATGTCAGGAGTTGCTTTTTTGCACGGAAGATTTTTGTTCAGATGAGGTTTGTCCTTATGCAGATGATGAGGATAGACAATGGTTAAAAGAAAAAGAACCCTGGCTATTTAAAGACTATAATAATTTACCTGAAAAAGATAAGGAAAAAGAAAACAAACTTGAAGATATAAATATAGAAATTAAAACAAGCTATTTTGCCAATTACAAAGAAGATAATGCTGTATCAATAGCGTTTTCAACACCTAATTGGTTTAAAGGAGAAAAATATAAAAAATTAGCTCCTCCTAAAAAATTATTATATGACTACAAATCTGGATTGGTTGAAGAGGAAGAATATAGAAAAGTATATTCAAAAGAAGTTTTAAATAAGTTAGATCCCTTTAAAATAGCTAAAGAATTAAACAATAAAGTTCTTTTGTGTTATGAAAAATCAGAAGATTTTTGTCATAGAAAATTAGTTGCTGAATGGTTAGAAGAAGAATTAAATATCAAAGTAAAAGAAGTAGGAGTTAAAAAAGCAGAATTTGTTCAAGAAACATTATTTTAAAAAATTAAATAAAACAGGAGTGAAAAAAATGAATAATAATTATATCGAAGATGGTTGTCCTAAATGTGGAAGCGAACTAGAATATACAGGTTCTCCCGATTATGGATATGGTGAACCAAATTATAATTTTTGGAAATGCACCAATGAAGATTGTAAATCAAAATTTAAAAGCGAAACTGTTGAAGTAATTACTGAAGAAATAGAGTAAAAAAACTATAAAAGGAGAGATAAATATGAATATTAAAGGAAAAAATACACTAGAAGGTTGTCCTAAATGTGGTAGAGACTTAGAATATAAAAGAGATACTCATGAGTCAAGCCTAGGGTATAGAGAACCAGTAGATGAAATTTGGGAATGTAGTAAGTGTCAGGCAGAATTTAGGGTTGCTAGAAAACCAATTATTGTAGAAGAAGTAAGTAATCACTTTGATCCTAAACAATTATTAGACAAAACATTAAAAAAAGATTTAACTTTAATAAACCAAGCAGACGATTTGGAAGTTTGGTTGTATGATAAAGTAATAGAAAATGAAAAAGAAGGTTTAAATTATCAATTAGCATATGTCTTTAGGTTTGAAGATGAAGACTTTACAAATTGTTGGTCAGAAATTCATATGTTGCTATTAGACCCTGACCCAGAGTATTTAAATAAAGCAAAATATTTAGTAGGTTTAGAACATCTTGAAAATGCAGAAATTAGAGAGAAAAAAGAAAATATGTTTTCTTTATTAATAGATGCCAACTACTCTTATATGTATTTTGAAGAAAGTTTTAATGATATAAATAACTCAATTTCAACAAGAAAAGAAAAACTAGCTCAAACCCTTAACCAAATAATTGAAAAAGTTAAAGAAAGTTTCAATCCAAAAGAATTATTAAAGCAAGAAAGAAGTTGATCTTATGCCACAGTATTATAAAGAATTATTAATGTTAGCTTTTAAATTCTATTATATCGGCTGTATTACTGCTCTAATCATTTTTGTAATCAGAATAGCAACTGATAAAAAGTTTTTAAATGGTATGATAGATATTTTAAACCCAATTAAAAATAGACCTGGTATATCTATTATTGTGCTGTATGGTATTGTTAGAATGGTTCTAAAAAGCTGGATATCAGTAGTAATATATCTTTCAAAAATTACTTTTAAAGAAGGTGATAATGATTAGACAAACAAGCTCCGATCAAAAAGATAATTTTTTACAACACAATGGTCCTTTCAGAATACAATCATCTGACGGGGATAAAAAAACAATAGAAAAAATAGAAATAAAACCTAAAAAATTAAATTAGTTTTAAATTAACCTGCTCTTGATTGAGCAGGTTTTTCTTTAATTAATTTTAAAAATATAGTATAATAAAGTTAACAATATAAATATAAGACATTAAAGGAAAATAAAGGAGAGATTAAAATGACCAAAATTACACAAAGTTATGATTTAGGTTTTGAAGAAGAAATGATTAATGATATGAAAAAAGAAGTTAAAAATGGAAAACTAAAACATTATGAAGAATTTTGTCAAAAATGGAGCGAAAAATTTATTAAATCATTAGAAAATGAAGAAGCTAAGAAATGGAATTTATTAAATAATGAATTATTAGTTGATTTAAATAAAGCAATGCAATTTGAACTTGAAGATTCAGACGAAGAAAACTATTTCTTCAAACTTGATCGGTTGCTTGAAATAGCATTAAAAGAATATAATTATCAAGTTATTTCAGGTTATGCCTGGAACAATAATATTGAATTAGACTAAAAAATATAAAGGGATGACTAAAATGAATGAATTGGAACAAGTAATTGATCCTATAGTTAATAGCGTATTGGAAAAATTAAAATCTAATAAATTTTCATCTAAAACACAATTAAATAATTTTATTGATAGAGAAATAAACCAAAACTTAAAAACAATGAAATATAACATTTACAGATTAGCTGAAGAAATGGCTGAAAATGAAGATTTGTATGAAATTAACTGGAATAAATTGCCTTCAAATATTGAAGGTTGTGTAAAAACAATTGTTGAATCAGGTATTAAAAAGAAAATAAAAAATAGAGTATTATATTTTAAAAAAGGAGAGATACAACAATGACAATTAATTATGAAAGTAAATTGCGACCTCCAATTTTGGCTGTTGATTTTGACGGGACAATAACAGAACAGGCTAGCTTTGCTGATTTTAAACCAAATTCTTACCCGAGAGAATATGCCATTAAGGTATTAAATCAGCTTTATCATGAAGGCTGCTATATTGTTATCTGGACTTGCAGAGCAGAAGCAGTTCAAGAGGATATGATAACATTTTTAGACAAATGGGGGATTCCCTATGATAAGATTAATGAAAATGTTGATGGATTACCTTTTGAGACTTCTCAAAAAATTGTTGCTGATTTCTATATCGACAATAAGTCTATTGGCAATCTTATGGAGTGGGAAGAAGTTTATGACAGAGTACATCTTGAATTTGAAGATTATTTTAATTCTATTCAAGATAAGATTAAAACCCCTAAACTTCCCAAAAACCCAACGGATGAAACATTAATTAAAATGTGGCAGGAGTTAGGAAATATTCCAATTAACAATGAAGAAGTTATCTTAAAACCTTTTTATGAATGGGATATTGAAACAAACAAATATCTTATTTGGGATTGGTTTGAAGCTCATTATTCTAAAGGAGATATTACAAAATTACATTATGAAGCAATGAAGAAATCAATTGGAGCATAAGGAGGATATTAAAATGGATACAAGAAAAATTAAAATAGAAAGATTAAAAAGAAGATTATCAGAAATTGTTGAACACAACGAAAGAGAAAAAGAAAAATTGCGAAAATTTGATGTCATTGCCGACACAGAAATTTGTTATTTTGTAACAGATGGTGGTCAGATTATTTATAATCCCTATCAAGATGAAACTGGCAGAAAAGAAGTTAATCCATTTGAATACTATAATGTTAATTATCTTTTAACAATGTTGGATCAGTATGATGATGTAATGGAGAACAAAACCATTGAATATGAAATGGAAGGCACACTTAAAATCAAACTAAAAACTACTCTAGAAGATAACAAGAAACCCAATGAATCAACAATGTTAGCTATGCTTGAAGAAGATTTACAGGATTTCTTAAGAGAAGCTCCCTGGCAAATTGAAGAATCAGATATTGAAGATTTTAAAGTAGAAATAAGAAAAAAATAAAAGAAGTTTTAAATTATAGAGATTACCTTAACGGGTAGTCTCTTTTTCTATTTAATTTAATGTTAATTTATGTTATAATAAGAATATATTTAAAAATATAAGACAAAAAGGAAATTAAAAGGAGAGATAAAATATTATGACACTATTAAAAAACACACACGAGTTGGAAACTGACAATTTAAAGGTAATTCTTAGGAGTCCCAAAAGAAGATCTGGAACAGATTGTTCTATGAAAATTTTTGGTTTTTATCAAAAAGATAATCCCAAAACGGTTTATCATTTAAATTATTTAGGATATGAGGTAGAAAAAATAGAAAAAGAAGCTGAAAGAAAAGGAATTAAATTGATTGAGACTTATAAAAAAATACATCATTTATTAAAAAATCATATCTTACAGTTATTAGAAAGAAAATTAGAGCAAAATTTAACCGATTATTCAGTCTATGACTGGAGCAATCCTCAAGAATGGAAATTAGGACAGCAAACTAAAGACTTATTGCCGAACATTATAAAATATTATGACATTGAAGAACTACTTTCAAAAGAAGTTATTAACATTAGACTAAGAGATCATGACAATTATTTCTTAGATTTTGACTTATCAAATTTCGATATAAAAGAGGTTTATTATAAAAATGAAGAAGAACTTCCCCTTTTAGATATAGTTATTCGTGAATGGGATTATGAAAAAATACTAATTGCTAAACAATTTATACAAAATACAGCACCTCAAGTTGTATATAATATTTCTGCATTAAATGAATGGTTTAAAGGTAAAAAATCAGTTTGGTTAATCTTAGAAAATGGAGAAAAGTATAAATATAAAAGCAATCGTGGTCATGAACCTAGATTTCATGCATTATTTGATTATAGTAATTTTGATAAAAAATATTTTATTCATGATACTTTTGGTTTTAATCATAAATTAGGAAGAGATTATGATCTTTCAGAAGTTAAAGGGTTTAAATATAATAGCGACTTTTACCCAATCAATGAAGAAGATTTTAAAACACCAGAAGTAAAATAAAACATTAAAAACAAAAGGAGAAGTGATACCATGACAGTATTAAAAAACACTTATGGATTAGGAACAGATAATTTAGTATTTATTTTGAGGAATCCAGATTTTAAATCATCTGGTTCATATCCAACAATGGATATTTTGGGGTATTATAAAAAATCAGATAAAAAAACCATTTATGTTTTTAATAATTTCTTAGACTGGTTGAAAAAAGATTTAGAAGAGGAAACGAAAATTAAAAATATAAATCTTGTTTCAGCAAATGAATTGATTTTAAAAAATGTATTAAACTATATACACAAAAAATTAAAAGATAAACTTAATGACAACTTAAACAATTATGAATTTTATAATTGGTCTCAACCAGGCAGATGGAATCTTGAAACCCAGCTTGATCATAGACTTAGTGCTAGTTATGATCGAGGATATATGGAAGAAATCTTTAATAATGAAGTTTTTAAGTTCACTCTTAGTGGAGATTCTTCTATGATTGAATATGATTTAAATAAAGATGTTATTGTAAATATTAAAGATGCCATAACTGGAAAAACTAAAGATTTAATTTCCTCATTTGTAGGTAATAAACAAAAAAACTACCTTGTTGCTGAAGCCTATCAAAAAGGAGTTGCACCAAAGGTTGTTCACAAAATAAAAGAATTGATGGACTGGTTTGAAGATAAAAAATCAATAAGGTTAGTTTTAAATGACGGAACAGAGCATAAATTAAATAGAGAGCCAGATATTAATTATTTATTGAAGTATGATGAAGAAAAAAATGAATATTTAATTAGAGACAATTACCATTACAAACCTGATTTAGAAAATGATCTCACACTTGATAAAGTTAAAGGCTTTAAATATGGAAAATCTCTCTTTGGGGTAAATGAAGAAGATTTTGAAATACCAGAATTTTAATATAAGAAAATTTAGAGACTGCCTTAATTGGTAGTCTCTTTTTTAATTAAAACTCTTTAATTAAATGTAAATTTATGTTATTATAAGAATATATTGAGAATTTAAGATAAATAGGTTTTTAAAATTTAAGGAGGAATATATTATGCAATTTACTGCTAAAGCAATCAATCAACTTGAAGAATATTCAAATAAGCCACATTTTCTAGGATTTCGTAAAGAAGCTCTCTTAGAAAATGGTTGTGCAGGAGTAAAAGCTGATGGATTTGTTGAACCTCTTATTGAAAATAAACATAATCATTCTAGAACATATAAAACTAAAAATCATCCTAAAACCCCTGGCAGAAATCCAGAGTGGATGGATGTTGTAGAAGTGGATGAGTTAACCTTTGAAGAAGGCATTGTAACAAAGTTAGCTTCTGAAATCTACAAAGACTAATATATTTATTTAAGAACCCTTTAATTAGGGTTCTTTTTTGCTTTTATAGTTAAAAAATGGTATTATAAGAATATAATAGATAACACCGACATTTATTTAATATTAGAAAGGAAGGATAAATCTTGAAAGATATTTTTTTAAAAATTTATTTATTGGGTTTAATTTTTTCAACTATAATTATTTTGTATATTTCATTTAATGAAAAACTATTAGAAAAATTATTAGATGAAATTTCTTTTATTAAAACTAAAGAATATAGAGATTATTTTTTAATAGTAAATTTAGTTTTTGTTGTTTTAAGTAGCTGGAGTTCTATTTTATTAATTAACCCATTAAAAAAGGAGTGGAAATAACAATGACAGAAAAAATTAATCAAAATTCAATGAATTTTTGGTTTCCTAAGATTAAAGATAAAGTATTAGTCCCTAAAACAGAATTTGTAGAATTATATCCCACAGGAGAAAATCATGAATTGAGAGCAACTTTTAAAACAAAAGAAGTTTTAAATGCAATAGAAAAAGTAGGTAGTTTTCCCGTGTTTGTCAGAACAGATCAAGCTTCAAATAAACACAATATGGAAAATTCCTCTAAGATAAGTACACAAATGGAAGTAGTTAGACATATTAACGAGGTTCTTTATTTTAACGAAATGGCAGGTTTTTTAGGATTACCATACAAAAACCTTGCTGTAAGAGAGTGGCTTGATTTAGACTACAAATTTAAAGCATTTAAAGGTACTCCAATAGCAAAAGAACTAAGATTTTTTATTAAAAACGGAGAAGTTATATGCTACCATTTTTACTGGCCTGGAAAAGCTATTGAGGACTATCATACTATTACGAGAAGTCAGTCTATGCTTGATTTTTTTGAAGAAAACGGAATTGAGGAAGAAAAAGAAGAAACAGATGGATATTTACCTGACAATTGGAAAGATTTATTGGCTGAAACTAAAAAAGAAGCTTTATCTGAAGCTGATATAGTTAAAAAAGAAGCTCAAAAAATAGCTGAAGTTTTTGACGGATACTGGAGTGTTGATTTTGCTCGTGATATTAATGGAAACTGGTATATGATTGATATGGCAAAAGGAATTGAATCCTGGCATCCAGATTGCTCTGTAAAAGAAGAAATATTAAAAAGTGCAGCTAAACAAGGATTTTAAACAATAGGAGGAGTTGAAAATGAAATATTTATGTAGAGAATGTAACAGTATATGGGAAGACAATCAAATTGATGGCAAATGTCATGATTGTGGATCTTTTGAATTAATAGTAATAGAAAAAGATTATAAAAAAACAGTAGAAAAACTTAGGGGTATGCTTAGAGAAGCTAAAGAAATAGAGGATCAAGAATTAATTAAAATATTATCAAAAAAGATTAATAAATTAGGTCAATTAAAGGTTAAGAGAGATTTAAAAAATAAAACAACAATGCAGATTTTAGAAAAAATCAATCACGATATGGCATATCATGTCCCAGAAGAAATTTTCCCTGTTTATCAAATCAGATTTAATGAAATCAAAAAAAGACTTGAAAATTGTGTAGAAATGGGAAGAGAATATGAGGAAATGCAAAGAGAATTTAAAAACCTCATTAAAACAATAAAAACTTCCTACAATAGAATTGTTAAAAACAAAAGAGAACTAACTATAGAAGAAATCTCTACAAGCCAGGTTTTAACTAATATTTATGTTATTGCTGGAAATCTTGATAAAAGAGTAAAAGCATTAAACAAATAAAACAATAGGAGTGATAAAAATGGTCTATGTATGCAAAGAATGTAATAATTTTTGGAGAGAAAGCGAAATTAATGGTCAATGTCTTGTTTGTGGTTCTCATGAATTAATAGAAGCTAAAAAGAAACCTGAAACAGAAAAACTTGAAAAAACAAAAGAAAACCAACAAAATAATCAAAAAGATAAATTCTATTTAGTAGAAATTTATCATCCAAACTATTCAATAGATAGAGAATATCGCAAAGAAAAAGAAACTGCTTTAGAATTGTTTGAAGAAAAAATAGAAGAAATGAAGAAAAAATATAAAGTATCAAATATTGAAACACAATACATTTTTGAATTTGAAAAAGAAGAAAAAAACGAAAAACCTCTAAAAAAGTTAATGTTTACTGTTTTAGAAGAGATACAGTATGCTTATGGAGAAGAAAGAGAAGAACATTTGCACTTAGATTTAAAAGAAATTGAGGTGTTATAGTAATGGATATATTAAAATATAGAGATGATGTTATGGAAAAACTGGATAATATGCCAGATGAAGAATTTATGGAAGTTTTAAAAAAAGCTGGAGTAAAATTAGAAGAAAAAGAAGAAACAGAAGTCGTTGAGGAAACTTGGACTACTGAAAAAGAAAAGATTTTTGATCAAGAAATAAAACCTCTTTTAAATAAAATAGAAGATATTTGCAATAATAATGAGATACAGCATTTTTCTGTTTTTGGTTTAGGTGGAGGAGAAAAAAGATATACCTCTGCACATGCAAATAAAATAGCTAAAGATGATCCTGACTACAACCCATTAATTAAAGCAGCAGATGATATTGTTCATTATCGTAATGATAATGAGTTTGTAATGAAATATGTTAATCTTGTTAGAAATTTAGTTAAATGTTATGGGTTTAGTTTTGAATCTCAAGAAGAAAGGTTGAGACGAATTATAAAACCTAAAGTTGGAGATTTGGTTGTTGAACACACTAACCCATATTCATCAATAAATTCTATTGGAAAAATTATTGATATTAGAAATGGAGAGTCTTGGAAAGAATATGAGGTTGAACTGTTTGATGGTAGGACTATAACATGGGGTAATGCTGGATTTTATCGAATACCAATTAAAGAAGAAGCTTTAGACTGGTAATAAGAGAGGAGACAATATGCAATCAACTTCAATCGCACTACATTTAATGTTAAAAGAATTAGGAATTGACTTTAGTAAAGAGTTAAAAGAAAGAGATATTCAAAGAAAAGTATATTTACTAAGAATGTTGGGGGTTGATTTTGGCTTTAGGTATAAAATAGGATATGGAAAACCTGCTTCTCCACATTTAATGTATTTTATCTATCAAATTGAACATGATTTAGGTGAATACGAAGCAGAAGATCCCTTTATAAATAAAGAACTTAATAATAACGGAAAAAAAGTTATAAATGCAGCTAAAGAAATTATAAAAAAAGCCAGGGAAATCAATCTTTTTAATACTGGAGAGATTCAGTTTTTAGAAGCTCTAATTTTAATGCACTTTTTAAAAACAGAAGTTTTTTATGATGGAGATAAAAATCAAATCATTAAAGAATTTAAAGAGTTCAAATCAGAATTAAAAAACAATAAAGAAATAATCAAAGAACTTTGGTCTATAATAGAAGAATTATAGTTTTTTATAAGATCACCTTAACTGGTGGTCTTTTTCTTATTGTTAATTTATGTTATAATTACAACATATTAACAAAAATAAGACAAAGAGGAGAGATTATATGTTTAAAATTGAAGGAGAATATACAAGTGCTACTATTTTTACAGATAATATTGAAGAAGGAGCTTTAAAACAGGTTTACAATGTTTGCAACAATCCTGCTTTTGAAGACTCAAATATAGCAATAATGCCCGATGTTCACAAAGGAGCAGGTATTTGTATTGGTTTTACAGCAGAATTGAAAAGGAAAATAATTCCAAATGTGGTAGGAGTTGACATTGGCTGCGGCATGACCACAACTAATTTAGGACAAATAGAAATTGATCTAGAAAAACTAGATAAGTTTATTAATGAAAATATTCCTAGTGGTTTTGATGGTTATGAAACACCTCAAGCAGACTTAACTAAAGATGAATTAATGGTAATTAAAAACTTAAATTTAAGTAAAAGTAATCATAGGAAAAAATTGGGAACAGCTGGTGGGGGCAACCATTTCTTGGAAATTTCTGTTGACTCTAATGGAAATAAGTACCTTGTAGTTCATTCTGGCAGTAGAAATTTCGGTTATAAAGTTGCAAAACATTATCAAGATAAAGCAGAAAATCTTTTAGAGGATAAAAGAAAAAAAGAAATAAAAAATAAAATTGAAGAACTAAAATCACAAAACAAACATCACTTAATTGAAAAAGAGCTTAATAAAATAAGAAATAAAACACCAAAAGTTAGAAAGAATTTAAGATATCTTACAGGTAAATTAAGAGATGAATATCTTAGAGATATGAAAATTGCTCAAAATTATGCTAAAAGAAACAGAAGAATTATGTCTAAAAAAATAATAGAACATTTAGGTCTTTCAGATAAAGAGGTTACTATTTGGGATACTATTCATAACTATATTGGTGAAGATAATATAATTAGAAAAGGGGCTATCTCAGCTAAGAAGGGAGAAAAAGTTTTAATTCCTTTAAATATGAGAGATGGCAGTTTAATTTGTATTGGAAAAGGCAATGAAAAATGGAATAATTCTGCACCACATGGAGCAGGAAGATTAATGTCAAGAACTCAAGCAAAAGAAGAACTTGATTTTGATTCTTATAAAGAATCTATGAAGGGAATATACACTTCTTCCGTAAATGAAAACACTTTAGATGAAGCACCAGGAGCCTATAAAGATTACAGAGAAATAATCAAGCATATTGAAGATACAGTTGAAATTGTTGAGCATATTAAGCCAATATATAATTACAAAGAAAGTTAAAATTTAAATTTTAAAAGATCACCTTAATTGGTGGTCTTTTTCTTTATATTTATATATGATATAATAATTACATATTAAGAAAAAAATGACATTTTAGGAGGAATTTAATATGACAATTGAAGAATATATCGAAAATTTGACAGATTTATTTCTAACTAAACATCCAGATACTTTAGGAAACAAAAAACATTTATCTATTGAACAGAACAAAATTATTGAATTTTTACTAGACCATCCCAGACTATATCAAAAATTTTTAAATAATCCAGAACAAATAAAAAAAGAATATCCTTATTGGTTTACAGAGGATAGTCTAGAAAAAAAGACTATAAAAATTAAGGATAATCGAGAAGATATTTTAAATTTTTTCTCCTGGCAAATTAAACATCAAATTCAAAAGAGGTTTCAAATTAGAAGAGAGATAGATAGACATAAATATAATATTTTATATTATAATCTAAATGAAATTAATCATGATATTCAACCCTTAATTGTTCAAAACAACATAAAAACCTTAAGAGATTTTAAGCATAAGTTTGAGATGATTTTTGAAAGTTTTTGGGCTTATCTTATTTCTAGTCTCGAAAATTCTGAATTTGACGAAACTTATTTTCTAGCTCATTTAGAAAAAAGCATTAGAGATAGAATCTATCTATTAAGTCAGTATGATTCTGAAAATGACAAAAAAGAAGAAAAAATAGCTGAAGCTTTTTATGAGTTTGGACAAGTTTTATCAGAAATTGCTTTTCAAAACGGACAACACTTTGAAAGAATGGGAGATGCTAAAGTATTTCATTATCAAGGTTCACAAGAAATGAATAGAGATTTAATTAAATTAGCAGTTGAATTTAAACAAAAAAATATTGATAATGAAAACTTTATTGAAGAAATTGATGAGTTTATTAAAGAAAACTATTTATTTTAAAAACAAAAGAAGTTTTAAATTAAACTATTAAATAATAGGAGGAGTTAAAATGACTATTAGTGTAAAAGAAGCTATTATTAACTTTGTTGAGGAAAACATCACTATTATAGAAGAGGCCAAAAAAATAAAAGAAGAATTTGATTATAAAATTAATGTTCAAATGACAGGAAATAATGAAAAAGATTCTACTGTTGAATACTGGCATTATAACCCATTAAATGGAGATGTTGAAATTAAAACTTCCTTTTCTGGTATTTTAGAAAGATGTTTTTCCAAAGTTCCAGTTGGAACTATTGAGGTTAAAAGAATTTTTTACCCTAATGGAAGAATAGAAACTAAAATATCAAGAATTATAGATCTTACTGATCACTGGTCTTCATTTGAATTTTTGACTAACAATAGAAAGGAAGAATTTAAAAAATTACCTGCTTATAGAGAAAAAATTAAACTTGAAAACATTAAAGAACAGGAAAAGAAAAGAGAAAATTATCCACAAAAAATAGTTGAAGGAGTTGTTTAATATGGGTTCATTATTGAATGGCTTAAGAGAAATTGAAGAAAATCAAAAAGAATGGTGTGCAAAGTGTGGCAGTAAAGTTAAAGGAGAAGCGAGATTAGACGGCAGAATATATGACTGTGGCTATAATGTTAAAATAGAATATAACTGTGATTGTGGTCATTTTTGGACAGCTCAAAATGAAGTTAAATAATAAAATAAATATAATTAAAAAAATAAAAGGAGATGATATAAAATGATGAATTTTTTTGATACAGTAAGAGGTCAGAATTTGGCAAAAACATTAATTAAAGAGCTTCCTCAAATAAGAAAAGAACTCAAAAGACAGAATGATTTGAAGGAAAAAGAATTGAAGTATAAATTGCAAAGTGGAGAATATAAGCCATTAGACTAATAAGGAGTGAAGTTGATGAAAAATGTTGAGATTAAAACATTTAAAAGAGTTATTAGTAATATGGAAGAGTATAATGGGTTTATTAAAGATTGTGAGTCAGAAGAATATAATAGGTCTCTTTTAGAACAATTTTTATTAAATAAACAATATCCTAAAGCAATATCCTACAATGAAGCTATTGAAAAACTAAAAAGTGATTTCCCTGTTGAAATTACATTTAATAAAAACAATACCTTTAACTTAAATAGAGTTAGTATTAAAAAATTATAAAAGGAGTTGAATAAAAATGGATACAACAATTAAACAAGATAGAGTTAAGGTAACTAAAAGAGTTTTAACTGAAAAAGATTATGAGGAATTTTTAGACGAAGTTGCTTTAGATGAAATGGAAAGAGCAGAAATAGATAGAGAAATCTTAGAAAGAGAAGTTGTTAGAGGTTTTATTACCAGAAAAGAAGCTATGGAAAAATTAAAACTCTTATTTCCTATAACTATGGTTTTTGATCCAAATAAAAACTATAAGGAAGGTAGAGTTAGAGCTGAAAAAAATGATAAAGATAGAAGACTTGATGAATTGGTAGCAAAAATAGAAAAATTAGAAAAAGAGCAGGCTGAAATAATGGTAAATAAAACAAAAGCCTGGAAAGAAAAATTTTCTAATATTTCACCAACAGAAATTGAAGTTGATAGTGGAGTTTTTAAGTTTAATTTAAGGTTTGAAAAAAACTCACTAACAGTAACTCTTGGTTCAGGACAATATGTTATTACAGAGAATTTATTGAGAAATACCAACATCAATGTATCTAACATCTTGTATAACAACCTTGAGAAAATAGAAAAACAAATTATATTAGTATTACAGGATAAAATAGAAGACTTATCTAAACAGAGGAGAGATAAATAATGCAAATAGGAGATTATATTACTTTACAGGAAGATGTTCAGGTTAAGTCTGCACTTTCTGGTAAACCAGTTGAAGCTAAAAAAGGAGACGAAGCTGTTATTTTAGAACAAGTTAATCCAGAAAATATGAAAGTAAAATTCATTTCTGGAAAAATGAAGGGTAAATATATGGTTATTCCAGGCAAATTAGAATCTGGAGTTGATATTGAATCACTAAGTATTATTATAAGTGAAGATATTGATCCCAAAATGCCATTAAAACCTCAAATAGAAGATTGGCTAAACGATTTATTATAGGAGGAATTAAAATTGAGAGACTTTAAATGTGATACATGTAATACTCCAGTAAGTTATGATAAAGTAAGAAAATGGATGTTTGATTCTAATAGAAAAAGAATTTTATGTGATAAATGCGAAAAAGATCCTAAAAATAATAAATAATTATTTTAAATCTCTGGTGTAAAAGCCAGGGATTTTTTTGCTTTGACTTTAATGGAAATAATTGGTATAATAGTATTGTAAAAAAATTACATTAAAGGAAGTGATAACTTGAAAATCAAAGTTGTTAAATATGTTAATAAGTGTTCTAAATGTGGAGAAGAAACAATTTCAAGTCATGCCTTAAGTGATATGGAATGTCAAAACTGTGGAAAAATCTTAGATTTTGACAATTGGGAAGTTAAAGAAAAAGAAGTTGAATTAAAAAAGGAATATATTTCTTACACAATGTCAGTAATATTAAATAGACTTGAAGTCTATGTTGATATGCCTTTTTATTTGCATAAAAACCACTTATTTACTATTCAAAACCCAGAATTAAAAGAAGATTTTCCCCTGGTAGAATTTCCAAGTCAATATCTAGAAGAAAAAAACAAAGAAAAAATAAATGAATGGATTTTAAATAAATATGGTGATTTTTTAGGAAAATTAATTTAAGGAGAGTTTTATGAAAAGAATATTTATTTTAGAAGAAAAAGATATTCCATTTGATTTTCAATACCAGCTTCGTAATGCTATTGATTATCAAAAATGGTTTAACCAAGAACAAAACAATTATGAATTTTTGTTCTCTGAAAAGGGGTTATTTAAATATTTATCAGACAACTCTGGTAAATTAGAGTATATTCCCGTTGGATCTCTTGAGTTTGTAGAAAAATATATTAATCATATAGGCAAAAGTATGAAAAACCCAAATTTTATTCCTGAAAAATTAAGAAAAAATAAATTTTTAAAAAGGAAAATTTCTTTTTTAAAAAAAGCAGATGAAAAAAGTATTGTTCAAAAAGTCAAGAGTTTAGGGTTAAATAGTTTTTTTATAAAAGATACTGAAAACTATAAAGGATTTAGAGGAATTATTAATAATTTAAAAAACACAAAAAATCTTCCTTTTTCTTATCCTAAAAATATACTCATTTCAGAAAAAATCGACATTGTTTCAGAATATCGGTTTTTTGTTTTTAATAATGAGGTTGTAGGGCTTAAAAATTATAATGGAGATTTTAAGGTTTTTCCAAATGTAAAAATTGTTGAAGAAATGGTTAAAGAGTATCAAAAATCAAAAGATAATTTTAGAGCTTACACATTAGATGTCGCAATTACAAGTAATAATAACACAGTATTAATTGAGGTTCATCCTTTTGTTAGTTGTGGTCTATACGGGTTTGAGGAGTATAAAATATTACCACAGATGATAATTTCAGGCTATAAAGATATTTTAAAATAAAAAATTTTGGAGGTTAAAAAAATGATTGAAACAGATAAGTATTACATTATTAAAACAAACATTAAACAATACACATATATTGTTTTTTCTAAAGGGACAAATGTTTTAGATGATTTTAAAGATATTGTAAAACATTTTGATAATGAAAATAAGGACTATACAGAAAAAGCATTATTTGATCAATTAGCATTTACTGGACTTAACAACAATAGGTTTATTGAAATGCAATATAAAGACAATAAGTTTATTATTAGTAGTATTAATGTTAGAGATAATATTAAAAATAAAAGAGCAATAAAAAAAATAAATGATTTTTATGCCGAACACTCAGAATTGATTGACAGGTGTTCAGTTATGAGTAATCTTGACAAAGCACTTTATAAAGAAAAAATACAGAAATAAAGGGGCAAAAAATAATGTTTAATAAAATAATTAATATTTTTAAAAATCATGAAGCATTTTTTTGGATCTTCCTTTTTTTATGGGGAATGGGTTCAATGTGGGTTTATTATAAAGTAGAACCTGTATATAAAAATAAGACATTTTTAGAACAAAGAGAATTTGAATTAGTTGGCAGTACAACAAGACATACAACAGAATATATATCTCTTTTTAATAATGCAAAAATTAAAGATAAAATTTTATCCAGAAATTATATTCCAGAAAACTTTAACTTTAAGGAACAACTAGACATTAATTCAAACAAAGATAATATAGAAATCTCCCTTAAAGGTTCTGATCCTTTAAGAAATGAGATAATTTTAAGCTCAATAACTAAAATTTTTAAAGATAGTGTAGAAGAAAGTATTGATATGGAAAATCAAAAAATAATAGAAAGAGAAGAGAATGATTTAAAGTTAGCTCAAACAATTTATGAAAATATTTCAAAAGAAAAAGAAAAATTTATTGAACAAAGCAACTATAATGAATTAAAGAAGAGAAAAGATGGTTTAATTAAAAAAACAAAAGCTCTTTTAAATAAGAAAAATAGTTTATTATCTAAAATTGAGGAAGATGAAGATAAATTATATAGTTTAGAGTTTAATCAAAAAGATTATATGACTTATAAAAAAGAGCAGCAACAAATAATGAGAAGTTATGTTTCAAATAAGTCGGAATTAAATCAATTAGAGATTTTAATTAAAGAAAATAAAGATGAAATTAATAAGGTTAACAAAAAACTAAATAATATAAAAAACAGGTTAGAAAAGTACGAATCTCAAATTGATAAGGTAAATTCTCAGATTAAAAAAGCAACTCTCGATATTAATAATTTAGTTAATCAAGCAGAAAAAGAAGACTATTATATTAAAACAGTTAAAATTGAAAGAGGAAAAATGGTTGACAATAAGCCGTTAAAAGCCTATAGGCTTGTCTTTATTTTGTCAATTATACTGTCAGTTCCTTTATGGAACCTAAAATTGTTTTGATTTTTTAATCCCTTTCTTTAATTAGAAGGGGATTTCTTTTCTTGCAAAATTTGGTAAAGTTGGATATAATAAGAGTATGTTAATCAATAAGCGACATACAACTATTATATTTAACAAAGGAGGTTAAATAAATGAAAGAATTAAATACATTAATTCATGTTCACTCAGCTTATTCATTGCTCGATTCAACTGTTAAAATAGATGAATTAATTAATAATGCAAAAGAAATGGGATATAAAAATATTTCATTAACAGAACACGGAAATATGTTTTCTGTACCCGATTTTTACAAAGAAATAGATAAAACAGAAGGTGTTAAGGGAATTATAGGAGTTGAAACCTATATTGCCGAAAAAGATGCTCGAATTAAGGGAAAAGAAAATCCCGAAAGGCATCATTTAGTTTTATTGGCTAAAAACAATACTGGTTATGACAATTTAAAGAAATTAGTTTCTTATTCTTATATGGAGGGTTTTTATTATAAACCTCGTATAGATAAGGATATTTTAGAAAAGTATTCTGAAGGAATTATAGCAACTTCTGCCTGCTTAGGTGGAGAAATTAACCAATATTTATTAGCTGATGATATTGAAGGAGCTTATCAATCAGCAAAAGAATATAAAGAAATCTTTGGAGAAGATTTTTATTTAGAATTACAGGATCATAATTTAAGGGAGCAATTAAAGGTTAATCCCTTATTGGTTGAAATCTCTGAAGAACTTGACATTCCCTTAATTGTAACCAATGATATCCATTATCTTTATAAAAAAGATGCTGATGTACAGGATGTCTTACTTTGTATGCAGACCAAAAAGAAAATAGATGACGAAAATAGAATGAAAATGGAAACTGAAGAATTTTATTTAAAATCACCAGAAGATATGGCTAATAATTACTCTAATATTAGAGACGAAGTGATCAATAAAGCTATTGAAAATACTAATAAAATTGGTGAACAATGTAATGTTGAAATAGAAACAGGTAAAGTCTATTTGCCTGATTTTCCGTATGATAAAAATAAATTTAATAGTCCAAAAGAGGTATTAGAATATGAAGTTGAGGAAGGACTGAAAAGAAGATTTGGCAAAAACCCTTCTCAAGAAGTTCTTGAAAGAACTGAAGAAGAGCTTGAGATTATTAACGATATGGGTTTTCCAACATATTTCCTTATAGTTCAGGATATTATTGAATTTGCTAAGAGTAGTAATATTAGAGTGGGTCCTGGTCGTGGTAGTGCTGCTGGAAGTATGGTTTCTTTTCTTTTAGGAATTACTGACCTAAATCCATTAGATTATGACTTACTATTTGAAAGATTTTTAAACCCAGAACGAGTAACAATGCCCGATATTGATATTGATTTTGAAGCAAGATATCGTGATAGGGTAATTCAATATACTATAGATAAATATGGTACTGATAGAACAGCTCAAATTGTTACTTTTGGAATGTTAAAAGCCAAATCAACAGTACGAGATGTTACCAGAGTGTTAGATAAGCCGTATTCGCTAGGAGATCAACTTTCTAAGGCTTTACCCTCTGGACAAACCCTTGAGGAAGCTCTGGAGGAAAATGAGGATATTATCAACCTTTACAACTCTGATCCAAGAGCAAAACAAGTTTTAGATATTGCTGTTAGATTAGAAGGTATTCCAAGACACACAGGAGTTCATGCTGCTGGTGTTGTAATTGCAAAAGGAAAAGTTTCTGATTATGTTCCAGTTTTAGAAACTGATGATACTCCAATTACTCAAACTGCTAAAGAAGAAACCGAAGAGTTTGGTTTACTTAAAATGGACTTTTTGGGACTTAGAAATCTTGATGTTATTCATAACGCTCTTGATTTAATTAAAGAGAGACAAAATATAGAAGTAGATATAGACAATGTTGATTTAAAAGACGAAAAAACTTTGAAATTATTTCAAGACGGTAAAACTTTTGGAGTTTTTCAGTTTGAATCAACTGGTATGCAGAAATTACTAAAAAACTTAAAGCCTACAAAAATGGAACATTTAATTGCTGCAAATGCTTTATTTAGACCAGGTCCAAATCAATTTCAAGGAGAATTTATTTCTGGTCGTTTTGGTAATGACATATCTTATCCACATCCAGCTTTAAAAGAGGTTTTAAAACCAACTTATGGAATACTTTTATATCAGGAACAGGTAATGAAAGCTGTTCAGGTATTAGGTGGATTTAGTTTAGGGGAAGCTGATATACTTCGCCGTGCCATCGGCAAAAAGAAGGCTAAACTTCTCCATAAACAGAAAAAGAAATTCATTGAAGGTTGTTTAAATAACGAAGATATTGACATTACTGAAGATCAAGCAGTAGATGTATTTGAAAAGATAGAAATGTTTGCTAATTATGGATTTAATAAGTCTCATTCTGCAGCTTATTCCAAAGTCTCTTTTCAGACTGCATATTTGAAAGCTCACTATCCACACGAATATATGACTGCTTTATTGCAATCTGTTGATACTAATGAGGATAAGGCAAGAGTATATATTAATGAAGCAGACAATATGGGGTATGAAGTTAAGGGAGTTAATATTAACAAGAGTAACTCCACATATTCTATTGAAGAGGATAATGTCATTCGTATTGGTTTTGTTTCTATTAAACAGGTGGGAAGATGTATTTCTCAAGAAATAGAATCAGAAAGAAAAGAGAATGGTAGATATAAATCCTTTAAAGACTTTATTAAAAGGGTTGATAATATCGCTTCTGATCAAATTAAAAACCTAATTAATGTTGGAGCTTTTGATCAATTTCATTCCAGAAAAGCTTTAAAAAGTGTCCATTGTGATTTAATTGAGGAAGCTGAAAAAGAAAAAGCAAGAGCACTTGATAATCAATTAGCCTTATTTAGCGAAAAGCAATTAGGGACTGTAATTAAAAAAACAGAAGTTCCAGATACAGAAACTTCATTAGATTATAAACTTAAAAAAGAAAAAGAATTTTTAGGTTTTTATGTGTCTGGTCATCCCCTTGATAAATATAAAGGGAAATATCCTGTTAACAATATTCGTCTTATTCCTGAAAAGGAAGATAAAAAAGTAAAAATAATTTGTTATGTAAACAATATTCATGAACATGTAACTAAAAATGATAACACAATGGCATTTATTAAGGTAGAAGATTTTAGTGATGAAATAGATGTTATAGTATTCCCAGATACCTTTTCTACAGTTAAAGGATATTTAGAAGAGGGGCAAAATATTGTTCTTGAAGGAAAAATTACTTTAGAAGAAAAAGAACAATATACTGAAGACGGAGAGGAAACAGTTATCATTAAAAAAATAATTGCAGAAAATATAAAAATAATTAAATAAAGACACAAAAGTAGAGGGTAAAACCTCTGCTTTTTACATAAAATAAAAAATATGTTAAAATTATGTAGTAAACAACCAAATAGAAGGTAATTATGAAAAAATATTAGTTTTAACAATAACAATAAAATAATAGAATTTAAGTAAGATATAAAAAAAAGCAGAGAAATAAATCTCTGCTCTTTTTTTATATTATTTTAAAACAGATAAGTTAAACCTGCTTTAATAGTTTTATGGGTATATTCTATTTGTTGATTAACTTCAAATACTTGATCGTTATCTTCAAACCATTGAGTTTGAGTTCCTTCGGCTTTTATACTTTCAAAATCAAATTGTGCATTAAAAAACAATCTTTCTTTTAATTGTTTTTTATACTTTAAATTAAATTCAATTCCATTTCCTGTAGCTTCACCTTCATTATACTTTCCTCTTAAAATGTGATGATCAAAATCTTCTACGGTTACACGAGGAAAAAACTTAAGTTCTCCCTCAAATAGTGAAGTCTTAGAGTTTAATGAAACATAAGGTGCTTTTATTTCCAAATCATATTCTAATAACTCTTCATCTTTCCCAAAAGAAATTTCGGTATCATTTCTGTAATCTTTTTGAAAACCTGGTCCTTTAATTAAATAGTTGTGATCACTTCTTTTATATCCAAATCCAAACCTTAAACTTGAATCTTCTCCATTTGGTAAAAGATTATAGTCTGATAATACACTTAAATCAATCTCTGACATACCAACTTCGCTTTGAGCTTCAGCATAAATATCGGGTTCACCAACACCTTCAGTTGTAGTCCAATCAGAATCTTTAAAAGGATCTTCAGGATTATCGGTTGTATTGGTTAAATAAGAAAAATGGAATGATTTAACATTGTCCAAAACTACTTCACTATTATAATTTAATTCTACAATATTATAGTCTAAGGGAAATTCCAATTCACTCTGCCAACTATCTGAAGAATCATTTATTGTGTAAGTAGCATAACCACTTCTATTTCCCAAACTTGTTTCCAAATCAAAAGCCAAAACCCCAGAATTTAAAGTCATTACTAAAAAAAGTGCTAGAACTAAAATTAAAATTAATTTTTTCATATTATTTCATCCTCTCTTTGTCTTAAATGTGATTTTGTAAATATTATATCACATAGTTAGAGGAAACTAAAGTAAATTTTGTAAATTTATCCATTTTATGTTATAATTATAATAACAAAATGACAGAGGTGAAAATATTTAGTGAAAAAAAGTGCAATTATTTTATTCTTATTTTTATTTTCTTTTACTTTTATGGTATGTGCAGAGGATATAGAAAATACTCCATTTAAATATGAAGATTTTATAGAAAAAAACAATTATTCAAGATTAACTCTTGAAAATTACGAGTATTCTCAAACAATTGAATATAACATAGAAAAAAACAACTATATAATTTTTGTTGATAAATATTTTCAAAAATTAGAAACAAATATGGAGGTTTTTAATAATGAGGAAGAAAATTTTAGCGTTATGCTTCAGTCTGATTTTAATCTTTAGTATGCCAGTATTGGCATTTGGTTTTGGCAGTAGTGCTGGAAGCAGTTTTGGTTCAAATAGCAATTTTGGTTCCAGTTCTACAATGGGTTCAAGTTCGGGAAGTAGTTTTGGTTCAGGTATGAGTTCAGGTATGAACGGTGGCAGTGGTAGCTTTACAGGAATGGGTTCAAATAGCAATATGAGTTCAGGTATAGAAGGCACCACAATATCTAATGATAGTTTTAATAACAATTCTATGGATTCACCAGGATCAGCCACTAATATTAAAAATGGTTGGGGTTTTAGTAAAGGAGTATCATCTACTGTTCAACCAAACAACCATAATTCAATCAACCAACAAAAACAAAACTCAGGATCAATATCAAATAGTTTTGGTTTTGGTAAAAACATGGGAAGTAATCCAACACCTAACACTCAAGAAACTAATATAGGTTTTGCTCCAGAACACTCACCAGAAGAACTTAAAGGAAATACTCCAGATAATGTTTTTGGTATGTCTTGGGGAGGGCAAGCAACTCCTTCAGAAAATACTAAAGGTGTAAATGAAGTAAATTCTACAAAAGATAACAGCTTTAACTTCGGTTCAGGTTTTGGAGAAAATTTCGGTTGGTAAAAAAGAAATAAAATATTAGGGATAGGCTTTTTGTCTATCCCTTTTTTAAAGAAAGAAGGGAGTTAAATGAAAAAAATAGGGGTTTTTTTATTATTGTTTTTATTAATTTTTAGTTCAACGAGTTTTGCCAAATTTGGAATAAATAAAACATTTACTGATAAAAACACAGGAGAAACTTTTGATTTATCTAAAAATCAGGGTTATTTTAATAAAATTGAAGAAAATAAGCATATACAGGAAAAACGAAAAGAAATAAGAGGTATTATTAGTCTTTATAATCCCGATCAAAGAGTTAGAATCCCAGATAATCACAGAGAAGGTTTTTTAATTGGCTATTACGAAGTTAAAGGAAATGATATTCAAGAAGGACAGGGACAAACCTCTTCATCTAAACAAGTTGTTATTGAAAAAAACGGTACAACAAAAGTATATGGTTTTTTTGATAAGAAAGTAAAAAAAGAGACTTATTCTAATGGGGAGTTTGATATTATACATTCTGAAGGAATCCACACTTCTCAAAATCATAACGATATAACCTATGAGAAACATCATTTCAATAAAGAAAATGAAAAAGAATATGTTGTTATTGGAGTTCAACAGGGAGATAAAATCTTAGAAGAAAAATATGATATGGATGGAGAGAAGACAGAAGTAAGATATGGTGTTATTAGCGACAACAATACAATAAAAATGTATAGAAATCGTCAAAAAAGAGAAACAGGTAAAATTGTAGAACAAAACAATGGAAATCGTAAGCAAATCATTTACTATGATGAAAACAATAATAAAATTAGAGAGGTTCAGTCATATGTAGAAGAAGTTAAACCTAAAGAGGATGACTTTAAGGGTTTTGAGGGCACAATAAGAGAAAAATATCAAGATAATAAACTTATTGATAAAGATTTTATGAATCAAAAAGAAGAATTTTTAAATGGGAATGGTCCTTCACTTTTTGATAGTGTCGGAGTAGAGCCAGATGAAAAATTTCAAAAAATTAGAGAAAGTATGGAGTGGTGATAAGAATGAAAAAAACATTATTTTTAATATTGATTGTTTTAATCTTGTTTTCTCAATCAGTAATGTCGCAACAACCTCAAGGAACTACTCAAGTTTATACTGTGAAAAACAATAAACCTGTTCAGTTTAAAATATATACTCCAGCAGAAATTACATTAGATTTAAATTATTCTCGAAACGGTTGTTATTATTCAATGTATAACATCTATAAAAATGATAATTTAATTTTTAGTACACAGCAGGGAAACAATATTATCCCCCCAAAAATAGATACAGCTAAAATTGATAACGGGTTTTATGGATTTAAAGTAGGTACAGGAATTATTAACAACGATTTATGTGAAGGACAAAGGACTAGAAACAATAGTGAACTAAAAATAACGGTTAACTGTTTAAGCGGGAACTGTTTTATGGATCCAATGATTTTGCAAATGCAGAAAATGCAGGAAGAACAAATGAGACGAGAAACACAAAGAATGAACCGACAAAATATGAGTAGTAATGATATTGAAGATGTCTCTAATCCTAATAGTATAATGAACGATAATTTTAATGGAACAAACAACTTTAATCAAATGAATAACTTCAATAGTGGAATGATGGGCTTTTAAAAGAAGTTTTAAATAAAATATTGTGAGAAAGAGCAACTAACAATTATAAAGTTGCTCTTTTTTGTTGACATTTATTTCCAAAGTATGTATAATATAGTAAAAGGAAGGTGTTTTAATGAAAAAAATAATTATATTTTTTATATTATTAGCTTTGTTTACTCCAGTTGTAACAGCAGCAAATGGAAATACAATTGAGATAATAATAGAAAGTTCGAAAATCCATAATGATATTGAAAATATTATAGATGATTTTAAGCTTGATGGTGTTTTCTTAAAAAACTTTAATGAAAAAAACAAAATATTAATTTTATCTAATGATAAATACACTTTAATTGAAAAAATAGGAGAAGAATTTAAGTTTAAAGAAGAAAAATTTATTATAAAAGAAGTTGAACATGAATATTTTGTCTATTCTTCAAAGGAAGATGACTTATTTAAAAAATTAGAAAAAAATTTTTAAAAAGGAGTTAAAAAAATGAAAAAAATTATTGTTTTATTGATTTTGTTTATATTTTTAAATACATTATCTGTTGGTGCTATTGATTATAAAGAACCACTTAATACTACTATATATTTAAAAGGTCATAATTTAGAGCTTTTTAAAGTTATTGAGATTATCCAAAGGAGTTTTCCTTTAACAATAAATTTTAAGAATTTAAACAATGAGAAAAAAGATTTTAATTTAGAAAATGTTGCCTTAAAAAAGTTTTTTGACAATATCACCAAAGCAAAAGAACTTGATTATACAATTATAGACAACAATATATATGTAGATAAAAGGGAAAACATTGAAAATATTATTGAAAGATACAAAAGAACATTAGATGCGAAATATGTTCTTTTAAATCGTCTAAATGATAGAGAAATTGAACAAGCTATCAAGAAAGAAGATTTAGATATTTCATTTGAATATGTTTCAGAGAGGATTTTTGTTTTAAAAGGAAAAAATGAAGACCTGGAGAACATAACTAAAACTCTTAAGGGTTTAGATTATTTAAAACAAGAAAATAGTAAATTTCAATATTTGCCAGTAAAAAATATTAAACAAGCTAAAGAATATTTAAGCAACAATTATCCAGAAATCAAAATTTTAAAAACTCAAGGAGAACATTTGGTAATTAAAGCTACCGAAAAAGAAAAAGAAGAGATTTTAAAAAAGATAAATAGTAATTGAAATAATTAAGACCACACCTTTTAAATGTGGTCTTTTTTTATGTTTATTAACTTTTTAATTTTTCATCTAAGGTTTTGCCTTTTAAATCTTTTATCATCTTCTTAGCCATATTTTTTGCACAATCGAAACATATACCAGGAGTATTATTATTTCCCCAAATTTCTTCTTCCCCACAAAATTTACAATGAAACCTGGTCATAACAGAACCACCAATACCACTTCTTGAATTTTGAATAGTTTTAGCAAATTTGTTTAAATTATATTCTTTAATTTGAAATTCTGTTTTTAAAAGATAATATAATTCTATTTTTTTATCTTCTAAATCTAAACTTTTTATATCAACTTTTTCTTTTGGGTTAAATTTGTCTTCACCATAGTAGTCATTTAAACAATGGTTAAAAAGTTTATTATTTTCTTTTTGATAATTTAAAAGCTCTTTTAAAAAATTCATTTTAATCTCTCCTTAATTTTTATTTAAATTATTTATAAACTTCCAACTCACTATTAAAAATAGTAAAATAGATAGAGTTAGTCCAAACAAAACATATATTGGAGAAAAAATAGAACTTTCTCTAAAATACATTAAAGAACTTAATACTGAGAATATAATCATTGTTAAAGTTAAAACTAAAAATATAAACCATTTAAAAAAACTTTTCAATATTGATCACTTCTCATTGTTTTTATTTCTTTTTCAAGTCTATTATCAATTTTTTTCAAATAAAGACTTAAAAACCTAATAGAAGCAACAAATCCTATTAATATTAAAGAAGGATTTTCAAAGTTTGCAAATCCAATTAAATGAAGAATTAGGAATACCCCAGATATTACCATTACCCCAATTAAGATTAAAAGTGTGGAAACATCTAAAGTATCAAGCATTTAATCTTCCCTCCTTATTGAAGCTAAAATTGTAGCAGTTAAAGTTAATGTCCCTATTGCACCTGCTAAAGCTAAAACTGGATGAATAAGATATATTTCAAAAAAGTTAAAGATAATTAAGATAATACAAAAAAGAAATAAGTTACCCCAAGTTAATAATGATATTCTAGTAAACAAATATCGTTTAATTTTTAATTTATGATTTGATTTAGCCACAATTGTCTTGCTTTTAAATATAATAAAACCGATAATCGCTAACAATAATGACACATCAAATCCTATATTTAAGAAGTTTCTAATTCCAACACCCCATAAAATTATATCGGCTAAAATTATATTAGATATAAAAACTGAAATAAAAATTGAATAAAGATTAAGATTTTCTTTTTTATTCATATTTTTCCTCCCCTTACTCTATATTGCCAATCAATTTTTTATATTTTTTTTGAAAATCCATACTATTCCACAACCAATTACTCTTATATAAGTTACTGTTTGTAAATTTTCTAGCAGCAGTTCTAAAAAATGAATCAATAAATTCCTGCTTTTCCATAGGTAAAATATTATGATTCCATTCGCCGTTATCATTTCTTTGATATTTTCCATATTTGTATAATGGCAAATCTATTTTTTTAGCTCTTTTTAATGTCTTGACTTCAGAAACAGAATTGTCAAAATTAAAAGTGCTAAGATCAATTTCAAGTATTCCGAAAAAAGGAAGAGGATCTTCTTTTTTCAATAAACCTTTTGGAACAAGAAGATAATTATATTCTCCTCCGACACAATATCCACTTTTAAAATCTTCCCTTGATACTTTAACTTCTAAACTTTTAATTGTATATTGATTATTTATTCTTTGGACACCTAAAACATCTGTAATATCCTTAAATGTGTGGGCTTTAACTTCTTTACTAGTTAAAGGCAATTCTTTTTCTTTAATATAAGGAACACCTTTTTCCTCAACAACATATTGACACATTTGTCTATTTTTTAAATAAAATTTACCTATTTGTTTTAAAATAAAATGTTTAAAAGTTTCATTTCCAGGCAATTTAATATTTGGATTTTTCATTATTATCCCTCTTTTTAATTATTTTTTTCTTTTTCCCTTTTTAATTGACTTTTTAATACAGTATCAAATACAATTGAAAGGGTAATTAGAAATATTAAAATGTAAAACTTAAAAGTAAAAATAAACATTATTTATCAGCTCCATTTTTATCATATTTAAATTCTTTTGCTTTTTTAATATAAAAATCAAAAAGTTTTCCTAAAGCCTGTCTTTCAATATTACTTAAGGTTTTATTATTCTTTTTTCTTATAAAGGTAGATAATTCGTCTAAAGCCCTTCTAAAATTATCTTTTTCAATTGCAGTTAATATTAAAGGGATAACCTTCGCCTGACCAAGACTTATTTTATCTTCTTTAACTATTTGGTCATCATGTAAATGAACAGAGGAGGTATTTTTATTAAACCATTCTATTAGATCCTCTTTTTTTAAATCCTTTTTTATCAATTCCTCTTTAAGCCCTAGCTTTTCCTTTATTATAAAAAATTGTCCACCTATAAAGTCTAATTCATATTTTGTTATTTCTTTATCTATTAAAGAGTTGTAGTCTGAAAAATAGCTTAAATTATTCAAATATGGTTTTATATCAGACATAAGATATTCTTCTGGCTTAGAATTGATTTTGTTTATTTCCTTTGTTGCATAAATAGAAAAGACTATTAGTGAACCTCTCCCACCAAATCAAAATGAAGATTTGGAAGGAGCTTCTATTACTTCACATATACCATAGTGGCTATACACTACTAGATAGATTTAAACGAAGTTTTGTAATTAAGTTTCCACCTGTTAGGCAACACTTATTCGTTTCGGAGGGTACACAACTCCATTATCCCTAGCTCCATGAATGAGTTCAGGAATACATTTATCTTTTAGATGTTTCCTTAATATATTGAGACTACCATTAATATCACTATTGATGGTGGTCTTTTTATTCTTAAACAAACCCCTATATACTCTACGAGATTTATTATAGTTAGATTTATTAATTTTTTCTAAATCAACAGCACTACATCCACTTGTATATGCTTCATTGATTTTAACAACCTTAATACCTTCCAGTTTGGCCTTGTATTCTATCATATTAACAAATCGCTGTACTGGTATTTGAACGAATGACTTAATAGTAGAGTTTTGTTTTATATTTTTAATATCACCGATAACAATAGTGCCTACATGGTTATCTAATGCAATATTAATTACCTGCCTGCTTGCTTTATGCAGGTAATCCAATACATAGTTTTTCCTATTAATCCTAAGCGATTTAATTTTATTAGTGTTCTTAAATTTCTTACTACCAACCTGTTTCATTCTGATAGAAGACAATCGTGCTATTTCCTTATTATAATAAGCGTTTTTAGATTTAAGGGGTTTATCATTAATTAAATAATTTTTATTACTATCTTTAAAAGTTATAGCAGCTAAATTATCTAACCCTGGATCAATACTCATTACATTATCACCATCATTATTTTTACACTCTTTGTTATATACTACAATTAGATACCACCTATTAGAAACAGATTCTCTTTTAATCTTTACCTGTTGAATAGAATCCATATTTATAAAGCTTTGAACTTTGTCAGAAAGCTCAAATTTAAGATTGTCCACTTTATACATAGATTTCATTTTCTTAGATAAAGATAATAAAAGGTTACCGTTTTTAATTCTAATAGCATAGTTGGTAAAAATAATTTCATTAGGATTAGAATCTAAATATTTATATTTTGGAGGTTTAGGCATCCCATTATATTTAGAGGGATTATTTTTATAATCGTTTAAACTTCTAAAATATGATTTCCAATTTTGAGCTAATAGTTTTAGACAATGCTGTCTATTGTGAGAATGTAGAAAATCACAATGCCAGTTACCTCTAAATTGTTCATCCAATTTAGTATATACGGGTTTATTTTTTCCTTTATTAACGGAATAATTAACAATGTTATATAACTTAGATGTATGATAACTTAATGTCCTGATAATATTTAGATTTTTATGATTAATAGCTGGTTTAAATTTAAAAGATAGTTTCATTTATATTAGTTCACCTCCTTTAATAGAAATTATTGACTCTATTGTTATATTATAGTATAATTATATCATGATATAACTTAGTTGTAAACTGTTATTTTATAGGAGATGATATATATGAATGACCAGCTAAATAGTAATAGACATGCAAAATATAATTTAACTTACCACTTAGTTGTTGTAACTAAATTTAGAAAAAAATGTATTAACGATAAGATATATAATGATTTAAATGTTCATTTTAAGAGATTATTGAAAGGGAAAGGTTGTAAATTGTTAGAATTTGGTGGTGAAAAAGATCATATTCATATCATGTTTAGCACACCACCACAAGTACAGTTATCAAAAGTAGTTAATAGTTTAAAAACAAGTACATCTAGGTTGATTAGAAGAGATTATGATAACTATTTAAAGAAGTTTTATTCTAAAAAATATTTTTGGTCTAGAAGTTATTGTATTGTATCTACGGGTGGTGCTAGTATTGATGTGGTTAAAGAGTATATAGAAAATCAAGACCGTTGAAATTCAACTCCCCCTAAATCAAAATAAAGATTTAGAGGGAGTTTTCTTTCAACACTTTTAATAAAACCTTTTTCCATTAAGAGGGATGGATTTATCATTATCCAATTCTTTACCAAAATTCATTTTTGTTTTTAATTTGTAAATAACATAGGCTTCAGTAATCTTCCCATCGGGAATGGTTGAGAGATGACCATACTTCTTATTTACTTTACCCTTGATTTCATAGATCATTTCCAGATAGCCTGCATCTCTAATGCTATCTAAAATTTCATAAATCCTATAAATATCCATCCCTAAATCTTTTGCTAAATATCCTGGATATATAAATTTTCCTTCTTTATATTCGGAAAGTACCCTTAAAATACTCCTCACATCGTCATTGGTTATATTTTTGCTTGTTTCAGCTGCGTTTTTCATAAAATAGAAATTTCCTCCTTTTTTGATTAAAAAATAATAAAAATACATTATAAAGAATTAATTAATATATTTACTACTAATAGTTTTATATTTAAATACAACCATAAAATATAATTAATTAAATATTATTCTATAAAATATAATAATTTTAAATAAATTAATTTTTATCCTTACTATTTTTAACCAATAAATATATTGTAACTTATAATAATATTATACAATATTTGGCAATATAAGTCAATTTGGTTTATATTTTATAAATTACCAACTGAAATAGAAAAAAGAGAGTTAAAAAATACATTTTCACAACATCATATAAGGTTCATATTTGCTGTTTTAAAGGGATTAACAAAGAAAAGATAGTTATATATGTTGAAAAATTTTAAGTTTAAGCTAGAGCAACCTTACTGGTATTAAAGGGATTTATTGCCATCTATTCAACCAATATCTTCGCAAAAGAAAAATTTTACGAAGTTTTTATCAACTATATTTTGGAAACAAAAGATATAAAAAGATTTAATTTCTATTAATTTCTATTTAAGTAAATGTGTCCTCGGCAAAAGTTTATTCTTTATGGGTAATTCTAAAGACTTTTAATTTCTCTGGTTTAGTTAGTTGGATTTGATTATTTTAAAATTTATAGATATTTTTTCTATTAAAATAAAAAATAGGGTTTTTTATATATTATTATAAAATAAGTATTTTTATTGTTTTAATACATAAAAATGTATTAAATTGATTAAAATTAAATTGTAGTATAAAAAAGTCAATACAAATATTTTTTATTAAATTATTATTTTTTATACAATAATTCATAATAGTTTTATTAATTGTTAAAATTGACTGTTGTAGGCTCAAAATTGCCCTGTTTAAAAAGAGGACATAGATATAAAGGGTTTAGTACCTATTAGTGTTAATAAGTCTAAAAAATGGAATTTAGCCCCTTAGAATAGAAATAAAAAAACTCCCTAATATAATAATCAAGGAGTTTGTTCTTTAAAATATTCAATTAAACTGTTCTTTAACTCTTCAATATTTTTATTTTTCACATAAATAAAATCATTAAAAAACAATCTTGCTTCTATAACTGCATTACTGTGTTGTTCTTCCAATACCTTTAAACTAGGAATGTTGAACATATTAAAGGCAATAGCCGTATTTGCAATCAAATCTTTAATATTTTCATTTGAGAAAATCTTAATTTTTTCTTTATTTGCCAAATGCAGCTCTAAAAATTTAAATTCATAATAGATCCATTTATCTTTTTCTATTTGATCATAATAATAATTATATTTGAGAAAAAACCATTTAGTCTTTTCTTTAATTGTTTTTGGGGGATTGTCAGGAATTTTGCCTGTATATACATAACCCTTTTTAGTTTTTATTTCAAAAGTAATTATTTGATCCAGGACAATATTTTTACTGTTAACTTTTAAGATGTTTTTGTTCACTATTTCCCTCCCTTTACAAAAAATTCTAAATATAATAATATCATATTTTTGAAATAAGAAAAACCCCTAAAAAAGGGGTTTGATTTAATTAAAATATTTATTTAATTTTTCTTCTAAGGTTTCAATTTCACACCCTGAACAAAACAAGAAGTTGTTATCAAAATGCCTTGCTCCAATTAGAGCCTGATTGTAATCATCATGTATTCCACGATAATTAAAATCTACTCCTTTTAATTTATCAACCATTGTTTCTATTTTATCTTTAAATTTTTGATCAGTAACCACCTTGATTGTTTCTCCTGTGTTTAATTTTATATTTAGAATATTAAACTTTTCCAGTTTCCAATCTTCATCGTTGCAATTTATTTTTCTTCCTAAATAAGAGTTTGTACTTACTAACAACCATATTCTTTCTAAAATCCCTTTTGGTTTTAATTTAGGTCTTTCTCCATCGTAAATTAAAAACTCCCTTTTTTCTTTTCCAAAACTAACCACTTTATTTAAATTAACTTTTTTATCATTTAGTTTAATATAATTACCCATACAGTCCTCCCTTTTTTCATCTGTTATTGATTATAACATATTTTAATTTTATTTACAATTTATTACATTAAAAAAGCTCCAATTAAGGAGCCTTGAATATCTTTATTTTTTTCTAGCATAAGTGTTCTCAACAGTTGCACTTGTTTCTAAAGGACTTTCAAACACCACAATTAATGTGAACTCGTTTTCACTTGAAACATATTTTATTTCTTTTAAAATCATATGATCTTCAGGTTTATTTTTTGTAATACTTTTTAATTTAGGTAATTTTTCATTTTTTTTATAGCTTTTTATCACTTTTTGTAATTTTTCTTGAATTTTTCTATCTTTTTCTATAGATTTTAATTCATGAATTATATCATCCCATTCTTGCATAATATCTAAAAACAAATCTACATCCTCTTTACCAACAAAATACTCTTTATCAATCATTTATATCCTCTCCTTTTAACTAAAATAGTTATTTAATTTATCTTCTAGTTGATCAATGCTTTGATTTTTACAAAACTGAAAATTATCGTAAAAATATTTAACTCTCCATAATGCTGTTCTGTAGTCATTGAACATTCCTTTGTGATTTAAAGTTATTCCTCGGAGTTTTTCGTTCATTTCATCAACTTTATTCTTAAAACCTTCATCTGATATTAAGTTTAGCTCTTTTTCATTAACAAATTTAATATTTAAATATTCAAAAACCTCATAAGACCAATTTTCTTCATTACAGGGAACTTGTTTTTCTAAATATGCTTCTGGATTCATGAAATATATTACCTTCTCTAAAAAGCTTTTGCCACTTTCAGTTGGTTTATTTCCTCTATAAAGATAGATTTTTCTTCTTTCTTTTTTATAGCTTAAAATTTTATCTAATATTATATTTTCATTGTTTATTTTTATTTTATCACTCATTTTTTCAGCTCCTTAATGTCATATTTTTCTTTTATATTATTATTTTAACATCATTTATATGTAAATACAAGAAAAGACTGGAATTAACCAGTCCTTTCTCTTTTGGGGATTATTTTTTTGAAATAGAGGTAACAGAAATTCCACTTCTGTTGAGAAATGAGTTTTCAATTCTTTCTCAATTTCTTGAAAATCTCTTGTTACCATTCCATAAGTCTCCAGACTATCATCTAGATACTCATAGAACTTTTCTTTCTCAATTTGCTCTGGTAGTTTGTCAGAGCTTTCCAAAACCTTTCTTGTTTTTAAAAGTAAGGCTTTAGAGATCGTTGAGCAAAAAATTACTTTGTTTTCACCCAACTTTATTGTAATTTTTTTTACTTCTTTTAATTCCCAATTTTCTAATTTTTGAGAATTTGATCTTGATTCTTCTCCTAAAAACTCTTGAATCTTTTGAACCCAAGAATTTTCTGATAAAGTACCAGTAAAAACAGGTACATTAACAGTTTCAATTTCGAAATCTTTTACTAATTCTTTAGGAATAGCAAAAGATCCCATCGACAAGTTTGATAAATTTGCAATTGTCATAAGTATTTCCTCCTTTTTTTGTCAAAAATTAAGTAAAAAAATGTCTTATATTTCCTTGATAATTATATTTTATCATATCTAGAATTTTATACAAAATAAAAATAAAAAAAGAGAGGATTATCTCCCCTCTTTAAGAATTTTACTTATATAAAATATCATACTGTAGCCAATAATAATTTTGAATTTTATTAACACTAATTACAGCCATTTTGTTGTCTTGTTTATATACATTTAAAATAAGACCAACAAAACCTTCTTCGTTCATGTCTTTTCCTTTTAAATAATCAGGGTTAAACCGATAAAATTCTCCCTCAAATTGAGAACCCAATTCTCTTTTCATTTCATTATAGTAAATATTAAACTTTTCTTTATTCTCGGGTTTATTTTCAAAAAGTCTGCTGTAGAAGCTAAGACTACCCATACTAGTTTTCTTTAAAGCATTATAATTATTAAACTTCATTTTAACAAAAGATTTTTCTCCCTTATTAAAATAAAATTGTTCAACAAACTCATATTCTTCTCCCAAAATAGTTCTGTTTTTTGTTTGAACAACATGATCATTGCTAAAACGAACATCATTGTTAGCAGCAAAAGCGTTAGAGCTAACAAAAAGCAAAAATACTAAAACTAAAGTTAATAAAACTTGATTCTTTTTCACCTATTATCCCTCCTAAGAATTTATAATCTCATTATATCATATAATTGGTTTAAATGTAAAAAAAAGTAATTAAATAATAAAAAAAAGACCATTTTTCTGGTCTTTTAATAATGCTTGTTTTATTAAGGAAGCTTGAAAAAATCATCACCTTCACCATTTAATATCTCATATTTAATTCTTTGATATAACTCCTCAGCTATAATATGGTTACCATTTATATTATGAATATCTTTTTTATTCAGGTGATCTTTAATTTTCTCAAAATCTTCTTCAACTAATATTAACTCTAATTTATCTAAATTGATAATTTTTCTACCTTTTATTTTTTTAGACATTTTATCTTCGCATTGTTGGCAAACATTGAATCCATACTCTAAAGGCCACATAGTATCAACCTTATCACCTTCTCTTAAGGGACTGCTACACACGGTACAGAAAGGTAAAGTATGATGAGCAATATGTTCAGCATTTTGCTCAATAAATTCATCATTATAAACTGTAAAGTTATCAAAATCCAAATCTATTTCATATTCTAACATTTCTTCATATTCTTCTTCTGGTATCTCTCTAAAACCATTTTCATCTATTTGAGAAAGTTCCTCTTCTTCCTTTTTTTCTTTAAATTGATTTAAATTAATAATATCGCCCATTTATTTAAACCTCCTTATAGTTATTATACACTCTAAGGCATAAAAAATCAACAATAAAGAAGAAATTTTTATATATATTTGTAATTATTTAGAAATATATGATATAATACACATATATTAATAGAAATTAGACAAAAACTACTAATTGCTTCCCCCTTTAGCAATTAGATTATATAAATGACATTTGAACATAAAAAAATTCGACAATTAAAAGGAGTGGTTACTTATGTTAAATTTTAACCAAATTAAAGAAATTATTAAAGAAAATTTTTCTCAGATTAATATTACATTCAATTCTTCAGACAAAATAGAAATTTTCGATCCAAACAATCCCCAGAAGAAATTTCTAGCTGAAGAATCTTCAGAAACAATTAGCTTCTTTGAACTAAAAGAAGAAACAGTTGAAGGGTTTGAAGAACAACAATTTTCTGTAGATTGTCAGTTTATTGCTGAAGTTGAAAAAGAAAATTCCTTATTTGAATTAGCTACTACAGTAATTTAAATAAAAAAAAGCTCCTGGAAATTAATCCAGGAGTTTTTTTATGTTTATTTATTTTTTTACTGTACTTCTAATGCTGTATTATAAGCCATGTTAATAAACCTCATTACTTGATTTCCATCAGCAATTTGGTTTCCATTGTCATTCATTTCTCCACCTAAATATTCTATATAACTCTTTTTCTGGTTTACCCAAAAATGTGTAGATATTGCTGTATTATTGATAGTTAAAACCATTTGAACATACTTCCCCTGTCCTCTGCCAACTTGAGGGGCATTACTTACCTTAAAACTATAATTACCTCCTAGATTTCCATTGTTGTTTATTGATTTCTCTAGTCCTCCTAAAACCTGTCCAACCGTTAAGGCTTTATGTTGTAAACCAGGAAAATAACTGTTTTTTAAAGCATTAACATACCTTTCTTCTTCAGGGCTTCTCTGTTGAGCTGAAGCTCCCATTGTAAAAAACAGCAAAATAACTAAAACTAAAACAAAACCTCTTTTAAATTTCAAATTAATCACTCCACACCTACTAATTTTTGTTGTTCAGTATTAAATTGGTCGTTCTTATAAACTTCATTATATTCATTGATTATACAGTCTTTTTTTAACAATTCTTTGCTTATTTTATAAAAGTCTTTACTTAATTCAAAAGCAATATAATCTCTCTCCATTGCTTTACTATAAAAACTTATAGCCCCACTTCCAGAGAATAAATCAACAACTAGATCACCCTTATTGGAATGTCTTCTAATTAAAGGTTCTAACATCCATTGATATTTTTCATTTGGGTGGTCTGTTTTTTTATTCGTACCAATAACCCCATAAAACTCCTGTCTCATATCTTTTTGCTCTAAAAAGTTTATTTTATATTTTTTAGTTTTAGTAAACCAAACGGCTTCTTCAATAGTAGAACGATAATTGTTTTTTCTAAAATGAGGTAAAGGGTTTTTCTTTACAAAATAAATTTTATTTCTAAATATAAGTCCAAGTTTTTCAAGTCTATATATAATGTAGCCTGTTAATTTTCTATCCATAAATAAAATTAAACTGCCATTATCTTTTATTTTTGAAATGACACTATCAATTATATTAATAAGCCAATCTGAATATTCTTCAACACTTTCCCAACTATCCTTATAGTCGTTTCCCCAGGCTGTTTCATTATTTACAATTTCATTACCTTGTTTGGTCAATTTATCATTTTGTCCTATCCCATAGGGTGGATCTGTTAACAACAAATCTATACTTTTATTTTCTAATTGCTCTATTCCTTTTTCACACGGAATGTTATAAATTTTATTTTTTTGCAATTATTAAAACACCTCCATGTTAAACACCTCCTTTCTTTTTATTTGTTAATTTAATTACACATTTTCTCTAACAACAGTTACAACACCATTTTTATTAATAATTTTTACATTTTCTTCAGGGGTTAAACAGGGTTTTTTAGACATATTGTGAGTATAATTAAAATTGATTTCTCCTAAATCTTTATTTTTTATTCCAGCATCACAATTTGTTAAAGAATTACCTACAGAAACACAATTTTCATCATAGGTAATAGTTCCATAATAGGTTTCCTCCAATAGACTAACATTAGTTGTTTCTCCTTCGAATTTATCTCCAGACCAATCTTTATTTGCTAATTTAGAATTATTCTCAAAATCACCTTTATAATACAAACCAACACTAAAAATTAAAGCCAATACCAACATAAGTAAAATAATATTTTTCTTTTTTTTCACTATTTTTCACTCCCTCTTATTGCTTACCAAATTGATGATTTCCTAATTTCACAGTTTTTCTAATATTTCTTGTCCAACCTAAATTATCAGCAGTTCTAGGGTTATAAAAATATATTGAATTATAAGTTGGATCATAACCAACTAAGGCAATAAAAGCAGCTCTTATACTTTCTTGATTTGGAGTTAGAGTATAAAGGCTGTTATTTTGAGAAACTTCAAATTGTCCCTTCTGTTTTACAACTTTTTTTACAGTATTGGGATACCAATTAGATTCAACTCTGTTTAAAACAACAGCTCCAACTCCAATTTTACCAATTAAACTTTCTCCTCTAGATTCAGCATGAATTGTTCTAGCCAGATAAATTAAATCTTCTTCTGTAAAATCTAAAACAAGCCTTATTGTGTCATTTGTTAGTTTTTTATAAGTTTGTTGTCCAACAACTCCATCTACACTTAAACCATAATCTTTTTGAAATTTTTTAACAGCCCAAACTGTTCCTTTTCCATATACTCCATCAATTTGTGAATCATAATAGCCAAGTTCTTTTAATTTACGCTGCACAACTGCAACAGTTAAGCCTTTATCGCCGTTTTCTAAATTTTCCTTGTAAACCTGCAATTTATTAAAATTGATAAATTCACTGTCCATAATGCCAGCTTTTGCACTTACTGTTGGCATAAAAAGAAGACCAACAATTAGTATTAAAATAGTTTTCTTTATCATTTTCATCTCCTCATTTTTATTCATTATTGTTTTAATTATACCATTAATTACCAAAAAATGCAATACTTGTTTATTAATATATAAAAAATCCCCACTTATTATAAGTGAGGATTCATTAAAGTTTATCCTATTTTTGATATAGGAATAACTTTTGATCTTCTTGTTTCTAATTGTTTTATTTCTTCAAAATCTCTAGTGAATATATCGTCAATATCAGGAAAAGAGTTATATATTTTTTTAGAATATCTCTTATTACCTGGAATCATTCTGTCATCTAAAATGATAACAGCCCCATAATCATCTTTTGTTCTAATTAGTCTTCCAAAGCCCTGTTTTAATTTGATTATGGCTTCTGGTACATAATAGTCATTAAAGAAATTATCTCCTTCAGCCTTCATTTTGTCTCTTTTGGCAGAAATTAATGGATCAGTATGAACATCAAATGGTATTTTATCTATTATTACATATCCAAGGTCGTCTCCCTTTACATCAACACCTTCCCAAAAGGAATAAGTTGCAAACAGTATAGAGTTTTTGCTGTTTTTAAACTTTTCCAACAACACCTGTTTATTCATACTTCCCTGAATTAATAGATTATGGAAAGGTAATTTATCTTTTACTTTTTCATAAGCCCCTTCCATTGATCTATAAGAAGTAAATAGAGCAAAAATTCCTCTTTGAGTTATATTAGCTGTATTTATAACATTTTCTGCTATATATTTTTGGTATTGATCTGGATTTTTTGTTGAGAGAGTTCCAGATAAACTATCTTTAGGAACATAAAGTCGTGCCTGTTTTTTATAATCAAAAGGACTTTTTACAATTTTAGTAATTGTATCTTTAGGTAAGCCCAAGTTCTTTATAAAAAACCTAAATTCTTTATTTGTTGTTATTGTTGCTGAAGTAAAAATTAAACTATCTGGTGTTTTATATCTTAAATTATCATATAAACTGCTTAATTTTTTACTAATATCAATTGGTTTAGCTACTAAAGTCGGATTATCTTCGTTTTCCAACCAGTAAGCATATTCTTTTTTCATTTGTCTTTCTATAATGAGTAAAAAATCATTATAGTTTGAATGAAGATATTTAAGATTTTTTAATAGTTTTTCATGAGCCTTTTCTGATAATTCAATACTTGTTTTTCTCTTTCGGTTATTATTAAACAAAGTACCATCTTCAAAACCTTCACCTGTATCAACTAATAATCCATATAGTTTAAAAGCACTTTCAAAGACCTTCTTCATTAATAAAAGCTGTTTTTTATCTAAAACCCTTTTATAATGAGGTAAAACCATTTTTTGATTTTTACTGTCTTTAATTTTTAAATTAAGATAATCCCAAAAATCATCCATTTTATCTCTTATTGTTATAAAATATTTTACCATTTTTTGTAACAATTCTTTAGAAGAAGGATTTTCTTTAATTTCTTTTTTAAGTGCCTTAATTGTTGAATTTATTCGAGATACAGTTGAATAGTAGGATAATTGTTTGCCAAAAGCTTCAATAGCTACTTTTTCAAGATGATGACCTTCATCAAAAACAACAATATCAAATTCTCCTAAAAACCCTTTATTATTTTTTTCTTTTACCATATAGTCCATAATAAAAGTGTGGTGATTTAAAACAACTATATCGGCTGTTCTTGCTTTTGCTCTAGCAGCCTTAAAAGCACACTTGCCTTCATGTTTACAATTCTTATCACAATGTTGATCAGCAGAAATTTTATCCCAAACCTTTAAAACATCAGTAGGAGCTTCACTTTTATCTCCTGTTTCAGTTTGTTTGTTCCACCTAATTGCTTCTTTAATATAGTCTATTTCTTCTTTTTTATCAACTTCAATTCCTTCTTTTTCAAATTCTGCTATTTTCTTTTCACAAACATAGTTGCTTTTTCCTTTTAAAAGCTGATTTTTTATATAAGAATTTTTATATTTATACAAAAGACTACTTAAAAAAGGGAGATCACTTCCCAACAACTGTTCCTGTAAATTGATAGTGTTGGTACAAATAGCAACCCTTTTGTTTTGATGAATCACTTTATCCATAGTTGCTAATAAATAAGCAAAGGATTTACCTGTTCCTGTTGGAGCTTCTACTACAACATTTTTTTCTTGATCAATACCATCTAAAATAGTATCAATCATTTTAACCTGACCTTCACGATATTTATAGTTTTTAGATTCTAGCGATAACCAACCTCCTCTTTTTACTATTTTATCAATAAAAGTGTATTTACTATGGTATTCTTCTTTTTTTATTGTCATGTCTTTCCTCCTCGGCTGTCATAATCATTATTAGAAATGTCCTTTATTGTAAATATATATTTATTATAACATAAATTTACATTCTGTTAAACCAATAAATGGTTATATATATTTTTTTAGACATAAACAAATCCCCCAATAATTAAATTGAGGGATTTGTCATATTTTTTATTTTCCGAGGTAAATTAACTCTCCAATATCAGCTATTTTATCTACAGTATATATTTTTTCCCCTTCATGAATTTCATCTAATTGGGTTTGGGTTAAAATTAACCCAAAAGTATCACTTAATCTGAAGATATAATAAAAGTCAGCACCAAATTGAATATCTCTCAATGGTCTTCCTTCTAAGATCTCAAATTGAGGATTTCCCCAAAAATCTTCATATTTTACAGGGACTTCTACTCTAGATTTGTTATATAAAAAGTCATATCCTAAAAACTTACTTCTTTGATCTCCAAAATAATCCTTTGGGGTTTTAGGATTATATTTATATGGCTTATAATCTCCAATTCCTTGATTTTCTAACAATCTTTGATATGCTCTTTCATTCTTTTCAATAATCTCTTCATGGTTTTCAATTCTGTCATAAACCATTTTTCTAAATCTTTCTTCTTCTGTATCTTCTTCAGCAATCACCATAGTTCCCATTGTAAAAATAATTACAATAGCTAAACTAATAATTAATGTTTTATTAAATCTCATATTAATAACCTCCTTAAGAGTTGTCTTATTTTTATTACTATGTACTTATTATATCATATTTAGAATTTAAAAAAGCCATTCTTTAGAATTTTTTCCAAAAGAATGACTCTTAGGTTATGCAATATATTATTTTAAACATAATACCCCCTTGTTATAAACTTCAGGTAAACTAAACTTATCAGGGAATCTATTTTTCAAAAATAACTTCGATCATTTCTTTATAATCAGAATGGGCTTTTCTGAAAAGCTGCACTCCAATTGCTAACATTGAACCAACAACAAAGATCTGCATCGCTGGTGATAAAGTTACTACATAGTCTCCAAAATCCATTGCCATTTTATAAAAAGAATCTAAAAATTTCATTGTATTTCCTCCTTTGATTAAATATTAAAACCTCTTTTATATTTTAAAATGAATCTACTTCTTTTTAAGATATATTAATTATAGCATCGTTGTCAATTTATGTCAAGTAATTATTGTAAAAATATTGAAATTAATTATAAATAAATACAAAAAAGAAAAAAGAGGGATAAATCACCCCTCTTTAATGCTTTTATATAGCTTGTTTTTCAATATCTTACTAATTGTTTCTTCATAATAACTTTTTAAATTATTTTTTGTTTCTTCTGATAAACTCACTTCTTCAAAAAGGGAATCAACTATTATTTTAGCAACTAAAGGTCTTTTTAACATATACCCCTTAATTCCTTTATCAAATAATTTTTTATCTATTTTGGGAACAATATTGTCTAAAATATTACTTAATTCATTTATTGCGATATTTTTTCTTCCATTTTTTTGATTTATCATGTATTTTTTTATTAACATTTTAACTTCTAACTCAATTGGTGTAATATCGGCACTATTAATTGTCTTAGAAATTAAATTTTGTTGCTCCAATTCTAAAAGCTTGTTTATATCCTGACCAAAGGGAACTCTAGCAATTGAAACCTTAAACCCTTCGTTTTCCAACATATAACCATCTTTAATCATCGCTGTAATACCAGGCATATCACCATCATAGCAAAGAATAATGTTTTTAACATCAGTTCTCCTTCTAAGCTTTTTAGCATAACTTCTTTTAAAACCATTGGTTCCAAAAGTTGTGGTAAAAGCCATTTTAGTTTTGGGATATTCTTTTCTCATTACCTGTTCTGCTGAAACAGAATCAAAGTGAGATTCTGAAACTACTAAAGTATCAGCTTTTTGGATTTTCGAAAAATTATATAAGTTGTCATGTATATTAGAATATAAATGGGGAAGATTATCATTTTTTCTTAAACTTCTACCATACAGCCCAAACATTACTCGATTTCGGAAAAAGGGATGAACTCCATCTTTATATTCTTTTATTAAACCGAGATCATCTAACTCTTCCATAGTAACACCTTTGCTTTTCATATAGGGTATAAATTTTTTATCATAAAATGGTGCAAACCCTATTTCGTGTTCTTTAATAGTGTCCATTGAGAGACCTCTTTTTTTAAGGTATCTTAGGGCTTTATCCTTCTTTTTATGGTGAAGCAAATTCCAATGATAATATTTTTTGACTAATCTGATAACCTTATTTTTTCTAATTTTTTCTTTATTCTTTTTAATAGCTTTTGGATTAACATCTATATCTATATTATATTCATTTCTTAAATATAGAAGGGATTCTTGAAAACTCAAACCTTTGTATTCTTTTAAAAATTCAATTACATTTCCTGTTTTTCCACAGCTACCATTAAAACATTTAAAATGTCCTCCTTCACTAAATTTATAAGTTATAAAGAAGCTATCACTTCCTCCATGAAAGGGACATTTAGTTTGAACTGTATTGTTTCCAACTCTTTTTATTGGTTGATCAGTTTCTTTTTCTATTACATCGGCGATATCTATTTTTTCAAGGGCTTCTCTATAATCTATTGCCATATCAGTTCCTCCTACATTTAAAAGTTAAACGGAAGTTGTTCCTGTTCTTTTTTGTTAGTTTTCCTAATAGAGACATCCATTTTAATGCTATTTTTCTTTAAATCCTCATATTGCTTTTTAGTATTGTCAAGCCAATCATAACCTTTAATATTTTCTATACCTAAATCTTCATCAATCCTATAACTAACCAGTTTTTCTTTTTTTTCAATTTCATTTGCATTAATTACTCTTTGACCTTGATTTGAATTTTGTTTTTCATTTTGAACTGTAAGTATCTGATTAAAAATCTTTTCATCTCTTTTTTTGTTCTTAAGTTCTCCTATTTTTTTAATTATTGAAAGTGTAAGACTTAAAACAAAACCAGAGCTAACAAACAAAAAAGCTACTATTCCTATTAACCTGAGAATCTCCATTTCTTTTGTCATTTTTTTTCCTCCTTTTAGATTTAAAATGTCTTATTTATTTTAAGTTAATATAATTATACTATATTTTACTTCCAAATACAACCATTTAAAGATAATATTATATATATTGGCACTTTATATTTTTCTTAAAATGTGTTATAATGGACAAAATAGAACATAATGGAAGGAGAATTAGATGGAAGAATTAATTTATTTCTGGAAAAGCTTTATAAGTTATCCCGTTGACACTATATATGACGAGCATTTAGAAAGAAATAAAGAAATATCAAAAGTTGGTGTTTTTCATTTTTTAATAGCCTTAATAGTTTTTGGTCTTAAATATGGAATAACAAATGTTCAAAATACCCCTTATTTAACATTTACAGGAACTATTTATTATTTTATCACAGGATTTTTAATCGGAGGAATACTTCTTTTATTTTATAATTTGATTTTAGCAGTAATTCTAAAATTGAATTTTAAAGTTTTTGATTTTGAAGGTCAACACTACTCAATGGCAGATATAGTTTTAATATCAAATTTTGTTTTTTTATTAAATCTTTTTTCTGGTTTGATTAGCTTTTTAGGAACTATTAGCTTGATTTTGTTTTTAATATTTTCACTCTTACAAAGTTATTTCTTAGAAGAAGAATATTACACAGGTCAAAAAATAAAATATATCGCTTCTTTCTTTATATCGTATTTGGCTTTTTCATTATCAACAACATTAATTTTTTATGTAATAAATATTTTAATATAAAAAAACCCTCCTTTTCAGGAGGGTTTTCATATTTTTAATTTACCTTTTGATTTGCTAAACCTTTCTGCAATTCTCTATATTCTGCATTGTTTAAAACAAAACCATCTATTTTTTCCCAATACTTATTAATTTTATTACTTCTCGCTGGATTCATACTGTAAACTTGATATCCATTAGCTTTTTTCTCTACCTTCAAGTAATGAATATTTCTACTGTCATTTTTACCTTTAAACGCTAATCCTATTTCCATTTCATTGGGATCATAATTGAAAGCACTCTTAGTTGGTTTAAAAACCATCTCTATTTTTCCAAGAGCTTCTTCTGTACCTTCGTTTAAAGTAATATAAGTGTTTGAAATAACACTTTTGTAATCTCCGTTAATCTTCATAGATAATTGATTTTTTATAAATTCATCTCCAAGTTCTTCATAAACCTTATCTTTTATTATATTAGGCAATTCTACTACTTCATTATTGGTGTAAAATTCTCTTGTGTCTGAAATTAAATTGTGTTCTTTAGCTATTGTAGGATAAACCATTTTGTCTTGATCAGATAATTTATTGAAACCTCTATTATATATCTCTTCTTTATTATATTTTAAGAAATCTGCTAGTTTTTTATCTCGTTCATAATCACTTTCTCTATTAACAGGAGATAATTTTAATACTTTATCGTCAGAACTAGAAGCTGCATTATATTGTGGTGTGTTTTGATTAGTATTTTGGCTTTGACTGCCACCTTTTTCTCCAAAGAATGTGTCATATAAATTATTGGAACCATCTTTATTTCCTTCGGTATTACTATTTGAAGAACCTCCAAATAATTTTTCATAAACACTACTTAAAACATTTTTATCATTTTCTTCTTTTTTACTATTATCTAACTGTTCTTTGATACTTTGAGGTTTTTCTTCATTATTTTGTGTTTGTTGATTTGAATTATTTCCTGAATTGTTTGTTGAAGAATTTCCTCCCCAACCAAGTTGGAATCCAGGATCATTTGTCCAACTACTTGTATTGCCACTATTTTGTGGAGGAGCAACATTTCCATAGTTTTCTTCTTCTTTTGCTCCAACATTTTGAGCTTCTTCTACCTGTTCAAATCCAGGGAAACCAAAGCTTTGATCTTCTTTTCCTGAAATTTCCGTACCTTCTCCCTCTGGATTATAGGTTTCTTTAACTTCTTTATTTTCTTCTTCTCCATCATCTTCTTTAACAGGATTATCTTCTCCAGTTAACCCTGTATCTTTAGCTCTTACCTCAACAGTCCCTTTTATCTCATTTGAAACAAAAGCTTCATCTACAACCTTTACCTCTAATTTATATTTACCACTTTGAACATAAGGTTCTGCTCTAAACATTAACCCTTCTACTTTATTACTATCAGCAGGAGCACCCTTTATAGCTCTCTTAGAGGTTGGATATTTATCATGTTTTACTTCAGCAGTAACTTTTTGTATATTTGCATCTCTAATAGTTGGGGTTCCAAACCAACCTTCACCTGGTTCAATTATTTTTGAAGTAGTTTGTGCAGAAATTGAATATTCTGCCTGTGTACCAGCTAATGGATATTGAGGATTACCCTTAGCACATATTTGAATATTCCCTGGTATAATCAATCTCATACCTAAAACTGTTTTTGCCAAAGTTATTGCTCCCTGATATTGTGGTGGAACAAGTTTTTCAGCAATATACATCATATCTTCCTTAGTATATCCTGCATCTTCAACCTTTTTCATATATTCATCCTGTGTGTAATTTCCAGGGTTTTCAACTCCACCTCCAGCTCCAGGGTTAATTCCAGAACCACTACCGTCTCCAAATATAATTCCTGAACCTGCTTGATCCTGTCCATATTGACCTAATCTGTTTTGAACCTGTTGAGCACCTGTACCGTTTTGTAATCTATTAGCAATTTGATTTTCTAATTCAAAACGATCAACTTTTCCTTCTCCAAAATTATTTAAAGTATCTAAAGTATTATCAACAATACCTACTTTTTCTAAAGCACTTGCATCTTCAAAGTTTTTAACATTATTAACTAGGTTTGCCGTATCAGAACCATAGCCAGACATATCTGTCATTAATTGATTTTCGAACTTTTCACCAGCATATTTGCTTAAATCAGAAACAGCACCAATCTTATCTTCTAATTCTCCCTGTTGTGCCATTGCTAATTTAGAATCCAAAAATGCTAATTCTTGACTAATTTCTCTTGCTGAATAACCTTTAAGAGCTTGATCTAAAACCTCTCTTTCTTCAGCTCCAGTAAGTCCCATATCTCCAAACCGACTTTCATACTGTAAAGCCATTCTTGCAATATAATCTTTTCTGGTTTGAGGATCAGTTACCCCTTTTTCATCCAGTATTTTTTCTATTCTCGCTACATCATCGGGGTTAGCATTTTTAATAACACTATCTGAGTCTATTAAACCGAACTTGTGTCCCAACTGCTTTAATTTTGCTCCAGTTTTATCTAGTTTGTCAGGGATTCTTGCTGCACTATCTGCAATAGTACCCCCCATATCAATTACCATATTGGCTTTTTCTAAATCTAACAATAACTTTCTGCCTTCATAAATTATTTTATCGAAATTGCTTGTGTGTACCTGTTGTCTATAAACATTTGCCGAACTTGCAAAAACATTAAAAGAACTTGTAAATAAAATAAAAAATATAATTGCAATAATAAAAGAAGTCCTTAATGTTCCTGCCTTTACATTAACCATAAAATTTCCTCCTTCCAAATATTTAATATTTTCATATTATATTAATAGTTTACCATATTCTTCTTTTTTATACAAGAAAAAACCCCTCATAAAATATATGAGAGGTTTGTCGAATTTTTTTAATTGTTTTCAAAAAAAGAAAAGTAATTATTTTTTCCAACTATAACATGGTCTAATACTGGTTTATCTTTTTCTTTAATTACTTCAGTTACCTTATTGGTAAAATGAACATCAGCTTCCGAAGGAGTTGAATTTCCATTCGGATGATTGTGCACGAATAAAAAAGCTTTCCAGTTGGGATTACTAGCAATCTTTTCTATTGTTTCAATTTTCATTTCAGCCGTATTTGGATGTTCATTGGTATATCTTAAGGTTTGATCTATTTCTTTACTTGAATTAAAACAAAGTATATATAGTTCTTCATTTTTAACTCCAACTAAACCTTTAAATTTTTTATATATATTAGCTGGATTAAGATTGTTATCAATATGGTCTAAAGCAATAGATTTATTTCTTTTTTCATTTAATATCTTGTTGTTTATATCAGATGACTTGAAATGTCTAAATAAATAAGATATCACTTTCAATCTAACAATACCTTCCTGAGATATTCCCTGTCCTTTTAACTTCTTAGGGTTAACAGTTGGACAAAAAACATCTTCAAGATAAGGAAGTTCTTCTCCTACTACAAGCTCTACTAATCGTCTGTCTAAATTTTCTATTTCTTTAGCATCAAACAGTCTTTTAACCAGCACTACAACTCTTCTTGTGTTAATATCATAGGCAGCTATTGCTAATTCTGCTTCATCAACTGTTAAAATATCAGAAGTATCTATAAATGGAAACATATCTGTATTTTCAACTAACATTTCAATCAACTCAAAAGTGTTTTTTTCAATTAAGTTCATAGTTTGGACATTTTCTTCTTCTCTAACTAGTGCTTTTACTTTCATATTATCTCTCCTTTTTTATATTTAAGTAATAAAGCACCAGAAAAAAATATCTGATGCTTTATTTATTATTATATATTCTATGCTATTTTCTTTAAAGCATTAATCACCTGCTTATATTCTTCAATACTCCAACTGTTTAATTCAGCTTCAGACATATAATTTTGTCCTAAAACCTCCTTAAACTTGTCTTCTCCAACTCTATCCTTTAACTTTTTAACTAACTTTACATAACTATTTCTTCTTGAAGGATTGAAATAACTATTTAATGCCACAGTTTGTTTTGCTCTTAAATACTCTAAAACTGTATTGCACATTAAATATATATCTTCTAATGCAAAATCATAATAGAGCTGATCTCGATTAGAGTTAGTAAATACTATGGTTCCGTTTCTGCCCTTTTTCCCATCTGAAATGGCAGCAGAAACTCTAAAGAAAGGACTGCCTTCTTTAGTTTTTAGATCAAATTTAAGTATTCTAGCTTCCATTCCGTCAATTATAGGTCTTAAACCATCAGAACCTCTCTCAAGGGCTAAACCCTTATGAGAACCTCCATAAAATGATTTAGAGATACCCTGGTCTTTTTTATCGCTATTTTTAAAGACATCAATAAACTTTGAATTGTTAATGATTGAGAGGACATTGCGAAATTCCTCCACATCAACAAAAGTTTTAATTATCTTTTTAGTGCTATTGTTTTTGGTAAGCTGAATAAATTTAACAATCAATTTATTATACTTAGAATCCTGGTCCCAATATTGATCTGTTCCATCTTCAATTAAGAACATATTATACTTGTTTGCTTTTTTAAAAATTAATTTGTTCATAACTTATCTCTCCTCTTTGTCATATTTTATTAATCTTATTTATATTATATCATAATTATATGTAAAAAAAAAGAACTCCAGGAAATTAATTCCTGAAGCCTTTTCTTTTTGTAACTTTTACCAGAACAACCATAAGAGGAAAACTCCTCCTGAAAACATTAGAGCTGTGAAAGCTCCTAATAAGAACAATAGAATCTTTCTAATTCTACTGTTCTTTTTGTTATTGATTTTAGCGTTCATATCAATAATATCGAACTTTTTTTCGTTGGAAGCACTATAACTTCCAACATTTTTAACTGCCACATTATCAAGTGGCTGGCCATTTTGAAAGAGTTCAGGGTGTTCATCTTTCAATTTGGCCTGTTCACGCATTAACTCCAGCATTTTCTTTGCAGGCTCAGTATCATCCTGCTTGATAACATTATAAATACTCTTTATAATGCCAAACACCAAGTTTGCAAACAATACAGCGAAAATTCCTATCAACCCTAGACCAATTAAATCACTCATAAGAAACATAACTAACATCCCCTTTAAATTAATTTTTTAGTATTTTGTCTAAGTTTTGTTTTAAGTACAATTTCATATATATAATCTAACTTCTTAAGAGGGAAAAAGAAGTTAGTTGTTTCCTAAAATTAAATAAATACTATTAAATAAAAATATGATATATAATATTAAAAAATGTCTTAAATATTAATTACAATTACATCTTACCATTTATTGTTTTAAATTACAAGTATTTACATAAAAAAATTAACAATAAAAAAATCCCCTTATTTCAGGGGACTTATGCTTTAAGTATAATATTGATAATTATTTCCGTCAGAATTTAAAAGTATATTTGCCAACCTTTGCTGTTCTTTCTTTGAGAACATTGCTCCCTCTTCACTTTCTTTTATTAAATTGATTAATTCTTCATTCTCAACTATCTTGTATGGTCTTTTATCTTTAAAAACTCTATCTGCTTTAAGATATACAACAATATCAACGACTTCAAAATCGTCTCTTCCAGTTAACATCTCTAAACTTTCTTTTTCTGACCAAAACCTTGTTTTATATTCAATTATTTTTGCACTATTTTCAGATTTATTTATAAATATAAAATTCTTATTTTTGTCTGTTTTTATAATGCCAGGTTCATAAATTACTTTAATATTATATAGTTTAGAAGGAGATATTAAAAGACAATCTAAATGGTGTTTTATATAATTAACTTTTAAATCAAGATCAAACAAAGCATAATACTCATTCGATAATTGTGAGATTGTGTTTTGAAACAAATATTCTCCCTTATATTTATTTTTTAATTTAAAAATTTGATTTATTGAGGTAAATAAATAATAAACAGAAATCAAAAACGAGAAAAAAGCTACACCAGTAAAAAAGTAATTTAATGGTTTACTTATTGATAAAAAATGATTTAATAGAAAAAACACTAAGGCTAAAACAAAAAACAAAACAAAAGTACCCATTAACTTATATGTTTTTCGCCTATAGTATTTTTTCTTTTTTAATAATTTTGCGATACAAAAACCTCCTAACTTGCATTTTCTCTTTTTTCTTCAATAACTTTCTTAATAGAACTTAAGGTTTTAACCTGAGTTTCTTCTCCTTCACTTTCAAATTCTTGGGTTAATTCATCAAGTGAAATCATTGGACTTTCTTCATCTTCTTCATTATTTTGCCCCATTTTTGTATAATCTTTAATTGAGGATAATTCCATTTCATCACCAAAATTGCTTAAATGAAGATATTTTTTACTAAAATATAAATCTGCCTTACCAACCTCACCATCTCTATTTTTACATACCTCTGCCTGTAAAATATTAGGTTTTGTTGACTGTTCCTTTAAATAATATTCTTCTCTAAATGCACCAATAACAATCTCGGCATCCTGGTCGGCTTTACCAGAGTTTCTCATATCAGATACCCTAGGTGCTCTTTCTTCTATATCTCTTGCTTCTGGCTTTCTTGATACCTGAGCAACGGGTAATTGACAGGTATTTGTTAAATGAGATAACACTCGAATATCTTCAGATATTTTAGCATATTCGCTTTCTTTATCGGGAACAGAACCATTAGGTAATTTAAAAAGCTGATAATAGTCGGGTACAAAAAGCTTTACATCATATAATTTAGCATATCTATTAACAACCCCAAAATATTGAGAGATTGTCATATAAGTCATATCATATATATATAAAGGAATATCTTTAATCTTTTCTGCTACTTTATAAAGAGCTTTATAGTCCTCTTTATCTAATCTATCAGAATCTTTTAGTTTAGATAATGGAATTGACTTTATATCATCAATCTTACAACTGAGGGCTGATAAGGCTCTAGCAACCACCTGTTCCATAGACATTTCAAGTGAACCCAACATTACCCCTGTACCTCTTAAGGCCACATTTAAAGCGATATTCATTGTTAGAGTTGACTTACCATTACCTGGTCTTCCAATTACATAATTAATGGAACTAGTTACAAGACCACCATCAAGTATTCTATCTAATTCTGCAAATCCAGTAGCAATAATTTCACGATCATTTCTATTTTCCTTTAAATCTTTAATTAAATTTAAAACACCATCATGAATATTGACAGCTTTTTGTTTTACATTTGCTTTGGACTGTAAATTTAAGAAATAATCTACAGTATTGCTTATTACAGTCTCAACATCCTCTACTTCTTCATTGTCTATCATATCTTTTACTTCTACAATTTTGCTGTCTAAATTATCTTTTAAGAGTTTTGATTTAAATTCTTTTAGATAATAAACTAAATTATCATCTTCTATCTTTTCAGAGAATAAAAACAGCTTTTTTATTTGTTTGGAAAGTTTTTTCTTTTTTTCTTCCCCATTTACTTTTTTTAATAATTCGTTTTCAAATAGAGAAAATTCTATTCCCAAACCTTCTTTCATAACTTTATTGGCTATCAATTCAAAGATGTCTTGATATATCTTTAACTGAAAATCGTTTTTAGAAACACCTGCTGCTAAAACTTTTTCATAGTTATTAATATCTTTAATAAGGTACGAAATTACAGTAAGCTCTATTTTATTCCTCTTCATCGCTATCAACTCCTAAGTCTAAATCTGACCACATTTTTTCTATCTGTTCTTTTCTATAATCTTCTTTAATTCCTACTCTAATGTTAAATGCTAAGTTCTTCAGTCGAGACAATATACTTTGTTGGTGTACTTCTATTTGTCTTTCACTTTCCTCTTTGTTTTTATATAAATCATAAAAATTGGTTACAATAATTGTAACCTTATCTTGATAAAACCTATAATTTAAAAAGTCTTCCAGTTCTGTATATACCCAAGAGTTATCGGTTCTATATTCTTTTCCATATTCATCCAAAATTAACAAATCAACTTCTTGCAACTCTTTGAATTTTTTTTGACTTTCTTTATCGTTAAATGTTTTTCCACAAAGCTTAATTAAACTTTTTGAAGTTAAATATTGAGTTGATACATTTCTTTTAATAGCATTTATCCCTATTTTAGTAGCTAAAAATGTTTTTCCAGCTCCATTTGTACCCATTAAGACAACATTTCTTCTTTTTTCTAAAAAATCGTCAAAACCCGAAATATATCTTTCAGCAAATTTGTTAATATCTATCTTTTTCCTATCTTCTCCCATAATTGCCATTGCTTTAACTCTATCGCTTATTTTTTCATCTTCTTTTCCCCAATATTCTTCAGGAATATTAGCCTGGATAAGTTTTCTTTTTAAAACCTCTCTCATTCGGCAATTGCAGGAAAAACTATATTGAGTACCACCAATGGTTTTCGTAATAACACCGTCTCCATGACAAATAGGACATTCTTGATCATAATCTTCTTCTTCAGGGCTTAAATCTTTAAAACCTTGAAAATTATTTAGCATTTTTGAAATCTTCCCAGAAATCTCCTTTTCCATTATTATTCTCTCCTTTTTTTGTCTTTTTCTTTTTAGATTTTTTATTCTGTGGTTTTTTACCAAATACTCCTTTTTGAATTAAAACATAAAAATATTCAAAACTTGTAATGTCAGTTTTAGTGTTAGTTACAGTTCTTTTAATCCCCGACTTAATCATATTTGGATATGCTATTTTTAAAGCATCCTGTAACATATCTATATCTTCTGGAGGGAAATCATTATTTGTCCATTGTTCAAAAGACTTGATAACTGATTTTTCGTGATAATTTAATTTTGAATAATCAATTTTATCTTTTTTATTAACATTTAATTCTTTTTCAATTTCTTTTTTTTCATTCTCTAGATAATCTATTATTTTATAAATATCCTTAAAAGCTTTATTTTTTTCTTTTTTCGCCCTTAATAGAAACTCTAATTGTTTATAATATAAACTTAACTTTTTATCTTTTAAGTTTTCTTTTTTAGTTTTAATTTCTTTAATTTCTTGATTTTGTACTGCTCTTTTGGAAACTAAAGAAATAAGTGTTTTTTTGTAAATACCGTGGTTTAAAAGTTTATAATATGTGTCATTAATTTTGGGAACTTTAGGATTTAAAATAAAAATCAATTCTTTTAAATCTTTATTATTCTTTTTTAAGAATAGTTTTGCTTTTTTTATTGTTTTATTATTAGAAGAAAAAAACTGAAATGCAGTTAACTCTTCAATACCATCCTGTATTGCATTGAAGTTTAAACCTGTAACTTTTTGCAGTTTTTTGTTATTAACAGTAACTATTCTTTTATAGTTATTTGAAATAGAAAAATAGAGAATATTTTTTGCAGGTTCACTTAAAATAGCAAGCCATTTATTCTCTACAATTGAATCATAATACCCCATATTTATTCCTCCCAACCTTTTAATCTGTAATTATATTTTAGCATCAATATTACAAAATGTCAATAGAGTCATTTAATTCCATTAATGTTTTTTAAACACAAAAAAGAGGTCTCTCATAGACGAGAAACCCCTTTAATTAGGTTTATTTTAAGCGATAATCCTCATTGTAATCTGTTAAAGGTTCTATTTCAGCCTTTAAATCATTATACATTGTATTTTTTAACCAATCATATCTACTATTATTATAAACTCCATCATCAAATTTATTTTTAATTGAATTTTTAGCTAAACTACTTAAATAAGAGTTATTTTTAACAGAATGATATACATTTGGTATTTTAACTCTATTATCAAACTTATCTATTTGAGTATTTTCATAATCAACTAAATCACTGTTTGGTCTAGAAGTTATATCTCTTACAGCTAAAGATACTTGACCATAATATCCAATTTTTCTATTAATTTCATTAACTTTATTATTATATATTGTATTGTTTCGACTAATTCCAGAATCTATGGCATTGCTCAGATCATTTAAATAATTATCTCTATCATTTTTCCAACTATTAAATGAAGAAATATAATTGTTTTTGAAGTTGTTTATGAATTGGTCTATTTCTGTACTTAAGTTTTGATTATATTCTTTCACTTTGTCTTTGTATTTTTCATATTCCTCATTGTTATGGTCAACTTTTGATTGTCTTTCTGCAAGTTCAGTTTTAAGAGCTTCGTATATATTCTTGATATTTTCATAATCGGTATCATTTTCAAAGTCATATTTTTGATCTAAAATATTAGTTTGGTTATTATAATCAACAACCTTATCTAAACCGTCATAATACAAGTCCTGTTCCTCTTCTGGCACATCATATTGTTTGTTTAAAAACTCCTTCATATCTTCATAAACATCTTTTGCTTTATTAAACTCTACAATTTGTTTTTTAAGGTTGTCATATCCATTTATATTTCCTTTCTCAAGAGAATTGTTGATTTCAGCCATTGAACTTTGGCTAAGAGTTAATGAAGCAGTAATTCCAGACTTCATAAACGGATCATTTCCTGGATGTGGAGGGGTAACACTTACAGTTTCAAATGTATAACTGCTTAAATCAGCTAAATTAACTTGCGAAGTTGTCGTTTCTCCTGGATCAAATGTTGGCATTGTTGGAATATCATAACTTAACGAACCTGGCTTTGAAGGTAACTCTCCAACTGTTGTATATGTGCTGTAATTGATATTGCTAATTGGATATGGTCTATTTCTTATATATACATTATAATATCTTGAATGTGTTAAACCAAAACTATTTCTTGCTGTAATTTTAATCTTTCGTCTTTGCCATGTTCCTGTAGTGTTATTCATAGTGTACCAAGGGTTCCATCTTACTCTACAGTATCCACCACTTGCATAAACACTCATTCCAGACAGTAAATTTCCTGAACAGCTTAAACCACCATCTTCTCCACCAACAGATATAGCTATATTTTTATAATCTCTTTCTCGATAATATAGGTTTTTTGAATATAAATACGGTGGATCAGATTCAACTACCCCAATATCTGCGATTGAATAAGAAACATCATCGGTATGCCAAAAACCACCATTATCAATCTCTACATACATTAATATACGATAATTATCTTTAGGTAAATTTCTTAAGACTGCTGATGAAAAATAATAGTTATATCCACTAGACCATCCAGCATAATTTGCACGATACCAAATTGTTTTCCAACCCCCCTGATATCGTTGAACATATAACCTAGCATCTCCTTGAGACTTTTCCCGTAAATAATAATCTATATATAGGTCAAAATTAGCTCCTGGATTAAAATAATGTTTTTTCCACCAAGTTTTATCATCTCCAGAACTCTCAGCTCTCCAACCTTCTCTGTGGCGATGGTCAAAACTAGAAGTATTAGCTCTAAACTTTGAACTATTATGGAATTTGTAATATGACAAACTAGTAATCCTGTCAATAGTAAAGTCCTTATTATCACCTCCACCAGCAAAAACGCTCTGTGGAATTAAAGTTAAAATTAAAATTATTAACAACATTATTATCTTTTTATTTAATTTCAAGTTTTCACCCCCCTTTCCCATATTAAAATTATACTCAAAACAATAAAAATAATTATCCATAAAAATCTCCCTTCCTTAAAATAAAAACTTTTCTTTTCGATTTCTTTAAAATTTCCAATCAATGTACTTCTTTCATATTTATTTAAAAAATTTATTATTTGTCCATTTTTATTAATAATAACTGTATAACCCCAATTATCGCTAATCACAATATTTCTATTAAAAGAAATAGCTCTTAATATATATAGTTTTAACATTTCATTTGGCAATTTGTTTTTACCAAGCAGCATATTGTTGCTTAAAACCATAATTGCTTTACTTTGTTCTAGATTGTTTTTTATTAATGGCTCAAATAAACCTTCATAACAAATAAGAGTTTTATACTTAAACTCTTTAGACTTATTCTTAAAATACCCCTTAAAATAATTTTTAAAAGAGGTTTCATATGCTGGAATCAACATTTCTTTTTCATATTTATAAACATATTTTTCTTTTTCTACATCATAATATAATAAATAATTACCCAACTTATCTCCTTTGTTTTTAGGGTTATTCCTAACACCAAACAAGATATCTGCATCATATTTTTGAGCTAATTTTGGGATTTCTTTATTAATCACCTCTGGCATATTTTTAAAGAAATTACTCATTTTTTTGATTGTGTCTTGCCAAATAGATACCTCTGGTAAAATAATAAGATCTGTTTCTTTATCTGGAATTTGTTTATCTATAAAAGAAATATATTCTTTGGTTTCAAGAGGTCCATTAAAAAAATATTCTTTTTGACTATTATCTAACTTGGTTTGAGCTATTATAACTTTTTTCATATTATAATGTTGAAAATTAGAATTTTTTAGATAATAATGTCCATATCCAAAAATTAAACTAATAATTAAAAAGATAACAGCTATTTCCCAAACATTATTTTTTTTAATAATAAATTTAGTTATAACTAGATTAAATAATATTATTATAAAAGTTATTCCCAGTGTTCCAAAAAGTGAAGCAAGTTGCTTAATATAAAAACCGTTTGCTGTAAAAAGGGCTGTTGAATAAAATGGTAAAAACTCAATCAAAAACTTTTCAAATACCAACCATATTAAAACAGGTAAATAAAAGTTTTTTCTGATTGATAAATAAGATAAATATAAATTTAAAAACATTAGGACTGTAAGGGTTAGGTAAATTAACCCATAAAGTCGTGGACTAATATTTGTAAATCCAAATAAAAAAGTAATCATAAATACTAAAGAAAAAACAAATAGCTCTAATTTAATTGGAATTTTGTCTTTAGATTTTATATAAATAAAATAAAACAATGGAACAAATCCACCCCAGACCAAGAAATCATTGTTTAAAAATTTCAAACTATATATCAATAAAAAACTATAAACACTCATAAATATAATATTGTATATCTTCTTTTTTAATGTCATAAAATTAAACCCCTTTTGTATAAACTATTCTTCTTTATTTTCTTCTTTATCATTAGTTAATTTATCTAATCTCTTTTGAGTTGCTTCTTTTTTATATTGGAACATTTTTATTTTATAAATTAAGTTTTTAGCTTCTGTATTTTCTTCTAAATTATCTAATAGGTTTTTATATCCGTTGTCCTGCTGGTATTCTTCTATCCCTTGTGTTTCAATTTCACTCAATATTTCAGACAACAAGTCCATTGAAAAACTATTAATTCTTTCCTCTAATTCTTTTATTTTTACATTATCTTCATGTTCATACACCTTATCCTTAATTGTTTTAGTAACTTTTTGAGTTTTTTCTTTAGTTTTTTGAACCCCTTCATCAAGCTTTTTACCAATATCGGCAAATTTCATTTCGTTTCCCTCCTTTTTATTGTTTTATTACCATTATTATAACACAAATACATATTTTGTAAAAGAATTAAATATAAAAAAGGGTATGTATAATTAAATACACACCCCTTGTCAAATTTATTATTAGTTTTTATTTGTTTTTTTAATTATAAGTCTAGACCATCAAACTCTTGCATTTCTTTTTCAAAATCATCTAAATCGTCTAGATCTTCATCAACATTGTCAAGATTTTCATCTAATTCTAAGTCTTCTGGTTCTTCTTGTTTTTTGGCTTTTTCTATATCTTCTTCAGAAGGAATACTTCCTTCTTCAACAGCTAATGGAGACCACTTAAGATCCCAACCTCTTAGCTTTTGATATCTATCGTAACCGTCTCCGTCTTCTCTTTCAACAGAGTTAAATCTTTCAGATCCAGTAACCATTACAGCATCACCTTTGGATACTTTATTGGAAAGGGTTTCAGCATAATTTCCAGTAAACTCAACATTATAAAAATTGGCAGCTTGTTGCTTTTCGCCATTGTTGTCGGTCCACCTTCTATTAACTGCAACTGTTACTCTATAAACAGCCTGTTTTTCTCCATTTCCAAAATCTCTCCATTGTAGTTCACCTTTGCTTGTAGTTCTTCCATCAATAAAGGTGATTTCAAAACCATTGCCAGGGAAATTGAACTTGTTAACAATAAGGCTATAATTTTTCTTAGTAACCCCATCTTGTTCGTACTCTCTAACAGTTCCTCTACCTGAAACAATAATTCCACTACCTTTTTCAAAATACTGTTTAATTACTCCAACTAGTCCATTATATGCGACACAATTAACGAATTGCACATCGGTTTTCTCTTTACCTAATTTCTCATTAATTGCAATAGGAAAGACCACCATTTCTTTTTCTTCACCATTTTTGGTGTAAGTCTTTACCTCGGGATCTCTTGTTAAACGGCCTGCTTTCACTTCTAAGTTTATTCCTAAGCTCATTATTAAACTCCTCCTTTTAATTGTCTTATATTAAGTTAATATGTGTTTATTATACCATATATTAACAATAATACAAGTATTTTTTACTTAATTTGAAATTTTTTTCCATTTTTTCTTAAAATAAGTTTCTTTATCTCATTTAAAGTAAAATCTAAAACCCTTTCAATCTCACTTGTTTCAAGATCAAATTTATATTTTTTTTCTTCATTTAAATCTTCAACTATAATTTTTAACATTTCAACTTCTTTTAAATAGTTAAAATTTACCTTAAATTTATTTTCAATTTCAAAAACAGTTTCGTTATTTTCTAGCACTATGTTTTTTTCTTTTTGTTCTATAATTTCATCAAAAAGTAAATAATTAGCTGCAAAGTCTTTAAATTTATTTTGAAATACTGAATTTATATTCTCTAAACTCTTTTTCTCAATACTTAAAATTAAACTGTCGTTTTCATCCAAAAGTTTTAAAAGATGTTTTATTTCCGATTGGTTATAATTTTTGGCAACTTCCTTTTCTATATCTGGACTTTTATAATCAAGATCTAATTCTTTTTGTTCCTTAAATATATATAAACTTTTTATATTAAAAAACAATTCCATTAATTTTACCTCCTTTTAATTAAATTTACTTCTAAACCATTATTTTACATACATATTTTACCATACATACATAAAAAAAGCAAAAAGGGTTTTACCCCTCTTTGCATAATTTCTAACTTAATATAAATCTTTTTAATAAAGTTTCTATTTTTTTATTTAAATGTTTTAAATTATTTACTTTAATCTTATTTTTATATAAATAATCAATGTGATTGTGTTTGTTACCAATAGAAATTCCAACAACCTTAATTCCCTTTCTTTCGGCTTCTATTATTGCTTGTTTAGTATCTTTTAAGGCTTTTTTATCTTCATAATTAACTACATATGGTCTATTATAATCATTATGGTTTGGTCTCCCATCAGATACCACAAACATTATTTGTGGTTTATTTGATTAACCATTCATGTAATTTTCAATTTGGTATTTTTCTTCACTCCAACAACTTTCTAATTCTTTTTTTAATGAAAAGTATTTTTTCATGTTATTTTTTTCTTCACTAAATATCATTATTAAAGTTCTTATATTTTGTTGATTGTTTGAATAATCTATTGCATCAAGTGAATAACCATATTTATGTCTTAAATCCCACATTCTTTCTTCATCTTTTGACAAACTTAATTCAAGCCCCCCAAAATCTTCATCCAGGTTTATTTCTTCTTTCTTAGTATTTTTTGGAAAAACTATTGATATAGCAACAACAATATGATTTTTGGGGAAATCTTTGGGTAAACCACAAAGGTTTCTTCCCCTATCATCATTTATTAACTCATTAACATATTTTTTATGGATTTTTTTTATATTCACATTAACCATCCTTATTTTAATTTTTTAGCAATCGCTTCAATAACAGGAATACTAACTGAATTGCCTGCCTGTTTATATAACTGACTATCACTCATTCCAGTTTCTTTAACTTTATAAAAGTCTTCATCGGAAAAACCCTGTAATCTCCAATATTCTAAAGGAGTTAATTCTCTAATTTTAATATCTCCCTTATAAATTGAAAATATACCGTGTTTATCCTGCTTGGTAATCGTGAACATTGGTTCTCCAACCTCTTTCATTCTTCTTCCGTTTTGCCTTTTCTCAAGTCTATTTGGAGTTAAAATTGCCCTTACCTCTTCATAGTTTTCTAATATTTTAGGAATTTGACCTCCACCTTGAACCTTAGTAAGAGTTGGAGATAGCCCTTCAGAATCATAAATTCTACCCGTTTGAGGATTTTTCCTTTTCCTTATATCCTCTTCTATATTTGCAACTTGTCTAATAGAATTTTTTGCTTTTCTTCTGATAGGAAATATTTCTGGTGGGGGTTCTTCTCTAGAATATGCGACAATGAACACCCTTTCTCTGCTTTGGGGTAATCCGAAATCTTTGCTGTTAAGCACCTGCCATTCGATTTGCTCATACCCCACTTCGTGAATGGAGTTGAGGATTGTTGCGAAAGCACTTCCTCCATCTTGGGAAAGTAGTCCTTTGACATTCTCCATGAATAAATATTTAGGCTGTCTTTTCTCAGCCAGTCTAAGGACTTCAAAAATGAGAGTCCCTCTTGTATCTTGGAGACCTCCTCTTCTTCCAGCAACCGAAAAACTCTGGCAATTATGGCTTGCGAATCCATTTGCTGCATAGCTTTCATCCCCTTCAACCGAGAGGTTGTAAACAGGGACATTTGATTTTTGCTCAAATCTTTTAACCTCCTCTATTTCAATCCAATATAAATATGGATCAGTAAATTCAACATTATTTAAATTTAAAACACCTTTTGTTTTTCTTGGGACACCTATAAAACAATCAGAATTAAGATGGTTTGCTTCTACCCATTTAGCTTTTGATAAAAAATTACCATTTAATTTTTCTTTTATATAAAAAGGATGTTCTTTAGTTGCAACTACCCTACTATCTCCTGCTTTGATTTTTATAAACTCTTCGTTATATTTTTTTTGCATTGTTTTTTTAACTCTTTTATAGCGATTTTGATGGGTTAAAACCCAATCTCCGATTTTCACTTTCTCAATATCTTTTATACCCTCTCTAGTGTCTATTTTTGTTCCTTTTGGAAAACAGGGAAAACCTACTGTATAGACATCAGCTTCGGGAAGTTCGGAAGCTTTAATTGTTCTAACATTATCATTAAAAAATTCTCCTTCCGTATCATAAAGAGTTCTATAACTTTTTTGAGCATATTTATCAATCTCACACCAACCAACAGGCTTATGACCACTATTAACCATCCCCTGCCTAAAACCACCTATACCAGAAAAGAAATCAATAAACTTTAAGTTACCCAACATAGATCACCTTCTTTAATATTCAATGTATCTCCAACTCTAAAATTTGATATATCTTTTCTTACAGATAGTTCTAAAACACTTTTAGCATTTTTAACCCAGGGTATTATTTTAAATGGTTCTACAATTTTGTCAATTCTTACAACTTTTTCCTTTTTATCTAAAAAAATAACAGTAATCGGGAAATTCATAAAAAAAGTATGAATCCCATTACAGTTCCTTATTAACATTCCTTCATTCTTTTCTATACTCTTAGTTTTTAATAATCCAACCCTATTTTCTCTTAAACTTTCAGTAATTTTAATGTTGTTTAAAAAAACTTCATTATTATATAACACTACTCCTTTTTTCATTTATATCATTTTCACCTCAGCTTTTATTTCAAAATCTTCAACTTGAGCATTTAAAAAAGGTAAATATTTCTCTTTAATAAATTGAGACACCATAACAGTAGTAACAATATGTTTATCTTTTATTAAAAACACTCGGTTTTTATAAATAAAACATTCTTCAAAATCTTGATGTATATCTCTTTTATAGCCACGAGTTTCATAATCATCATATCTAACCTTCTTTAAATATGGTTTAATATTGTTTTTATCAAATTTAACTGCTTTTTCAAAATCTTTTCTAGCTTTTTGGACTGCCTTAATATAGGGAGTCTTTGAAGAACAAAATCTTACTACATACTGATCAATAGCGTGTGATGAAAATTTATACATATTTTTTAATTTTTTATCTGCAATTTTATTTTTTTTCATTGTTAACCTCCCGATTTTATTTTAGATATTTTTCAAAGCCAATTAATCCCCCTGTAATAATTAATGAAGTAAAAACTATATATAATTCATATTTTAAAATGTAATAAACAGCATTTTCTTTTTTAATTTTATCTATTTGTTCTTTTTCTTCTAAAAAATAAAGAATAATAAAAGAAAAAGCCCCAATATATGGTGAGATTAAAGAAATAAAAAACCACCGTTTATAATCTTCTTCTCTTTTATAGGCAATATATGAAATCAAAACAATAAGAATGATTTTTCCTATAATTTCATAAATGTTGTTAAAACTGTATATCATTTTTTATCCCCCTTTTTTATAATTAATCTATATTTTCTTTTCTTTATTAACAATTTATTTTCAACAGCATATAAACAAGGAATTGCCTGTTGATCCATAAATCTATCATATGCTTTACAATAATAATGACCATCATGTCTTATGCAATCTTTACAATGTTTAAACATACAACTGTGATCTTGAACATAATCAGGAATAATACCAAAAATCTCTCTAATTCTTAAAATCTTATATTTAAATCTATCTTTAAAATCCATTCATCTTGCCACCACCTTTAATAAAGGTTAACATAATTTGGAAAAAATGTCAATATATATTATGGCTACATTGGAAAATATTGACACCTAAGATGTTTTATGTTATTATTATAGTATAATTATTTATAAAAAGGAGTGTGAAAGATGAATTTAGTAATAGTAGAATCTCCAGCCAAAGCAAAAAGTATTTCCAGTTATTTAGGTAAGGATTATATAGTAAGAGCTAGCCTAGGACATGTAAAAGATCTTCCAAAAAAAGAATTAGGTATTGATATAGATAACAATTTTGAACCGAAATATGAAGTGATTTATGGTAAAGGGAAAACTATTAAAGATATTGTTGGTCGAGCTAAAAATGCAGACAAGGTGTTTTTAGCAACTGACCCCGATAGAGAAGGAGAAGCAATCTCCTGGCATTTAGAACAAGAAATTAAAAAGGTAAATTCTAATATACACAGAGTTACCTTTAATGAAATTACTAAAGAAGTTGTTCGCAAAGCTGTTAAAAATCCTGAAAAAATAAATTATAATATGGTTAATGCTCAACAAGCAAGGAGACTTTTAGATAGATTGGTAGGCTATAAGGTCTCTCCTCTTTTATGGAAAAACTTTAAAGATGAAAAGGGTTTATCGGCAGGTAGAGTTCAATCTGTTGCCTTAAAACTTGTCTATGAGCTTGAAAAAGAGATTAATGATTTTGATCCAGTAGAATACTGGTCAATAAATGGAGAGTTTTATAAAGATAAAAAAGAAAATTTATTTTCTTCTAAGTTAGATACTATTAATGGAGAAAAGGTAAGTAAAAATATAGAAAACGAAAAACAAGCTAAAGAAATATTAAATGAGATTAAACAGAATAATATAATTATTAAAGATGTAGAAGAAAAAACAACAAATAGATATCCATATCCACCATTTACAACTAATGTTTTACAGCAAGAAGCAAGTTCTAAATTAAACATTAAACCTAAAGATACTATGAAATTGGCACAAAGCTTATATGAAGGAGTAAATTATAAAGGAGAAAATGTAGGTCTTATAACTTATATGAGAACTGATTCTACCAATATTTCAGAAGTTGCTATTAAAAGTGCAAGAAACTATATTAAAGACAATATTGGAGAAGACTATTTACCAAAATCTAAAAAAACTTATACTACTAAAGGAAAATCAGCACAGGAAGCTCACGAAGCTATTAGACCAACCCATATTGAATATACACCTGAAGATTTAAAAGGTGTTTTAAATTCTAGAGAGTTAAAATTGTATGAATTAATCTGGAGAAGATTTATTGCCTGTCAAATGAAAAAAGCTGAATTTGCTTCAACAACAATACTACTTTCTTCAGGAAAAAAATATGAATTTAAAACAACAGGATCTCAAATGATTTTTGAAGGTTTTCTTAAAATATATAAATATGTAAATAGTTCTAATACCCTCTTGCCTTCTGGCTTAAATAAGGGAGACCAGGTAAATGTTGAAGAACTTAATACTAAACAGCATTTTACCAACCCACCTACAAGATTTACAGAAGCTACTTTGGTAAAAGAACTTGAGGACAAGGGAATAGGAAGACCGAGTACCTATGCAAACATTATTTCTCATATTCAAGACAAAAGTTATGTAAAAAAATATAAAAAGAAATATTTACAACCAACAGATTTGGGGGTAAAAGTAATAGAATACCTGTTAAAACACTTTGATAATATATTTAAGGTTGATTTTACTGCTCAAATGGAAGACGATCTTGACACTATTGCAGATGGTGATTTAAATTGGAAAGAAATGCTTGATAATTTCTATACTGAGTTTTTAACAACCTATAAACCTGCTTTAACAAAGGCTAATGAAGCTCAATATGAAAAAGCAAATTTTAAATGTCCGAAATGTGGTAGTGATGTTTACATCAGAAAGGGAAAGTATGGAAAGTTTTATGCTTGTTCTGCTTATCCTAAATGTGATTACTCAAAATCTGTTGATGATAAAAAGAAAAAATCAACCGTTGAAAAGACTGGTAAAAAGTGTCCCGATTGTGGAAATGAGTTGTTAATTCGGAAAGGGAAATATGGAAAGTTTTATGCCTGCTCTAATTATCCAGACTGTAAGTTTTCTCAACCACTTAATAAAAAGAAAAAATCTAAAGCAAAAAAGACAAACAAAAAATGTCCGAAATGTGGAAATGACCTGGTAATTAGGAAAGGGAAGAATGGAGATTTTTATGCTTGCACTAACTATCCAGATTGCAAATATACAAGAAGTGTAAAATCAAAAGTGGTAGGAAAATGTCCAGAATGTGGTGGAGAAGTTTTAGAGAAAAAACCAAAAAGGGAGATATCTTTTTTGGCTGCAATAACTATCCCGATTGTGATTTTGCAACCTGGAATGAAGAAGATTTAGAATAATTAAGGAGGATTGTATATTGATATATGAAGTTTTAAGTACACAAATAAATGTTTTGATTAATTCTTTTATACACCCTAAAAAAAATATTAAGGAATTAAAAGATAAAAAAATAAGATCTATCTATTTAAGTTTCTTATTTTATATCATTATGTTTTCATTTTTATTGAATGGATTGGTTGTTTTGATAGAGATGAATTATAGATTATATTTACCGTTATTAAAACTTTCTGGTAAATATATATTATTTGCTCTCTTATTTTCAACAACTATTTCATTTTTAAGAATGAAAGCAATAGATATAATATTTAACAATGCGAAATTAAAACACACTAATAAATTTAATAAAAAAATGTTTAGAAATGCTATTGCATATTATCTAAATATCTTTTTAATAATTAACTTTTATATGAGTTTAAATCTATATATGGAAACATTAATGCCTGCAATAAATATTTTAATATGGGGTTTAATTATAATCTTTGTATTAGCCAATATAATTCAATCAATTTATATTAGTTATACTCCATATTATAAGAAAAAGAAAACAGTTAGAAAACATTTGTTAATTAGTACAGGAGTTAATTTTATATTCACAACTATTGTTTATATTTTCTTAGTAAATCCAATAATTCAAGTGTTTTTTTAATTAAAACTATATAGAATCAAGAAAACCCTCTGCAAATTAATGCAGAGGGTTTCTTTTAGGGGAATTTTAAGTATGCTTTTTTAATTTAAGGATTAACGAGTACATCTTTCTTTATCGTCATATCCTTGAGATAAGACTTGTCCATCAGGCTGAACATCTAATCTTTCATTGCCAGATAAAACAGAAATCCTACCTTCTCTCTCTCTTGCTTCTCTTTCTTGACGAAATTCTTCTAATAAATTTCTCATATTATCTCTCCTTTTAATTTTTTGTCAAATTTTATGTTTTGAAAATACAAAAATATATGTCATATATATGAACTCAATTTTAAAATAATAAATTAAAATTAAATTAAAATTGAGATAAACCAGTAATACAAATGTCTTAAATATTAATTAGTATAGTTAAATATTACCATTCTTTGGTTTTTTTGTCAAGAAATATTTTAAATTTTTTAACTTTTTTTGTAAAAATAATATATTTTTTTACTATTAAAGCGTTTCCATCTAAAAAAACCTTAAATTGTACTCTTTGTAGTATTCAAACAATTTTAACTTTTTTTAATCTTTTTAATAAAAAATGCAAAAATCTCTTGACAATCATATCCAGCAGTGTTATTATATTAATATAATATAAAACATTGAGAAATGAAAGGAAAGTGATAATTTTAATTTAAAGACATATAGTACCATTTAAGGATTTAATTAAGAAAAATTTTTAATACAAAATAATTAGGAGGAATTAATTATGAGTGCATTAAAATCAACTGGAATAGTGAGAAAAATTGATGATTTAGGAAGAATAGTCATTCCTATCGAGCTTCGAAAGAATATGAATATCGACAAAAAAGATCCAATGGAGATCTTTACCGATGGAAGTAAAATTATTCTTCAAAAATATGAACCAGGATGTGATCTTTGTGGTTCAATGGAGGATTTAGTTGAATATGAAGGTCAACATATTTGCAAAAGCTGCATTCATAAGCTAGAGAATTTAGCTAAAGAAGAATAAGCAGCTTAAAATAAAAAGATAATTTAAATTAATATATAATATCAATAAAAAAGCTCCCGTAATGGGAGCTTTTTTTATATTACTTTTTCTTTTTTTATTTTTGAAGGAAAAATTGGTTGTTGGATTCCAGAGATAATCTCTTTAAGACTGGCTTCCCTCATAAACTCTTTAAAGAGTTCAAAATCTTCTTTAAATGCCTTACCTTCTAAATAAGAAGGAGTTTTAACAATTGAAGATTTTTTACGAGAAGTTAAGTCCCAATCTTTTATAATATATTGATTACCATCATCTTCTTCTTTTCTAAAGAAGGTTATAATTCCAGCTTCTTCAACAATTTTAAAAGCTGTTTCTAATTCCATTTCAGAAGTTTTTTCTCCATTTAAATATTTATTGCAATAATGAATAATGGTTTTTTCTTTCATTACCAATTCATTTCTTTTCTTAAACTTGATTTTTAAAATTTCAAGCAAGATTGCAATAAGCTTCTGACGAGGGAATTTGATATTAACAATACTTTCATTTAATTCATAGTCTTCTTCATTAAAAATCATATGAATTTTTGATTCTTTACCATCTCTACCACCTCTACCAGATTGTTGGTTAAAGTCAGTAGTTGTAAAGTTTGGATGGTATAGAACAATATGTCTAATATCTTTAATATTAACTCCTTCTCCAAAAGCAGAAGTAGCCATAATCATATTAATTTTACCTTCTTTAAACCAGCCCTCTACTTTTTTTCTTTCATTTCTGGTCATATCTCCATGATAAAAACCTACCTTATAATTATTCTCACTTTCTTTATGCAGGACTTCCATTGTATCCATAGCCTGCCTTTTTGAGTTAAAATATACAATTGTTTTTTGGTCTGTATATAATAACTTTTTTAGGTAGTCTTTTTTCATTTCAACATCCAATTCATCTCTTTTGTCAACAATTTTTAAGTTCTCTCTAGTGTGTGTATCTTTTACTAATTTTTCTATACTAAACTTTTTATTGATTTTAGTATAATATTTGTTGGGACAGGTTGCCGTTGTTATATAAACTTTTTCAACATTTAAATATTCAACAGTTTTATCAAGTGATTTATATCCACTTCTATTTTTAGCTAAATAATGTCCTTCGTCAACAACCAGAAACTTAGTATTATTATTTTTCATAACCATTTTATAATAATTTAAAAACTCTGGTGTTGCTAAAACAATATCTACATTATTTTTCTGCATATCGTCAAACAGTTCATCTTTTTGCTTTTTAGACAAATCACCATTTGCTAAACGAACTGATATACCTAAAGGTTTCATCATTTTTCTTATAGAATCTTTTTGATCATTGATTAATGCCTTTAAGGGATATACAAAAATACTGTTTTTATTTTCTTTCAATGCTACATAAGCTGCATAAAGTTGAAAAATTATACTTTTACCTCGACCTGTTCCCATAATGGTTAACATACTGTTATTATTGTTTAATTCTTTTAAAGCCTGTTTTTGTTCTTCATAAAGCTCTGCATCTTCTCCTAAAAATAATGTTTTTAATCTTTTTATGGATTCCCAATAGTTTAACTCTGAGAACTCTTTTTTGAACTTTTCTCTGTGTTCAAGTTTTCCCTTAGTATTTTTTTCTTCTTCAGAAGTATATACGCTAACATTTACTCCATAATAACCATTTTCACTTTCATAATTGTCGGTTATTTGTTCAATAATAGCATTATATTCTACTCCTTCATCCATTTTAGGAGCTATTTTTTTAGCAAGATCCTTATTTAAATAACCCAAATCTTTACCTTCATAAAGAACAAGAATAGCATTTTCATCATATTCATTTTCAGGCTCTCTTTTTAGTTCAATTTGATTATTTCTAGCTAAGTCAGAATCAGATATTTCCATAATGTGTTCCTGACGGTTGTCAAAACTTACTCCAACTATTTTTGTATTAAATGATGCAACCTCTTCTATTCCACGATATTTTTCTTTCCCCATAATGTTTTTTTGCTTAATCATTTTCTGGAGAAAAACTTCAACTTCATCACTTTCTTCTTCAGCTTCATAAAATTGAATTTTATCAATGTTTAATTGAACCGATTTTCCCCGATAATAATTAATCTCTGGAGAATAAATCATATCAGCCCATAAATTTTTCATATCGAGATCCTGCAACCTCTCACTTGTTTCGTCTCCTTTGTACCACATTAAAGCATCAACAATTAAATCGTCTTTTTGAAGCATAAGTTTTACATGTTTACCTTCAGAAAGATAAATGACATCTGCTACTTTAACTTTTTTACTTAAAAATACAGGAGATTCATTAGCTGATCCAAAAGGTTTTAATTTAGAAAAATCTCTCATTAAATCTAAATTATTTTCTTCCAAATTAATTTCCATATCATATTTAACAATACCCTGGAATTTAGATAAATCACAATTTTTTTCAACCCAATTATTTATTTCTTCTCTAAAAAGATCTATTTTTCCTTCTTCAATAGATAGTCCAGCAGCCATTTCATGACCACCAAAACTACTTAAATGCTTTTGGTTGTTATAAATAATATCATAAACATTAATGTCATTTATACTGCGAGCTGAACCCTTTAGTGTATTAAGGTCAATAACAATAGTAGGTCTTGTGTATTTTTCAGCTATTTTACTGGCAATAATTCCAGCTAAACTTACTTTTACATTTTCTCCACCTACAATAATAACATTATCTTTTTGTAAATTATTTTCTTCAATTATTTTTTCAATAATGTTTTGCTGTTCAATGGTTTCATCTTTTCTTTGATCATTTAATTCAGCAAATTTTTCAGCTAATTCAACAATTCTATCTTTATTATGAGTTGTAAAAAGCTCTACAACCTCTCCAACATTATTTGTCATTCTATTTACAGCATTAATTAATGGTCCTATTCCAAATCCTATTGTACCTTCGTCAATAACATCAAGGTGAGTTAATTTTGACATAAGAGCTTTTAAACCCAAATTAGAAGGGCTTTCTAATAAATTAATATATTTTTTAACAATAGTTCTATTTTCATTTAAAAGCTGAACACTATCGGCAACAGTAGCAACAATAGCTAATTCCAATGTATCTGGAATTATTTCTGTTAATTTTAAGCTTTCTCTAGAGGTTACTTTTTGAAAAAGTCTCTCAGAGACCTTATATGCTGTTAATGAGCCACATATGTTTTCGTCAGGGTATTTCCCCTGTTTGGCATTAATTACGGTATATGCCTTTGTAGGAAACTTTTCTTTGTCAATAGTGTGGTGATCAGTTACTATAATATCAACCTTATTTGAAAATTGTTTAATCAGTTCTCCCTCACTAACCCCAAGGTCAACAGTAATGATTAACTCATTGTTTTTAGCTAATTTTTCTAAAGCACTTTCATTTAAACCATAACCTTCTTTTCTTGAAGGAATATAATAGTCTATCTTTGAACTTGAATTTAGCATATTTTTTAATTTATTGAGTGCTTTAATAAAAATCGAGGTTCCAGTAGTACCATCAACATCATAGTCTCCAAATATTGTAATATTTTCATTAGATTTTACAGCCATTAATATTCTTTCAACTGCCTTATCAACATTTTTTAGCTTTTTGGCTGGATAAAGATTTTTTTCTTCACTTGAAAGAAAATCGTCAAAATCCTCTTCATTAATTCTTGTTAATAATAATTTTACAGCTATTTCACTAATATTATGTTTTTTAGCAAGAGTTTTTACTTTTTCTTTTTGGTGAGTCTCTTTTTGTATCCATTTTTCCTCTTTAGTTTTCATATTTATCCTCCTTTTATGTCCTTTTTTATTATATGTCTTAATTATATGAAAAAATTAAAAAATTTAGTTGACAAACAGATGTTCACCTGTTATTATATATATAAATCAAACACCTGTTCATCAATTTAAATAGCCTTCTTTTTTTAAGACTATTTATAAAGTATTTATTTGACCATTCAATTCTTTAAGAAAAACTGTAAATTCTTGTTGCGATATATCTTTTTTTGCTATATGATAATCAATAAGTGATTCAATTTTATCCAGTTTTTGGATAAATAGGTCCTTTTTCTCTTGATTGTAATTTCCGACATTAATCGACATAATACTTTGTTTGTAATTTTTCACTTTAGATTCTAAATTGTTTAAATATTTTAAGATATATGTTTCTTCTAAATCGTTTTTTTCATTTTTAATTCTCAAAATTTTTCCTCGTTCTTGCTTTATATCAACCTGAGCTGAAACTATATTTTCTCTTAAGGTTCGTTCAGAAACAACTGTGGATCTATAATCGTTTTCAACTCCCGTTTTATTGCTAAAATAATTTTGAGTGGTAAAACTTAAACCCATAAAGATAATTAATAATAAAAGACTTAAAATAATAGCTTTATGAAGAAAATCTCTAGAATTTTTTATCGTAATACCTCCTTTTAATTACTTTATTTACATTTTATAACATTATTATATAATATTTTTTTCTTTTTTACAAGTTTTAAGGGTATATGGGTAATATCAAACACCTATTATTTGGAATTTATTATATAAATCGATGATAACTAAATAGATTTAACGGCAAGATAATTGAAAGATTATTACGCAAAGACCTGAATCTAAGGGTTTTCTATGATTGTCAGGTTTACCTCAGGTATTTTATACCAAAGTGAAACCCTCATTTTAAGGTATTTTGCTTTGGGATTTTTTATTTTTTAATCAACATATAAAAACAATTTAAGAATTATTTTACATTGTAGTAAACAATATTTAATTAAGTTTTTTCTTGACATATATTTTTTTAAGTGGTATAATAATTACAGATTAAAGAATAAATGACAAATTTTTCTATTCACTCAGACAAGAGATCTTCTATTATATCCAAAAGATCCATCACTAAAAAAATTTAACAGGAGGAATTTTTAAATGAAGAAAGTTATTGAGGACAATGCAGTATGCGATATTTGTGGTGCTACTAAGGACTTAAAGAGAGATGATTTGAATAACATACTCTGCCCCGACTGTTTTTCTGCTGTTGAGACAGACCAGTTTGAAGCAGTTTGTGATAGCTGTGGAGAACCCTTAGAGAACCCCAAATCTGATGAATTTGGCAATATTTTTTGCAATGATTGCAGAACATTAAAAGAAAAAATAGACGCAGCAAGCTAATCAAAAACGCCCTCATTAAAAACCGATCAAAAACCTAAATGCAACAATATTTCTAACATTTTCTTTACACTAATTCAATGAAGTAGTTATAATAGAATAGATTTTGTAAGTGTAACATAGAAAAGCCCACAAAATTAATTGTGGGCTTTTTCTTGTTTATATATATTGTTAATCTAAATATTCTTCTTCATCTTCAATTTCTTCAATTTCTTCATATACTATTTCATCAGAAGAAGCTTCATTTCTTTTTTTGAGGAAAATAATCAATCCTACAATTAAAAGAATAACGAGTAAAATGATAACAATAATAATAATAATACTTACCATTGAGGTTCCACTATCTTCATATGGTTCTTGTTGTTCTGGTTCTTCTTGTACCTGTTCTTGCTGTTCCTGTTGTTGACTATTTAAAGCTTCTTGATATGCTTGATTTAAATTATAAAACTCAATTTCATTAAGTGATTGAGCCTTTTCATAATTAACTTCTAATTGAGAAGCTGCTACAGTTGCTTCTGTTGCCAACATAAAATAATCCATTAATCTTTCTACTTTGTTATTTAAGGCTTGATCAAGAGTGTTACTTCCCAATTCTTGTTCAAACTCTGACATAAAGTTGTATATCATATAATAATTTAGTTTATTTTGCAGTTTATCATCAATAAAGAGTTTGTATTGTCCACTCATTTCATCATAAATAAACAACACTACGGCTTTATTTCCTAAAGAACCTTCGTCAAACTGTTCTGCTAAAGACAACAAACCCTCTCTTAAATCAGTAGTTTCATTTAAACTAACAACCTGAGTGTAAAATTCAACATCATGTTTTTGGTTGTACCTGGTTGCATTTTCCTGTAAGTTCATTAAAGTTGATTGACTTAAAACTCCACCTTCTGTTAAATCATAAACAAATTGTTTATTAGTATATTGCTCAGTTTGATTTTGAGCAACCTGTTCTGAAGCTGGTTGATTTTGTGCAAAAACAACTCCACTAAATACTAACAAAATTATTAATGTAAAATATAAAGTTTTTTTCATAAATTTTTAGCTAATAAAATTAGCTAATAAACACCTCCACTTATTTTGTAAAATTCATTTTCTTTTTTTGATATAAAAATACCAATAACTCTTTCCTTTTCATATTCTTTATAAATTTTTAAATACAGCAATAAACTTGAGTTAAAATCTATAAATTTATAATTGTTGACACTAACAAAACTATTTAAGTTTTTTTCCTTAATGTCGTAACAATAAAAACTCTCTTTCTCCAATTTTTTCAATACATCTTCTATTTCTTCAGCATTTTTTAAAATATAAGTATATAAGCTTTCTTTTTTCTGTTGTATTTTAAATTTTTCTTCTTTTAATAGGCAGTCTAATTTTGGTTTAGCAAATAATTTTAAAACCTCTTTTGATTTATCTGCATCATTTATTTTTTTTGCTCTCTGATAATACTGTTTTAAAAAGTTTTTTCCACAAATAAATTGTTTAGGCAAAGTTGCCTTTTTATTGCTAACCTTCTCTATTAAAAAAGGACATTGGAAAGTTAATAGTTTGTTATCACATTCCCTACTACAATATTCTGCTGGAGAACGATTTTTAAGAATTAAGTCTTTTATTTTCCATCAACTCCTTATTTCATATTTATTATAATATCATATTACCATATTTAACCAATAATGTCAATTTATATTGACATTTTAAGGAAAAAATGTTAAAATTGTAAGTAGTATTTAAAAAGGAGTTGATAAATAGGGTGAACTTTTCAATAGAGGATTTAAAAAATCTAAGTTTACAGGAAAAACTTTATATTACTATTGCAATTTTTGTTATTTTTGTTATTTTTATTTTAATTTATAATATGGTTAGCTATGAACCTGATCTACAGAGTAAAGTAGAAGAATTTATTATGGCAACTGAAAATTTAAATACTGATAAATTATTAGCCATAACGGGAGGGACTTTTCATGAAAATCTTGTAAAAAGAAATGACACTATAAAAGGAGTAAAAAGAGATGTTTCTTTTAGAGGAAGCATTATAGAATATAATATTAAAATCTTAGAAAAACAAAGTTATAGAGCTAGAGTTGAAGTAACTGCAAAAATTAGAGAAAATTTATTAGGAAGACCTTCAACCAATTTTAAACATATCTTTTTATTAGACTTTATTAAAAGCCATAGTGAATGGAAGGTTGCTAAAGTAACTACTGTAAATACAGAGATTGTACCTTAACAAAAATTAAAATATATGTTATACTTTATATATCACTTAAAATATAAGACATTTAAGATAAAAATTGACAATAAGGAGAGATTATATGAAATCAAAAGAAGAAGTTTTTTTAGATCTAGCAGACATTATACAACTAGAAGATAATAAAAAGCAAAAATTTCAGTCATTTAAGATACATGAAGCTTTAAATAGAGAAATAATGAAAAACAAACTGGATTTAAATAAAGAACAAATTGAACTTTATGATAAATTTATTAAAGTTCACAGAAATTTAGAAGCTTTATTTAGTGTGGAAGAGCTAGATACTATTCACACTCCAGAAGATGTATTAAAAATCTTAAATCCCTATATGAGTTCTTTAAAAGTTGAAGAAATGGTTACTATTTACCTTAATGATAGGAGGGAAGTTTTAGATATCCAGGTTATTGGCAAGGGAAGTGAAAAAATTGTTGCCAGCTCTCCTGCTCAAATTTTCAAAGGAGCACTTGATGTTGGGGCTACTGGTGTAATAATGGCTCATAACCACCCTTCAGGAAATAAAGAACTTTCAGATGGTGATTTAAAAATGGCTGAACTAATAGAAACTTTAGGAAATTATCTAAATGTTATACTGGTTGATAGCCTAGTTTACACTAAAAACGAAGTTGTAAGCTATGCTGAAGATAAAATAATTAAAACATTATAAAATAAACTTTAGCAGTCCTTTTATTAAAGGGACTGCTTTTTTATTGCTTATTTACCATTTATTGACATTTATTGGTTTTTATGTTATAATAACACCATGTAATATTAATTTAATGTCAAAGGTGGTGATTTTTTGGTTAGAGGAAGAAAGGCTGTTACTCCCGATGTTCCCTATGAATTAGGTCAAATAAAAAAGGGGATTAAAAAACTAATTGGACTTGAGGTTCAATGGAATAAAAACCATGAAGATGGCAGAAAAACAGCAATATATTTAAAAGGAAAAATCCAGAATGTTTATAAGCATTTATTTTCAATCAAATTAGATAGTGGTAGAATTATCACTTTCACATATAAAGATATTTATGCTAATAAAATCAAACTACTTTCTACAAAGACAGGAAAAAATATTATCAAAAAAATTGTGTAAAGGTGGTGAAAAGTGAGTGTATCAAAATATTAAAATTTTATTATTATTTGTTTTAATTTTATTGTCATTATTTTATTTATTTCTTATTCAAAATGAAGATTTTAATGCAAATCATTTTTTTATTAATAGTAAAAAAGAAAATACTAATAAATTTTCTATTCAAAAATTAAAAGAAAGAGAAACTGCAACAAAACAAGCAACAAAAAATTCAATTAACCCCGTTAAAAAAGACGATGATTTTCCAATATATAAAAATACAAGCACTAATCAACCAAAATTAGATATTCCCGATATTAAACCTATTAACACTAATACTAATCATTTAAACCAACTGAAACTTAAACATAATAAACCATTAGATAATACTATAAATACGGAAAACATAAAAAGAGAAATGATAAGTAAAGAAGAGCTTCTTAAATCGAAACTCAACAGTGAGTTTAATTCTTTTAAAGAAAATAGCAACAACCTCATTCAAGAAAGAAGTAAAGATTTTTTAGATTTTAAAAACGAAGTTATTGAAAACAATGAGAAAATTAAATTTGAATAAAAAAATACCTCCCAAAAATAATCTTTTGGGAGGTTTTCTTTTAGATATTTGGATTATTAACCACATTATTTATCAAATCATTATATTCTTCTTCATTTTCAGCTTCATCTTCTTCTAAATTTTCATTATTTTCGATATCAAAAGGATTAGTTTTTTGTTCTTCAAACCCATCAAAACCCTGGTTAAAAACTCCATATAATCCCTTCATTAAGCTATTTAGATTTTTAGTTGTTTTGTCTGAAACATCTTTTAAATTATCAACATAATTTAACAGCTTAAGTTGATTGTTTTCTATCTCTTCTATTCTTTTTATTAAATTATCCTGTTTTAACGATCTTTCTATAATCATTCTCATTACTTCAGAACGATTATCTGTATTGTATTTATTTTGAACTTCTCTAATGTGTTTAATTAAATCTTTATCTACCCCTTCTCTTAATCTAAAATTTACATTCAATTTAATCACCCTGCCTTTTTGCCTGTCTTTTTGTTACATTAAGGTAGGCAAGATAACCTTTCGCATTTGAAAATTGTGGTTCTTCTAAAATATTAAAGCTTTTAAATTCTTTCCTTAATTTTTCTTCTAAAAGGATTGATCCTCCTCCAACGAAATATATTCCACTAAATTCCCTCAAACTATCTTTCCAAAGGTTTCTTATCTCTGTTGTTAATTGTTCTGCAACAAGATTAGTATAATGTTCTATTTGTTCTGTCAAGTCAATTTTTTCTCCATCTAAAATTAAATAACCTTTTTTAACATATTCTTCTATTTGGGCTAGATTTTTATCGAAATTCAAATCAGAATTTTTTAGATATTGTTTTAAACTTCTATATATATCAGAAACACCAATTTCAATTGTTGAAGATAGCCGAGTAATAAATCCTAAATCTTTTGTTACTACCAAATCAGTAGTTCTATATCCTATATCTACAATAGCAACTAAGTCTCTTAATTCATTTATTCTTTGTTTATTTACTGCTCCATTTAAATGGAAAACTTCCGAATATAATGCAGCAACAGACTGTTGAATAACTTTTACAGAATTAATAATTATCTTTTTGCTTATTGAACTACCTCTTTTGTTATCATATATATCTATTTTATGAGTACCTTTAAATAGTTTCTTTAATTTATCAGCTAAATCCAACTCAGTCAAAGGAAGACCGAGCATTAAATCAACCCTAATTTCATCATTTGTTGATAATAAACCAATTGCTGTTAATCCTAAAATCAATTCTGATTCTTTTCCAATTCGCTGATTGGTTAACAGATTATCAACATTTCTTCCCTGGTTTATTGCATTTTGTCCTATATAATATTTTTCGTCTCCAAATTCAACTTTTAAATTTTTTACAGCATTTTTTGCATTAAACTTCTTTTTGCTTTTTCCTATTACAGACATATTCTCAAATAACTCTGTTCCTGTCTCTGAAATAATACTTGGGAATACAAACTTACGACCATTATTTGCAATAGCTTTTACATTTGAAAAGCCTAAATCTAAACCTATTTCTAAAAATTCCATATAATATCTCCTCCTAATTAATTTTGTATTAAGATTTGTCATAAAAAAAATAAAAAAACAATTAAAACCCTTTTTAAATCAAAGCTTTAATGTGTTACAATTTGTATTAATTTATATTTATATTATACAGTATTTTTTTACCATTGTCAACTTTAAATTGTATAAATAGAATTTTATACATATCTTCATGATAAATAAACATATTTGACATTATTTTCTTTAATTGTTATAATTAGTGTAGATTATTAAAACTAAGAAAATTTAGGAGTGATATTAATGTTAAAAACTAAACAAATATTTATTTTATTGATTACACTAACAATGTTGGTAACTTTGTCGGGGAATTTATTCGCAGCTCAAATTAGTATTGGAGAGGAAGTTATTGATCTTCCTGAAGGATGGACAGTAATTACTCAACAAAATAAAGAAGAAGCTTTTAAAGAATATCCCTTTTTAAGCAAAGTACAAAATTTTGGATTAATACTCGTAAAAGCAAGCAATTCTGAGATCTTTACTGAAGCTCAAGAAGAAAAAAATGGAGAAAAAATGTTAAAAAATTATCCAGCTTATGTAGTAATAAGACAGGCTAAAACACACGGTCAACCAGCAGAAAAACTTCTTGATAAACCAATAGCACAAATGAAAGAATCAGTTGAACAAACCTATCAAAATCATCAGTTTATTACAGATAAAGCTGTAGATGTAGGAGAATATAAAGGGCACAGATTAGATTATGAAGTTGGGAACATGAATTTTAAGAACTTCTTTTATGTTGACAACGATCATTTAACTGCCTTTTTATCAACAAATACTAAATTACAAAAAGCAGATCAAGAAATTGAAGATTTATATGAAAAAGTCGTAAAAGCTTATAAGTAAAACTAAAGTGAACTCCTCTTTGAGGGGTTCACCATTTTTATCATATAGGAGGAATAAAATGTTAAAGAAAATATTTATTATAATTGGTATTATTATAATTGTTTTATTAGGAGCTTTAGGCTACTTCTATTATCAAAACAGCCAAAAAGAAAGCAATTTACAATATGTTCAAGTAGAAACTGGTGAGAGAATATTGTTGCCAAAGACCTGGACATTTACTACAGGTGAAGAGGTTAACGAAGTATTAAATATTAATTCCAGTAATAATGTTAAACCACTCTTTTTTGCTTCTGAACAAAAAAAGAATAGTTCAGTTTTTTACTATGTAATAAAAGAAAAATTAAATGGCAGATTAAGTGAAAAAGACATTTCAACTATGTTAAAGAAAACCGTAGAATCCGAAAATGAAAACAACTATGAAATTAAGGTTATTGATACTGGTTTAATCAACGAAGGTACAACTCAAAACAATAAAGGTCAATTTATTATTTATAAAATGGGTAATACTTATAAATTTGTTTCATATTTTTATGGAAAAGAAAAAGAATTAATAACACTTACTGCCTATTTGAATGAAGGAACTTATGAAAAATATATACCAGTAATCAAATATATTGCCTTAAAAAATAAATATTAATGTATAAAAGAGACTACTTAGTTATTGGTAGTCTCTTTTTTAAACTAAAAGAAATTCTTTTTTTACTTTTTGATTCGCAGAAACAGGAACTTTAACACTTCCTAAAATATCAAGGCTTGTTTTGTATTCAAAATAAAATAAAAATTTAAAAGAGGTTTGATTTAACAACTTAAAAAAATTAAGGTTATAATCGGTGTTTTTTGCAAAGAACTTTTTTATTATAAAGGGATTCTCACTATCATAAATTTCAAAAACTAATACATTTTGATCTTCGTCATGATATAGTTTCCCCCTATATTTTCTATTGAGAAAATCATTATATGTTTTTTTATTAGAAAGAAATATTCTTAATACATACTCATTGTTTAACTCCTCTATATCTGCATTTATATTGCAAATATTTATATTTTTTTGGGTTTCCATAGACTCAACTCCTTCATAAATATATTCAAATATTCTAATATATAACAATATACCATTTATTTTATTTTTTGTCAAGATAAGTAAAAAAACACCCCTAACAGGGTGCTTTTTTCGTTTATCTTTATTGATTTTGTTGGTTTTCTTGATTTTGTTCTGGTTCATTAAATAATTCTTGCCACACTCTCACCAAACCCCAAATAATATTATTTACATCAACTGGATTAATATCAAATTCTCTTAGTTTTAAGAAAAGATATTCGGGATCATTTGGTGGAGCAATAAATATTCCAATATCATGATAAGGGACAGATAAAAGAATTTGACCTTGATGTATATTTAAAGTTACAAAATAAGACATTCCTCTTCCAGAAGTTATATCTAAAAAGATATGTTTTTGATTTTCATCCATATCAACAATTTCAACCTGATTAGTCCATTCTCCTCCAGAAGCACTTACTGGATATTCAAGCTTTGTAGCCATAAAAAAACCCTCCTTCTTCTTTTTTCCATTATACCATTTTTTTACATTTATATCAAGCTAGAATATAGCTTGCAAATAATTCCAATTTTAGATATAATTAATCTATAATACAAAAAATATGACACAAAGGAGGTTAATATATTGAAATATAACAACTTTTATGTTTTTGAGGGATTAGACAAAGCAGGAAAATCAACACTTATTAATAAGGTTGAGCAAAAATTAAAAGAACTTGGTTTAGAAGTAAAAGTTATTCATTTCCCCACAGAAGAAAATCTTAAAAACAACATATTCGGAACTTTAGTACAGGACTTTCTTCAGAACAATATCTCAACTGATAAACCAGAATTAATCTATCAACTATATGCTAATGACAGACTAGAACAAAAAGAATATTTAGAATGGCTTTTAAATAAATATGATGTTGTTTTATGTGATCGTTACATGTACTCTAATCTTGCATATATGGGAGTAAAAATGGAGAGAGATATGAAAGAAATGGTAAACTATGGCTTTCAGTTAGAGTACGAAATACATCAAATTCCAGAGCCTAAAAAGGTCTTTTTCCTTGACACTAAGGAGGATATTCTTAATGCAAGATATGAAAAAGATAAAGAAAAAGCTGATGTATTAGAAAAAGATAGAGAATTACAAATGAAAGCACGACTAAATTATCAAAGCCTAAAAGACTTAATTGATAATTATCATATTATTTATGACATTAATACTAAAGAAGTAGTTAAAAAGATTTTGAATTAACAATTAAAAAAGGAGATGTTAAATAATGAAAAAAATTGAAATTAAAACAGATGAATTGGCTAAAGGAATTAAATTTGCAAGTAATTTTATTGCTAAAAGCCCTATTGTAGAAATTACAAAAGAACTGTTTTTAGAGTTGAAACCAGACAGTAAAACTCTAGTTATTTTTGGAACTAATCTAAATGAGGGTGGATTTATTGAAGTTGAAGTAGAAAAAATAGAAAATATTAAAGAAAATGTTAAATTTACTCTTCCCAAAAAATTAAGTGGCATCTTAAAAACTATTGAGGATGGTTTTGTTGAAGTTGAGTTGAAATTTAAAGAAGATAGTGTTTCTGAAACCATTTTTCATACCAATAAATCAACATTTAAATTCCAACAATACAGTTCAGCAGACGAGTTTCCTGCAATGGAGAAAAACATTAAAGCCGACAATATTTTTTCCTTAAATTTAGAAAAACTCAAACAGGGATTAGAGGAAACGGCTTTTTCAATCTCTAAAAAGAACGAAAATACTCCTGCTTTAGAAAATGTTTATATTGATTTAAACAACGATAAAGTAAAATTAGTTGCAACTGACACATATCGTCTTTCTTATGTAGAGTTTGAAAACTCTAATTATCTTGAAGATAGTTTAAATTTCTTTATAACTCCCAATATTATTTCTGTTGTTGAGAAATTTAAAGGAGATGCTGAGAACATTGAAATCAAACTACAATATCAAGATAGTGAAATTTCTAAAATATTTTATGAATATAAAAATAAAGTAATCTTTAATCAAAATATTTCTGATAAGTTCCCTAATTATAATCTTGTTTTAGATAATGGAAATCCATATGAAACAGAAATTGTTATTGATGTAGATAAAATTAAACCTCAGCTCAAACGAATTAAAGGTCTTTTAAACATCTATGAAGAAACTGATGTTATTCAACTTTCTGTAACAGAAAATGAAATTAGTTTTATTAAAAGACAGGGAGATTCTAAATTTATTGATGAAAAATTAGAGGTTGATTTTGAATATAAGCAAGACTTAAATATTCACTTTTCAACTGATTATCTGATTGATTTTGTTAATAATATTAATGAAGATAAGTTTAAATTACAGCTTGAAAACAAATTAAACCCCTTAATGCTTAAACAAACAAATGAAGAAAGAAAATTTGAAGGTTTGATTATGCCTGTTAGAGCAAATTAAATATTTTGACATAAAAAAAACCCCACTTAAATGTGGGGCTTTTTTATTTTAATTATAAACCATATTTAAATTTTTAAACCAATCTGTTTCTTGATCAAACCACAAATATTTATAACTTTCACTATCTCCAAAATATAAAGAGATTCCTTTGCTATTTTTATAAGTGTATTTTTCTTGCTCTTTATCAATATCTCCATATCTAATCAATGCTTCATAATCATCAGTATATTTGTGATAAACTACAAATTCATTTGCTTCATTTAAAGCAGTTTCAGCCTTATCTGATAATATTTGACTGTATTTTTCTGGATTATTCACAAAATATTCTAGTAGTCCGATCATATCTTTTTGATCTGTTGTTGTAGGATCTTCAGCACTAGAACTTGACAGATAATAACTTTGAATGGTAGCATCACTGTTAATAATATCATTTTTAAAAGTATTTATTGTTGAAGAATCATTAGAAAAGACATTGTATAATTCATTTGATACAGCTGCAAAAGCATCAACAAAGCTTCTTTTTTCAGATATATCATATAGTGTTTTAGTAGAAGCATAGTCATCGCTACTATGATTACTTAATCTTGAGATAAAATCATCAACATATACCTTACCCAATTCTTTTCCAGTTAGATTTTTTTCTCCTAATTTTCTTGCCATTGTTAAATGCACATCTAAATCTGCTGTATAACTAAAACTTGGGGAAGCAGTAGCATATTTAACATTGGTTGGTAAATCATGTAGTGAACCCATTTGCCCCATAGAACAAGCAGAAAAATTAAATAAATCAATATTAAAGCCTATATCAGCAAATATATCGTATAATTCATGTGTATCTATCGTAAAGTCCATAACAAATTCGCCTTTTTCATCCATTCTATCTGCATATCCTGTATCAGAAGACATCCAGTTAAATGGATTTTCTCCTGGAGTTTCCATATAAGACCATCCATTGCCGTGTGAAAAGACACTTACCATAGTATTTTTTGCTGGGTATTCTTCATTGATTTTAATTAACTGTTCTCTATAAAAGTCGGGATCTCCAAAATTTTGATAACCATAATCAAATGTTTCTCTTTTCCCGTTTCCTGTTAAATAATAAGATCTATTTTTCTCTTCTGTTGATTCAATATTTCCTTCTTCATCAAGGTGCAACAAGTATTTACCATAAATGATGAAAAAGTTAACATTTTTGATAGCAGAAGTCTCTTGTTCAATATCATCCATAAATGCACTTACTTGAGCATCTAAACTATCAGCTTTATCGGATACAAAAAATATCATATTCCAATTTTTTTCTTTTGAAAGACTGCTTAGAGTTAGAGTTTCCTTATCATTTACTTTTGCTATATTACTCCAGGCAAAATCTGTTTTGTCTTTAACAGGAACAACAATATTAATATTAAATTCTTTATTTGCGTCTATTTTCCCTGTTTTGAAATACCCATCATTATTGGTATCATAAATTGTTCCATCAATTTCTACTTGAGCATTTGCAACTGGTTCTCCATTTTCTACTTGATCAAATACATAATTACCATCAGTTGTTTTATAGATATATCCTTCTACATATCCTGAACCTTGACTAACAATATCTTCTATTGGATTAGAATCGCTATTGCTACAACCACTCATAAAAACAACACCTAAAAATAAAACTAATAATACTATAAAATACTTTCTTATTTTATTAATTTTCATTTTTCTTCCTCCTAATTTGTCTTTTTTATGTTAATACAGAATCATTATACCATAAATTGTTTTTTTTTAAAACAGAATGTAAAAAAGGGAAGAATTTCTATAATTCTTCCCTTTTTAATGACCTATTCAATTATTCTAAAAGATAATCTTCATTATAGTCATCTAATAAATTTAAATAGTCTGTTCGTCTGCTTTCCCAATCATTAAATGCTGGAATATAATTGTTTTTAAACATCAATTTGAAGTCTTTCATCTCCAATTTCTTTTGAATACTCAAAAATAAACTTTTTTCTTTTTTTACTATCACTACCCATTAACATATCAAAAACCTGATCAGCATATTCTCCATCTTCAATTGTTACCTGTTCTAAAACTCTTGTTTTTGGGTCCATTGTTGTTGACCAGAGTTGTTCAGGGTTCATTTCTCCCAAACCTTTATATCGTTGTAATTTAAAGTTCTTATCTTTATTCGCTAATCTATATTCACTCAACTCTTCATCTGAATATAAATAAATTTCCTCATTTCGATATACAATTTTGTATAAAGGGGGTTTTGCTATATAAACATGACCTCTATCTATTAACTCTTTCATATGATTATAAATTAAAGTTAAAATTAATGTTACAATGTGTTGACCGTCAACATCAGCATCAGTCATTAATATAATTTTATCATACCTTAAATTTTTAATATCAAAATCTTCGCCAATATCTGTTCCAATAGCATTTAAAATTGACATTATTTCTTTATTTTTTAATATTGTAGAAGTTTTTCTACCCTCAACATTTAAAATTTTACCCTTTAATGGTAAAATAGCTTGAAAACTTCTCTCTCTTGCCTGTTTAGCAGAACCTCCAGCCGAATCTCCCTCAACCATATATAATTCAGTCTCATTTTCAGTTCTATTTGAGCAATCTGCCAGTTTTCCAGAAAGATTAACACTTAAACCCTTCTTTTTCTTTCTTGCTCTTTCTCGTGCCTTTTTTGAAGCTTCTCGTGCTTGAATTGCCTGAACTGCCTTATCTACAATTGATTTTAAATAATCTGGTTTTGATAAGAAATATTGCTCTAAAAAATTATTTATTTCAGGTTCAATAAACTGCCTAATTTCACTGTTTCCTAATTTAGTTTTAGTTTGTCCTTCAAACTGTGGATCTGGCAATTTAAAACTTATTACTGCTGTAATTCCCTCTCTTATATCTTTACCATTTAAACCGTCAATCTTTTTAGGTAAAAGTTTATTATCTTTACACAGCTTATTTATTGTCCTTGTAAAAGCAGCCTTAAAAGCTGTTTCGTGATAACCACCATCAATAGTATGAATATTATTTGCATATGATAAAATCTTTTCCCCATAGCCTTTGTTGTGCTGAAAAGCTATTTCAATATTATAATCTTCAACATCTTTTTCCATAAAAGCTACTTCTTCATTAACAATTTTTTTCTTTCCGTTTAAATCTTCTACAAAAGATTTAATTCCACCCTCAAAATGAAGTTCTATATCTTCTTTTTCCTTATCGGTTTCATCAACCAGTATAATTTTCAATCCTTTATTTAAATAAGCTGATTGTTTTAATTTTTCATAAATTGTTTTGTAATTATATTTAACTTTATCAAAAATACTATCATCTGCTTTAAATTTAATAAGTGTTCCTGTTCTTGTTTTATACCCTTTTTCTTCTTCTAATTCGCCTTGTGGAACCCCTTTTTTATAATCTTGAATGTATTTTTTACCGTTCCGATATATTTCTACTTTTAAATGGGTGCTTAAAGCATTTACAACTGACACACCAACTCCATGTAAACCTCCAGAGACTTTATAGGAGTTATTATCAAACTTACCTCCTGCATGAAGGGTTGTCATAACAAGCTCAAGGGCTGATTTCCCTTCTCCATCTTTATGTTTATCTACTGGAATACCTCGCCCCCAATCTTCTACTTGTATATAATTATCTTCTAATATACTTACCTTAATTTTATCTCCATTACCTGCTAAAAATTCATCTATGCTGTTATCGACAACTTCCCAAATCATATGATGAAGTCCTCTAGTATCTGTTGATCCGATATACATACCTGGTCTTTCTCTAACTGGTTCTAATCCTTTTAGAACTTTTATTTGTCCTGCATTATAATCTGTCATTTATATTACACCCCTTAACTAAATAGACTTTGAATATTATATTTCCAATCTAGAAAAATAGTTTTATTAAAGTGAAAAATCACTATATTATATGCTTTAATTAAATTCTTTCTAATAAACATCACCATACTAAAAAAACCATTTATATTTTCAACAAAATATCCCCATAAAGCAATTATGATTAAAGCCATAACCATAAACCAGAGGACATACTCTAAAAAAACCTTAACCTGCTTCATTTTCCACCTCTTTATTTAATTAATACATTTTATCCACATATTTTTTATAAAACCTTCCATTTTCTTTTTTGAAATAAAGAGGGATATCTAATGTTTCACATAATTTGTCTGCTGGTATATGATCAATATGATTGTATCCGTTTGTTAATATTAATATCATATATCCCAAAGATTTATAAATTTCCACACTTTCCAACAAAGTCTTTCCTATCTCAATAGAATCTTGATAAATTGCCATTCCATTGTTGTCTATTACGGTATAAAAGTAATTTCCAACATTAGAATCAAAAATCCCCTTTTCTCCTTGAGGTCGTGGAACAATACTAACAGGAATATTAAAATATCCATCATAGTTTTGCATACCATTAATTGTTTCAAATGTTTTTAAAAGTAGTTGATAAATATTGTAGTTTAGTTCTTCGAAGTGTTTCATTTTTTTCAAAAACTCTTCTTTAGTGTATTCAAAGTCTCGTTTATCTTCTCTATCCAAATTCGAATAGACATCTTCCTGTTCTAAAACTTCTTGAATGTTTTTTTCAGAATTTGCCTGACTAAAATCTAATTCAATTTGTTCTAAGTTATCATTAATGATATCTTCAACCTCATTTTCAAAATTATCGTTATCTATATTTGTAAATGTATTTGTATTTTCCTCAGAAGGTTTCAATTTTTCCTGTTTATCTTTATTAGAACTATTTTCTTTTTCCTGTTCTTCTGTTAAAAATATTTTTTGTCCTGGTTTAGTTTTACCCTCTTCTCGTGTTTTTTCAATAATCTCTACAACATCAATTGCTTTATCAACAGTAAGGGTTTTGAAAAAATCATTATCAGTAAAATATACATTATTTAATTCTGACAACTTATTGACCAAATCACTTCCCCAAAACTCAGGGTTTTCTTTGAGTTTCGGGGATACTTTTATAAAAATTTCTTTATTGTCAAAAATATCTTTAGCTACTTTTAAAACATCTTTTAAATCTAAGTCTTGAGATAGAATTTCTTTATTATCTACAACTTTAATATTAAAGTTATTTTTCAACTACCTCAACCTCCTTTTGTTTCTGTTTTTTAGCCTGCTCTTCTTTTTTCTCTAATATATTATTTCTTTGAATAAATGAAATATTTTCTTTTAGTATCATCTGGTTACTTTCTGGCAAATTATTAAACAAATATTGATCGTTTATAAAGCCAACCATTCTTTTAAATGTATTCTTAAATTCCTGTTCAATTTCTGTATAAAACTTGCCTGTTGGTTCTTTACAACTAAAATCATTTTCTTCTATATGATAACAACACTTATGATTGCCACACTTGTTGTGCTTACAGAACTTTACTGTTCCCCAATCGTCATATTTTTTAATATTATCAACGATTTTTATAGGATGTTTTTCTAATAAATCGTCATGTCCATGCCCACCACAACTATTAATCATTCTTTCAATCAAGAAGTCTCTCTGTAAAAGCCATTTTTTTGTTTCTTTTACCACATTTTCTTTTTCTTCCTCTTTTACATTGTTATAAAAACTATCCAAAATATTATATGGTGGAGAAATAAGACCAAAAACCTCTTTTTCTTCCACAAATTCATTGATTAATCTATTATCCTCTATATATACTTTAGTTTTTTCTTCATTAACTGCATTTTCTTTATTAAACTCAATTTCTTTTGTATCAATATAAACCAAAGACATTCTATGGAAAATATCTAAAGAATTGATTTTTACACTTAAAGCATTTTTCCCTTCATTATAAATTAATAAAAATTTATCTTCCTTTTTCTCAACCCTTTCTACATAAATAGGCTGAACAATATTATAAAAATAAAATTCTCCTATTTCTTCAATAAAACCATTTAAAAATCTTTCTATTTTATCATTATCAACAATTTTAAAGTTTTTAAGAAAATATTTAAAGTTATTTGACTTATCAAGAGGACTAATTAAAGAATCCTCATGATCAATTTTTACTTTACTTTTTTTAACCCCTTTTTTTAAAGCTTTCTTATAAAAAGGATAAGTATGTCCTAAGACCATTAATAAATATTTATCTAAACTGAAATTTTTAAATTGAGCATAATCTTTTTCCTCATTAATATTTTCTTCTAATTTATTTAACTTCTCGTCTAATACCTTATAAAAAGGATGAGTGTTTTTATAATCCATTTTTATTCCTCCTTTAAAAGAATACTGTTTCTATTTTACCATTTTTAACCAATAAAGTCAATCTATACGACCATTTCGTTATAATTACTATTTGCTGCACAAAGAGCAGCAGCCAAAGCATCTGCTGTATCATCGGGTTTAGGAATTTCAGATAAAGACAATAAACTTGTTACCATTTTTTGAACTTGTTTTTTATCTGCTCTTCCATAACCAGTTACCCCTTGTTTAATTTGACCAGGAGTATATTCTCTAATGGTTAAATTATGCTTATGTGCCACTAAAAGCATAATCCCTCTTGCTTGTGCAACCTCAATGGCAGTTTTTACATTATTATTAAAAAATAGCTTTTCTATAGAAAAAATGTCAACATCAAAATCATTTAATATATCGTTCAATATTCTTTCAATATCGAAATACCTTTCAAGTAAATCTTTCTCAGGATCAGTTTCTATACAGCCATACTCTAATGGTTCAAACTTACTTCCTTTTTGTTCAATAACACCATAACCACACCTATGATAACCTGGATCTATACCAATAATTATTTTTGACATTAATAACACACCTTTCTTTTTTTGACAAATTTTGGAATTTATTATAAAATAAAAATATATTAATGTTTAAAGGGGGAAACTTAATGTCTAAAGAAGGAATTATTAGAAATCTTGATAATTTAGGTAGATTAGTCATACCTAAAGAAATTAGAGAATCCCATGGATTTAATACAAATAGTCCAGTAAAAATTAATATAAAAGAAAACCATATAGAGATTTCACCATACCACAAAGGATGTATCTTTTGTGGTTCCGAAAAAGATTTAACAGAATTTAATGAACAACATATTTGCAGTAATTGTATTAAAAAATTAAAAGAAAAATAAAAATGACTAAAGCCCCATTATTAAAAAATAATGGGGTTTTTTATATTAAGCAATTTTCCTTTTATTGTACTTATCTATTAAGTCTGAAACAAGTTGTTTTTTAAACTGACTCTTTATAACTTCTTCATTTTCACTTTTACCATCTATGATTTTATCAAATACTGCTTGTTTTTCTTGAATTAAATTATAGATTCTTTCATCAATAGTGTTTTCTGCAAGTAAATACCAGGCTGTTACTGGTAAGTCCTGTCCTATTCGATGGCTTCTATCCTCTGCCTGTTTTAAATCGCCTGGTGTCCAACCAAGCTCTATAAAACAAACATTATTTGATTCAGTAAGGGTTAAACCAACACCAGCAGCCTTAATGTTGCCTAAAAACAACTTTGTGTTTTCGTCATTTTGAAATGACTCTACTGCTTCATTCTTCTTTTTAGCACTATCTCCACCCATTACTCTTACGGCAATATCTTTATACTTTTTCTCAATTGTTTTTATAATTTTTCTATGATGAGCAAACAAAATCAATTTAACATCATTTTCAATGGCAGTATCAATCCATTGATAAATACTTTTTAACTTTCCTTCTATTACTAATTGTCTTAAATAGTTGATCTTAACCAATGTTTCATTGTATTGGGCTTTTTTAGCTTTCTCTGGACTGATCTCATAAAGCCAATTGATAAAATCTTTTTCTGCCTTTTGGTATTCTTTACGATTAGCTATGTCAAAATAAACAATTTCTTTTCTTTTTTTAGGTAAATCTTTTAAAACATTTTCTTTTTTTCTTCTGATCATTACTTCATTTAAAAGCTTTTGGTGTAAAAGTTTACTATTACTAACTCCAGTAAAGTCCCACCCATAAGCTCCTTTTTTACCATCACAAAACTTATTGCCAAACCAAAAGAAGTTATCATACAAATCTGGTCTTAAAAAGTTTAATATAGAAAAAAGTTCTTTCGGTCGATTAAGCATTGGTGTTCCTGTAATAGCAATTCTTTTATCAATTCCCTTTTTTAATTCATGTACTGCTTTAGCTCTATCAGTTTTAGAATTTTTAATTGCTTGTGCTTCATCAATTGCCATGATCTTAAAATCAATCTTTTTAAGCTGATCTTTTCTATGAGGTAATATATCATAATTACAAATATAAATATCAGCTTTAGGTAATTCCGTATTGCTTTGACCGTTCATAACATGAACTTTTTCAGGATTTTTAAGCCATTTATCAAATTCTTTTTTCCAGTTAATTTTTAAACTGGCTGGTGGCACAATTAAAACAGGTCTTTCATTCTTATATATTTCAGTATAAGCAATGGTTTGAACTGTTTTTCCAAGCCCCATTTCATCTGCAAGTAACGCTTTACCGTTGAATCTTTTATCTATTAATTCAACTCCAGCTTTTTGATAAGGATAAAGATCAAAAGTTAATCCTTCTACTTTAAAATCACTTTTTTCCTTAGAACTTAAAGATAAAGTTTTTGAAGCATATTGGTAAGCTTTTTTTATATCGCCTTCATAATGAACCCTATTATAACTGTTGTTTTTTAACTTTTTATTTTCTGGATCTGGCTTTTCAGGAAATAAAACATTTATCTTCTTTATAATATAAGGCAATAAAGGAGCTTTCCAAATATTATTTTTATTATCAAAGCGAGCTTCTCCTAATAATTTTATTTTTTGTTTGATTGTTTCACTATAATTAAAGTCAAACAAAATTTCATTATTTTCTAGATCAAACTTTATAATTAATTTGTTTTCAGTATTTACAATGCCTTTAATCTTACTTATATTAAAAGTATAAGACAAAACCTCTTTAGTTTTTGCCTTTTTAATTTCAATATTTGATTTTGGTAACCAAACTGTTTGACTTTTCTTTTTATAAAGCCATTTTTGCATTTTTTTATAAAAATCTTCATCTTCAGTAAAATATCTTTCTTTAGGAATACCAGAGATATCTTCTAAACAATATAGATCAAAACCAAGCTCTTTATCTAATTTGTTTTTTAATTTTTTTCCACATTTTTGACAATGAGATGCTGGTCTTAATTTCGGGAATACTTTTAATAATTTTGCTTTCCCAGAATCTCTAATTTCTGTTCCATATATTATTTGTGGTATCTCTTTCTTTTTTGCTAACCAATCTTCGATTTTAACCTTATAATAATCATTTTTATTCATGTTTCAGCACCTCCTACCGATGTAATAATTATATCATGATATTTCATGCTTTGCAAAATTAAAGGATATGTGATTAAATTTAACTATATTGAAATAATTTTACAATTATGATATACTTAAAACAAATATATAAAGGAGTTGGTTTATAATGATAATAGGATTTGATATAGATGGTATTTTAACTCAAGACGGTTGTGAAGTAGAAAATTATAATAACAACAATAAAAAAATATGGAAATATTTTTTAGAAGACTATTTAGGAAAAAAATTAGAAAGACAAAACAATTCTTATAACTTTGCAAAAGCATATGGTTTTCCCACTAAAGAGATGATTAAGTTTTTTGAAGAAGAAATGTCGAACATTATACCAAAATTTAAAGTTAATCAAGAGATTAAATATATAATAAACAAACTGTATGAAGATGGGAACACTATATATTTAATTACAGCAAGAGACAATAAAAAAGAAATTAAAAATGCTACTATTAAATGGTTAAAAGATAATAATATTAAATACCATGAAATATACTTTTTAAAAGAAAAAGGCCAAAAAGCTAAAGAATTAGGTATTGAATGGTTTTTTGAAGATCATATTAAAAACGCTGAAGATTTACAAAAGAACAATATTAAAGTTTTTATGTTGGGAAAATATCATAATCAACCAAAAGATCATAAAAACCATCCTGCACTAATTTTTAAAAACAACTCTAAAGAAATGGTTAATGCTTTTTTCAATCTTTATAAGCATAAAAAACAAAAGATTGCTTATTAATAAAACGAAAGGAGGATTATTGTGAAAAAGAAACAGGTTTTATTTTTAATTATTATTTCGCTATTATTGTTCAATCTTAATATTTCTGCTCAAGATTCTATGTTGTTTGATAAAAATCAGTTTCAAGAAAAGTTTAATCAAAACACCCCTGGTTTAGATAGACAAAAACAAGGAGAATTTCAGCAGCAAATGCAAAACAAAAAACAGGAATCTATGCAAAAAACAATGTCAGCTCCCGATATGTCAATGGGACAAGGGTTTATTGGTGGCTTAGAGGGTCCAAGTATGGAACAGATTGATAAAAGTCAGTTTGAGGGTTTTCATTTTGATAAAGAACAGGTAACTCCAGACAAATTTAAACAGGACTTTTCTTCTAAATTTGCCGAACAACAACAGCAGAATATGAAATATGGACAAAGTGGAATAGAACAAGCTCAAGGTTTTGATAATTCTATTCCCAAAGAAGAAATGGCAAACACCTTTAAAGATAAAAAGAATGGTTTTTCAAATCAATTTGGAGAATACAAAGACACTAACAAAATGGATCTAACTAAAGGTCAAGATGAATTTGTTAATAATTTTGATAAATTTAGAGAAGGAAACAATAGTGAGCAAACTGAATTTGCTGAAAACTTTAATGCAAATCATAATACAGCTCTACAGGAAGTTGAAGGGGAAAATATTTTTGAAACAGGAGAAGCTTATGATAGTGAATCAATAAATACTGCTCTAAATACTCAAAATCCATTTAACGGAAAAGAAAGTTTTTCTAGTAGATTAAACCCAGGAGGTAATCCAGATAATTGGGGTCCAGGACTTTGGGATACTGGTAAAGAAATGATTACTGGAGCTGCAACCCAACTCGGAAGTATGATTCCTTCTATTAAAGACAGAACCGAAGAAACAGATCCTCAAGGAAAAATGGATAGTATAACTGGCTTTAAAGAAGACCAAAGACAAAAAATAATGGATAAAGCTCCAGGTTTTGGGGAAACAATTGATGGGTTTTTAAATATATTTAGATAAAAAATGAAAGTAGAGTGATTGTTTTGAAAAACAAAAGGGTAATTTTAGTTTTAGGTGGATTATTTGCTGTTTTAGTTATTGTTCTATCTTTATCTTATTTATCACCCAACTATCAAAACAATAATAAAATCAATCATATTCCAAAGGAAAAGATCGACTTAACAATAAAAGAAAAACATGAATTTGAAATCAAGCCAGATATTGCAACAATTACTACAGCTTTTAGTGTAAAAGATCTAACTAAAGAAAAAACACTTGTTAAAAATCAAGAAGTTAATAATAAGATCTTAAGTGTTTTAAGTAATAAGCAATATATTAAAAACTTAAAAAATGATTTTATTATTCAACCTCTAAAACAAGAAAGCCATACCGAATATAAAATAAATAACCAAGTGTTTTTTGAAGTTACTGATATTGCTAAAATATCAGAAGTTGTCTCTTTATTATTAAATAATGGAATTGAAGATATTGAAACAATAAACTATAAAACTAAAAGTGAAAGTCTTAATGTAAAAAACACTATGGAGAAAGTTATTTCAAATCTACACAGTCAGGCTAAAAAAATAACTGAAGAAATGAACAAAAAAGAATACAGTATTGAATCTATAAATATCAACAATGAAAATCTAACTAACACTAAATACGAAAACTTAAAATTAACCAAAACACCTTCATTTAAAACTAAAATGTTAAAATTGAAAATAGATTTAGACTCTAAAATATTAATTTATTAAAAAAAATTAACCCCTACTTTTAATTAAGTAGGGGTTTTTAATATTAAAATGCTATATATACATTCTAGTATTCGCTTTTATTCTTTCTATTTTATTTTCAATGTCTTTGGCTGATTTTTTAGATTTTAAGATTTTCTTGATTTTTTCTTTTTTCAAGAGTTTCTCCTCCTTTTTAGTTTGAAGAATCTACTCTCTACTGGCTACTTTAAAACATTGTTCCAACGATTAAACCTCCCAACATAATATATGGTCCATATGCAAGAGTTTTGTCTTTTTCTTTACTCAATACTAATTTTTCAAAAACATAAAACAATATAGCTGTTATTGAAGAAATATTTATAATCCACATCGTTTCAATAAAGCTAAAAATTAAACCTAAAACAAATAATAATTTTATATCTCCCATTCCAACAGAACCAGGGACAGCTATTGCTATTGCTAAAAATATAAGGGTTGGAACTGTTCCCCATAAAATATTCATCCCATAATTTCCAGTAATTAACCCATTAATTAGAAAAACTATTAATAGGGAAAACACCAAATCATTTGGGATTATTCTTTCTAGATAATCATAATAGAAAATTATAATTAACCCTGAAAACATAACATAAATTAAATACCATTCTATTTTTAAAGAATTAAATAAATAAAAACTTAAATAAATTGTTATTATTGAATAAACCTTTATAAACCAATAGTTCTTGTTCTTTATTGTAGGATCTAACAAATAACAATTATCTTCTCCATTTAAAAGCTCTTTTAAATAATAATATAAAACATCTCCATTTATTAATGCGAAAATAAATAATAAAAACAAATTATTTACTGATTTGTGCATTATTCTATCCCTCTTTCTGTTATTTTTTCCTTTACAACCATATTATACCATATAGAGAAATAAAAGCAACACCTTTTTACAGGTATTGCTTTTTATCTTAATATATTTTATTATATCTGTCTTTTTCCCATCTTATTACATCTTCATTTAATCCATCTCTTTCTGCATCATAGTTTAAATCTTCATATTCTTTATACCCTAAAGAACAATTAAGTGGCTTATTTTCATCATTTATCTGATAATTATTGCTACCCTCAATTTCTCCTGTTGTTTGTGGAGAAATTTTAAATATATTATAAATAGTTTCTTTAGGATTTGCAGAATAATCAATTGAATTTCTTTGATCAACAGTTAATATATCTTTAAAACCATCTCCTAGTGATAATTTATCACTATTATCAAACCTGTTTTTTATGTCTGCAATAACACTTCGATAGTTTCCAGGAGAAGGAAGAGGATTTATTTCTGATTTTTGAAGGGAAACTAAACCATAACTTCTTTTTTTATCATCAATTTCTGTTTCTTTATCTTTTTTTCTATCTCTATTTATGGAATATCTTCTTGCTATAAGATCTTCAATATAATTTAAACTATTGAAATAATTACTCTTTTGGCTAATCCAGTTATTGATTTTAGGTAAATAATCATTATTATAATAGTTTACATAGTTGTTGATTTGATTTTTAATATTTAAATTATAATTATTAACTTTGCAACGATATCTATCATATAAATATTGATTATAATTAATGTCTTCTATTCTAGTTTGTAATACTTCTCTAACATGATTATATTCTTCTTTAGCTTTAAGGTATTCTTTTCCATATTGATAATCAATATCTTTCTTCTCAGTATTATTATAATAATCTTGTACCTTTTCCCACATATTTTTTGCTTGTTCAAAATTATCAATTATATTTTGAGTGTTTTTAAAATCAGGATTGTTTCTTATATCTTGATAACTTAAACTACTTGGACTATACAAAATTACCTTTGATTCTGTTGGAGTTATTTTAGGGGATAATCCTGGATATTCAACCTTTGAAGACACATTTATAAACGAATAAGTGTTTAAAGGACTTGGCTTTAGCAAGGTATTATTGAACTTATTTAAATCAGGTTTATTATAAGACAAGTCTATTGGCTTGTTTGGAATTGAGGGATAATTGAGATAACTAACATTACCTATAGGGTAAGGAGCACTTGCAATATAAATATATACATACCCATAATCAACATTTCCTTTAGAGTCCACAACTTTAACTCTCATTCTTCTGTTGTAGTGGTGTTTATCATCTGTGTGTTTATCAATAGAATAATTTCCTCTTAAATCCATAATAACACGACCGTCTCTAGTTATATTAACCCCACTACCCCAAACTTTGTAAAATTTAAGTGGATAATTTCCAGCTTCAGATAGTGCAGCTAATTGATAGGAGCCATATTCATCTTCTGTAAATCGTATTTTATCGGATTCAAGTGTCGGTTCGGGATCACTTGTTAGCTCTACATAAAAACTACTACTTTCTGGTGGGGGAGCTGCAAAATCATATTCACCTTTTTCTCCCTCTTCTTTTTCTCGACCAACATATTGTGTGAATACATGTGGTAAAGTTACAGTTATTCTTTGACTAGGTTTGACTGTCATTATTTGAGGATAATCATTAAATATTTTTTCTAAATTATATCTATATAGATATAATTTCCGATCGCCTGTTCTAGTGCTTCTAGTTCTGGATTCACTCTTTATATCCCCCTCGATACTTTTAGTCCAGTTTCTATAGTTTGAATAAGTTTTAAGTCTTGAACCATTTCGGTATAAATATGCATGCCCCTGTTTTAATCTTATTTCATAGTTTGTAGAACCATTTTTTATTTTAATAACTACAGTTTCAGCAACTGGACTTTTCATATCTCCATCATATCTATAATAATACAAATATGAAGAATATGTGTTGTAATTACTGGATTTTAAAATCATATTTGAACTTGTGTTGTTATAATAACTTACAGTTTCATTTAAACGATTATTATATAAATTAGAAGGAATGTTTCTTATTCCCCAATATTGTGAACGACTATTACTATTATAAAACCTTCCATATCTATAATTCGTTCTACTATTTTTATATAGTTGTGGTCCATAATATCTTAAATTAGTTTTATCACTATACCAATTTTGATCACTATTTATCATTTTTGAACTTTCATTTTTATCTACCCCTAACCTAACAGCTATACCACCATATTGAGTTGTACTTGCTACACCTCTAGTGTCAACATTTAATTTAATTCTATAACTGCCTTTTGGCAACAAATTAAAACTTTTTAAATATCCTTTAGTATTTATATTACTTATATGAGTTGTGTTTCCTTTAAGGTTGGAACTATAAGTAAAATCTTTGCTAAAAATAGGATTCCAAGTTCAACTTGAATAATATTCAAGTTGAATATCAATATTAGGATTTCTTTTTTCTATTGTTAGTATTTCCAAATCAACTTTAGCATTATAATCTAGTTTAAAACTAAGTGTTTTTTGTTTTCTTGCATTTCTAAATGGTTCTGGATTATATCTTAAATATATTCCATAACCACTTCTCCATATTTCTCTATCATAACCATATCTTCCTTTCGGCAAACTTGTACTTGTCCAACTATTTATATAACCATTCCAGCTATATGCATGAATTGCTCCACTAGCTATAAAAATAAAAACTAAAGTGCATAATATAATTATTTTCTTGTGTTTAAATTTCATTTAAATCACTTCCTTTCAATTTAATTTTACCATATAAATATATAATTTACAATATTTTCTTTTTAAAATACAAAAAAACAACCCCTATAATGGAGTTTCCGCTGCTCCAGGGGTTGCTTTCAATATGACAAAATAGGAATGTTTAATTATGAATTTTATTTTTTCTCTTTATCCGTTCAATATATAAGACATTTTTGGGCTATGACAAAACCCGTTTAATATTAAGGAGAGAATTAAAATAAAACACATTTATAAAGTTTTTATTTACTTTACATGCAGATTATAACATCTAATTTGGTTTTTGTCAAGAACTATATTAAATATCTCCACAAATCTATCATTGTCGTTACAAATAAAATACTAATCACTATAACAGAGTCCTTATATTCTCCCTTCTCCCATAAATCTATCGCTAACTCAACTGTCATAATGGCCAAATAATGATATATTAACATTAAACTTCAACTCTTTCATATCTTTCTGAATTTAAAATATTCAACATTAATTTATAAGGGTTAATGTTTTCCCCTTTTAAAATATACTCAAAAACCGAAGGAGAAAAACCAGAAATTAAAGCTACATTTTCTGTTTCTTTAGTTACAGGAAAGTTATTCTGTCTAGAATCAACATTCCAGAAATATAATTTAGGGAGTTCATAGCAGTATTCTTTATATTTTTTCTTTATTTTCTCAAACAAAACATCTTTTGAATTGTTGTTTATTGCCATATCAAATTCCATATCGCTAATAATGAATATTTTGTCAGGCATTTCTGATTGAATAACATTATTTTTTACTGCTTTATCTAAAATCAAATCAAAAACAGCTTCTATATTTGTATTGTTATCCCAATCGCTTCTCTCCATATTAAAAACTTTATCATAGAGAGTGCTGCCAGTAATTTTAATCATTTCTGGTTTATTGCTAAAAGTAATAAAATGATCTTTATAGGGTCCTTCTGCTCTTTCGGCAAAATACATTCCAAGAGATACTGCAACCTGCATCGGAAGTCCCTCCATTGAACCAGATACATCAACAACACAAAGATTATTTATACTTTTTTCTCCATCTATATAATCATTAAGTGCTTTCCATTGTTCTTCTAGTGTTTTTATTTTAACCATATTTTCTTTTTTATTGTTTTCAATTTTTTCTTTTTTTATTTCTCCAAAAATATAATCAAAAGTAAAGACATTATGAATAATATTTTCAATTTCTCTAATTATTTCATATGGATATAAACTGCCTGCATTAATATTTTTTTCTCCACTTTCTAATTGCTTTTGAAACTTTTCATATCCATCTTGATCATGTCTATAAAAAGCATCAATATATTTCATTGTTGCTTTAGAGGGAACTTTATCATATTCTATTTCCTGCCAATCATTATTAGACATTTTTCGTTCTACAATATCTATTTTTTTTCTTAATTTAGACAGAGTTTTTCTATATTTTCTTTCACTCCAACCAAAATGATTTATTGTTTTTTTAGCCAGTCTGATAGTTTCGTCTGAACTGGCATTTTCTGATTTTAACCATTTTGCACATAAGCTCGGATCTTCTTTATTTAAATCTTCTTTTATTTGATTTTTTAAATATAAGGCAACCTCTTTTTCTAGTGGAGTATCAAAAAGAGCATAATAATCGTCATATCTACCGTAAAATGAAATTAAATCTAAGTTTTTCTTTATATATTCTGGATATCTATATGCTAGCTCATTTAAGATAGCTTTAAATGCCCTTCTTTCTCCCTGACCACCCCTAATGTCCCTTAAATAAAACAACGCTTTTAATGCCAGTTTTTTGTCTTCTAAGAAGGCTTTATCGAATAAAGAATATATTTCTTTTTTATTAGCCTTTCTCATAGCAGAACTTCTAGCAAAAAAGTTTAATAAATCAGAACCACTATCTTTATAAGCATTGGCTTCATTTTCCGTTTTAGTCTTACTTTTCATATTTTTTAAAGCACCACTCAGTTTATTCATTATTCCACTCTCCTTTGGGGGTTTTAAAATATCAAATTTATTTTTTAACCAATTAAGGTAAATTATTACTTTAAGAACAAAAAAATAAGTATTATTTATATTCATATATATTTCCTTAAATTTATTTTTTAATAAAAAACTAGGCACCTTTTGTCAATTTTCCAGATTGATTACTTGAATAATTGCTGTAGGTGCCTAAAACAAGACAGTATTAAATTGTCCAACACCATCTTCTAAGGATGGTTGTCTATTGAATTTGTTTTATAAGAATTTTGATTGCTGTTACTGTCTTAACATATTCCAGATTTTTTTAGTTGGTTTTCTGGAAAAATGGAGAGAGTGATAGGATTTGAACCTACATTATGCAGTTAGAAGCCACATTTTTGTTTAAATTACACTCTCTTAAAATTTGGCAAGAGGAGCAGGACTTGAACCCACATCAGATAGATTTGGAATCTACTATTCTACCATTGAACTATCCTCTTTTGAAAAATGGGGTAGGGATGGGATTTGAACCCAATCCAAAGATTCACAGTCTTTTGCTTTAACCATTAAGCTATCCCTACATTAAATTTGGCTACCGAAGTAGGATTCGAACCTACACTTACAAGGATCAAAACCTTGTGTGTTACCAATTACACTATTCGGTATTAAAAGCTAATCAATAATAGGTAGAGATTTGCACTCTACAACAACATTTACAATGACTGCTTTTTTTGAGTGTAGCTTCTAAAAAGATAGGCTCGCAGTCAGGTGTTTGGGATTGACCAGTAACTTACCACCTGCAAATGGTGTTACCTATTCCACTACCATTATTGATTTAAATTTAAAAAATATACTAAATTGCCTAAACATCTAGCCCAAATTGTTTATTTTTCGCAAAGGCTACGACTTTTTATTTTAAAGCTAGTCATATAGTCCAGCACTTTAATGTTTATGACAATCTAGTAAAAACTTTTAATTTTTATTTAAAACTAAGTTTTTGATTTTAATAAAACATTTATTATTTTTATCAACTCTTTGTGAAGGGGTTAACTGGTTATATTTATTATTTTTCAAAAAATTCTTTGCTCGTTCTTTATAATTTGGTTCAACCATAACAACCCTCCTTCTTAATTAAAACAATAGGTAGGGATTTGCACCCTACATGATTTCGCTTATCTTTTCAGGAGCTTCTGAAGAACCCTACTTGCACAGAGGTTCGCTTACTCTCTCGCCCATTAGCTAGTGTTTACCTATTCCACCACTATTGTTTTAAAAAATATAAAAAACATTTTCTCACGAATCAAAGTGAGAGATATAATATACAGGAGATAATTTTCTCCCTTCCTACTATCCATTCAACAGAATGGATTTATTAGTTAAAATGGTCTAAGTGGCAGGATTTGAACCTACATACACATGATCCCAAATCATGTCGCTTGTCAATTAGCGTACACTTAGTTAAAATTGGCTGTCCAGGTAAGATTCGAACTTACAACCTTTTGCTTAACAGGCAATTGCTCTACCATTGAGCTACTGGACACTAAAAACTATATTGATAAATCAACCATTCTGACAGTTTGTCTAATTTCCAAAACATTTGATTTACCAAACTCTTTATTGATCTGTTTAATTGCTTTTGAACGATTTTTGTCTGCAATAACTAGTTCTCTTTCTTCAGTTAAGTTATTAAAATCATTTTTCTTTAATTTTACATTCCAAATTCCACAACTTTTTTATCACAAGGTATCTCTTTAGAAGTTCTAATTATAGCCATTGTTTTGTCCTCCTAGTGTGTTTTTTTTACAAAATGGAGGAAGAGAAGGGATTTGAACCCTTGTACCTTTCGGCAACAGTTTAGCAAACTGTCTTCTTAAACCACTCGAACACTCTTCCTTAAAATTGGGTTTTGTTTTTTAAATATTCCTTATAAGAATCAGATACAAAATATTTTGGGTAAATATTTTCTGACTTAATAAAATAATATTCATTACATTTTTTACAATAGACATTAGAGTTAATATCTTCAGCATAATTATTGACAGTTTTCAACAAATGCTTATTTGAACATTTAATTTCATATTTAAGATTTAAAATTTCTAAATTGACCAATGTTTGCAACCCTTCTAAAACTGGATTAATACCTGTTCTCAAAAGTTTTGCTATTTGTATTGGATAAAATTCTTGATTTTCTTTATCTTTTATTAAATCTTTAATGCAATCTACTATTTCAAATTTATTCATTTTTAACTCCTTAAATAAGTCAATTGAATTTTGGGAGCAGGGGTTGGATTTGAACCAACGACCTTCTGAGAATGAGTCAGACGAACTAGACCACTATTCCACCCTGCATATTAAAAAGTATTGGCAGAAGGAGAGGGATTTGAACCCCCGATACCCGTAAGGGCATAATAGATTTCAAATCTATCTTCATAAACCAGACTCGAACATCCTTCTGCATAAATTTGGTTACAGTAGTAGGAATCGAACCTACATAAACAGGATTATGATTCCTGTCTGGAAAAACCAATATCCATACTGTATTGGCGAAGGTAAAGGGATTCGAACCCTTAGCTATATGCTCGACAAGCATATGTGTTAGCCATTACACTATACCTCCGTGGTGGAAGGGGAAGGATTTGAACCTTCGTACCACTCGGGAACAGATTTACAGTCTGCCGTTTTTAACCAAACTCAACCACCCTTCCATAAAGATAACAGCAGGCAGGTCGGCGTATCCTGCATCTCTTTTTCTAACCACTAATTATGGTGTATCATTTTTTAACATAATAAATGGTAGTGATAGTTGCCTGTTCTATCCTCTGCTGTTATCAAGCATAAAAAATATTCGTACAGGTGGACAATATTCTCTTTTTTATTTCTCCGTTGTCCTCGGGGAAAAAATATACCCACTATTTCTACTAACCTTCTAAGTAGGAACTTAGAGCTTCAATTTAGCAGGTAACATATTTTTTTTGGAACGAGCGTAAGGGATTGGCTACCCTTTCCTCTCAGCATACGGCTGGATTATCACTTAACTAGTATCGTTTTAACGCTCGCTTATTGTTTTCCACTTATTTTGTGTTGTTTTGTTAGTGGAATTTAAATTGGAGCAGAGAGAGGGACTTGAACCCACAACTGGTTGCTTACAAGGCAACTATTCTTCCAATTGAATTATCTCTGCAAAATGGTACAGGGAAGAGGACTTGAACCTCCAAATTTACGGGCTTAAACCGTATGCCTATGCCAATTCGGCTATCCCTGCAAAAAACTTAAAAAATGGTACAGGAAAAGGGATTCGAACCCTTAATAATATGATTCTAAATCACACATCTATGCCAAATTCGATTATTCCTGTAAAAATTGGTTATAGGGGTGGGTTTCGAACCCACGAATTAACTGGTGCTTTATCTAGAATTTGCAGTCAGTCCTTAAACTCTCACTCTTTACTTTCAAAGTAAATAAGGCTTTTACTTATAAAAAGCTTCAGTATGTTCTCCTTCCTTTATTCCCTATATTAAAATTTATTTAAAAAAAATTATCGTCTGAAATTGTGTTTCCTTTAGTTACAACTTTAAGCCCCTCTTTTGTTTCAGTATTTCCTTTGGTGGTTGTTTTAAAGTTATATTTGTTCCAGGGAGTTGCTTCTCCACAATTAGAACAATAATTATCTTTTTCAAAGATCATATGACCACATCGTTTGCAAAACTTAGGTTTTTCTTCAAAAATATCTTCTTGATGCATATTTTAACCTCTTTCTTATCTGACTTTTAAATATTATACCATCTCAGGAAAATATTGTCAACACTTATTTTAAATTAATTATATTTTTTTAAATTTATATAGTTGAGATTATCAGGAAATAAAACAACTTTTAACGATAAATCATTATATGGTCCAATTTTTTTGTTATACTCTATATGTTGTTTATCTTTAATTTTAATATATTGAGCAAAAGGGTTTTCTTGTTTTTTATTATAAAAATGTATTACTAAGTTTTTCTTTTGTTGTTTTTTACGATAAAACCTAACAAATTCAATTAAATCTTTTTCATTGTTGGGATCAAAACTATTTGTTGTCTTTAGTTGTAAAGAAAGCTCCTTTGTTTTTAAATCTTTAATTTTAAAATTGTTTTGATCTACTTTTTCATAAACCCTAGACATCTTTAAATCTCTTATAAAAATAGCTATATTTTTTTCAAAGATTGAAAACATAAAAATAGAGATTGAAAACACTAAAACTGCTCCAATTATTCTCATTATTTTATCAATATTTTTCTTATTCATTTTTACACCTCACACTTAAATTATATCACATTTATGGAATTTTTGCAATAAATTAACAATTATATATCTTTTCTATATACTTGTAAAATTATAGCATTTATGGGATAATTATAATATAAATATGAGTTTAAGACAAACAGGTAAATATTAAAGGAGAATATGAAACGATTATACTTAATCGCAACACTTATATCTAAAAAATTAAACTTAAACTCATAATAAAAATTTTAGGAGGAGTAAATATGTTAATTAACTATGTTGAAAAAAGAAATGGAAAAGTAGTTGAATTTCAAAAAGACAAAATAAATAAAGCTGTATTAAAGGCAGGTAAATCTGTAAACACTAAACATCCTAGGTTGATTGCTGTTGATATAACTAAAAAAGTAGTTGATCATTTAGAAGTAGAATATAATGATAATGATAAAGAAAATTGTCCGAATGTCGAAGAGATCCAAAATTTAGTTGAGAATTACTTAATGAAAGAGGGACATTTTAAAATTGCAAAAGCATACATTATATATAGAGAAAAACACAGTAAAATTAGAAATACCAAAAACGCTTTTGAAGATGCCCTTACTTCTATGAAAGGTTATTTAGATCAAATGGACTGGAGAGTTAATGAAAACTCTAATATGTCCTATTCTTTACAGGGTTTAAATAACTTTATTGTTGATGAAATAACTTCCGAACATTGGCTTCAAAACATTTATTCAGATGAAATTGAAAAAGCTCATAAATCTGGAAATTTACACATTCATGATTTAGGACTTTTAAGCATCTATTGTGTAGGTTGGGATTTAAAAGACCTTTTATTACAGGGTTTTAGAGGAGTTCCTACTAAAACCGAATCCAAGCCCCCAAAACACTTAAAGACAGCATTTGGACAAGTTGTAAATTTCTTCTATAGTTTACAGGGAGAGGCCGCTGGAGCCCAAGCTTTAAGCAATTTTGACACTTATCTAGCTCCTTTTATCGCTTATGATAACCTTAGCTATAAAGAAGTTAAACAGGCTATGCAGGAATTTATCTTCAATATTAATGTTCCTACTCGTGTTGGATTTCAAAGTCCTTTTACCAATATTACTATGGATTTAAAAGTTCCAAAGCATATGCAAAACGAATTTGTTATTATTGGTGGTGAATATCAAGATAGACAATTCGGAGAGTTCCAAAAAGAAATGGATATGCTCAATAAAGCATTTGCTGAAGTAATGATGGCAGGAGATGCTAAAGGTAGAATGTTCCCCTTCCCTATTCCAACCTATTCTGTAACAGAAGATTTTGATTGGGATAATGAAACACTTGATCCTGTTTGGGAAATGACTGCAAAATATGGTATTCCATACTGGAATAATTTTATTAATTCAGACATGGATCCCGAAGACACCAGATCGATGTGTTGTCGGTTGAACCTTGATAATAAAGAACTCCGTAAAAGAGGTGGAGGTCTTTTTGGTGCTAACCCTCTAACTGGATCCGTGGGAGTAGTAACACTTAACTTACCTAGAATTGCTTTTCAATCAGAAAATGAAAAAGAATTTATGGAAAGAATTTACGAGTTAATGGATATTGCCAGAGATTCTTTAGAAGTAAAAAGAAAAGTTTTAGAAAAATTAACTAATCAAGGATTATATCCTTACTCTAAATTTTATTTAAGAGATATCAAAAAGAGACTTAATCAATACTGGTCAAACCACTTTTCTACAATTGGTCTAGTTGGTATGAATGAAGCTCTTTTAAACCTATTTGGAGTTACTATTGCCGATAAAGAAGGTAATGAGTTTGCTGAAAAAGTATTAAATAAAATGAAAGAAAGATTGCTAGAATACCAAAAAGATACTGGTAATCTATACAATCTTGAAGCAACCCCAGCTGAAGGTACTTCTTATTCTCTAGCAAAAAAAGATAGAGAACGCTTTGGCAATGAGATAATATGTGCTAATCAAGAAAGGGTTGTTGCTGGTGAAGGAGAACCTTACTACACCAATTCTACTCAATTACCAGTTGGATTAACTGATGATGTATTCGAAGCTCTTGATTTACAGGATAATCTTCAATCTAGCTATACTGGAGGTAGTTCTTTCCATGCTTTTATTGGTGAAAAACTTGATAATATTGAAACTACTAAAAAGCTAGTAAAAAGAATTGCTGAAAACTATAAGCTTCCTTATTATTCAATAACACCTACATTTAGCATTTGTCCTGTTCACGGATATATTCCTGGTGAACACGAATATTGTCCTAAGTGTAAAGCTGAAGTTGAAGCTGAAGAAGCACAAGAAGAATATAATATGGAAAAAGAACTTACATCTGTAAATACAAGTGATCTTCAACCACTAGATATATAGGAGGAAATTAAATGCTTAAAGTTATAAACGGAAATCTGTTAAATGCAACAGAAGATATAATTATCCATCAAGTTAATTGTCAGGGAGCATATGGAGCTGGTCTTGCAAAACAGATAGCTCAAAAATATCCCAAAGCTAAAAAAGAATATGTAAATTACTGCAATAATAATCCAGACAGTCTCTTAGGAGATTGTCTGGTTACCAAAACAGAAGATTTTTTGATTGCTAATTTATTTGCTCAAAAATACTATGGTAAATATGGAGCTTTTTATAAAAAGTATGGAAGACAAACCAATTATCGTGCTTTTGCAAAAGGCTTAGTTAAGTTAAAAAAAGAATATCCTAATAAATCTATTGCAATTCCATATAAGATAGGTTGTGGATTAGCAAAAGGTGATTGGGATAAAATTCAAAAGATCTTTGATTTGGCTTTTCCAGACAAAGAAATCAAAGTATATAAATTATAAAAGGAGAGATAAAATGATTTTATCAGATAGTGAAATTAAAAGAGAAGTTGAAAATAGACAAATTGAAATAAGTGATTTTGATGAAGAAAGATTAAATCCTAATAGTTACAACCTAAGATTACACAATGAATTATATGTATATGAAAATGAAATATTGGACATGAAAGAAAACAACCCCGTTAAAAAAATAATTATCCCAGAAGAAGGTTTTGTAATGCAGCCAGGAATTTTATATTTAGGAAGAACTACTGAATACACCATGACAGAAAAATATGCTCCAATGTTGGAGGGTCGCTCAAGTATTGGAAGATTAGGTATAAATATACATTTCACGGCTGGCTTTGGAGATGTGGGGTTTAGTGGATTTTGGACTTTAGAACTTTCCTGCATCCACCCTGTTAGAGTTTACCCTCAAGTAGAAATCTGCCAAATTTATTATCATACTGTTAAAGGTCTAGTTGAGAATCCTTATTTTAATGGTAAATATTCTAATAACAAAGGTATTCAGGCAAGCAAGCTATATGAGGATTTCAAGGTTAAGGAAGTGGTATAAATGCAAATTGGAGGACTTCAAAAAACTTCAACAATAGATTACCCTGGTCAACTAACTGCTGTTCTATTCACTCAAGGTTGCAACTTAAGATGTCCATACTGCCACAATTTTGGCTTAATCCCATTTAATGAAGGTAATCCAGAACTTGATGAAGAAAAATTCTTTAATTTCTTAGAAAAAAGAAAAGGAATTTTAGATGCTGTTACTATTACAGGGGGAGAACCCACAATGCAGCCAGACTTAATTCCTTTTATTGAAAAAATTAAAGAAATGGATTATTTAGTTAAACTAGATACAAATGGGTTAAAACCTATGGTTTTGATGGATTTAATTAAAAAAGATCTACTTGATTATATTGCTATGGATATGAAACTACCAATAGAAGATTATAAGGAAATGAAAACCCAACAAAAATTAGAAGACACTATAGAAGACCTAAAACTAAGTATTAATGCCATAATTAAACATTCAAAATGTGATTATGAATTTCGAACCACTATTGTTCCTGGTCTTCATAACAAAAGTAATTTTGAAAGGATAGTTAAAGAAATATCTGAAGCCAAAAGCTATTATGTTCAAAATTTTAGACCAGATAGGACACTAAATAAGTCTTTTGAAAATAAAAGACGATTTACAGAAGATGAACTTGAAGAGTTTAAAGAAATTGCAGAAAAATATGTAGAAAATGTTCATGTTAGAAACTAATTATGATAAAATAATACTAAGGAGGAAATTAAATGTCTAAAAAGAAAAAAATTCAAAAATGTGATGTTTATTCTCGTGTAGTCGGTTATCTTTCTCCAGTAAATAACTGGAATAAAGGAAAAAAAGAAGAATACAAAGACAGACAGGAATTTAAAGTTTCTTAAAATAATTAACCCCAACTCAATTAAGAGTTGGGGGTTTTTTATTTGGTCATTTTTATTTAAAAAGTTGTAATTCCATATCGACTAGAACCTCTACTGCCAGAACTTCTTATTTTATCTGTATTGCTTTGGTGATTTAAATAGTCATTATCTTCAGAAGAAGAACTATATCCTGTACTACTACCACTACTTGTACCTCT